>Ga0334722_10005108_pt1 | contig 13372 bp, 20 predicted proteins | sample C3_bottom_MG_FD_207210 | JGI IMG/M metagenome (GOLD analysis project Ga0334722, IMG submission 207210) | Sediment microbial communities from Yellowstone Lake, YNP, Wyoming, USA - C3_bottom | ecosystem: Environmental > Aquatic > Freshwater > Lake > Sediment | place: USA: Wyoming | collected...
CGCGTAGCCAGGCATCTGAATACCACGAATCAGGACTTCTGCCGGCTTCGCCCACTTCTCAACGTCCTTCGACGTCTTCAGGTCGATGACCTCGACCGTGCCAGGAAGATCGCGCTCAACAGCACCCTCGGGAGTCGTGAAGACGCCTCTCAAATTGACCACGTCCATCCTTCCAATGAGGGGGACGCCTGCCGCTGTCAGAGAGAAGTTCTTCCCGAATTCTTCTTCGACGTAGAGCAAGCCATCAGTCGGAGCTGGTGCAGGCAGCAGATGCTTGCCCGCGCGCATCATGGGCCCCAGCACATCTTCGCCAGTCTTTAGATAGTGCTCGGCCTGGGCGTGGCCGTCAGTTCCGCGACGCTGCCAAGCCTTCTCTGGCTCCTTCAGGCCTAAGACGTAGCGATAGTACCAGCGCCGATTACACCCGCCATCAGATTCAGGCGAGAACTTCTCGATCGCCGAGACCGACGTGTAAAGCAGTTGCTTCGTGATTGGTTCGACCGCAGGGCCTAGACTTAAATTGCTCAAGCAAGAAGCCCCGCGCGGCGATCTTCCTCTTGCTCTTCCATGACCGCAAACGCGTCCTCCCATGGAAACAGTGTCGCGTAGCAGCCGCGCAGTTCTAGTCTCATTGCCCCTCCGGTTTGGCCAACTTCAAGAAGCCGCGACGGTTCTCGTACTTCGCCGTCCGAAGCTCGTCCGACGGCACCCAGGCCCACGGCTGCAGGCTCGACTCGTCGACCTTCTCGTAACGGAACCCCAGAAACTGCAAGGCGCGATCGATGGACTCGACGACGCGCTCGTCAATCTGGTGCGCCGGAATCAAGAGCACGTCGGCGGCGACGTCTTGCGCTCTGAGATGCGCCGGCCTCTTGTCCTCGGCCTGCCGCAGCCACCAGGTCAAGATTGAATCGGTGCGCGGCGGCACCCGCATGCGGTCCTGCGTCTGCTGCGTGACGAGGTACTCCTCGTCGGGCTTGAACCACCAGTGATGCCCATTCTCGCCGCGGCGATTCCCGGCGTTGAATCGGACGACGGCCTCTGCCCAGAGTTGATCCCGGTCTCGGGCCAGCGCTTCGAGATCAACTTCGCCGCACGTCACCGGCCAGAACCGCCGGTTGCCCGTCAAGTCGATCAAGTAGTGCGACTTGTTCGTCGAGCCCACGAAGACACTCCTCCGCTTGTGCCTCTCGATCGCGGCGGCGTACGGCGGGCGAAACTTGTCCTCGCGCGACGAGAGGAACATCTTGTACTGCTCGATGTCGGACTTCTGAAGCGACGCCAGCTCGCCGAGCTCGATGATCCAGTTCTGCGCTGCGAGGAGCTTCGAGTCCTTATCGGCGAGATTCAGTTGGCTGCCGGCAAACCACTCCCCACCGAGAATCTCAAACGCCGTGCTCTTCTTCGCTCCCTGACCACCCTGAAACACGAGCACCGTGTCCACCTTGCAGCCCGGGTCCAACGCGCGGGCGACGGCTGACACCAGCCACTTCACGCTGACGCGGCGGACGTACTCGGCGATGTTTCCGAACGCGCGGTCCGCGAGTGCCACGTTGAAGTAGCGCTCGAGGAAGGTGGGGTTCCGCACCACCCCGTCCCACTTCACCTTCACCGTCTCGAGGTAGTCCTTGAGCGGATCGAACGGATTCCGCCGGGCGACCGCGAGGATCTGCGCCTGAATCACCGCGTTCGAAAGCTCGAGCTTGTAGCCCTGATGGTGGTTGAACCAGTTGTTGACGTTGGTCGAGAACACCGATGGGTTCAACGCGTTCGGATCCCCGAGCGGCGTCGACTTCGCGCACTCGACGTCCTTGGTGATCTCGTTGAAGCGCAGCACGCCTTTCCAACCGGGAGAAAACCGCAGCACCATAAAGGCGTTGTGCCCGGTGGCTTTCAGAGTCCGAATGCCTTTTTTGTCGAGGAAAGTGTCGAGCGCCGACATCCAGTCCTCAGGGTCCTCTTCGTCTTCTGGCTCCAGCGGGTCCGCATGTACCTGTGGCCGCTGCGGAGACGACGTCGCAGGCGCAGATGGCGCGCTCGCCCGAACACCGGCAAAAAATTTCTGGTTGAACGCCGCGGCGAACTCGGCCTCGTGCGCGTCTCGGCCAGATCTCCACGAGTGCGCCCGCTGGCACGAGTAGATGAGCTTGTCCTCCCAGGAGCCGGTCTCCGGCGGCTCCATGAGCGCGACCGACGGACGAAGCAACTCGTAAATCATCTCGTCGAACTGAGCCCCCTTCGGGAGCAGGTTGGAAACGATGCCCGCAGTCTTGTGGATCGCGTCGTCGCGCTCGCCGACCTCAGCGAGCGCTTTGCCCTCGAGCACGTTGCGAATCCAGCGCTTCTTGTCCTCCCCGTCGGCGTCGTCGGCGTCGGGGTTGTAGCGGGCCATTCTCCGCCGCAAGGCGTCCATATCGACGACGCCGGGCTCGAGCGGAGCCGCGGGCGCTGTAGCTGGCGCACCGAGTTGCTTCGCTTCCTGAATCCGCACCAACTTCAAGAACGCGTCGACGTCGAGAACTGCTCCACGAATCCGACCGGCGATGACCTCCGCACCTTCGGGCGCCGAAGGCATGTAGTAGAGTCGCGACAGATTCTTCGTCTTGCGGTCGACATCTTGAATACCAAAATAGCTGGCCACCGAGCTACGGAACGGCAGCCACTCCTGGGGCATCACCACCCGCGAGAGCGGAAGTACGAGCCGGGCGCAACTATCGTTCGGCGGTCGATGGCTATGTGTCGAGTGCAGCAGCGCTTCGACCCCGGCGAGACGTTGATCGAGCGCGACGAGCGCGTCCTCGCTCGTATGGTCAACGTCGAATACCAATAACGTCAGGCCCTGGACGAAGCGGTCCTCGCGAGGCCCAGACATGATCGTCGGGCTCCACGCGAGTCCGCCCTTCTTCTGGGCGCATTTCCCGCCGGGGCAGGCCGCGCCGCACGACGTGCGCTCATGCTGCAGAAGGACACCTGCCAGCTCCTCCCACTCGAGCGTCTGCGGCTTGGGCTGGTCGTCGGTCTCCCCGTAGTAGAAGACGCATCTGACCTGCCCCGCCGTCATGCTGCTTCCCCAAAGAAGGACAGCACCCCTCCCCCGCGCCGCACATGAAGGTGGGCGAAGTTGCCCAGCGGGGGGGAGGGGTAGCGACCTAAGTCGCTAAAACTAGGATGAAATTTCGGACTTCATGGCGGGCGCGCTTGTACCACTGGGGCAAAATGCCCGTCAAGCCAAAACGCCCCACAAACAACGTAGTGTCACGTATGGTCACGCCACGTAAGAGGCCGATTTTTTGGACTACTACCGATCGCACCTGGTAGTTACATGCATCAATGCTGTAATGCCAAAAAGTAGGTCTTGGAGGCTGTGGAATTGTGTACCCCTCTACACATACCTACTGATATAGCTATAGAGAGACTCCTATTTCTAAGATCTAACTGATCCTAATTTTGGCATTAAGACATCGTTTTGGGGGTAAAACAGGTGGCTGATCGACGGTACAAAAGTGTAGCTACCAGTCATATGCGCGCACCAGACGCATATGCGCATATGTTAGATACACTGAACTGGTTACGTACTCCGCGCACGACAACCGAGTTCGCCGCGTTTCTCGACATCGACTTGCGCACTGCAAGGAACTGGATCGAAGGCTGGTGCGAGCGGGGGTGGATTCGTCCGGCCCACTTCGAACGGCAGCACGCCGGCCGCCCTGCGCTGACCTACATCACCGAGTCCGTGCCGAAGGACATCGAGGACATGCTGAACTGGAAGTACAAGCCGCGCGACGTCGAGAGGCCAGACGCGAGGGCGTTCTCTGACTCCGACCACGACTATTTCCGTACGCCTCGGACGGTTCTTGAATACCGACTTCACAGTGAGGTCGCCTGGCCTACGGCGAAGAGCTATTTGAGCCGCTGGGTCGAGCAGGGGTTTCTGCTCGACGCAGGCTTGCTCTTTGGGCGGAGAGCGCCTCCGGCGCAGCTCTACTGCTCCGACGTAGATGTGGCGCGGCGTGGCGTTCTCAAATCCGCCGCGACCAGGTTCGCGCGCTGGCGGCGAGATTTCCCCGGCGCAGACATCGACACCTGGGAGCCCTAGGGCACCTTGTGCTCGTTGACGAGCGCGACGGCCAGGAAGTCGGGCTCGAGCTTTTCCTGCTTGAGCCAGGCCCTGAAGCAGCCTGAGAGGACCTGCTCGAGCTCGTCGATCTTCTCGTCGGGGACGTCGTCGAGCCAGTCGGCGACGACTTCTTCTCCAAGTTCTTCGCGCGCCAGCTCGACGACGCTGTCGAGGGCGTCGCCGCCGAGCAGGGTGGGCTCGTAGGGCTCGAGCCGGCCGACGTGGAAGGTGGCACCGGGTTGGAGCTCGAGCTCGCCCGGCGCCGCGGCGACGGCGGCGCTCTCCGAGGGGAACTCCTTCTCGAGGAAGTCGTCGCCGTCGCGTGAGACGAGCCAGACCTCCGGCGTGATCGGCGCGGGTCGCTTCAACTTCATGGTGGGGCCCCTTCCTGGATTGTGAAGCGGAGCTTTACGGTCAGGGCCGGATACTACATGCCGGCAATTGAATGGCACAGCTTTACAATGGACTCTGATTGCAAATAGGCGTAATACGCTTCGTCGTACGGCGTACTTGGAAGGGTTCGCGGACTTGAAGGAAGGCCCCAAGCAGCTCTCGGTTCTGCTCGACGACGACACCCGTGCGTCGCTCGGGGCCTACATGGAGCGCAACGAGATGACGGTGTCGCAGGCGACGCGCATCTTGCTGGCGCTCGCGCTCCGCGAAGAAGGTGCGTCGGGCGACGACACGTTCCGCCGCGCCGCGTTCCGCGAAGGTCTGCACCTGGGCATGGCGAAGATGAAGGAGAAGTTCCTCACATCGGTCCAGCAGGCCGTCACCGAGGCGCTCGGGGATATGGACGAGGCGTGAGGCGCCACTTCACCATGACGATCCCGGCCGAGCTGGCGCCCGCGCTCGAGCGGGTCATGGCCAGTGAGGGCTACACGAGCGAGCCGGCGCTGGTGTCCGCGCTACTTCGTCGGGCGCTCGCCGCCGTTCCTGAGAAGGCCGACGTCATGTCAGTGCGAGCTCAGGCCTACAACGACGTGCGTAAGCAGGTTGTCAGGGCCGCCGCAGCGGCGATGGGCGAGATCAGACGCATGCTCGATCGAGAACTGGAGATGACCAATGAAGATCAAAGCCGATCTGCTCAGGGTGAAGACGGGGCCGTACAACCACAACGGGGAGAAGGTGGAGCCTGAGCAGCAGGGCGTTCAGCGCGTCATCCGAACCGAGTTCGACGCCAACAAGAAGGGTGAGGGCAAGGTGGGGGTGATTCCTGGAGAGATCATCTACAACACGACGGCCGGGGAGGTCGCTAGAGCCATGAGGTCACCTTGCTTTTCGTGCGTCCACTTCAATCGGAAGGCCTGGGCGCAGCTCTTCACCTACTGGAACAACCCGGACTCGCCGATCGACGTGAGGAAGCAGTTGAACGGCCTTCGCGCGTCGCTCCTACAGACGAGCAACGCGGAGATCGTCGACAAGAGCATGAGCCAGGAGGGCGACATGGACGTCGAGCACGCGCTCTCGTTGATGGGCGTCTGCGAGCCGCTCTCGGAGATCAACCGAGACCCGGTGATCGTCCACCCGCTCAGCCACTGCCCCGACGAGGTGATCAGCCCGACGCAGCCCGACGGCCTCTACAAGCCGAAGTCGAAGGACGCCGAGAAGATGGGGAGCCAGGTGTTCGACAACGTGATGCGGCTGGCCCAGGGCAAGTAAGTGAAGTAGAAGGCACACGCTTCGCGGCGATTCGAAAGGAAAACTAAACAATGACTCAGGGCATGAAGTCGTCGGAGTTCATCACCGCGATCCTCACCGTGCTGTCGGGGCTCACCTGCATCATCCTCGGCTCGTTGAAAGGCCTGCCCGAGCTCACCAACACCGGCACGTACCTGATGCTCGGCGGCACGGTTGGCCATAGCGTCTCCCGCGGGCTCGCGAAGTTCGGCACCAACCAGACGCCGGCCGCGCCGGAGCCGAAGGCCGAGGAGCCGAAGGCGCCGTGAAGATTTTCTTCACAGTCGCGGTGCTGCTGGTCTCGGCGTGCACCAACGTCACGCCGTTCATCGTCAGCGGGCAATCGTTGACGGCGCTCGACAACCAGTTCGCCGACACGGGCGCGGCGATGAACGCCGGCCTCGACGCGAACAAGGTGACGAAAGAGGACTACCGGAAGTGGGCGGAGTTCGCGAAGCGCTTCAAGCCGCTCGAGGACGTCGCCTACAAGGCCTGGACGACCGCAGTGGAGCTCAACGATCTCGCGGTCGCCGGTAAGTTCGGTGAAGCGCTCGCGCTGCTGGGCGCCGAGCTGATGGCGTTCTACCAGCAGATGAAAGCCGCCAACCTTCTGCCGGCGGGGGCGCCATGACGTTGTACGAGCTCGTCGCGAAAGCCGTCGGTGGGTTGATTGGCCTGGCCGTCGACCTCATCCACTCGAGCGCGCTTTCCGCAGAAGAGAAGCAGAAGCTCTTGCTGCAGGTGAAGGACGACGCCGCGCTGGCGCACGCCCGGGCCCAGAGCGTCGAGGTCCGCGAGGTCTGATGCTCGAGCTGCTGCTCTACACCGTGGCGTCTTTCGGGTTGGCCTTCGTCATCGGGCACTCGAAGATTTCGCGACCGTTCCGGCTGTTGCTCGAGCCCACCAGCGATCGGCAAGTCGTACGGCACTGGCTGATCATGCTGCTCGAGTGCCCCGCGTGTCTCGGCTTCTGGTTCGGCCTTGCGTACGCGCTGGCGACCGACTTCATGTTTGGTTTTCCGCTACGGGGGTGGGGCGCCATCTTGGGTCTGGCGCTCTACACCTGTGGCGCGAACTTTCTTCTGGCCGCCTTGAGTGGCCTTCTCTGGGGAGACCATGACAGCGAAAGCTGAAGGCGCGCAGGTCGACGTCGAGACGGTGAAGGTGCAGGAACAGTTTCGCCAGTCGTACGGCAACAAGGTGTGCCCGATCATGTCGATCGGCGGCCAGAAGTTCTCCGGCGGGCTCGTGACGGGGCTCGGTGAGCGCGCGGCGAGCCAGGCCGAGGCCGAGGTCGTCGCGTGCCTGGGCCCATCGTGCCAGTTCTTCTGCATCACCGCCCAGGACAAGGCCGGGCGTCCGACGGGCGGCGGCTGCGCACTTGCGCTCTTGCCGGCCGCTGTCTTCAACCTGCAGCAGACGGTCGCCGCCGGCCTTTCCGCCGTTTTCCCTAACGACGCCGAACCCGAGAACCAGAGCTAGGAGACGCCCATGGCTTCGCCGCAATTGACGCACGCCGAGACGATCGCGCTGTTGGCCAAGAAGGCCGAGGAGAAGGGCGACAACTTCTGGGTGAAGGTGTTTCGCCGCCGCGTCCAGGGTCAACTCCCCGACAGCGTGGCCACCTTCGGTGGCGCTTCCGTGCAGCACTTTCAGCACCCGGAGATGTGGCTCCCACGGTTGCTCGGCGGCGGGCCGACTTTCTTGCTGTCGGGCTACCACGAGGAGAACCTCGTGGTGCCGATCGGCGACTTCATCACGATCAACGTGCCAGTGGACGGCAACCCCCCGCGGGCATCGAACGAGATCGACACCAGCATTTTGAAGTCCCCCGGATGGACGGGCCCCAGAACTCTGGAGTGGCCCACCCCGGAGGATGTGAAGCGGGCGCAGCCGGCGCAGCAGGCCGGCTACTCCGTACCCTCCCTGGCGGCGGCTTCTTCTGGAAACAGCGCCGCGAACAATGTGCCTGGAGGAGGTCCGTCGTCAGGGGTTTCTCAACTCCAGTGGCAGTTGCAGCAGCAGTCGCTGCAGATGCAGCAACTGCAAGCACAGCTCGAGGCCGCGCACTCCCGCGCTGAGGCCGCGCAGCGCGAGGCCGACGAAGTTCGGCGCCGCAATGAGCTCGAGTCGATCAAGCGCGACGCCGAGGAGCGCCAGCGCGCGTCCGACGCGAAGATCGAGAAGGCCCTGGCGCGCATCGAGGCGATGTCGCAGGTGCAGCCGGCGAAGGTGTCGTCGATCATCGACCAACTGCCGGCGCTGATCGCTGCGGTCGCGCCGATTCTGGAAGGCATGCGCAAGAGCTCGGACGATCTCCGGGCCGCGATGGCGACGCAGCAGGCGCAGCAGCAGCAGCAGACCCAGACGATGCTGACCGCGATGATGGGGCGCCCGAGCGTCGACCCAGCGGTGGAGAAGTCCTTCGATCGCATGATGCAGATTCTCGAGAAGAGCAAGAGCGACGCCACGCCGCCGCACGAGATGCTGCACAACATGGCCGAGGCGATGTCGACGATGACCTCGATGACGCTGGATCTCGCCGAGGCCGCCGCGAACGTCGGCGGCGGGGGCCAGCGGGGCGATCACCCGGCGCTCTCCGCGATCAAGCAGGGCGTGAAGGCCGTGACGTCGCTGATGGAGGGCTACCAGCAGAGCGTGCAGCAGAAGATGGGCGTGCCGCCGCATGTGCAGCAGCCCCCGCAGATTCCGCAGTACGTGCAGCAGGCGCAGCAGCCCGTGCCGCAGTACGCGCCGCAGCCGCAGCAAGTACAACAGCAGCCGGCGCAGATCGTTCAGTTCCCGCCGCGGGAGCCCGCGCCGCCGATGCAGGCGACGGCGCCGAACGTGGCCGAAGCGCAGCCCGCTGTGCAGCAGGTCGACGCCGTCACCTACCTCGAGAACATGATCAAGGGGTTCGCGCCGCCGGCTGACGTGGCCAGGCAGTTCATCCTCTCGATCGATGATTCGGCGCTGCAGGTGGCGCTCGCGGCGGCCGGGGACGACCCGAACGAGCTGGTGGCGCAGCGCCTGGGCGGCTGGGTGATGGCGACGCAGGGCGCCGCCGGCTACCTGGGCCTGGTGCTCAAGGAACTCGAGAAGCAGGGCGTCGCGGCCGGCATCTTCGAGCCTGACGACGGCGACGACGACCTGGGCGACGACGATCTCGACGGTGCCGAGGCGGACTGATGTCGAAGATGACGAAGATTCTCGCGCTGGCCACGGCGAGGGTCGTCGAGACTATCAACGAAGCGAAAGCGGCGTCGCCGGTCGCGCAGCAGATGTTCCTCGAGCACCTGCGGCAGGTTCAGGCCGATCCAAATCAGCCGGCCGCCAAGCGCGCGGTCGCGGCGCTGATCGGCGTCGGCATGACGGTCGACTTCAAGACGAAGAAGAACTAGCGGCGCCCGAAGATTTTTCCGCCGAGCAGCATCGTGCCCAACACCGCTGCGCCGAAGCCGACGCCGATGGCGATACCGAGGCGCTGGGCCTCCGGCGAGATGCCGGAGGGCATGCCGTAGGGAGCGATGACGGCCTGCCCTGCGTTGCCGGTGAAGATGAGCGCGGGCTGGACGGACTGGCCGATCGCGTCGGTCGCGGGATCGGAAGGCCCGGTGAGGTTGAGGGTGACGGACGGCGTGTAGGCGGTGCGAATCTCGACGCGATCGTACGCCAGCGCCAGCAGGTTCATCAGGGCGGCGTTGTCGCCGAAGCCGCGCAGAACGCTTCTGTTCACCTTCACGATGGCCTCCGTGCGCCGCGCGGGTTGACAGTATGGAAGGTCGTCTTACCCTGCAAGTGGTTCATTTGTTGACCCAGGCACACGGTTGGCTCTAAAAACCTTGTTCGCGGCGTAGTTTCCAGACCCAGGCACCTACTTTGACCGGATTTCCGGTCGTGGCGGGGTTGCTTGCGTCTGTCGGTCTTCAACGTCGCGAACCAGCGTGTCGTCCTCGAGCAGTTGCGCGAGCTGACGCTGCGGTCGACCGTTCACCCGCTCGTCACCACCGCGGCGCGGCAGATCACCGCCCTTTGCGAGAGCCGCGACGACGAGTGCGAGCTCGAGGCCGTCTACGAGGCGGTCAAGAGCGGCACCGACCGCGTTCCTGAGCTTCGTCGCGGGCTGCGCTACGTCGCCGATCCGCACTGGGCCGATCACTTCACAGCGCCCTACCGACTTCTGATGCAGTGCCAGAAGGGCGCGTGCGCGGGCGACTGCGATGACCACAGCATGCTGGTCGCGGCGCTGCTCGGCTCGATTGGTTTTCGGACAGGCCTGCGCGCGTGGGGCCCGAAGAAGGGCGAGTACATCCACGTCTACGCGGTGGCGAAGACGCCGAAGAAGCGCTCGAGCGAGGTCGTCGGGCTCGACACCACGGTGCCCGAGGCGTACGTCGGCTGGGAGCCGCCGCACGGCTACACCCTGACGGCCTGGCTCGATGGGGACGAGGACGATGAATGATCGTCTCTCGCCAGCGCCCGCTTCGCTCGAGGCCTCCATCCAACCTGGGGTGGATCAACTTCGTCATCGACGCGGTGAAGACGCTCAAAGCGTCGGACGACAGCCATTACCGGACGGCTCCGCCGCCGACGGTGCCGGATGTCGACCCACTGGTCTGGGCAGCAATCGGCGTTGGGGGAATCGTCCTCATCGGGGGGCTCGCGTACGCGTTGAAGACATGATCGTCCGCAAGCACAGACGCCCGCGTTTCGCCGATTTCGGCATCGCGAACGAGGTTCCGAAGCCGACGTCGATGTCCGACGACGAGCTCAAGAAGCGCTGGGCCGCATGTCCGACAGAAAACTGGGATCAGTGGTGCGACTGCGTTTGGAAAGGCGAGGAAGAGTACCGCCTGCGCTGCAAGAGCAAGCCGTGGGCGTGCTGCCCCATCGGCCTCTGCCCAGACTGGGCGAATCCCTGGGAGGACTACGGCGCCGGCTGCCGCTTCCTCTACAAGCCTGACGCGGGCTTCGCGTACGGCATCGGCATCGGCACGAAGACGGTCAGCCTCACGAGCCTGGTCACCGACCCAATCCAGCGCGACGAGATCAAGGCGAAAGAGAAGAAGGAGTACGTCGTGCGCACGCAGCAAGAGGCCGCGTACGTGGCCGAGCTCGAGCGCAAGCGCGCGTTCACCAAAACGGCGACCAACGTTGCCATCGCGGCCGGCGCGACCGGAGTTGTGCTCGTGCTGCTCGGCGTCGCGAAGCGACGAAGGGCCAGGAGCTGAAGCGCAGCACCCACTCGCAGTTGAAGGAAAAGGAGAAGCAACGATGCCCAGACTGGCGATTCTCGAAGGCTACTCACGCGGAGGTCGCCGACGTCCTAAGCGCTCGAGCCTCGGGTACAACGCAGGCGGCGGCGCCGGTCGTCGCGGCAAGCGTGCCACGAAGAAACAAGTTCGCGCCCGCAAACGCTTCGCCAAATGCGCGCGGCGTTGCCACGGCAAAAAAGTCTGCATGCGCAAGTGCGTGCGCGTGAAGCGCCGCCGCTAGGTCCCCTTCCACCCTTCACCAACTTCCGGGCGGGTTGCCGCTCGGTGAACCGCAGCAACCCTTCAACGGAAAGAAAAGGAGCAACACAATGGCTCGTCACCGTCGTCGTCATTCCCGCCGCCGCTACGGATCGATGGTCTCGATTCCCGGGCTCGGCTACCTCCCGAAGTCGGCCGACACCAACGATCTGATTCTGGGTGCCGCACTCGGCCTGGGCGGCACGCTGGTGATGAAGGGGCTTGGCAACAAGCTCCTCGCCGGCACGGCCCCCGACTGGCTGCTCAAGGGCAGTCCGCTGGTGGGCGGCGTCGCCACTGGCGCGCTGCTCTACATGATCGAGGGCAGGAAGAACCGTCAGAAGGCCGGCGCGCATATGCTCGGCGCGGTGCTGGCCGGCGCGTCAGTGCAGGCCTGGGACGTGCTCAAGACGCAGTTCCCCGAAGGCCTCGGCGACGTGGTGTCGCTGCGGTTCAGCAACTACGGGCGCGGCGGCCGGTACGGCTCCGTGATCGTCGACGAGCGGACCCCGATGGTGGGCCCGGGTGGTGGCGCGAGCTACGCCGGCCTGATCGTCGACGAGCCCGGCCGGTCGCTCTCCGACACCAACCTGGCGCAGCTCGCTCAGGTCGACATGGGGCTCGGCGACAGCGACGCCTCGGGGATCGAAGAGCTGATGGACATGGACGACTGACGTCAAGTCGTTCGGCAGAAAGAGCCCGGCGGAACCCCCAGCCGCCGGGCTCGCTGCATCGGGGAAATTTTCGCGGCGCAGTAGTGCCACCGCAGCACCGCAGTCCAACCAACGGGGCTTCATGCCCCAAGCAAGGAGTAGAAAAAAGATGGGATCGAAAGTTCTTCTTCCCGACGCGCGTTTCCGGTCGCCGACTGCCGTGGAAGGCAAGGCCGACATGCGTGACGAGAACATCTACAGCTCGCTGGTCATCGGCCACGGGGCCGCTGGTCAGCAGAAGGTGTTCACCGTCCCGCAGGGCCAGGCCATTCCCCGGCTGGTCGGTTCCGGCATCGCGCCGACGGCGGCGCACCTGCTGACGCACAGCGAGCTGACCACCAACCTCACCAAGGCCGGTGAGGCGGGTTCGGCTCTCGGCGACTTCTCGGTTCGGGCGATCGGCATCAACTTCGAGTCGGGGTACTACGACTCGGCCGGCGCGCTGAACACCTACGGCATGGGCCAGCAGGAGGTCAACGAGACGCTTTCGAAGACCTTCTTCCAGTTCAAGATCGCGGGCAAGAAGCAGATCGAAGGCGCGACGTTCATGTTCCCGGCCTCGGGCGGCGCGTTCGGTTCGATCGCGACCACCGAGAACTCGGTGACCGTGAGCCAGGTGTCGAACGGCTGGCCGGGCGCGGTTCGCCGGCTCAAGCTGCCGATTCTGGTCGCGCGCACCGACACCATCGAGGGCGTGTTCGGCATCGCGAGCTCCGCCTCGCTGGCGTTCAGCGTCACCACGGGCGTCGGCCAGTGCTCGCTGGTGTGGGTGAACCTCTGGTCGCTCGTGAAGGGCGACGTGCGCTAGTCATTCTCCGGCTCGAGGTGGCGGCCTAGCTGTCGCCTCGAGTTGGAACGCATCGACACCCGAGGAAGGCCCCCTTCCTCCTTCCTCGGGTGCTCGACTCGCGTGTGGTAGAAGCAGCACAACGGGAGGCGGCGACCATGAAGCCCAGTCGACGTGAAATCGTAGTCGCAGGTGCAGCAGTTGGACTCGCAACGGCCTGTGGCCGGAGCGCGCTGTACGAAGACGACCATGGGGTAGCGGCTAGCGCCCCGGAGGAAGACGACGTGCCGATCGAAGAGCAGAAAGTGCCCGAGCCGACCTTGCCGGTCCATCTGACCGCGGCGGCGACCCTGGCGTCGAACACGACCGGCGGCGTCAACACGGTCGCGCTGAAGAACCCGCTTGGCGTTGCGATGGAGATTCACCAGATCAAATGGATGATCTCAGGCGCGTCTGGTGGCGTCGTCTCAGCGGGCGCTAACGAGAACATCTTCGGCGGCATCATCGCCTGCAAGTTGGCCCTCGGGACCAACCCGGTGACCAACGGCTTTGTTCCGGTGTG
>Ga0334722_10005109_pt1 | contig 13370 bp, 7 predicted proteins | sample C3_bottom_MG_FD_207210 | JGI IMG/M metagenome (GOLD analysis project Ga0334722, IMG submission 207210) | Sediment microbial communities from Yellowstone Lake, YNP, Wyoming, USA - C3_bottom | ecosystem: Environmental > Aquatic > Freshwater > Lake > Sediment | place: USA: Wyoming | collected...
ACCCAAGCCTTCTGCCGAACTCGCCCTTTGCCGTGAGTCCGGACAGAGCCCAGGGCCTTTTTGCCCTTAAGGAAGCGGTGACAGGGAAAACCGTGGCTGCAGTCAAGGGGCAGATGACCGGGCCGTTCACCCTGCTCACCGGGCTCCACGACCGCGAGGGCCGGGCTGCTTATTACGAGCCGACCATCCGGGAAATGGTGGTGAAAGGGCTTTCCCTCAAGGGGGCCTGGCAGGTGCAGATGCTTGCGCAGTCGCAGGCCCCGGTTATTCTTTTTATAGATGAACCGGCCCTGGCCGGTCTTGGTTCCTCGGCCTTTCTCAGTGTTTCTCTGGATGAGCTTGGTCAGGAACTCAATGAAATTATTGGCGCGGCCCAGGCTGCGGGCGGTCTGGTGGGCGTTCATGTTTGCGCCAACACCGATTGGGAATTTCTCTTGTCCACCTCCCTGGATATTGTCAGCTTTGATGCCTACGGGTTCTTCGACAAACTGGTTGCTTGCAAGGATGCGCTGTACGCCTTTTTGAACCGGGGCGGCATTATTGCCTGGGGGATCGTGCCCACCTCGGAGAAGGAATACATTGAACAGGAAACGGCGGAGTCCCTTTTGGCGCGCTGGGAGGCGCAGGCTGCTCAGCTTGTCGGCGGTTCCTGGGATTATAAGTCCCTGCTGCAACAGACGTTGATCACCCCAAGCTGCGGAACCGGCTCCCTGCCTCTGACCCACGCCAAAAAGGTGCTGGCCCTGACCAGGGATCTTTCCAAGCTGTTGCGTGACAAATATCTCTAGGCGCAGATGTTGCCTGGCTATTTTTTATTTAACCACCATAAAAAAGTTTGAGTATTGATGATATGGAAGAATTGAATCAGGTATTGACGCAACGCCGTCAAAAGGCCCAGGAGCTGGCAGAGCTGGGCGTTACTCTCTATGCCAACGATTTTAAGCCCGCCCACCGGATCAGCGATGTTCTGGCGAAAAACGACAACCCGGACGCGCCGTTGGAAGAGGGGATCAAGTCAGTGGCCGGCCGGATCATGGCGCTGCGTAAATTCGGCAAGGCCGCCTTTGTCCAGATTCAGGATGAAACCGGGCGCATCCAGGTGTATGTCAAGCGCGATGAGGTTGGCCCGGAGGTCTACCAGATCTTCAAGAAACTCGATGTCGGCGACATCGTCGGTTTCGGTGGAGTCCTGTTTCGCACCCAGACCGGCGAGCTCACCATCGATGCGGCAAGCCTGAAGCCGATCACCAAATCCCTGCGACCTCTGCCGGAGAAATTCCACGGTCTCACCGATGTGGAAACCCGCTACCGCCAGCGCTATGTCGATTTGATCATGAACCCGGAGGTGCGCGACACCTTCAGGAAACGGGTGGAGATTATCCGTCTGATCCGAGAGTTTTTGATAAACCGGGGCTTCATGGAGGTCGAAACCCCCATGATGCAGGCTATTGCCGGTGGGGCCACAGCCAAGCCCTTCAAGACCCATCATAATGCCCTGGGTATGGATCTCTACCTGCGCATTGCCCCGGAGCTGTATCTCAAACGGCTGCTGGTGGGCGGCTTTGAAAAGGTCTTCGAGATCAACCGGAATTTCAGAAACGAAGGCCTTTCCACCCGGCATAATCCTGAATTCACCATGTTGGAGTTCTACCAGGCCTTTGCCACCTATGAGGATCTCATGGACCTCACCGAGGAGATGGTTTCTTACGTCGCCGCCGAGGTCACCGGCTCCATGACCGTGAGCTACCAGGGGCAGGAGGTTGATCTTTCCCCGCCCTGGAAGCGCTATACCATGGACGAGGCGTTGGTCGAGGTGGGTGGAGTTGATCCGGCTGTGCTCGCCGATTCGGACCGCACCCGGCAGTTTGCCAAGGAAAAGGGTATCTCTCTTGAGCCGCTGGCAGGGCATGGCAAGGCCAAGACCGAACTGTTTGAGCTGCTGGTGGAAGAAAAGCTGATCAATCCGACCTTTGTGACCCAGTACCCCACCGAGGTCTCGCCGCTAGCCCGCCGCAACGAGAAGAATCCCGAGGTCACGGACCGGTTCGAGCTTTTCGTGACCGGTCGGGAAATAGCCAATGCCTTCAGCGAACTCAATGATCCTATTGACCAGAAAGAGCGGCTGACCAAGCAGATTGCCGAACGGGGCAACGACGAGGAGATCTTCCCAGAGATGGATGAGGATTTTGTTCGGGCACTGGAATACGGGATGCCCCCCGCGGCAGGGGAAGGGATCGGCATCGACCGCCTGGTCATGCTGTTGACCGACTCTGCCTCGATCCGTGACGTTATTCTCTTTCCGCATCTACGCCCAGAGAGTAAGTAGCCCCTTGTAACCGTTCAGGAGCACTGCATCTGCTTTGTCATCGGTCGGCTCATGTGCAATAGCACACTTCGCCAGCCTCTTCCGCGCATCTGCGGCGCTCCTGAACGGGTACACTTCCGGGGCACCGTTCCAGAAAGAGGGAAATTGTGAATTTCGAATGGTTTGTCTGTCTGCGATATCTGAAGGCCAAGCGCAAGCACGGTTTCATCTCGCTTATTTCGCTGATCTCCATTGCCGGGGTCATGGTCGGGGTCATGGCCCTTATCGTGGTGCTTGCGGTGATGACCGGCTTTACCTCCGAATTTCGGGACAAGATTCTTGGCATCAACTCCCATGTCGTGGTTCAGGATTATACCGGCAATATCCGAGACTACGAGGAGGTTGCCGCAAAGGTTCGTGCGGTTGAGGGAGTGAGCGGGGTCACGCCCTATTTGTATAGTCAGGCCATGATCACCAGTGGCGAGGGTGGAACCGGCGCCGTGCTGCGTGGCCTTGATCCTGCCACTGCTCAGGGCGTGCTCAACCTGGAAAAGAATCTGCGCAAAGGAAAGATCGCGGATTTATCGTCTGGGCAGGGTGATGGCGCGAGAAGACTGCCTGGTATCATTCTGGGCAAGGAGCTAGCCGTTCAGTTGCATGTTTCGGCCCATGACCGGGTGCGGTTGATCTCGGCGTCAGGCCCCCTAACGCCCATGGGCGTGATCCCTAAAGTCTCAACCTGTGAGGTGGTCGGGATTTTTGAAACCGGCATGTACGAGTATGATTCCGCCCTGGCCTATGTCTCCCTGGAAACGGCGCAGCGGTTTTTTGACCTTCCCGGTGCGGTGCATGGCCTGGAGGTGAAAACCACCGATCTCAATCAGGCGGACCAGATCGCCAAGCGGATCGAACACGCTCTGGGACCAAATTTTTTCGCCAAGGACTGGATGCGGATGAACAGGAACATCTTTTCCGCCCTCCAGTTGGAAAAGACGGCTCTTTCCGTGATCATGGCCCTGGTGGTGATGGTCGCCGCCTTCAATATCGTCAGCACCCTGATCATGGTGGTCATGGAAAAGAACAAGGACATCGCCATCCTGAAAGCCATGGGCGCCACCTCCGGCAATATCATGCGGATTTTTATCTACGAGGGGTTGGTTATCGGTCTTGCCGGCACGTTGCTGGGGGTGCTGGGGGGCTTGGGCCTCTGTGCGATCTTAAGCCGCTACCAGTTCATCAAGCTGCCCGAGGTGTACCCGATCTCCACCCTGCCGGTGCTGGTCCTGCCCTCGGATGTCATCCTTATCGCCCTGTCGGCCACGGTTATTACCCTGGTCGCCACCCTGTATCCCTCCTGGCAGGCGGCCAAGGTCGATCCGGCGGTGGCCTTGCGTTATGAATAAGGGAGACGGCTCCATGCCCAATGGCGCAGAAGAACCGGCCTTCTTTTTTGAAGCGCGGGATATTTACAAGGAATACAGCGACCATGGCAGTCTCCAGGTGCTTGCCGGGGTAAACCTGAGGCTGGTCGCCGGGGAAATGGTCGCGGTGGTCGGCGCGTCCGGCACCGGAAAAACAACCCTGCTGCATATTCTGGGCGCCCTTGATCAGCCCAGCCAGGGGCAGGTTTTCTACCGGGGCGAAAATGTTTTTGAGAAAACAGATGATCAGTTGGCTCTGTTCCGCAATCAGGTTATTGGTTTTGTTTTTCAGTCCCATCATCTGCTCCCGGAGTTCAACGCCCTGGAAAACGTTCTGCTGCCAGGGCTTATTGCCGGGCAGAAGCGGGCAGAGTTGGTCGGATATGCGGAATATCTCCTGGAGCGGGTCGGGGTATTGAATCGTTCCACTCACAAGGTGGGAGAGCTTTCCGGCGGCGAACAGCAACGGGTCGCCCTGGCTCGGGCTCTGATCATGAAGCCTGCGGTTTTACTGGCGGATGAGCCCACCGGCAACCTTGACCCAAAAACCGGACTCAAGGTTTTTGAACTTATCCGGGAGTTGAGCGAAACTCTCTCCCTGGCAACGGTCATGGTGACGCATAACCTTGAGCTGTCCCGGCGGATGAGCCGTTGTCTCACCTTGCGGGACGGGGGCTTGCATGAAACTTAGGGTTAGAGCAAAGATTCTTGACACTAGGGCCAATGCCTGATAATTCTGATAAGCTATCGTAGGAAAATAATCTTGCCGCCTTGAATGGCAAGAACAGTAGCGGGGCCGTAACGGCCCCAAACTAACAGATCGCCAGCACGTCTGTATCCTTGGGGCGGTCCTTAAGTACCTTCACAGTGAAAGCGAGAGTATGAAACAAGACAACTCAGCCCGGCACATAGTAAGCTCCCGTGGTTTTTCGTGGTCCATGCAGATTGTTGTTACAGCCCTTGTCCTTGTTGTGGTCCAGAGCTTCCTGTCGCTGGCAGGGGGGGCCTTTGCCGCTGGGACAGAGCCGAACACCGTCATGGTTCCCCCTCGGATCAATGCCCAGACCGGGGTTGAGCCGCTTCTCGCCTTAAGCGACAAGACCTTGCTGGAGGTGGTGCAGAGCAAGGGCCTGGTAATGCTGTCTAGGGAGGAAGTGCAACAAAAACTTGGATATGAGCACTGGCCTCCCAAGGCCGAGGCCCTGAAGCCATTGATCACCTCCCCGGCGGTCAACTATGTGGCGGTCGGCAGCATCACTAAGCTTGGGGAACAGCTCAGTCTGGACTTCGTCGTTTATGACATCCTCGGCAATACTCCGCCCAAATTTTATTATCAGGTCAGCAATAACGAAACCGAGTTGCAGAAAGCCATGGGCCAGATGGTCAATGACATTCTCTCCAGCACCGGGCAATATTTTCTCATTCAGTCCATTGGTATTGCCGGAAACACCCGCACAGATTCCGGGGCCATCATGCGCCAGGTGAAAAGTCAGGCCGGGGAGCGCTATGCCCCGGAACTTTTGCGGGCGGATCTGAAAAATATCTTTCAGATGGGTTATTTTGATGATGTGAAAATCCTTGTCACTGATACGGAAAAAGGCAAGGAGGTTGTTTTTCAGCTCACGGAAAAAGCAGTAATTGGCCAGATTCTTATCAACGGTGAGAAAGAGCTTGAAGAGAAAGACGTGAAAGAGGTGGTGAGCGTTTCGCCCAATACCATTATCAATACCAAGGAGGTTCAGACCTCCGTTGAAAATATCCGCAAGCTCTACAAGGATAAGGGTTTTTACCGGACCACTGTTGCCGCCAAACTCGACTATCCCACGCCTGACAAGGTGAATGTCACCTTTGACATAGAAGAAGGCGTCAAGATGTATATCAAGGGCATCCGTTTTGTCGGCAATAAGGCCTTCAGCGAAAAGGAATTGCGTAAGGAGATGACCACCTCGGAAAAAGGGTTGCTCTCCTGGTTTACCGAGTCGGGCAAGTTAAAACGCGATCTGCTTGAGCAGGATCGTTCCAAGATCGGCGCCATGTATCATAACAGCGGCTACATCGAGGCCAGGATCAGTGAGGCGGATATAACCGATGAGGGCGACTGGCTCTATGTTACCTTTGATATCCAGGAAGGCGACCGCTACCGGGTCGGCACCATTGAAATCGAGGGGGACATCGTTGGCGATAAGGATGAACTCTTCACTCTGGTCGAGTTGAGCAAGGAAAAATTCTTCAGCCGTAAGATCTTGCGGGAGGATGTCCTGCGCCTTGCGGACCGTTACGCGGAAAGTGGCTATGCCTTTGCCGAGGTGGACCCGAAGCTCACCAAGAATGAAGAAGACAAACGCATGGATTTGTCCCTCAAGATTGCCCAAGGGAATTTGATCCACATAGGCCGGATCAACATCAAGGGCAACACCCGCACCAGGGACAAGGTCATCCGCCGGGAGATGCAGGTCAAGGAGGGCGGCCTGCTTGATGCAAGCGCGGTGAGAAAGAGCAGCGAGCGGCTGCAACGGCTTGAGTATTTTGAAGAGGTGAACGTAACCCCCGAGGCCACGGTGCAGGAAGACTTGATGGATGTTGTGGTTGAGGTGAAGGAAAAGGCCACCGGCACCTTCAGCATCGGGGCGGGTTACAGCTCCGTGGACAACATGATGTTCATGGGCGAGATCAGCGAAAACAACTTTCTCGGCAAGGGCCAGCGCCTTTCCCTGCAAGCCAATCTGAGCTCCCGCAGCAGTCGCTATAACTTCAGCTTTACCGAGCCCCACCTCAATGACACCAAGCTGTTGTTCGGCTATGATCTCTACAACTGGTCCAGACAATACGATGATTATAAAAAGGATTCCACCGGCGGTGCCCTGCGTTTTGGCTATCCGATCTGGAACAAGTGGAATCTCGGTTGGGGTTATGGCTTTGATGACACCAAGATGACCGATGTGGCGGTGCTTAATGCCCCACAAAGCTTGCTGGATTCCATGAAGATTGAGACCACAAGCTTTGCCCGCATCGGTGTCGCCAAGGACACCCGGAATAAGCAAACGGACGCCTCAAAGGGCTGGCTCACCAACTATTCCATCAAGTATGCGGGTGGGCCGTTGGGCGGGGACAGCGCCTTTACCAAGTACGAGGCCACTTCCGGCTGGTATTATCCGTTGATGTGGGACACAACCTTTCATGTCAAGGGGTCCATGGGCTATGTGGTTGAAAACGAAGACAAGAAGCTGCCGGTGTATGAGAAATTTTACCTGGGTGGGCTCAGTACCATCCGGGGTTTTGACAGCGGTAAGATCAGTCCCCTGGAGTTAAATCAAGATGGTCTTACGTATTCTAGGGTGGGTGGGGAAAAGATGTGGTATTCCAACGTGGAATTGATCTTCCCCATTGTCAAGGAGATCGGCCTGAAGGGCTTGGTGTTCTTCGATATTGGCAATGTCTACACCGATGCGCAGAACTGGAGTGTCTCGGACCTGCGCTACAGTACCGGCATGGGCTTCCGCTGGCTGTCGCCTATGGGGCCTCTGCGCCTTGAATGGGGATATAATCTCGCCCCGAAAGAGGGTGAGAAACAGGGGGTCTGGGATTTCAGCATCGGCGGTGGTTTTTAGAAAATGGCCGTCCCCGAAATGGGTTATCTGTTTCCGGCGTTTCCGCCATCTCTATGACAAAAAATGGACAATAGGCTGACGGCCCTCTTCCCCGAGGGCCGTTCCGTTAATATCATCGGCTTGCGCGGAAGCGCTGCGGCCTTTCATCTTGGCCGCACAGCCCGGCTCGGGCAACGGCCCATCCTCTGTCTCACGCCAAGTGAGACTGCAGCCCAGCATCTTGTTCAGGATCTTGCGCTTTTCAGCGATACTCCGGTCCTCTATTTCCCTGGTCATGAAATCCCCCCCTACACCCCGTTGTCGCCGGACAGCCGGACCGTGGCCGAACGCCTTGCCACCCTGTTTCAGATCCATAGCGCAGACAAACCATTTATTCTGGTTATGTCCATTGAGGCCCTGCTGCGGAGGGTTCTTCCCCGGACCACCCTTGCCGGCCTGGCCGAGCTGGTCATGCGGGGAGAGGAAACCGACCTTGAGGGGTTGATCGCCTCCCTTGCTGCCTGCGGCTACGATGCCGCAGCCTTGGTGCAATCCGTGGGCGAGTTCAGCCTGCGGGGCGGTATTCTCGATATCTTTCCCACGGGCTTTGAGATGCCAGTGCGTCTTGATTTCTGCGGCGATACCGTTGAATCCATCCGCAAATTTGATCCCATCAGTCAGCGTTCGGTTGAAGATCTTGAGGAGATCGTTCTTCTGCCGGTCAGTGATATCCTCTATCCTGCCGGTGCGCAGGAGCTGCGGCAACTGGTTGATCGTTTCAAGGCCTTTGCCGAGGATCTTGCCTGGGACAGTGAGCGGGTCAGGGTCATGGAGGATTGTCTCCAGCATCGCCAGCGCTTTCCCGGGGTTGAATTTCTCCTGCCGCTTTTCTGCGAAACCTCAACCGTGCTTGACTATCTGGCGGACGATACCCTCATCTTTTTCTCCTCGCCCACCGCCATTGCGGAAAGTCTCGCCCTGTGCCGGGAACGGATTGGGGCTAATTTTGCCGAGGCATCCGCCGCCTGTCTGCCTGTTTTGCCGCCGGAACAGATCTTTTTGCCGGAAGATGAATGGCGTGAGCGGCTGGCCCGTTTTCAGCAGGGGCGATTCTACGATTTTGCCCATCCGGATATGGAAGAGGGCGAAACCCTGGAGATACCCTGCGGCAATCATGTCCTGCTCAGGCAGCAGCTTGAGTTGCAACGCAAAAATCAAGGGATGATGCCCGAACTGGCCCGGCAGCTGCATGTCTGGCTTGAGGCCGGAGATACGGTCTTTTTTGCCTGTCGGACCAGGCGGCATGCGGAGCACACGGCGGAATTGCTCCGGCAATACGATCTGCCGGTTGCCATAACCCCGGCCCCGGTGCCGGATACCGCTCCTGCTGGCCGAGAGATCATCCTGGTGGATTCGCCGCTGGCAGCAGGTTTTGATCTGCCCGCCGCACGGCTGCACTGGGTTTCGGAAAGCGAGCTTTTCGGAGAGCTTCGCCTGGGAGCGGGCAAGAAGAAGGGCGGGCAGCGGAGTCGGCCTGCGGTGAGCTTTGCCGAGCTTACGATCGGCGATATTGTGGTCCACACGGCCCATGGCCTTGGCCGGTACGAAGGGCTGATCAATATCGTGTTGGGCGGCATAGCCAACGATTTTTTCCAGCTGGTGTATCGCGACGAAGACAAGCTCTACGTGCCGGTGGATCAGCTCAAGGTGATCAGCAAGTATCAGGGGCTTTCCGACACCGAACCGAAACTCGACAAGCTGGGCGGCAAGGTCTGGCAGACCCGGCGGGAAAAGGTCAAGGAAGAGGTGTGGAAGGTGGCCCAGGATCTGTTGGGCCTCTATGCCCGGCGGGCCATGGTGGAGGGCCATGCCTTTTCGCCGCCCGACGAGTTGTTCCATGAGATGGAGGAGTCCTTTCCCTATGACGAGACCGCCGGGCAGCTCAAGGCGATCAACGAGGTGCTCGACGACCTGACCGCGCCCCGGCCCATGGACCGGCTGGTCTGCGGGGATGTGGGCTACGGCAAGACAGAGGTTGCCATCCGAGCGGCCTTCAAGGTGGTGGCCGATAATTTTCAGGTCGCCATCCTGGTGCCGACCACGGTGCTGGCCGAGCAACATGCCGCTACCTTCCGGGAGCGGTTGCAGGGCTTGCCCGTCCGGGTGGAAAGCCTTACCCGCTTTCGCAGCACAGGGGAGCAGAAGCAGATTATTCAAGAGCTGCACCAGGGGAGGGTCGATATTGTGATCGGCACCCACCGGTTGCTGTCCCAGGATGTGGCCTTCAAACGTCTCGGGCTCCTGATTATTGACGAAGAGCATCGCTTCGGCGTTTCCCACAAGGAGAAACTCAAAAAACTCAAAAGCCAGGTGGATGTCCTTACCCTGACCGCCACTCCGATCCCGCGCACTCTGCAACTCTCCTTGCTCAGTATCCGCGATCTTTCCGTGATCAGCTCGCCGCCAGAGTTCAGGCGACCGGTGAAAACCTTTGTCGCCCGCGATGACGAGTTGGTGATCAAGGAAGCCGTGGTCCGGGAGATGCAACGGGGCGGGCAGGTTTTTCTCGTCCACAACCGGGTCCATTCCATCCAGGAAATGGCCGCCAGAGTGCAGAAGCTTGTTCCTGAAGCACGGCTGGCCGTGGCCCATGGCCAGATGCCGGGCAAGGCCCTTGAAGAGATCATGGTCCGCTTTATCAAGGGAGAGATTGATGTGCTGGTCTGTACGACCATTATTGAATCAGGCCTTGATATCCCCAACGCCAACACCATTGTCATTACCAGGGCGGACCGTCTTGGCCTGGCGGAAATCTATCAGCTGCGCGGCAGGGTGGGGCGTGGGCGGGAGCAGGCCTATGCCTATCTGTTGGTTCCCTCTCTGGACGGTCTGTCCAAGGATGCCCAGCAGCGTCTGCGGGCGCTCATGGATTATAACGAGCTGGGCGGCGGCTTCAAACTGGCAATGAGTGATCTGCAAATCCGGGGCGGAGGCAATATCCTGGGGATTTCGCAAAGCGGCAATATTGCCGCAGTGGGCTATGACCTGTACCTTGAGTTGCTGCAACAAACGGTTCTCGACCTGAAGCGGAAAGGCGCCGCAGTGGAGCTACCCCTTGAGCAGATCGAGCCTGAAATCAATCTCAAGCTTTCGGCATTTCTCCCGGAACGCTATATTCCCTCGACAGAACAGCGCTACATTGCTTACCGCCGCCTGACCAATGCCGAGCAGGTGGAAGAGCTGATGGACCTGAAGGATGAATTTACCGACCGCTACGGCCAGCTTCCCCAGGAGGCGCTCAACCTCTTTGAGGTGCTGGCCCTGAAAACCTTGCTTAGGCGCTTGTGGATCAGCAAGCTGGAGCAGGGGCCTGCCAATCTTGTTTTCTCCTTTCATGAGAAAACCCCGGTGACTCCGGAGAAGATCATGCGTCTGCTTGAAAAATATAAAAATAAGGCGCGCTTCACCCCTGAATTCCGTTTGATCGTCACAACAGAGCCTGGTGTTTTGCCGGAGCAAACCCTCCAAAATGCGCAAAATATTCTTGACTTGCTCGCGAAAGATGACATTTGAAAATGACTGTGGTAAAATTTACCGGTTATGAAGTTAAATAAGATTAAAAACAATATTTTCAAACTGTTATGAGTGTGTCTGTGAAAATCACCTTACATGTTTTATGCGCGGCCCTGTGTTTTCTTGCTTTTTTCCATACACCCGTTGTCAGGGCGGAGATGGTGGACCGTATCATCGCTATTGTTAACGATGATGTCATTACCTTTTCCGACCTCAATCGGGAAGGGGCGGCGCTGTTTCGTCGGATCACCCAGGAAGCTCCACCGGAACAGGTTGAGCGAACCCTGCTGAAGGCCAGGGAGGAGATGCTTTCCAGTCTTATTGATAAGCTCATCGTTGCGCAGCGGGCCAAGAAGGTGGGGGTTTCGGTGAGTGACCCCGAGGTGGCCACTGCGATCAAGAGTATCATTGAGCGTAACAAGACCACCCCGGAAAAGTTTTGGAAGCAGATGGCGCTCATGGGTTCCAACGAGCAAGATTATCGGGAAATTATCAGGGGCCAGATGCTGCAGGATAAGCTGATCGATTACGAAATTCGTTCGCGGGTTGTGGTGAATGAAGAGCGAATACGTGAATTTTATGAAAAAAATTATGCCCAGAAAATGAAGGAAGACGCCTATCATGTTTTGCAGATGGGTTTTGTCTGGAAGGAAAATACCCAGGCGGCCAAGGATGACGCCCGGCGGCGGGCTGAAGAGGCTCGGCAGCAGGCTTTTGCCGGACAGGATTTCCGCACCCTGGCGCGACAGTCTTCCGATCTGCCTTCGGCCAAGGATGGGGGAGATCTCGGGGTCTTCAAGAAGTCGGAAATGGCGGCCTATATGAAGGCAAGCATTCTCAGCCTACAGCCGGGACAGATCAGCGCCGTTCAGGAGACTCCGGCCGGGTACCAGTTTTTCAAGCTTCTTTCCGATAAGGGCGATGTCAGTCTTCAGGCTTCATATGAGTCTGTGAAAGAACAGATCAAGCAGCGGCTGTATGAGGAGACGATGAACAGCCAGTTTCAGAAGTGGGTAAAAGAGCTTCGCGATCAGGCGTATATCAAGAAAATACTTTAGGAACCGTTACGGCGTTTGGTGCCGCGAACATTGCTGTCTGTTTTGTCAGTTGAAAGGGCACTTTTTTTGTTACAACTGCTTAGTCTAGTCTGTCCCCATAACCTCTGGATAAGGGATGTCTCACATGACCAAGGACTCACCATCTGCTGATGATGCAACCGGCCAACCTACCGCTTTATCACGATCCGATGAAACCCTTGGCAGCTTTTTGAAAAGGCATCGACAAAACCAGGGGAAAGAGCTCGAAGAAATTGCGGAAAAGACGCGCATTCATGCTTCAACTCTTCGGGCCATTGAGGAGGACAATCCCAAGGCTTTGCCTGCGGAGGTTTTCGCCCGTGGTTTTGTGAAAAATTATGCGCAGTATCTTGGCCTTGATCCCAATGAAGCCTTGGCCTGGTATATCGAACAGAACGCTGGAGAAGCCAGGCCAACGGAAAAAATCAATGTCCAGGAGGTTCTTGCCGGCGAGGCCATGGCCGAGGCACAGACTTTTCCTGTCGGACGTTTCATCATCTTTTTTATTGTCGCGGGTGTCCTTTTGTTTGCCGGGTATCTGGTATTAAGTTTTTTAAATTCTTCCGCCCCTCCCGTCGATATCGCCACGAAAGATACAACTCCCCAAGTTCAAGTTGAGCAGCAACAGCCGCTGACCGTTCCGGTGCCAAGCGAGCCCGGTACAGAGTCCACTGTCGGTACAGTGGGAACAGAGCAGCCGCCGCCTGTGACGCAGAGTGGCACACAAGCTCCAGCACCTTCTCTTCCGCCTGTGCCCACTCCTGTAAAACCAGGGCAAGAAGAGAAGAAGGTCCTTCCCTTGCCTGAGAAGGTCGGGCAGGTGGAACCCCAGAAGGTTGATGGGGAACAGGGCCTGGGAGTTAAAAAAAAAACAGATGATGGAAAGCCTATAATTTTTCCGCAGGCTATTAAGGAGAAGCCGGTACCGACCCCCGAGCATCAGGAGGTGGTCAAGCCAGCTCCTGTATCGGTTGTTGCACCAACGCTGTCCACGGTAAAAGCCCCAGGGATGAATTATGTCCTTGAGGCAAAGTTTACCGAGTCAACCTGGCTTTCCGTGCAGATAGACAAGGAAAAGAAAAAGTCCGCCATTTACCAGCCTGGGGATCATATGGTCTGGCAGGCGGAAAAAAAGATTGCCCTTTTTGTCGGGAATGCCGGAGGCGTCGTCCTGACGCTGAATGGTAAACCGGTTCCTTCCCTTGGCAAGTCAATGGACAGCGCCCGGGTTTCTTTTCCGACTGAATAGTCACAGCGAGAGCAGATGTCCTTGCAGCAAAGCCTGGCCATTGTGCTCCAGGTTAAAGACCACGGTGATTCCGACAAGATTGTCACCGTGTACACCCTGGAGCACGGCAAAGTCGTGCTCATCGCCAAGGGCGCCAAGCGCAGCAAGAAACGTTTTGTT
>Ga0334722_10005110_pt1 | contig 13369 bp, 6 predicted proteins | sample C3_bottom_MG_FD_207210 | JGI IMG/M metagenome (GOLD analysis project Ga0334722, IMG submission 207210) | Sediment microbial communities from Yellowstone Lake, YNP, Wyoming, USA - C3_bottom | ecosystem: Environmental > Aquatic > Freshwater > Lake > Sediment | place: USA: Wyoming | collected...
ATTCATTCTCAATTAATGTTTTAATAATCAATCTAGGTTCAACACGCATATATTACCTCCTTTGTTTATTTTAACGGAAGTGTTCAATATGTCGTGTCACAATACGTAACCCTTGACATTCTTTGCTGCATCTGCTATAATCATTGCTTGTTTTGAAAAAGATGCGAAATTGCATCCTTTTTTAAAGCAAAAGCAGTACCTTAAAAATTGCTTTCTTAATGAAATAACCAGTGCCAAAGAATATTCAAGGACGGGGGAAAGGCAGGTTTAAACTATATGTTTACACCTTTTATCCCGCTGCTTCGCTTTTACTTTTCTGCGGCTGGCATGCCCAGCGTAGCTTTAGCGAAGTTGGGGATAGGCGTTTGGAGCAATCCAAAAGCCAGAATGACGCTTAAGGTTTTTATAATCTTAGCGTTAGTTGTAAACACAAACACAAACATCCTCAAAAATACAGATCTTAGCAAAATGGCACTTGGTAACATTTCATTTGCAAAACCGCAAACAGTGGATCCTGAAAAACCGATTAGGGTAGAAGAAGAAAAACTTCCCCTAAAACTCCCAGTCGGCACAAAGGAAGAGCTAGCTTTAAGTTGGGAGCAAAGCGTATCAGCATTACGCCAAGCACAAAGGGCAGAATTAGAGGCCGCTAAAGCTAAACTGCAAGAAGAATCCCTCGCGCGCCAGCAAATTTTAGCCGCTGCAGGGTTTAACCCAGAATGGGCAAGTTTGTACAAGACCGCGCAAGATACCTATGGCACGCCTTGGCAAATTATTGCCGCAATTCACAAGGTTGAAACCGGACAATCCGGAGATACCACCAAAGGAAGCGGCGCTGGAGCAAAGGGGCCAATGCAGTTTATAACCGGCACCTTTAACCACTGGGCTCAAGATGGCGACGGGGATGGCAAAACCAACATTTTTGATGTTGACGACGCGGTGTTTACTGCCGCACGCCACTTAGCAGCCGGAGGCGCAGGAACAGGAAACGATTATAAAGCGATATTTAACTACAACCATTCAGGATCATATGTAGCAAAAGTTTTGGGATTAGCTAAAACATTGGGATACAACGGCTAAAGCATCGATGAAAAAGCGGCCACACGGCCGCTTTTTTGATTAAAAAAATCCCGAAATTGGGTTTCGGGAAAAGTGTTAATTACATCTAGATGGTTTTAGGCCTTATTGGTTTTGGGAAGTTGCATGCCAAGAATTGAAAATCCACCATCGTTGTGAAGAACTTCACCTGTCACGTGTCTTGACAATCCACTGCACAGAAAAAGCGCAACCCCTGCCGCATCTTCGGCGCTTGAACCACCAAGCGGCGCAGTTTTTTCATGAAATTCCTTCATGTCCACGAAGCCGGTAATTCCCCTTGCAGCAAGCGTTTGTGTTGGTCCTTGAGAAATTGCGTTAATTCTAATGCCTTTATCTCCAAGCTCAAGCGATAACTGCCTAACAATTTGTTCTAGTGCCGCTTTAGCGGTACCCATAACATTGTAGTTATGAATAGCCCTTTCGCCAGCCAGGTATGTCAGAGTTACAATACTGCCACCTTCCCTCATTAAAGGCAAAGCTTTTCTGGTAAGTTCAATCAATGAGTAAGCACTAATGTTGAGGGTTTGAAAAAACTCTTCTTTTGTGGTCTGGTAAAAGGGTTTGCCAAAGGTTTCCCTTGGCGCAAAAGCAATACTGTGAATTAAGAAATCAAGACCCCTAAAATTTTTCTCGACTGGCTTAAAAAATTCATGAGTATGTTGCTCATTTGCCACGTCACAAACCTGAACTGTATTAGTGCCCCCAAGCCCTTTGGCAAGCGCGGTCACTTTATCAAGCACCCGCTCACTTTCGCAAGAAAATGCAATATTAGCACCTGCACCACTCAACGCCTTAGCAATTGCCCAAGCAATGCTTCTCTCGTTAGCGACGCCAAAAACAGCAGCGGTTTTGCCAGTAAGCTGGAGTAAATCACGAGAATCAAGCAATCTCAACACCTCCATGATGATATGTTAAAGAACCAAGGAAATTATAACTAAAACCACCAAATAATACAATAATAAAAAAAAGCAGGATATCTGCGTTGTGCAATTACCCTGCGGTGCGTCTGTGTCCAAGAATGTGTTCCAAGGTTTCTGACGCGCGTCCTATTGAACGAATTTTAGTCATTACAACATCCGCTGTACTAACTTTTTCGCCATAGTTTCTAAGTTTACCTAATTCTAAGCCGTGAATGTCTGCAAAAGTGCTTACTTTATACGCACTTTCTGCGGTTGCCCTAAGACTGTTTACTAGAAAATCTGGAGATAGTGCCCTCACTATTGTTTCAGCCTCGCAAGCAAACGTAAAATTATCTGGTAAATCCATATTGGTGTAAGTTGGAAATTCATCATTACTAACTTTGGTTTTTCGGGGAAGCCTAATAATACCTCCCTCTATAACCAAAATTCCCTTTGCCCCAGATACTTCCCTTGCCACATCGCGCGGCCTGGCAATATCACAAATCACGCTACCCGGACGAAAAAGGGAAGAATCATTAATTACCGGTTTCTCTGAGCTCGTACAACTTAAAACTAACTTAGCGTTTAAGAGTGCTTCTCTAATGTCTGTGGTGTAGGAAATGTTTTTCGGATATCGTTTCTTTCTTTTCCCCTCTAGCCCTGCTGCCTCTATGGCAAGCCGTTTTTCATTTGTTCCAACTAATACAATCTCGTCAACCAAAGGAGCTAAAATTTCCGTAATAACGCCCCCCACAGAACCTGTTGCGCCTATAACCACTACCTTTGAGCTTTTCAAAACAATGCCCATACGCCTAGATGCACGTATGGCAGCTTTTACGGCAATAATGGCTGTATAGCTATTTCCCGAAGTTACAGGTATGCCCAGCGTATTAGCCTTAGCTTCTACTAACTTACCCTGGCGACCGGCTATAGAGGTGTGAGCGCCAAGCCCAATTATTGTAGCCCCAAACTCCCCTGCTATATCTACGGCATCTAAAAGTTTTTCGTTTGCAATTGCCGCAAGCCGGTTTGCCTCCCTATTACCAAGTTTTTTAGGGTCTGGAGTGATTTGCTCGGGCAAAAGAGGGATGCAAATACGCACTCCTCTAAATTCCTCGCCTGTTTTGCTTTTGCCAGAAAGTTGAGATATTGGAAATGGCGGCATCCACTCAAGCATTTTCCTAACTAATGCCTCATTTTTACCCTTTGAGTTTGGCTCAAAAACATTAATATCCCCCAGAGACAGTGGGTGCATAAAAAAAGCATACTTTTTTGGCATGCTCTTGCCTCCTTTTTTGTTGTCAAAGAACACTATGCTTCACTATCTATTTGATAATAATTCAAAAGATTAAAACTTGCAAATCACCCTGAAAGCGTATAGGGGCAAATTTCCCGGTACGCGCAGCGGGAACACTCGTTCCAAGACGGCTTGGCTTCAAAATCATTTTTGCGGAGCCCCTCGTCAACTGCTTTTATTTCCCCAAGCGTTTTTTCAATGTCCGCTTCTGTTTTTTTGGCTTTTCCAATAATGCCCGTGTCAACATAATAAAGTGACACTTCCTCTGGCAAGCGGCCTTTTGCCAATTTGTAAGAAAGGGCATAGAGCGATAATTGCCGGTTTCCCTTAGCGGCCTTATCTGCCTTTCCTTGTTCGTCTACATTTGAAGTTTTAAAATCCCTAATTTCAGTATGGGCATTGCCATCATAAATTGCATCATACCTGCCTTTAATTTTCACATTTGGTTCATCAAGCTTAACACCAAACGATGCTTCAACTTCACTTGGCCGCCGCCCTTCTTTTTCCTCTTTTAGAAAAAACTTTGATAGGGCCTCTTTTCCGCTTTTAAATCGCTTTTCTTCATGGTCCCGGGACAAAAACCCCTCACTCCTCCAATTTTGTTCAAAAATTTTGTACAAATCTTCAACCGAAACTTTCACTTCCGCTAACTTCTTTTTAAAGTAGTCCTCAATGGCTTTGTGTATAGCCGAGCCGTATACAACCGGGTGGTGCGCCAAAATGGGAATGCCTAAGACATGAATATATTCAAATTTCTTAGGGCAAGAGAGATAATCATCAATTTGGTGGGGTGTTAAAACCAGCCGCTCCCCTTCCTTAAACCGCTTTGGCAATGCCACTGCCTCCTGCCTTTTGGAAAATTTTTCAATATACTCTTTTGGTGAGAGCTTAAATTTTTCCCGCGCCAAACGCACTTCCTCCAAGGCCTCAACTACAAATGGCGAAACTTTCCTAAGCCTCTTTCCGCCATAATCCTCTGCTGAAGTTAAATATAATTCTTGCTTAGCGCGCGTCATGCCAACATAAAACAATCTCCGTTCTTCTTGGATGTGCCAATCCCCCTCTGGGAGGCGCTCCTTAATTAACTCTTCTGGAATACTAAACCCTTCGCTCCTTTTTCTTGAAGGGAATGAATCAGAAACTAAATTCACCAAAAACACAACCGGAAATTCAAGCCCCTTTGCTTTGTGAACTGTTAAAATTGAAACTGCGTCAATGTCAGGGTCAAGCTCGGCAGTGGCCGGATCATCCCCTGCCTCAATTAAAAGGTCTAGGTGATTAATGAAGTTAATAGTGCTTTTGTCTTGGGCCAATTTTTCAAACTCTTGGATTTTTGAGAAAAACTTTGCTAAGTTTTCAACCCTCACCGCTGCTTCTGTTTGCTTTTCTGATTTTAAAATCAGCCCTTCAAGAAAACCTGTTTCTTTTAAAAACCGATAAACCAATTGCCCACAAGTTAATTCTTTCAAATCTTTTCTAAATTTCTCTAAATTCGCGCAAACCTTTTTGATAATTTCTTTTGAAGTGGCAGAAATTTCTAATCCCCAAAGTGTTTCCTCGTTACAGCAGATTTCCTCCAGGTTTTTGTGCCGCTGTTTTGCAATGTTGGTGAGTTTTAAGGCCTCTTGGGGCGCCATTTCATAAAGCTCGCTTGTAAAAAGGTAGTAAAGGGCCAGGGAATCGGTTGGATCCGTAAGCGCTTTTAAAAATTGAATTACAAGCCGAACCTCGGGGCGCGAAAAAAGACCGCGGGAGCCGGAAAATTTAAAAGGAATACCCGCTTGGCCTAGGGCCTGGGAAAACGCAATGGCCTGGGAGTTTTTTCTAACCAAAATAGCAAAATCACTTGGCCCATATTTACCGGTTTTGATTTTTCCACCGATGATTTCTGCAACTCTGTGGGCTTCTGAGGTTAAGGTGTCTTGATGCAGGTGCTCTGGAAAATTGCCGTTAGTTTCTGATTCTAATTTTTTTGAAATTTTTGCCCTTACCTCCAAGCGGTCCGGATTGTTATGTGTTATGAGCTTGTAAGCAGCATCTAAAATTTGCCTTGTAGAACGGTAATTTTTGGTTAATGTAATTATTTTTGCGCTTTTGTAATACTCTTTAAAATCTAAAATATTAGAGATGGCCGCGCCCCTAAAGCGATAAATAGATTGATCATCGTCTCCCACCACCGTGATGTTGCCTCCTTTCCCAGCTAATAATTTTACAAGCTCGTTTTGGGCATAGTTTGTGTCCTGAAACTCATCCACCAAAATGTATTTAAATTGCTCTTGGTATTTTTTCAAGACATCCGGGTGTTCCCTAAAAAGTTTTAAGGTTAAAGTTATTTGATCCCCAAAATCTAAATTGCCAGCCTCTAACATTAATTTTTGATAATTCCCGTACGCCCGCGCCAGTTCCGCGTGTTTCTCTAATTCCTTTTTCTCTTCGTCACTTTTTCCTTTTTCCTTTTTCCTTTTAACATAGCCGTAATAATGTTCCGGCGCGATATCCTCATCTTTCAACCTTGAAAAATAGCTAAGCAACTCACTAATGTGCCCTGTTGGATTTGAAAGCGGCGCAAAATTTTTTAGTTCCAACGCCCCTAAATTATCTTTTAAGAAAATTGCCTGTTCCTCACGATTTAATACCTTAAAATCACTTGGAAGCCCCAGGGAAACAGCATTGTCATGCAAAACCCTATCGCCAAAAGCATGAAAAGTGGAAATTTGCGTGTCAACATAGCCATATGGCACTAGTTGGTCCACTCGAAACTCCATTTCTTGGGCCGCTTTGTCTGTGAAGGTTAAGGCCAAAATTTGGGATGGCGTAGCCAGTTTTTGCCAAATCAGCCAAGCAATGCGCCTTGTAATTACCGTGGTTTTGCCAGTGCCAGCGCCAGCCACAATTAAAAGCGGCCCCTCTTGGTGGGTTACCGCCTCTTCTTGTTGACTGTTTAGGCCTTCTAAGACCTGCTTTGCTGAGCTTGGCAATTTTTGGAGATCATTATTTTCCATACCTTAAGTATAGTTAAATGCTAATTTAACTTCAAGGTTATTTGCCTGTGAGAAACTAAGGTAAATGTTCTTATACCCAAACTTCACTTTAATTCCAATGCAGTCATATGGAGTTAGGTTTAGTATTTAGGATTTGGAAATTATTTGAAATTTGGTGTTTGCGATTTGTGATTTGCAACTTGGCTCTTTTGACTTCCAAATCCAAATTGTATATATTAATAGTAACAACCAAGAGGTGGCAAATGCTCATGGACGAAAAGTTCCGCTTAGAAATAGAGAAATTAATATCTGGCAAGGCAAAATTGTCTCAAGGGTTTTGTGAGGCCAAATTTTTCAACCCAGATCCGGCAAACCAAAAAAAGGGCTGGCTTTTTTTTGCTCTTGAAATTGCCTCCATAGACCCCAAAACCAAAGCTATTGCCGACGAAATAACTGCCAGGGTAAAAGGTGCATATTTTGAAGATCCCGCCAAAGACGCGCTTTCAAGCTTGGAAGACGCCTTAAAGGAAGTAAACGATTACTTAACAGAACTATTCCACGATGGCGACACCTTTTGGCTGGGCAAAATTAATGCTGTTATAGCAGTTTTGGCAAAACGCGAACTCCACTTAACTGCGGCCGGCTCTGGTCTTGGGTATTTAGACAGAGACAGCATTTTAGTGGAATTAACAGAAGATTTAGCGCCCGAAACCCCAGACCCGCTAAAAACTTTCTTGAACATCACTTCTGGCAAACTAGAAATTGGGGACAAACTGCTTTTTACAACCCCTGGGCTTTCTTTTCATTTTTCAAAAGAACTTTTAGGAAACATTTTAGCCAACCGAACTCCAGCTGAAGCAATTAGAGAGTTTAGCGAGCTTATGGGAACAGAGGAAAATGAATTTGGCTCCTCCTTTTTGGTGGCTGAAGTTAAAGAAAAAAGCGCGGAGCCGGAACTTTTTGAAAATTTAGAAAGCAAGCAACAGGAAGCCGCTAAAGAAATTTCAGGAGAATTTGAGAAGGAGGAAGTGCCAACCCCCCAAGAACCCGTAATTCAAACTGATCTGCACACCGCTCCCCCAGATGAAAAAATTGAGTTGGCCAGTCCAGAAGAAAGTGATGAAGCTTGGATAAAGGAAAGTGATAAACCACAAGAAAAACTCCCCAAGGCGTTTTCTGTTTATTCCCAAAAGGCAAAGGAATTCTTAGCTGGCGCCAAATCAAAAATTTCAAAACCCAAAAGCACTCAACCAAAAACCGAAGGCGCGCCCGCTACTTCCGGTAATAATTTTTTCGCCACCCTAAAAGAGTTGTTTAGTAAACTTGCCGCTTTCTTAAAATCCATTAAGTCCAAAACTCCAACGGAAAAGAAAAAATTATTACGCGTGGCCGGTATTGCAATTTTAATCTTTTTTGTCTCATTGGGACTTTTAATTTACAAAAGCAAAACTGCGGCAACTACCGCCAAATATGAAGGCGTTTACAAGGAAGCTGTGCTCCAAGAGCAAAATGCTGAAAACGCCTTAATTTACAAAGACAAAAAGCAAGCCCAAGAAAACTTAAATAATGCCATTGCCCTACTTAAACAACTTGAAGGAACCAAATACAAGCAAAAAGAAATTGCCGTTTTGCTTGGAAAAATTAATGACATCAGAGACCGCGCTTACGGCATTTTACAATTGAGTAATCTTACTACTTTAACCAATTTTTCAGAAGCCGCCCAAGAAGTTGATGCTAAAACGCTTTTAAAGTTTGGCGACAGTTTCTATGCTTTTGATTCCAAAGGCAACAGAATTTTAGAATTTAACCAGCTCAAAGGTGCCCAAGCAGCCGCTGTTTCAGTAAGCTTAGACGGCGAATTTAAGGACGCGGCTTTTGACCAAAAAGGAAATTTGGTAATCTACACTGCTACTCCGGGAGTTTTTGAATACTCCACCAAAGCAAAAACTATTGCCAAAAAAGATATTTCAGGTGGGGCGGCTTGGGGGCAAGGCGAAAAATTGGCAAACTACAAAGAATTTATCTATCTGCTCTCTCCCGCCCAAAATCAAATCTTTAGATACTCAAAAACCCAATCAGGCTACACTAAGGCCTCTAATTACATTACAAAAAACGTTGACTTGTCAAAAGCCGCTGCTATTTCCATTCCAGATTTTGTTTATGTGTTAGGAAAAGACGGCAGCATTCTGAAATTCGCAAAAGGTACCAGTCAAAAATTTGAAATCACCAACCTCCCAACCCCATTTAATGAGCCAACCGCCATTTACGCTCTGCCAGACGGCAATATTTATGTAGCAGACCCCAAAAATAAGCGTATTGTCATGCTGGACAAAACTGGCAGCTACCAGCAGCAATTTTCCCACGATGAATTGGAAGCATTGGAAGGTTTTTGGGTTGATGAAAAAACCAAAAAACTTTATTTCCTAGCCAATAATAAGCTTCAATCAGCGTCTATGGAAGAAACAAATCCGTAGGATAAGTTAAAAGAATAAAGAAAAAAGAAAAGAGTTTTTATGGTTTATGAAAAAACAAAAACAGGGATAAAGGATTTTACAGATCTCTTAGTTTGGCAACAAGCTAATAGCATAAGAGTGGTAGTTTACCAACTCCTTAACGACCTACCAAAAACTGAAGATTTTAATTTAACTTCACAATTAAGAAGATCGGCTTGTTCAATTGCCTCAAATATTGCCGAAGGTTATGGAAGATTCTCTTACCAAGAAAACGCTCAATTTTGCAGACAAGCGCGGGGTTCCTTAGATGAAACGCGCGATCATTTAATCTTTATAAAAACTGTCTACAAAAATCTTTCCAAGCCGAGTGATTCACTGTTATCAAAGTGTTTGGAATGTCGAAAAACCTTGAATGGCTACATTAAATATCTCTTAGCACAAAAGAAAAAATAATCCTTTTACAATCCCTTTTCCTCTTTCCTCATAACCCTTTTCTCTATCCTCTATCCTCTATCCTCTTTTCTCTTTCCTCTTAACTCTCAGTCCTCTCTTTCTTTTTTCTTGTTTCTCTTTTCTCTTAACCTCTTAGTAGTTCGCTGTAACAATAAACACTGCCGTGGTTTGATAGGTTGAAGCGGTTTGAGAACCGTTCACATCCACTCTGTGCGTAATTATGAATGGCTCGTTTGTAATAGCGCCCGTTGAACCATTAACTGGACCTAAATTATCCGCTACAACATCCCCCGAGGGAGATGTGAGATAAGCGGCATATTTGGTACCGCCTAAAAAGCGATTTGAACCCTGAACTGAAGTGTCGTTTGAAGTGTAACCAAAGCCGCCGTCCGTTGGCCAAACGCAAGGCGCCGCCCAAGTGCAGGCAAGATTAGCAATGGTTTGGGAACCATAGGCAAGGGAACGCAATAAATCAGTTAAATACATTCTAATAGTATAACCCGAAGCGGCGTTTGTTGAGGTGGTAAAGGTTGATGTTTTTGTGTCATTCCAGCTGTTGGCATTATTTAAGTTTGCGAATGTAATGGAGTTTGCGTCAACTGAAAAGCTCAGGGTTGGCAAGACAATTTGGCCGTCTGAACTTTGAGCTCCGCCGGTGTTACCGGCATTGTCCACGGCCCTAACAGAATAGTAATAGATTTCACCTGTCTGCAAATTCATACTGCTTTGGGTTTTGGAAGTTGCAGTACCGTTGTCATACCAAATAGCGCCCGACTGCCAAGAACCAGCGCCGCCTGTGTTCCAGTACCAGCCGTCTGAAGTGCGGCGAATGGCAAATTCGTATTTGTTTAATCCGGAAACACCGGAATTAAAGCCGCTCCAGTTGGCTTCTAAAACCGTTAGCGAGCCGTTGTTTTCGTCTTGATCCGCCCCTGTGCCGTCATTTACCGTGCCGCCAGTTGGCGCGGTGGTGTCTGTGCCAAAGTCACGTTCTGTTTCCGGGTTTACATCATACGATACCCAGCTAGAATAAGCCGCAGCCGCGTCTTTAACCCGCGCTTGCCAATGATATTCATTTGCATCTGTGATTCCAGTAATTGTAACGGTAACAGTTATTGGTGCTCCTGAATAAGCAACTCCAGAACCGCATAAATCTTCTGTATTAGAGAACCCCGTTCCCAAAATATCTTTTTCCACGCAAAGCTGGAGCGTGTCTGAAGAATCCGGATCGCTTGCAGTTGCTGTGAATTTAACTGAAGTTTCATTTGTCCAATCGCCCGTTGCTAAAACCGTATCATCGGTCTTTTTTTGTGCTAGGGATGTTGGCGAGTTTGGCGCCTGGTTTAGGGTTGAATCATCCCAGCGCAACATGCCAGGATCTGCCTCGTTTGCGCCGGCTTTGCCGTCAAAAGCCTCGCCATCAAAGGTACCGGTTGTGGCGTCAAAATCCCAATAGCCGGTGTCATCCGTGCCAGTGCGATTCACATTAAATTCCGCCCCAGAACCAGTGTTGTCAAATTGAACCGTGCTAATGGTTTTTGTGGCTGAGCCGATAACTGAACTGGCAACCGTGATAAAGGCGTCGTCACTTCCAGCCGTGCCAACCAGGTTGTCAAATTTTGTATTATCCAAGCTTGTGACTGTTGACCCCGCCTGCACATCAATTCCCGTGTTGCCGTCCAGATAATCAAAGTCAGCATATTGAAAATTGATAGTGCCGCCGCTTGAGACTGCAATGCCGTAGCCGCCGGATCCTCCCTGGCGGGACACTGTGGTTCTATTTGCAGATGCTCCTACTGCTGCCAAAGTATCGCCAGAATTAACGGTTACGGTGGCCGCTGGATCCACGCGGACATCCACTTGCCTGGACGAGCCACCAAGAGCAGTTCCTTCAAAATCCGTGGCATAACTCCAGTAATCGTTAGTTGCGGTATTGTAATCTCCCCAAATATATAAGTCGCCATCCACGTTGGCATGATCTTGAGAATAAAGCGAACCTGTTGAATTTACCGTAAATGTGGTGGCAGTTGAGTTCCAAACCCTAATGTCGGTTGAAGCACCAATTTGAAGCGTGCCATATGTTTCTGCGGATTGGGTTTTTGACCCCACCGTATAAGCCGTGCCAGAATTTAGATAAAGCGTTGAGCCGGTCCAAGTGGTGGTGGCGGTTTCGGCATCGGCAATAGAATATGTGCCGTCAACCTCTAAGGTTCTGCCACTTTCTAAAGTCCATGCCGAAACATCAGTAATGGTAAGGTTACGGGTTACTTTCATATTGTTTGTTTGAATGGTCCAGCCGCCAGTTGAAGAGTTAAAAGTTACATCATAAAATGTTTTGCCTGCTCCGGTGCCGCCGGAATCAATGGTTTTTCCAGTTGTTCCGGCGTTAAAGGTTACTATCCCTAAATTATGCGTAAAAGTCCCCGCATTGGAATAATTGCCAGCGATTGTTAGGGTGGTTGAAGGGGCAGTTACCCCCGTAGTTGCTTCACTAGCTGTAATAGTAAAATTACCAGCCGCTTCAGCCGCATTTGCCCCAAAACTCCAGCCCCCAGCAACGTTGTTAAAGGTTAAATTGTTAAATTTAGAGGTGCCGGTCATGGTACCCGAAAGAGTGTTTCCGGTGTCTCCAGCATTCATGATAACTGTGCCTGAGTTATGGGTAAATATCCCCGAGTTTGCCCAGTTGCCGCCAACAGACAAAGTGTTTGTAGTGCTTTTTAGTGTTCCAGCAGAAATGGTAACGTCTCCGCTTATGGTCCAGGCGCCAGAATCAGTAGCGGCATTATTTATGGTTCCGGCTGAAAGCGTAAGCCCTGTGGCAGTAAGTGTATTGGAGCCAAAAAGCACATCTCCAGCACCTTGTTTTGTCAAAAGACCTAAGGATTGAGTTGCTCCTACATTCCCACCAAATGTCACTTGAGCGCTACCGGCATTTATGGTTAGCGTTTGGGTCCCATTTACAGTAGAAGAAAAGGTGATTGTGCCGTCATTTGTAGCGTTATCTGTAGTAATAACAACAGTTCCTCCCAAGCTTACTGGACCAGAAAAAGAAACATTGTTACTTGCTACGTCTCTGGTGGTGATATTAGCGCTAACTGTTGCTGTGCCCGCGCCAGTTACAGACAAACTGGTAATTGGTGTAACTCCACCAACAGCGCCACTAAGAGCCACAGCACCTGTTCCGTTGGCTAGCGTCAATGTTTGAGCCCCGTTTATGGTAGAAGAAAAAGTAATTGTGCCGTCATTGGTCGTGTTATCGGTGGTAATTGTTAATCCTCCTCCCAGTGTAACTGGACCATTAAAATAAACATTGTTACTCGCGACGTCTCTAGTAGTGATGCCAGTGGTATTAATGGCAATAGTTCCGGCGGTGCCGAATACTGAAAGGCTGGTGATAGGTGTTGTACCGCCAATGATACCACCTAAGGTGACCGCACCGCCTCCATTATCAAGCGATAAGGTATTTGCGCCATTGATAGTTGAAGAAAAAGTGATAGCTCCGTCATTGGTAGTATTGTTGGTATCGATAGTAAGCCCTCCACCCAAAGTTACTGGACCCGTAAACGAGACATCGTTACCTGCTACATCTCTTGTTATAATGTCAGTAGTGTTAATGGTGGTAGTGCCTGCGCCAGTTACTGACAAACTGGTAATTGGAGTTACCCCGCCAATAATGTCGCCTAAAGTAACAGTACCCGCACCATTAGCAAGTGTTAATGTTTGAGCTCCATTAATAGTAGAAGAAAAAGTAATTGTGCCGTCATTGGTGGTGTTATCGGTGGTAATGGTAACAGCGCCTCCTAACGTTACCGGGCCAGAAAAAGAAACGTTGTTTGAAACCACATCTCGGGTGGTAATGTTAGCACTAACTGTTGCTGTACCAGTAGTACCAAAAACACTTAACCTACTGATTGGTGTAGTGCCTCCTATCGATCCGCTTAGAGTGACCGCCCCTGTACCATTATCAAGTGCTAGGATTTGGGCTCCGTTTATGGTAGAAGAAAAAGTGATAGCTCCGTCATTGGTAGTATTGTTGGTATCGATAGTAAGCCCTCCACCCAAAATTACTGCGCCCGTAAACGAGACATCGTTACCTGCTACATCTCTTGTTATAATGTCAGTAGTGTTAATGGTGGTAGTGCCTGCGCCAGTTACTGACAAACTGGTAATTGGAGTTACCCCGCC
>Ga0334722_10005111_pt1 | contig 13367 bp, 11 predicted proteins | sample C3_bottom_MG_FD_207210 | JGI IMG/M metagenome (GOLD analysis project Ga0334722, IMG submission 207210) | Sediment microbial communities from Yellowstone Lake, YNP, Wyoming, USA - C3_bottom | ecosystem: Environmental > Aquatic > Freshwater > Lake > Sediment | place: USA: Wyoming | collected...
ACAAGGCGGTATTTTCCGCCTGGCTGGCCGACCCCCAAAACGCCCCGGCGCATCCGCTCATGTGGATGCGGGCGGTGGCCAGGAGCAGGAAGCCCCAGCGCGACGAATATTTCAGGTATTTTTTCAGGCAGACCGGGACCAAGGCGAAAAAGACCGTTGCGGTCATGGAGTCCCTGGCCGATGACCTCTTCACCTATGATGCCCTGGTTGCCGAGCCATACCCGACTGCCGGCCAGAAGAAGGAGATGGAGGCGGTGAGGGGGAAGATTGCAAAGTCAGCGGACGCCTTCTTTGCGATTTATAACCGGGATTACCGGCTCAAGGTTTACAGGGTCGCCGAGAAGTTCGAGGGCGCGCGCCTGTTGATCATGGACCTGAACCGCATGAGGCAGGCGGATGTTACGGACGAATGGATGGCCTCGCTTCGGGAGCAGGAAAACCAGGCCCGCAAGGGATACCTGTACGGGATGCTGGAGGGGAAGGACCCCGCTACGGCGGATAAGATCACCGCTGATTACCGGGAAACCATCCGGTTCCTGTTCTCGTTTTCCGCGCCTGATGAGGAGTTGAAGGGCAAGGCCCTCGCCAAGTTCAAGGCCAGCCAGAAGAAAACCCGTTATGTCATCCTGAAAAAGGCAACCCTGTTCGCGTTCTGACTCCTCCGCTACAATAACCTGACGGATATGAAGCATACTAAAGCCCGGATATTCATGGAGGATTTGCGTGCCTGAGCCCGGTCCCGCGCCCGATTACCGCGCTACCCTGAACCTGCCGGGGACGGACTTTCCCATGAAGGCCGACCTGGTGACCCGGGAACCCCAGACCCTGGCCAGGTGGGATGAGATGGACCTGTATGCCCTCATGCGCGGGCGGCGGAAAGGCGCGCCGACATATATCCTCCATGACGGCCCGCCATATGCGAATGGCGACGCCCATATCGGCCACCTCCTGAACCGGACGCTCAAGGATGCGGTCGTCCGATACAAGTTCCTGCGCGGGTTTGATTCACCGTTCATACCGGGCTGGGACTGTCATGGCCAGCCCATCGAGCATAATTACCTGCGCGAGAGCGGTAAATCCGCCCGCGAGGTGAAGCCGCTTGAATTACGGAAGGCCTGCGCGGAATATGCCCGCAAGTGGATCGGCGTCCAGAAGGGGCGGTTGAAGCGGCTCGGGGCGGTGGGTGACTGGGAGCATGCCTACCTCACCATGGACCGGGATGTGGAGGCCCGCGAGGTGGAAGCCGTCGGCAAACTCATCCTGGACGGATACATCTCCCGGGGGAAGAAGCCGGTGTTGTGGTGCTTTTCCTGCGAGACTGCGCTAGCTGAAAATGCCGTGGAATACGGTCCCCACACCGCCGAATCGGTATTTGTCCGGTTCCGTGTTGAGGAGTGGCCTTCCGCTTCGGCCCAGGCCGGGAAGAAGGCGGTCAAGCCGGCATATGTGGTTATCTGGACCACCACTCCCTGGACCCTGCCCGCCAATGTGGCCATCGCCTTTCATCCGCGGTTGAAATACGACCTGATTGAAACCGGGGAAGAGACGCTGGTGATGGCCTCCGACCTCGCGGCTGGAGTCCTTTCCACCGCCGGATTGGCCCCGGGCCGGGTCGTGGCAACTGTTACCGGTAATGACTTGGAGGGTATCAAGTGCGCCCATCCATTCATAAGCCGGACTTCGGTTGGAATAAATGCGGAATATGTAACGCTGGAGGCGGGGACGGGTTGCGTTCATATCGCCCCCGGCCACGGTGCCGAGGATTATATTTCCGGCCAGAAATACCATTTGCCGGTGCTCGCCCCGGTGGACGGGACCGGGAAGTTCACCGAGGAATTCTCTGAAATGAAGGGAATGCATGTGTTCAAGGCGAACCCGGAGATCATCGCCCTCATGAAAAAGTCGGGTGCGCTATTGGCCGAGGGCAAGCTGAACCATTCGTATCCGCACTGCTGGCGGTGCAAGAAGCCCGTCATATTCCGCGCCACCGAGCAGTGGTTCATCTCGCTGGACCACCGGGACCTGCGCAAACGGGCGGTTGAAGCGGTTAGGGATGTGAAATGGTATCCCGGCTGGGGCGGGGACCGCCTTTCCTCGATGATCGGCCTCCGGCCCGACTGGTGCATCTCGCGCCAGCGTTCCTGGGGTGTTCCCATACCGGTTTTTTACTGCGGCGACTGCAATACGGTCCTGGCCACGAAGGAAAGCCTGGATGCGGCGCGCGACCTGGTGGCGAAGGACGGCACGGACGGGTGGTGGGAGAAGGAGTCGGGGGAGATACTTTCCGCCGGAACGAAGTGCGGGAAGTGCGGAGGCGGGAAATTCACCAAAGAGATGGATACCCTCGATGTGTGGTTCGATTCGGGGGTAACCCACACCTCGGTCCTGCGCAACCGGGAGGGGTTGAAGTGGCCGGCCGACCTGTACCTGGAGGGTTCCGACCAGCATCGCGGCTGGTTCAATTCCTCGCACCTGTCCGGCATGGCGCTGGACGGCCAGCCGCCGTACAAGGCGGTTGTTACCCACGGCATATTCCTGGACCTGCAGGGCGAGAAGATGTCGAAATCGCAGGGCAACATCATCACGGCGGAGGAGGCGTTCGGCAAATGGGGCGCCGACCTTATCCGGTTGTGGACCCTGTCGGAAAATTACCACGAGGACATGCGCTTTTCGCGGGAGATACTCAACCGGGTGACGGATTCTTACCGGAAGCTGCGTAATACATTCCGGTTCCTGCTGGGGAATATTTCCGGGCTCGATTCCGACGCCACCGTTCCCGACCAGGCTTTTGGGGAGGTAGACCGGTGGATGCGCTGGCGGTGCGCCCTGCTGGTGCGCGAAGTAACGGCCGCCATGGACGAGTTCGCCTTTTACCGGGCGGTCCAGGCCATCCACCGGTTCTGTTCCGTGGAAATGTCGGCTTTTTACCTGGACATCCTGAAGGACCGGATGTACTGCTCGCATTCATCCGATCCCGCCCGCCTGGCGGCGAGGCGGGTCATGGCGGAGACGGTTTCCGCCCTTGACCGCATGATGGCCCCGTTCATCCCCTTTACCGCCGAGGAGGTCTGGACCTTCCTGCCGGAGTCCCTGAAAGGGGGCCTGCCTTCCGTGCACATGGCCGACTGGCCGTCGGATGCCGGAGCCGATGCGGATCCCCGGATGGCCAGGCGGTGGGACCTGTTTATGCGCCTGCGCGATCCCGTACTGAAGGGGATCGAGACGGCCCGGCAGGAAAAGCGGGTGGACAACCCCCTGGGTTCCCGGGTAATCCTGCGCCTGGACGGTGACTTTGCGCGGCTGGCGGGATCGATCGCCCCGGACGCCCTCCGCGAGATGCTGAATGTCTCGCAGGTGGCGGTCGAACCGTTCCGGTCCGGGGATGAGCCGGCGCTGGCGTCCGATGACGGGAAGATCTCCGTGGAAGTGGCCCGGCCGGAGGGCGAAAAATGCGCCCGGTGCTGGCTGGTCCTGCCCACGGTGGGGACCGATTCCCGGCATCCGGCGCTGTGCAAGCGGTGTGCGGATGTGGTGGGGAGGGCATAGGAAATGGCAAAAAAGAGGGCCAAAAAAGGCGGGCAGTACGCTTCCCTGAACCGGAATGTGGCCCGACTGGCCGCGCGCCTGGAGGCGGCCAACCTGCAGGATTACATCGACCTGGCCAACCGTCCCGTCCGGATGATGTGGAACAACTTCCTTTCCGGGCTGGCCCGGGGCGTGGGAATGTTCGTGGGAGCCGGGACCATGGGCGCCCTGTCGATAGCCATAATCGGCGTCCTGGTGGTTTGGCTGCTGAACTTCCTGAACATGATTCCGGTGCTGGGTGACCTGACCTCCGCCCTGCAGTCCATATTCAAGGACTTCATGCAGCAGCATAAGTCGGGATAGGGTGTCCCTCCTGTTGAAAAATCCCGGGTCCAGGCGGTTTGCCGTGCAGATGCTCGCCGTAGCCACGGGTGCGGTTTTTTTTGACCATCTGACCAAGTTCCTTGTTGAAAGGTCCTTCCGGCTGGGTGAGAGCATCACCCTGGTCGACGGGTACCTGTGGCTGACTTATGTCCGCAATCCGGGAGTGGGATTCGGCCTGTTCGCGGACCTGGCCTGGAAGTGGCGCGCCCCATTTTTCGTTGTTACGGCTCTCGCCGCCATGTGGTTGCTGGCCCGGATTTACCGGGATGTCGGGGACCGGCCCCTGGGCAGGCTGGCGCTGGGGCTGATGGCCGGCGGCGCGGTGGGAAACCTGATTGACCGGTTCCGCTACCGGATGGTGGTTGATTTCATCGAGATGGGGGTGGGCAGCCTGCGCTGGCCCACATATAATGTCGCCGACTCGTGCATCACCGTGGGGACCTGTATCCTGCTCTATGTGATGTGGCGGGAGAAGAAGCTGTAGCGTGCACCCGGAAATAGTCCGCATAGGCGGGTTCACCCTCTATTCCTACGGGCTCCTGCTGGCCCTGTCGATGGCGGCCGGTGTCTGGCTGTCGGCCCGCCGGGCGGCCCGGTTCGGGTTTGTCCCGGATGACATGTTTGATGCCGCCATGCCGGCGGTGGTTTCCGGGCTGGTGGGGGCCAAGCTCCTGTTCCTAGCCACGAATTGGGGGGAATACTCGGCGGATCCCTGGGCCATTCTCGCGTCCCTCCGGGGTGGGTTCGTGTATTACGGGAGCCTCCTGGGTGGGGCGATCGGGACGATCGCCTGGCTTCTTCGGAAAAAATACCCGGTCCTGAGATTTGGCGATGCCATAGCGCCCGGCCTGGCGCTGGGGCAGGCCATCGGGCGGCTGGGCTGTTTTTTAAACGGGTGCTGTTACGGGGGGCCGGTTTCATGGGGGATCGTATTCCCCTCCCTGGGTGACGGCATCCCCCGGCACCCGGTTCAGCTCTATGAGTCGGCCGGGACGCTCCTGCTGGTGCTGGGCCTCGGCCGGATGGGTTCCCGGGGGCGGGGCGGCCGGGTGCTGGGGGCGTACCTGGTGGGATACGGGGTCCTGCGCTATTTCCTGGAACTGCTCCGGGCGGATCCGCGCGGGCCGGTATTTTTCTCGGGGCTGACGGTTTCGCAGGCCTTCAGCCTGGCGGGTGTCCTGATTGGGTCAATAATGTTCCTGCGCGGAGCCGGAAAGGCCGCCGGGGAATGAACAACCGGTTGGATGCAGTAAATGCAAATGGAGGCGTAATTGGGCGTTGAATCATCGAATGTGATCAGGGTGGTGGCCGAAGACGGCGATTGGCACCGGAGGGTGGATGCCTGGGTGGCATTGGCGTTCGCGGTTTCCCGTTCCCGTGCGGTTTCCCTGCTGGCTTCGGGGGCGGTCCGGCTGAACGGGGAGAGGGCCGAACCGGACCACCATGTGAAAGTGGGTGATGTTCTTGAGGGCGAGGCGGCGGCGGTAGCGGAAATCTCCGCCAAGGCGGAGAAGGGGACGAAAATCCCCGTTATCCACCGGGACCAGCACATAATCGTGGTGGACAAACCGGCCGGGTTGACTGTCCATCCGGGCGCCGGCCGTCCGGGCGGGACGCTGGTAAATGTCCTTCTGGGCATGGGGGTGAAGCTGGCCCCGGCGGGGGGCCGGCTGCGTCCCGGAGTGGTGCACCGCCTCGACAAGGACACCTCCGGCCTCATGGTCCTGGCCTGTACCGACCAGGCGTTCTGGAAGCTGGCGAAAATGGTGGAGGCCCATGAGATCCACCGGGAGTACCTGGCCGTGGCGGCGGGCGTTCCCGAGCCGCCCCGGGGCACCATCAACGCGCTCATCGACCGGGACCGCCGCAACCGGGAAAAATATTCCGTCGTTCCGGCCGGGGGCCGTGTGGCGGTAACGCATTATGAGGTGGTCGAGAAATTCGCCGGAGCGGCGCTGGTGAGGGTGGTACTGGAGACCGGGCGGACCCACCAGATCCGGGTGCATTTTTCCGCGATGGGCTGGCCCCTGGCGGGGGATGAGATGTACGGCAACCGCCTTCCCAAGGGCACGCTGCCGGTGTTTCGTTCCATGACCAGGCAGGCACTTCACTCCGCCCGGCTTTCCTTTACCCATCCGGTAACCGGGAAGGAGATGGTCTTCAAGAGCGTTCCGCCGGCGGATTTCCAGGCCCTGGTCGAGGGCCTCCGGCAGGGGGCGCCCGCCAAGCCGCGGGCCGACGCCAAATCCGTGACGCGCAGCAAGGCAAGGAAAAGGACGGCCAGGAAGCGTGGCTGAACGGCTGTTCCTCTTCTTCGTCCTCATCGGATTGGGTTGGCTGCTGCGCCGGCGGGAAACCCTGGGCAAGGCGGGAGTCCGCGACCTCATCCGCCTGATAATCGATGTCCTGATGCCGGCGCTGACCTTCACCTCCACCGCCCAGTTCCTGACCCCCGCGACCGCGGGACTGGAGCGGGGCCTGGCCGGTCCGCTTCTCGGCCTGCCGCTCCTGGCAATAGGAATTTGTCTGCTTGGTGCGGGGGTGGGATATGCCCTGCTACCACTGACGGGCCTGAAGGGGGAGCGCGCTGTAACATTCGTATTCCTGATTGCGTTCGCGAATTCCTCTTTCCTGCCCATCCCCCTTTCCTATGCCATCTTCGGCGAGCTGGGAGTCCTGTATGTGATGCTGTACCTGGTCGGATGGATGCTCCTATTCTGGACGCTGGGCATGAAGATGATCCAGGGCCGTCCCGCGTTCCGTTTCCTTTTCCATCCGCAGATGCTGGCCATGTACCTGGGCGCCGGGCTGGGACTGAGCGGAACCCGGGTGCCCGCTATGCTCATGGATGTCCTGAAGCTCATCGGGGGAAGCGCGATTCCGCTGGCCCTTTTGTGCGTGGGCGGGGTCATGGCGGAGCAGAGGATTTCATTCAAACAGGACTGGCGACCGGTATTATTGATGACGGCGGGGAAGATGCTGGTGGTACCCGGCCTGGTTTTCTGGGCCGTCCGGTGGAGCGGATTGCCCAGTCCGCTGGGTCCGGCGGCCGTCCTGCAGGCGGCCATGCCGTGCATGGCTCAGGCGGCGCTTTATGTGGTGCGGTTTGGCGGTGATGCCCGGCTGGCCTCCTCCACCTCGTTTATCACGACCCTGTCCGCCGCCGTGACCGTGCCCCTGTTCATGAACTTGTTAAAATAACCCCTGATGAGGGAAGACCGCCGGGATACCGCTTTCCGCCGCGCCCAAGGCGGGCGAGACCTCGCCCTTTCAGGGCGGGACCGCCTTGCCATTCTTGCCGCGTTTGCGCTCGCCATGGGCTGGCTGGAAGGCGTCCTCGCCCTTTACCTGCGCAAGCTTATCGGGCTGGAAGGAACCCTGGACATGCTTGATGCCCGGACCCGCGAACTCCTCCTGGGCAGGTTTGCGGTGATGACCGCATCCGGCGAGGGCGGGCACCTGAGCCCGAAATTCCTTTTTGTGGAACAGACCCGGGAGGCTGTAACGATAATCGTGCTGGTGGCGGTTGCCTTCCTGTCCGCCCGAGAATGGCGGCAGCGGGCGGCGTTTTTCCTGTATACATTCGGTATCTGGGATCTGGCCTATTACGGGGCGCTTTGGACCCTCCTGCGCTGGCCCCCTTCCTGGGGAACCCTTGACCTCCTGTTCCTGATTCCCGGTCCCTGGATCGCGCAGGCCTGGATACCGATGGCCATTTCCCTGTGCTTCATATCCTGGGGAACCTGGACGGTCCTGGCGGCCGCGAAGCCGCCCAGGCGCAACCGGTGACGAGGTAACAACAGGTGAAAACCGCGGCCCCGGCTCCCGTGTCTGTCGAGGCACCGGTGATAACCCCGCGGCGGATCCTGATGTGGGGCCTGGCAGCGGGATGGATCATCCTGCTGGTGGCCAGCTACAGTTTTTATTCGGGTGACTTCAGGCGCAATTTTGGGATGATGACCGCCCCGGCCGGGGAACGCGCCCTTTTTGAAAGCGGGGACATCCCCTTCTATGACCTGCTGTCCCGCGCCCCCGCCTACACTCCCGGGGAATACCTCCTTATTCTTTCCGCGGACAACCTGGGCCAGTATGAATTCCTTTCCTACCGCGCCGCCTACCAGCTGTACCCGGTAAAGCCGCTGTATGTCCCGCTCTCATCCATGCCCCCGACAGCCGCAAGATTTTCGTGGATGCCCGAACCGGCCCTGCTGGCCGCCCTGGGCGAGAAGGGTGTCACCGATGCTGTCCTGAAGAATGCCACGATCGCCGCCCTGTTTGTCCGTCCCGATCCGGCCCGGAACGCTTATTACCGGGTATCGCACGACAAATCGGGGAAGATGACGCTTACCAGGCTGCCCCTGCTTCCCGCGCCTGCATTGCCGCCGGGACCCGCCCTGTGGAAATGGCTTGCCGGCCTTGGGCTGATGGTTCTATTGGGCGCCGGCTTTGTCTGCCTTTCCGGCCTGAACAGGGGGACAGCCGCCGAGCTGGGTACGGTTGTCGCTCTTTTTATTTTTACGGGGGCGGGGATTACCGCCTGGCTGATGATCATGCTGGGCATATTCCGGATACCCTTTTCCATTCCCCGGGTGTTGGGTTGCTGGATAGCGGTGTGGGCTATTGCCGCCGTCCGGTGGAGGATTATCAGGCAACCGGTCGTTTCCCAACCCGGCGGGGCAGTCCAGCCAGTTGCCGCGGAGACTGCCGTGGTACCGACCGGAATGGACAGGCTGGACCGGGTCGGAATGGGACTGGCAATATTTGGCTTCTGCTGGGCCCTGTTGGCGGTCGCGGTGCCCATGTCCGCCTGGGGAAACTGGGATACCTGGGCCATCTGGAACCTGAAGGCCAGGGCCTGCTGGCTGGCCGGGGGAATCCCCTTTTCAATGCTGGGGGAGCCGATCTACCGTTTTTCCCACCATGACTATCCGCTGGGACTTCCGATGCTCCATTCCTGGCTGGCCACCTGGGCGGGCGGGATGGATGAGCGGTTACTGCGCCTGCTTTCCCCCTTCTATTTGTTCACGCTGTTTTTCCTGGTGTCCGGCCTTTTACGGGAGTTGGGCCTGGACCGGGGACGGTGGCTGTTGGCGGCCGCCCTGATGACAATCCCGAAAACCATCCAGCAGGGATACAGCGGTTACGCCGACCTGCCGGTGGCCTGCGGAATGGCTGCCGGGATGCTCGTTTTGGCCCGGTCCTACCGCGGTGAACAGCTGGGATGGGCGGCGGGGCTGTTCGGGGGCCTGGCGGCATTGCATAAGGATGAGGGATTGATCTGGGGGGGGACTTCAATCCTCCTCCTGGCTGTCTGGGCCCATCGGGGACGGGTTAAGTGGGCGCAGGTTGCCGCCGCCGGATTAATCCTGGTCGTCCTGGTTGGACCATGGAAAATGACCGCCGCCCGGATGGGACTGCGTCCCAACGACTACAAAGTCCAGCCCGGGAAGATGATCGCGGATGCCCCGGAACGGATTCCCCTGGTTGTGCAGGGAGTCCTGCTGGAAACCCTTGGCCCCGGAGTGTCGATGAACGGTCTGGCGGGCCTGGAGACGCCGCCCGGTGAGTGGTGGATCCACTTGCGGGGCGCCTGGTTCCTCCTGTGGTACGCGGTGCTGTTGTGGGTCGTGCTGGGGCACCGGGGATGGAGGAGGAATCCGGTGCTGGCCTGGTTGGCGCTCCTGCCGGTGGTCCAGGTCTCCGCCTACACGGCCGTTTATACGGCTTCAGTTGCGGCCAGCTTGCCCTGGCATATCACAACCTCGCTTGACCGACTGCTGCTGCAGGTCGCCCCGGCGGTGTATGTTCTGGCCGCGGCCGCCTGTTTTGGTCCCGTCCCGGAACTTCCTGTCCGGGAATCCGCGCAGAAAAAAGGGAAACCGGTCCAGACGAACAGAGGGTGATACGGTGTAATATCGGAAGCATGGGGAATTTTAACGCCCGGTTATTTTCCGCCTTGCTGTTCCTGCTGGTCCCCGCCATGGGGCAAACCGCCGGTTCCACTGCCATGGACGCCTTCAATTTCGTTACCGGGGCGCGCGCCGCCGGCATGGGCGGGACGGCCACAGCGGCTGTTGCCGATCCGACCGCCCTGCAGTGGAATCCCTCGGCCCTTTCCCTGGTTTCCCAGCCCTCTTTTGTCCTCTCGCACCTGGCCTGGGTGGCCGGGATCAGCTACAGCTATGCGGGTTTCTCCCTCCCCACCAGGGTGGGCACCGCGGGTATCTCGCTGCAGATGCTCAATTACGGGGTTATTGAAAGCACGAAGGGCCTGGCCTCAGGTGTTGATGCCTCGGATTTTGGCCTGACCGCCGGGGGAGCCATCCCCACCATCCTGGGATTTCGCGCCGGGGGGGCGGTCAAGTATTTCCGCCATGCCCTGGCAGGGGCTTTTGTCGGCGAAGGGGCGGTGGATTTGGGGGCCTCTTATGACCTGGTTCCGGGTTTGCTGACCACGGGTATGGTGATCCAGAACCTGGGCATATCCGGCAAGTTGGAGGGCCGGGCGCCGCCCCTGCCTTCTTCGGTCAGGTTCGGGATGGCATATTCATCCCGGGTTACCCAGGAACCCATCCCGGTCGTCGGCCGGGACCAGCCCTGGAGTCCCTCGGTGGATATTTTGGTGGCCGGGGATGTGACGGCGTTACAGAAGGGTGAACCGGTCCATTACAGCCTGGGGCTGGAGGCGGTCATCTCGGAAATCCTGGGACTCCGGACCGGGTACCAGCAAAGCCTGGACAAGGCGGGAACCGGGGCCGGTTTCTGCGGCGGGGGGGGCGTCAAGTTGTATGGTCTCCGGCTGGACTATGCCTATGGTTCGGTGGGCGACCTGGGAAGCGGCCAGTATGTGACCCTGACCTGGCTGCCGGACCGGAAGAAGACCATGCCAGCCCAGGCCGGGACAGCGTCTCCGGCGAGTTCCACGGTCGTACAGGATTCCTCCACGATCCAGCCGGCGCGGGAAGAGGCTGGGAAGGAATATCTGGCCGCCACCGGTGCATACAGTGCCAGCGAGTATGATTCAGCCGTCATCCATGCCGAGGCTGCAACCCGGATCGATCCTTCCCATTGGCAGGCCTGGCAGGTACTTGGCCATGCCCGGTATGCCAGGGGCGACAAGAAAGGGGCCCTGGAAGCCTATCACCGGGCGATTTCCATCAACCCGGATAATCCACAATTGAAGGCCTGGGTGGACCAGATAGAGGTTTCAGCGCAATAAAATGCGGCATATTGACCGCCCGGCGGGGCGGGACTAGAATCAACGCAATAACGGACCGCAGGCGGAAACGGATGTTTCCACAACAGGAGGATTGCACAAAATGAAGAAGTTTCTGATGTCAGTTATGGCGGTGGCGCTGTGCGCCGGGCTGGCGGCAGCCAATGAAGAGGGCGGGATGGGCAAGTCCTGTCCGATGGGCGCCAAGAAGGGCGGCAAGTGCGTTTGCGCGGGCACGGTGGAGTCGGTCGATGCCGCGGCGAACAAGATAACGGTGAAGGGCGCGGATGGCAAGTCGATGGTCTGCAACATAGACGCCAAGACCGTGATCAAGGTCGGGAAGAAGAAGGCCACCCTGGCCGAGGTTGTGGTGGGTGAGCCGGTGGAAATCGTCTGCAAGGGCGATATTGCCAAGAGCGTTACGGTGAAGGCGGCAAAGAAAGAGGCAGAAAAGAAGGGCGAAGCCAAGAAATAAGCCTTTCCTGGGTTCTTTAAGGGGCGGCAGGGCATTCCTGTCGCCCCCATTTTAAGCGTAATTTCCCAATTTTATTGGTAATTACCGAGATTGAGGGAGCCAATACCGGAAAGCCTCGAAAAGGCATACCGGGGTCGGGCAGGGGGGCATAGGACTTGAGTTCTATTTTGCTTTCGGTATATCGTAGGACAATGTTGGAGCAGAGCTTTGAGGGCAAATGGAATTAAAAATGAACGGAACACTATGGAGGGAGAATATGACCAAAAGATGGATCATGACGATGATGGCGGGCGTCCTCGCCTGTCTTTTCACTTCTCGGGGTATTTCCGAAACGACCAGCGGTTTGGTTCTTTCCGATTCGCTGGACGCTCGCGGAACCGCTTTGGGCGATGCCCAGGCGGGACTGGCCGATGTGGCTGCTTACCAGGTGAATCCGGCGGTCCTGGCCGGGGTGAGCGGCCAGTACGCCTCCGCTTTCTTTAAGCCGGAGCCTCTTGGGCTGAGCACGGGTAGCCTGCGGTATGCCCAGGCCTTCGGTTTCGGCACCATTGCCGGACAGTTCGTCTACCGGAGCATGGGGGACATGGATTTCGTGACATCTTCGGGCGAGGAAAAGACCGTAAGTGCGGGGTCGGACCTCGTAATGGGCGTTTCATATGGTCGGCAGGCCTACGGGCCGGTGGATGCCGGTATTACCGTCAAGATGATCAGCTCCAAGCTGGTTGAAAAATACAGTGCGTTTGGTTTTGCCGCTGACTTCGGCACCACGGTCAAGCTGCCATTTCGCGGGGCCACGGCGGGAGTTTCGGTCCGTAACATAGGTTCCGGCCTGAAGTACAACGAAAAAGCAGAGCCTCTACCGAGCGAGTTCCGGGCCGGTGGGTCATATGTCTATGACTTCGGCCAGTTTGGCAACCTGGTTTCACTTGATGCGATATACGGGTTGGGAAACAAGCTGTTTGCCATTGGTGCCGGCGTGGAGAGCACCTGGAACAAGCTGCTTTCCGTGCGCCTGGGATACCAGATGGGATCGGATTTAAAGGGATTTGCGGCGGGACTCGGGTTCAACTGGCAGGACTCCAGCCTGGACTACTCGGTCCAGCCCATGGCCGAGTCCATCGGGTTGAGCCATTCAATTTCAATTTCCTACCGGTTCAGCGGCAAGCCAGCGGCGGCCGCCCGGTCTGCGGCCTCTCCGGCCGTGTCTGCTCCGGCAGAGGAAACCCCGGAGCCGGCTGTGGCTCCGAAACCCGCAGCCAAAGGGAGGGCTAAGTAATGAAAATGCGCAATCATTTTCTAAAGGCATTGGGGATATCAGCGGCTTCCCTGGCCCTGGGACTGTTCCTGGCGGCCCGGGCAAGCGCGACGGCCATGACCGTGGAATGGGACAAGACCTTTGACAGCGGCGCGAATGACATGGCCGACCAGATCGGCATAGACGCCACCAACAATGTCCATGTACTGGGGCATGACGGGAACGGCCAAAACAGGAAAACTGTGTTTGGTCCCGACGGGACGGTTTTGGTGGGAGGCATGCTGTTCGATACGTCCGATGCATTGTCGGCCGGCACCCGCCAGGGGCCGAAAATGAATGAACAGGGTACCGTATTCTATTACGGCGACGTCGACACTGGGACCATTATCAGCAACTGCGGATGGGGAACCGGGTCGACCACATACACATACGAGACCGACATGGTGGTGATCAAGCACAACCAAAATGGCACGGTCGCCGCCAGGATGGTGGACTCAAATCCCAACCATAAC
>Ga0334722_10005113_pt1 | contig 13366 bp, 12 predicted proteins | sample C3_bottom_MG_FD_207210 | JGI IMG/M metagenome (GOLD analysis project Ga0334722, IMG submission 207210) | Sediment microbial communities from Yellowstone Lake, YNP, Wyoming, USA - C3_bottom | ecosystem: Environmental > Aquatic > Freshwater > Lake > Sediment | place: USA: Wyoming | collected...
CCCGCTCCCCGTCGGGTGTTTGATGAAGTCGACACCCCACCGCTTGGCGGCCGCCGGCGAGACGATCCCGAGGAACGCCGTGCTCGCCGCGTACAAGAACGGGGCGTAGGATTCTTTGAAGACGACGCGGGCGGTAAACTCGTCGACCACGTCGGTATGATCGTAGGGCCCCAGCGCGGAGATCGCCGACGTCGACCGTGTCGCGGGGTCGAGGATGCGATCCAGGTTGAACTTGACCGCCGCGGCATTGAACCGCGTGCCGTCGTGGAACTTCACGTCGCGGCGCAGCTTGAACGTGTACACTTTGGCGTCCGGCGTCACCTCCCACGATTCGGCCAGCCACGGCAGGATCTGCCCGCGCGGGGTCATGAAGACCAGGCTGTCGTACATGCTGGCGAGCACCCGCTGCGCGACCGCCGCGGCGGAACCGTGTGGATCGGTCGTGCTGGGTTCCTGGCGGATGCCATAGACGAGGGTGCCCCCGGTCTGCGGTGACGGGCCCTGGGCGAGCACCGACGTCCCCGTGCACAGGGCGAGCGCGAGAATCACCAGACCTAGTGCGGCAAGGCGAACGTGCCCTGACATTGGACCGTCCTCCCCCCACAGATTCCTAGAGATCAATGCGGTGTTGCTCAGGGCTTCAAGGACTCGCTACGTCTTCCTTCCATACTCGGCCATCAGCAGCCCGATGCCTTTGATCGTCTGGACATAGTCGTCGATGAAGATGTTCTCGTTGGGGGCGTGGATGTTCGCGCCGGGGTGGCTGACGCCGGGGGCCGCGCAGGACGGGATGCCCCATTTCTGACACAGGGCGTACATCGGTCCGCTCCCCGGCACGAGCGGGTAGAGGATAGGCTCCGAACCGTACAGGGTGCGGGCGACGTTGACGGACGCCTGCACGAGCCGGTCGTCGACGGGGGTTCGGGCCGGGTGCTCAGCCGCCAGCAGCGTGACCTCGAAATCACCGCAGCCTTCGTTAGTGAGAAACGTTCTGAATTTACGGAAGACATCGTCGGGGTCCTGATCGGGGACCAACCGGAAGTCCACCTTCGCCCAGGCCGCGTTGGGGAGCACGGTCTTCACGCCGAGCCCACCGTACCCGCCGCCGACGCCGCAGATCGTACAGGTCGGCTGGAAGAAGTGCTGCTCGAGCAGCCGGCGGCCTTCCAACCCCAACACAAAACGTGAAAAGCCCAGGTCGGCGGCGCGCTCTGCGGCGTCGAAGGGGATATCGTCGAGCATGTCCAGATCGCGCGGTGTGGGTTGGCGGACGGGGTCGTAGAATCCCGGGATCTGCACGCGCTCATCGGGGGTCTTCAGCCGGCTCAGCGCCCACGTGAGCCGCCAGACGGGGTTGGGCGCGATCGACCCCCACATGGAGTGCAGGTCGGACCGAGCGCCGCTGACCCGGATCTCGACGTAGCAGATGCCCTTGACGCCGCAATAGATGATCGGGCGGCCGGTGTTGTCTTTGAATCCGCCCTCCCAGACGCAGCCGGACGCCTGGACGAGATCCTGGTGCCCGTCGGCGAAGTCGGCCAGGTGCGGGCTGCCGACTTCCTCTTCGCCCTCGACGATGAACTTGACCGGCAGGGGGAGGGCGCCATAGACGTCGCGATAGGCCCTGATCGCGGCGATGCGGGCCATCAAGTTGCCCTTGTTGTCCGCCGCGCCGCGCGCCCAGATCCGTCCTTTGCGGATCTCGGCCGAGAACGGATCGGAGTGCCAGAGGTCCAATGGGTCAGCAGGCTGCACATCGTAATGGTTGTAGAACGCGAGCATCGGTCCCGGCCCGCCCTCAAACTCCGCGTAGACCACCGGGCGGGCTCCCGGGGTAGTCACCAGACGGGCTCGTCCGCCGGCCGCCACAAAGAAATCCTGCACCATGGCCGCCGTCTCGGCGACGCCCACGCCCTGTGCGGAGATGCTCGGTTGCCGGAGCAGACGCTGCAGGTCGGCAATGTATTGGGGGGCGTGCGCGTCAACGTACTCGAAGAACGGTTTCACGCGACCGTCGCCGAGTGCGCGAGGAACTCGCGCGCCAGATGGTCGGACCGCCGGAAGGCGACGCCGGCAAAGCCTCGGATGTAGCAGATCAACTCCTCCAACATCTCGATGCGGTGATGGCGGCCGATCACCTGGGGATGAAACATGATCATGAAGAACCCGGACTCACGATAGAGACCGCGGAACTCCGACTGCCAGATGCGGAGAACCTTGTTGGGGTCGGAGTTGCCGGTCATGTAGACGGGGCCAAACGAGAACATGAAGTAGGGGGCGTCATCGAGCTCAAACGAGCCGGGGAGCTCGACCAGCGCCCCAGACTGCCCGGGCACCCTGATGAGATACGGTCGCTCATCGTCCATCATGCTCGAGTCGTAGAGAAAGCCCGCTTTGAGCAGGAACCCATGCGTTTCCGGGCTGATCACCGCCCCCGGGCAGCGGTACCCCACGGGACGCTCACCCGTCACCGCCTGCAGCGCCCCGACGCCCCGCTCGAGGTTGTCCCACTCTTCGCTTGGGCTCATGTCGTACGGTTTGACCTGGTGCAGGTAACCGTGATGGGCGACTTCGTGCCCGGCGCGATGGAGGGCTTCCACTTCGTGGGGGTGCTGCTCGGCGACCCAGCCCGGCGTGAAAAAGGTCGCGGCGATATCGTAGCGGCCGAGCAGATCGAGGATTCGGGGTACGGCGACCTTTGCGCCGTACGTCCCGCGTGAAAGGACGCTGGGGGACTGCCGGTCCTTGCGCAGCCAGATGCTCTCCGCGTCGAAGTCAAACGTCAGGCAGACGTTGCACGTCGAACGCTCACCCACAGTCGGCGCCCCTTTCGATTGTGGCATCTCGGTGTGTCTAGGTTTCCACGCGGGTCCTGGGTGTCCTGGGGCCTCAAGGGTTGTAAGATGGGCTTGTGAGTGCGTCGCAATATCGCGGCACGCGCGTCAAGCGTATCGAAGATCCCCGGCTCCTGGTTGGCGGCGGGGCCTTCATCGACGACCTGGCGTTTCCGGGTCTGCGTCACGTGGCCGTTGTGCGCAGCCAGTATCCGCACGCCGTAGTTCGAAGCATCTCGGCGCCGGCGATCCCGGGGATCGAGGTGATCACCGCGAAGGATCTGGGCGACCCGATCTGCCTGCCTGGATTCGTCAGCGACGAGAACGAAGCGCTCCACCCCGTGCTCGCGACGGGGCGTGTCTGCTATGTGGGGCAGCCCATCGCCGTCGTCATCGCCGACTCGGCATATGAGGCGGTGGATGCCGCTGAGCAGGTGGCGGTCGACTACGATCCGCTGCCGGTAGTGATCGACGCTGAAGAGGCGCTGCGCGACGGCGCGCCGTGCATTCACCCGCACCTCGCGTCAAACCTGGCGAAGCGCATCGCGTGGCGTCGCGGCAAAGCCGTCAAGACCGCGGCGCGCGACCTCGTCACGATCGAGGAGCGCATCTACCACCAACGTTTGGCCGCTGTGCCGCTGGAAACGCGCGGCGTGATCGCCGCGCCACCCACCGACGCCGAGCGAACCTTGACGGTTTGGACCTCTACGCAGTCGGCGCATGGCCTCCGCGACGAGCTGCGAAAATTGCTGCCGGACGGCGACCTTGCCGTCCGCGTGATCGCCCCGGACGTCGGGGGCGGATTTGGCGCTAAGGGCAGCATTTACTGCGAGGAGCTCCTCCTGCCGGTGCTCGCGCTGAAGTTGGGGCGGCCGTTGAAGTGGGTGGAGACCCGTCGCGAAAACCTCGTCACGATGAGTCATGGGCGCGGCCAGTTCGCCGACGTGCGCCTCACCGCCACGCGAGACGGCCGCTTCGTCGCTCTACGGCTTGGGATCGTCGCGGATCTCGGCGCGTACATCATGTCGTTCAACGCCGCAGTCCCGCCGTTGACGGTGGACATGGCGCAGGGGCCGTACGACATCGCCCGCGTCGAAGTCGATCTGCGCGAAGCCTATACGAACAAGGTGCCGACGGGGCCGTACCGTGGCGCCGGGCGTCCGGAAGCGGCCTTCTACCTCGAGCGCGCGGCCGACGTGCTCGCGGCCGAGCTGGGGGTGGACCCGGCCGAGATTCGCCGGCGCAACTTCATCGCACCCGATCGCTTTCCATTCAAGGCGATCTCGGGCGTGTCGTATGACAGTGGTCAGTACGCGCGCGCGCTCGACCGCGCCCTCGAAGCCTCAGACTATGCCGCGTGGCGGGGACGTCAACGTGAGGGCCGCGCCGAAGGGCGCTACATGGGGATTGGTCTGTCGAGTTACGTCGAGACGTGCACGTACGGCCAGGACCGATCGCGGCTGCAGGTTGACGCCGAGGGCAAGGTCACCGCGTTCACGGGCACCTCGCCACACGGTCAGGGAGGCGCGACGGGATTCGCGCAGATCATCGCGGACGTGTTGGGACTGGAACCACAGGCGATCACGGTGGTGCACGGCGATACCGCGTTGATCCCAAGCGGCGACGGCACCGCGGGCAGCCGGACGCTGGTCGTAGGAGGATCATCGCTGTTCCGGGCGGCGGAGACGCTGCGGGCGAAGATCCTCGATCGCGCGGCCGGTCAACTCGAGGCGCGTGTCGATGATCTGGTACTGACCGGCGGGCGCGTCCATGTCGCGGGTGCCCCCGGCCGCAGCGTGACGCTGGCGGCCCTCGCCGCGCGCGCCCGCGGGAAGATGCTATCGGCGCACGGGCGATACATCGTCAAAGAGTCGACATTCCCGTTTGGGACGCACGTGGCCGTCGTGGAGATCGACCCTGAAACAGGTGAGGTGCAGTTGCTGCGCCACGTCGCCGTGGATGACTGCGGCGTGGTCATCAACCCGCTCCTGGTGGAAGGTCAGGTTCACGGCGGCGTCGCGCAGGCGGTAGGTCAGGCGCTCTTCGAAGACGCGCTATACGATGCCTCCGGACAACCGCTGGCCACCACGCTGATGGACTACGCCCTACCGCGCGCCACCGCGTTCCCGGTCATCGTCACGCTGCGGACGGAGACGCCTTCTCCGCACAACCCCCTGGGCGCAAAGGGCGTGGGTGAGGCGGGCACCGTCGGCGCGACTCCCGCCGTGGCGAATGCCGTGATCGACGCGCTCGCGGCCTTCGGTGTGCGTCACCTCGACATGCCTCTGACACCGCGGAGGATCTGGACCGCAATGCACGGCGCGCAGCACGGGCGAAGGGCGCCGGATCGATCCGGCGAAGCCTAGCGCCGTGGTGCTTGTCACGCGGGCGATCCACGTAGGGCTGCTGGTGTCTGTGTTGGTCGTCGTGGCGGGATGCGCGGCGAGACCGAGACAGACGACCGAGCCGTCTGGTGCGCCCGACATCAAGGACCGGCCGCGGTCGACGGCGTCGATTACGATGGTCGAGCCGGCCTCGGGCGCGGTGGTCACCGGTGATCGGCTCCGCGTCCGGATCGAATTGACCGGCGGCCGTATCATCCTTGAGACAAAGACGACGCTGACTCCCACGGAAGGACACATCCATGTGCTGCTGGATGGCAAGACGGTCTCGATGGCCTACGGGCTCGAGCAGGACGTCCCCGTGACGAAAGGTCCGCACCTGCTGCAGGCTGAGTACGTGGCGGCCGATCACTTTCCGTTCAACCCGCGCGTGCTTGTGGCCGCGACGATCGTGGTGCGATAGCCCGGCGATGATCAACACGGGCGCACACGCGAGGCAGGCGTGGATCGATTGGGTCGGCACACCCCTCATCCTGGGTGCGGGGTGTCTCGCGCTCGCATTCCGTCCCGCGTCGCCGTCGGGGCTGCTCGTGATCGTGGCGGCGGGAATTGCGGGGGCCGTATGGCCGGTGAGGGCGCCGGGGGCGGCCTCTGCGTCGGTGGCCCCCGCGACGCGGTGGATCACCGTCGTGGCGATCGGCGTCGGGGCGTTTGCCGCCGCGCGAGCCCTTGCGACGCCGGTGCATCCGCCGGCGACGATCGCGGCCGCTGCGGCGACGGTGATCGCCGCGGTCGCCGAAGAAGCCTTTTTCCGGCGGCTGGTCTACGGGTGGCTGGCGTCCCGGGGGGCGGGGCTCGCCGTGGTTGGCGCCGCGATGCTGTTTGCGCTGGTGCACATCCCCGGGTATGGCACGCGCGTCGTGCCGCTGAACATGGCCGCCGCGCTGCTGCTGGGCTGGCAGCGTTGGGCGACCGGCGGGTGGTCGGCTCCGGCGGTGACACACGCGGCCGCAAACTTGTTGCAGATGGGGTGAGGGTCATGCGCTACGCGATCGCCCTGATGGTGGCGGTCCTGCTGACGGCGGGCTGGACGCCGATCGACGCGTTTCGTCCGATCACGATCGGCGCGGTCTTTCCCACAGCCGGCGGGCAGGGGCCGGGCGGCATCGAGGAGTATCGGGGCGTCGGTCTCGCCGCCGAATACGTCAACCGCCAGGATGGGCTTGGCGGCCGTCCGGTCCGGCTCACGCTGGTAAGCGCGAGCTCGTCCGACGCCGCGCCGGGAGCCGTGGAGCAGCTCGCGCAGAGCGGTATTACTGTGGTCATCGGGAGTCACGGCAGCACGATCTCACGTCTTGCCGCGCAAACGGCGTCGCGTCTTGGCCTCGTGTTCTGGGAGACCGGCGCCGTGGGAGAGTTCGGGATGGGGGCGGCCGAAGGGTCTCGGGTATTCCGCTTCGCGCCGACCGGCGCGGGGCTGGGACGGGCGGCCGTGACCTTCGTCAGAGATCGTCTCACCCCGCGCCTCAACGACGCGCGACGTCTCCGATACACGATCACCTACGTTGACGACGTCTATGGGAAAACCGTGGGGCTCGGCGCGGTGGAAGAGGTCAAGCGCTCGGGGCTCACCCTGGCCGCCGTCTTGCCCTACGATCTTGCGCGAGTGGACTACGACGATCTGGCGCGCCGCATCGGCCAATCGGGCGCGGATGTGCTGGTGGTTGCCGCCTATCTCGAGGACGGGGTGGCGCTCCGTCGCGCCATCTTGCGCGCACGCGTGCCGCTGGTCGCCACGATTGGGACCAGCTCGTCTTACTGTCACCCGGTATTCGGCCAGATCCTCGGCAGCGACGCGTTGGGGCTGTTCGCGTCCGACAAGCCGGACGGCGATGTTGTCCGCACCGACAGCCTTGCGCCGGAGGCGGCGAAGGCGCTGCAGTGGGGGCGCTCGATCTACGCGCGCCGGTACGGTGAGGTGATGCTCGCGCCGGCGCTCTCGGGATTTGCCGGCGGTCTGGCGCTGTTCCAGCACATCCTGCCGAAGACCGGAGACCTGTCTCCAGACGCGGTGGCGCGGGCGGCGCTCGCCGTCAATCTTCCGCCGGGCGCCCTGCCAAACGGCAGCGGGTTGAAGTTCATCGCGCCCGGCCAGGCCGACGCGGGCGCCAATGCGTTTGCCACCAGCGTGATCTGGGAGTGGGTGCAGCCAAAGACACGCGCGGTCGTCTGGCCGCCGGCGTTTGCGACCCACCCGATCAAGTTCCCCTAACAGGCCGGACTCGTGCGCCGTCGTGTCCTTCTCCTCGGGATCGTCGCGTCGGCGCTGTATCTCGTTGTCGCCGCGGCCACCTGGCCCCGGGTTCCCGTCCTCATCCTCTACGAAGGATTTGGACCGCCGCCGCCCTATCACTGGGTGCGGCCGCCCGCGAACCTGGCGGCCGGCAACCAGCCGGCGCCTCCGGGAAGCGGGCGGATTGCGTTGACCGCGGAAGGGTCGCGTCCCGCCTCGATCGCCACGGATGACGCGCAGGCGGTGGCCGTGTTTCCTGGCGGCGCGATCGAAGCCCGAGTGGGAGAGTCGCGCATCGATGTCCGGATCATCCCGCTCGATCCCGCGACGATCGGCCCGCCTCCGGGCGGCTTTCGATTCGACGGCAACGCCTATCGCGTCGAGGCGGTGTACATGCCTTCGGGGCGACCGGCCGTGCTGCGTCAGACGGCCGCGGCCTCGGTGATCTTTCGGTATCCCGCCCACGCGGACGATATCCTTCGCCGCGACGGTCAGACCTGGACCCCGCTCCACGCGGAAGTCGTCATGACGACCCTGCAGGTGTTTGGAACGACGGGGCAGCTCGGAGTGTTCGTCGCCACGGCAAAACTCTAGCCCGCTTCCCTGTCGTCCTCAACTAGAGTAGTATTTTGCCCAATCGGCCCTCAACGCTCATGAAGCATTTGTCGATCATGCGAAGGATCGCTTCACTCAAGCACCGGCTCGTCGGGTGGTGGCGCGGGGCGGATGCCCCAGGGGACTGGCTGTTTCAGCGGCCCTGGCTGTCCTGGCTGGCTGATCCTTCACTGGCGTCGCAACTCCCGCTGTTGTATCGAGTCTTCGCGGCATATTGCCGCTTGTGTCTTCGGGCGGCGAAAGCTGACGGCGTCCCAGGCGCCAAACGCGTGCTCAGGATCGTCCAGTGGCTCTCTGCACGATCCGCGTCTGTCCGGGACACGCGGATCAAGGTGCGCGATCACGATGTCTTTCTCGATCTTCAAGATCCGCGCTTTTTGTTGGTGGTCAACGAACTGCTGGGGTCGCCTGAGATCACGGATCTGACCGCCTGTCTGTCTCCCGGCGACACGTTTGTCGATGTCGGCGCCAATCACGGCAGTTTTTCGATTGTGGCGTCGAAACTGGTTGGTCGACGCGGTCTGGTCGTGTCTATCGAACCGCAGTCGCGGTTGGCACGTCTGTTGGACCAATCCCTCTCCTTCGGCGCGGCGTGTGAGTTTGCCGTCCATAGGTTTGCGGTGGGGGACCAGGACGGCAGTGTTGAGCTATTCGTGCCGAGCGGGAGTTCGGGCTACGGCGGGTTGTACGCGGGATTTTCAGCGTTCGGCGACTACCAGGCCACACGGGTCCCGATAAAGCGGTTTGACGGGGCGGTGGAATGGCGGAAGTTCCGTGGCAACACGTTTGTGAAACTCGATGTCGAAGGCAGCGAGTCGGCGTTTCTGCGGGGAGCCAGGGAGATGCTCGCCACCCTGAAACCACGGATCATGATGGAAATCCACCCGCAGTCGATGCAGGCCGCCGGCGTCACGCTCGACGGACTCAAAGCCCTCCTGAGAGATCTCGGGTACGCGCACTACCGGGAACTTGGTCTTGCCGAAGCGTACCGGCCAATCGAGACGCTTGAGGCGCCCCGCGCCCGAAGCGTCGTGTTAAAGGCTGCATGAAGATCCTCCACCTGAGCACCAGCGACCACGAAGGCGCGCACGGCGCGGCCTACCGTGTTCACTCGGCGCTGCGGCGCCGCGGGCATGAGTCCAAGATGCTCGTGGTCAACAAAGGGCGCGATGATCCAACGATTTCATCGTTCGCCCAGTCGACGGATCTTCTCAGCCGCATCCGGCGACGGGCGCGACGCGGTCTGATCGCGCGCGACTTTTCGCGCTATCGCCCGACGCGGCCGGGAGGCCTTGAGCGATTCAGTGACGACCGCAGCCCTTTTGCGGGCGAGTTTGCGCGATCGCTGCCCGAGTGTGACGTCATCAACCTGCACTGGGTGGCAGACTTCATCGACTACGGGGCGTTCTTCAAGAACGTGGCGCGCCGCGTGCCTGTGGTGTGGCGCCTAGCCGATTTGAACGCGTTCACCGGTGGCTGTCACTATGACGGCGGGTGCACAAGGTTCCTGGCCGGCTGCGGGGCCTGTCCACAGCTCGGGTCGACGGATCCGTCTGATCTGTCACACGTGATCTGGACGCGCAAGCGGCTCGCGCTGCGGTCGGTGGATCCCGCGGGATTACACATCGTGGCCACCTCACGCTGGCTGGCCGATCAGGCGAAACAGAGCTCGCTCCTCGCCAGGTTCCCCGTGAGCATCATCCCCAACATGATCGACCCCGAGGTGTTTGCTCCGCGCGACCGTCGGCTTGCGCGGCAGGTCCTGGGGGTGCCGAACGATGCGCGCGTCGTCCTCTTCGTCTCACAGTCGACGACGAACACGCGCAAGGGGCTGCCACTGTTGACCGAGGCGGTGGAGACGCCGCCGTTGATCGACAATCTCGTCCTCGTATCCGTGGGGTCCGGCAAACCTGTCCTGAGTACGCGCATTCGTCACGTGCACCTGGGACACGTCGCGAACGAACGGCTCCTCTCGTTAATCTACAGCGCCGCAGACCTGTTTGTGATCCCATCGCTTCAAGAGACGTTTGGGCAGACTGTCCTGGAGGCGATGGCGTGTGGGGTCCCCGTCGTCGGATTTGACGTAGGAGGGATCCCCGACATGGTCCGCCCGGGGAAGACCGGATTGCTGGCTCCGGTCGGCGATACCGTGGCGCTCCGTCGCGCGATCGCAGATCTACTGGACGCCCAGGCGATCCGCGAGGCGATGGCCGAAGAGTGCCGGCGGGTGATCGTGGAGGAGTATGCGTTCGATGTCCTCGCCGACAGATACGCGGCCCTGTATCATCAGATGCTGGCGGCTCACCGTTAGCGCCGGCCGGACCGCGAACGCGTGAGACGTCTCGCGTGACTTTTCGGGAATTCTGCGTCCTCACCGGCTCACTGGCTGCCACTCGCAGCCGGCTGAACAAGATCTCGCTCACGTCCGACTTTCTTCGTCGGCTGTCGCCGCCGGAGGTGCCGTCCGCCGTCGCCTTCTTGACGGCGCGACCCCTGCCCGCCGCCGATCCCCGTGTGCTCGATGTGCGATGGGCGACGCTCTCCGATCTGCTGGACACTCTGGACGCGGCGCCGTCCACCGCGGCGCTGACGCTGCTCGACGTCGCCTCGAGGCTCGGCGCCATTGCAGAGATCTCCGGGCCGGGTTCGAAGCGGCGAAGACTCAATGAGTTGTCGGCATTGTATCGTCTCGCGACCGCCGAAGAGCGGCGCGCCGTCACAGGGATTCTGCTGGGTGAGTTGCGCATCGGCCTGCATGATGGACTTATCCAGGATGCGATCGCCGATGCCGCGAGCGTGGCGCCGGAGAGGGTCCGCCGGGCCGCGTTGTTCCTCTCCGATCTCTCAGAGGTCGCCCGCATCGCGCTCACCGAGGGACCGACCGCGCTCGAACAGGTCGGCCCGCGCCTCTTCGTCCCCCTGCTGCCGATGCTGGCCGAGGTCTCCGACGGCTTTGGCGACGTCTTCGAGGCGCACGGCGTCCGGACCGCCCTGGAGTTCAAGTATGACGGCGCGCGCCTGCAGATTCACAAGCGCGGGGACACCGTGCGGATTTGGAGCCGCCGGCTGACGGAGGTCACCGACAGCCTCCCGGACATCGTGGCCTTGGCGCGAGGGTCTCTGCACGGCGACGCGATGGTACTCGACGGCGAGGTCGTCGCGGTCGACGCAGGGGGGCGGCCGCTTCCATTTCAAGATCTGATGCGGCGCTGGCGGCGTGTCCACGACATCGAGGCCACGGCCCGCGAGATCCCGCTCGTGCTCTACCTGTTCGACTGTTTGATGCTCGATGACCGGTCGCTGATCGACGATCTCTATGAGCACCGGTGGCGCGCGCTCGAGGGTGTCACGCGCGGCGCGCATCTGGCGCGCAGGATGGTGGCCGAGGACGCCACATCCGCACACGCGTTTCTGGCGGAGGCTCTCGCTGCGGGGCACGAGGGCGTTATGGCCAAAGCCCTCGACAGCACCTACACGCCGGGGAGTCGGGGCAAGCGCTGGTTCAAGGTTAAGCCGGCCGAAACGATCGACTGCGTCATCGCGGCGGCCGATTGGGGATCGGGACGCCGCCGCGGCTGGCTTTCAAACTATCATCTGACGGTGGCCGACGGCGCCGGTGGCTTTGTCCCGGTTGGGAAGACCTTCAAAGGCCTGACCGACGAGGAATTTCGCGACATGACCAACAGGCTCCGGTCGCTGATGCTCCGGGATGATGGGTCCACGGTGACGGTCCGACCGCAGGTCGTGGTTGAGGTGACGTACAACGAGATCCAGAAGAGCCCGCAATACTCGTCGGGGTTCGCCCTGCGGTTCGCGCGCATCACCCGCATCCGCGATGACAAAGGGCCCCAGGAGACCACCGAGCTCTCGCAATTGCAAACGCTGTATGAGAAGCAGTTCTCAACAAAAGGACGGCGGGCTTCAGAACTCTAGCCGATCGGAACACCAGTTTGGTAATTTTGTACTGGAGGAGGGTTACGCACGGCGAACAGACAGGCTATAATACCAGGGCGGAGAAGACCCGTAGCACGTAGAAGCCTGCTTGCCTGGGTCGCACCCCGAACATAAGTTTCGCTTTCGCAGCGAATCGGGCGCGACCTCCATCAAAAGACGCAGGCGTCAACCTGTACCACGCACGCGCTAGCCGGAAGCGCGAGCCTATATAGGGCACCGGAGAGCGCATGCATGGAATCAGTTGACGCGGCGTCTTTTTCTTGGTTCGTCGCCCAAACGAGCGGTCGTGCCGAGCAACGGGCCTGCGACTTTCTTAATCAGAAGGCCGTGACGACGTATCTGCCGCGCCTGTTGGTCCACCGGCGTCATGGCTCGCGGCGGTGGCAGGCCTTGGAGCCGCTCTTCCCAGGCTATGTGTTTGTACAGTTCGAACCGCGCCCCCACAACATCTATCGCGTCCGGTGGACGCCGGGAGTCGTGCGGCTGCTCGGTGATGGAGAGCTGCCGATTCCGATCTCCGATGAGGTCGTGGGCTACCTGCAGGGCCGCGAAGGGCGGCAAGGGTTCATTGTGCCGCGGCAGCCGCTCGTACCCGGGCAGCGCGTCCGGTTCAAAAGCGGTCCATTTTCGATGCTCGAGGGCATCATTGAGCGGCCCGCGACGCGGGTAGATCGTGTGAGGGTGCTTCTCAGTCTAGTGAACACCACGGTAGCCGTTGAGGTCGACGCCGACGTCCTAGACGTCGGTTGATCCGCCCGGCCGGCCTTCAAGGCCGAGCCGGACCGTGAGAGGATCCGCAGTTTCAACTGCAGACCCGCCGGGGTTGAGGCAGCGCAAAGGGGTGAACGGCATGTACCCTGATGGCGGAGCCATATCGTCGAAGCGATCACCTTCCGTCCTCGTATCATCGGGGATGGAGAAGACGAGCGTGGATCGCTCCGATCCCGGGCTCAGGTCTTGTGAAGCAAAGCTGATCGGGTTGATCCGCGATCCTTGGGCGCTGGACTTCGGTACGCGCGAGGTCCGCCTCGTGATCGAGTACCAGGACGGCGTCCCGGTACTGATCCGTATCACCGAAAACGTCGTCAAAGAAGAAAAGCTAAAGTAGCGCGACGGACAACCGCATAGTCCGTCCCTGACCCGATGAACCGGGAGGGGACCGTGGCCTGCCGCCGATGGCGGCAGCGCGGTCCCCTTTTTTTTGGGGTTTGTATCTGTTTGAGGATCGTCCGGTTGCTAGTGCCCGATGTGACCCGGCAACCGGTTCGCGAAAGCGGGGAGGCCACCATGTTGTACACGAAAGTGAACAGGAGCGAATGGCATCGTGC
>Ga0334722_10005114_pt1 | contig 13365 bp, 11 predicted proteins | sample C3_bottom_MG_FD_207210 | JGI IMG/M metagenome (GOLD analysis project Ga0334722, IMG submission 207210) | Sediment microbial communities from Yellowstone Lake, YNP, Wyoming, USA - C3_bottom | ecosystem: Environmental > Aquatic > Freshwater > Lake > Sediment | place: USA: Wyoming | collected...
ACGGCCAGGACCTGCAAGCGCTATTGGCGGCACTGGCACCAAAACCGCACGAACTGGCCCTCGACGTGGCCACGGGTACAGGGCACACGGCCCTGGCCATTGCCCCCCATGCCAAGCTGGTAGTCGGCCTTGACCTCACGCCGCAGATGCTCGTGGAGGCCCAGAAACTGGCCCGCCAAAGACAGGTGTCCAACACCCTGTGGCTATCCGGCAATGCCATGGCCCTTCCTTTTCTTGACAGCAGTTTCGACCTGGTGAGCTGCCGCCGCTCGTTTCATCATTTCCCCAGCATCGACGGGGCCCTGGCCGAGATGGTCCGGGTGCTCAAGCCGGGCGGCCGGCTCGGCATCGTGGACATGACTTTGCCGCCCGGACCGGCAGGAGAATTTTTCAATGACCTGGAAAGAGCCAGGGATGCCACCCACGTCCGCGCCATGGGGTACGAAGCCTGGTTGGACGCCGTGTCCCGGGCCGGACTGCGGGTGACCTATGCGGCCAATCCCGGCGAGTTCATCCCACTTGCGGATTGGCTTTACCCGGTGGCCGTGGCCAGTCCCGATGGCCAAAAAGTGCAGGCACTGCTGCAGAATGCGAGCCCCGCGGAGCGCGGCGCCATCGGCTGGGTAAACGAGCCGGTGGCAGGCTTTGTAAAAAAGCGGATTATTCTTGTGGCCTACAAGCCGGAATAAAAACCTTGACAGAAGGCGGAAGAGGCGATGACCGGTGTCTACAGTGTTCCGCACGGAAAGCGATGTGTTCATCAACGGACAGTGGGTGCCGGGCCAAGACCCGTTCGACGTCATCTCGCCGGTCACCGGTGAAAAAATCGGCTCTTTCCTGGCAGCCACGCCCGCACAGGTGGCCGAGGCCGTCGCGGCCGCATGGCGGGCGTTTCCTTCCTACCGGGTAGCCAGGTGGGACGTACGCGCGCGCCTTTTACGCCGCCTCCGCCAGCTCTTTTTGGCCCACCAGGATGAGCTTGCCGACCTCATGATCGACGAGGTCGGGAAAACGCGGGTGGACACCGTGACCGCCGACATCATGCCTGCCGTCGAAACCATCGACTATTACCTCCGCCGCACCCCGGCGGTGCTGGCACCCCGGACCCTGCGCCATTTCAAGCCGCCGCTTTGGGGCAAGTGGGGCCGCATCGACCGCGTGCCCCTCGGAGCTGTGGGCATCATCTCCCCCTGGAACTTCCCTGTCTCGCTCGCAATGGCCGCCATCATCCCGGCACTGGCAGCCGGCAATACGGTTGTCTGGAAGCCTTCCGAACAGGCCACCCTCACCGGCCTGGCCATGGCCCGGCTTTTTGCCGACGCCGGCTTTCCGCCCGGTGTCTTCAACGTGGTCACCGGCGGCCCGGCCGTCGGTGCCGCCCTGACCGCATCGGACATCGAAACGCTATTGTTCATCGGGGGCACCGCCGCCGGCATGAAGGTCTTGCAGGCCATGGCATCGCACGGCAAGACCGCCATTCTCGAACTCGGCGGTAATGACGCCATGATCGTGCTGGCAGACGCCGATCTCGAGCAGGCCGCCGCTGGGGCGGTGTGGGGAGCGTGTGCCAACGCGGGCCAAATCTGCTCGGGCATCAAACGCGTCATTGTGGTGGGGCGTGAAAAGGCCGACGCCCTGGCCGCCCGGATCGTCCAGGTGGCATCCGGGCTCAAGATGGGCAGCGGGCGCGATCCCGGCGTCGCTATCGGCCCCCTGATCAGCTCCCAGGCCCGCGAGCGCATTCACGCCTTCGTAATGGATGCGGCGGCCAGGGGCGGCCGTGTGCTCGCTGGAGGCCAGATCCCGCCCGGGCCGGGGTTTTTCTACCCGCCCACGGTAGTGACAAATGTATCCATAGATAGCCGCCTGTGGCAAGAGGAGGCCTTCGGCCCGCTCATACCGATCGTAGCTGTAGAAACTGAGGCCGACGCCATCGCCGCTGCCAACAGCACTCCGTTCGGCCTCTCGGCCAGCGTGTGGACCCGTGATCCCGAACACGGCCTGGCCGTGGCAAGACAGCTGCGGGCCGGCACGGTCATGATCAACGACCACTCCAGCACATGGGGCGATGTACGCTGCCCGTGGGGAGGGTTCGGCCTCTCGGGACAGGGCCGTATCCACGGAGATGAAGCCTTGCTGGAACTCACCGCGCCCCAGGTGGTGGTGATAGACAAGGCCGGACGGCCCAAGATGTGGTGGTACCCATATTCCGCCGGCAAAGCACGCTTTTTCCGCGCCGCTGTCGATCTGCTCTACGGCGGGCTGGCCGCAAAGACCGCCGCGCTCGCTGCCCTGGTACGAAAACGCCCTCAGGGAGAGTGAACCAGAGCCTCATGCCAAGCCGCACCTGGTCCAAAATAACCGTACTCTTTTTATCTCTTTGTGTGGTCGCGTTGGTCGGTGCCACCGCACCGGCTGCCGCTCTGGAACTGAAGGCCGTACCGACAGGCGGGCAGTCGATGTACTACGACGTGATCGTCGTAGGGGGAGAGCCAGAAGGCATTGCGGCCGCTATTTCTGCCGCCCGCAACGGGCTCCGCACCTTGCTGGTAGATAGACGAGACGGGCTCGGCGGCCTGTGGACATACGGCATGCTCAATGTGATCGACATAAACTACGACCACCGCGGCGGACTGGCCACCCGCGGCATTTTCGATGAGTTCTACCGGCTCTTGGGAGGGGACGCATTCAACGTAGAGAGTGCCCGGACCGCCTTCCGGGCACTCGTGGACGCGCAACCGGGATTGACCACCATGCTCAACACAAGCCTCGTACGGCCCCTCTTCGAAGACGATCAAACCTCCGCCCACAACCCACAAACCGGCTTTCGCCTCCTGGCGGGGATACAGGTGGAACAAAACGGCCAGGTCCACAACCTTTACGCCCGGCGCTTCATTGATGCCACCCAGGATGCCGACCTGGCCGCTGCCAGCGGCGTACCATACACAGTTGGCGAACAGGACATCGGGCGACCAGGACGTTTCATGGCTGCCACGCTTATCCTCCACATCGGCGGGGTGGACTGGAACAAGGTAGAGGAAACCGCCCGCCGACACACGTTTGGCTACAGCAAAGCCAATAGCGTGGAAGCCTGGGGATTTCCCTTCATCGGACAGCGGTACAAGCCACACGATCCCACCACGCGGTTGCGGGGCCTCAACATCGGCCGGCAGAGCAAGGACCAGGTACTGATCAACGGTCTTCTCATATTCGGGGTGAACGGCCTTGCTCCGCAGTCGATCGCAAATGGCATGGCCCGGGGCAAGGCGGAGGCAGTCTATGTCCTTTCTTTCTTGAAAAAGAACTTCCCCGGCTTCGAACACTCCTACCTCTTGCCGTTCCCCCCGGAGCTTTACATCCGGGAAACCCGGCACATCATCGGCCAGTACCAGCTTACGCTTGATGACGTCCTGGAGAATCGTGACTTCCCAGACCGCATCGGACTCGGGTCCTATCCTGTGGACATACAGGCCACTGGCCCCGACGATTCCGGTGCGGTTTACGGCGTCCCGTACACCTATGCCATCCCCTTCCGCGTCATGGTCACACCGTCAGTACCGAACCTGCTGGTCGTGGGCCGGTCCGCCTCCTACACATCCCTCGCCGCGGGCAGCGCCCGTACGGTACCGGTGGGAATCGTAGAAGGACAGGCAGCCGGCGTCGCCGCCATGGTATCGATAAAAGAAAACGTGCTTTTCCCGGATTTTGTCTGGCATCCGGCCACGGTCGCCAGGATGCAAGGGCTGCTCGTCCGCCAAGGTGCGTACCTGCGGCCGCCTGATACACCCAACCGGAACCAAGACCACTGGGCCTACCCGGCCACCCGGACGTTACTGGAACTTGGTCTGGTGGCGGGCGGCTACGAAAACAACTTCCGGTTCGGCGAGCCAGCCACCGGTCTGCGGTTCGCCAACATCATCGTACCGGGCTGGCTGCAAACTCGCCGACTCGTCATGTACCGGTCGGAGCCCACTGCCGAACCCGTGCCCGTAACAACCGCTGAGAGAGCACGCGTGAGCCAAGTTTACGCCCTTGCCACGTCAGGCCAGATTACCGGCGAACAGGCGGCGCGTATGGTCTTGCTGCTCGCTGGCTGGCAGCTAGACAAGAAAGATGACGCCTACTCGCTCGCCCGCCAGCAAGGCCTTTTGAGCCCAGCCTTTGTGGCCCACTGCGGGCCCGGGCCGCTCGACAACGCCTGCGCTTACGAGCTGGCCGCTACATTCCTGCGAGGGCTTGCTCCAGATCTGCGATGATGTCCGCAGCATTTTCCAGTCCGACGGACAGGCGGATCAACCCGGGTGAGAGGCCGTAACGGGCGAGGTCCGCACGCGGGAATCCACGATGGGTCATAGTAACCGGATGCTCGATGAGCGTCTCCGCGTCGCCCAGGCTCACCGCCAGCGTGACAAGCCGCACCCGGTCGATAACGGCCTTGGCCGCCCGCTCCCCGCCCCGCACCTCGAAACTCACAATGGCCCCGTAGCCAGACATCTGCCGGCTGGCCAGGTCGTGCTGCGGGAAATCCGGCAGGCCCGGATAAAGCACCTGGGTAACTGCGGGATGCTCCGCCAGGTACGCCGCCACTTGGCGGGCGTTGGCCTCATGCTGGCGCATGCGCAGGCCCAGGGTCTTCAGCCCCCGCACCAACAGCCAGGCATTGAACGGTGCCAGCACCCCGCCGAACTCGGCCATGTACCCGAAACGGAGCCGGTGGGCATAATCCGCATCGTTGCTGACGGCCACGCCCGCCACCACGTCACCATGCCCGCTGATGTACTTGGTGGCGCTGTGGACCACCACGTCTGCACCCAGGGCCAGCGGGCGCTGGAAATACGGCGTGGCGATGGTGTTGTCGACGACGACCTTCGCCCCCGCCGCATGGGCGATCTGGGCTGTTCGTTCTATGTCGACCAGGCTCAGGTCGGGGTTGGAAGGCGTCTCGAAATAGACCACGCGGGTTTTATCGTTGATGGCTGCGCCCAGCCGCGCCGGGTCGGTCAGATCGACAAAATGCGTGATGATCCCGTAATCGGGCAGGATGTTGGCCAGTACGTTGTAGCTGGAGCCGTACAGGGTGCGGTGGGCGACCACCTCGTCCCCCCGGCGCAACAACGACAGGAGCACCGAGGTGATGGCGGCCATGCCGGAAGCGAACGACACTGCCGCCACCCCTTCTTCCAGAGCGGCCATGCGTTCCTCAAACACGGTAAGGGTGGGGTTGCGGCCGCGCGTGTACACGTACCCGTCGCTGCGAAAGGAGAACGTGTCCTCCGCTTCTGCCACGCTGTCGAAGACGAAGGTGCTGGTCTGATAGATAGGCGGGTTCAGGGCGCCATGGGCCTCTTTTTTGTCGCCGCCGCTGTGGATCGCCCGTGTATCGAACCCCAACTCTTTATTGGACATGAGCATTCCCCCAGTCTTGCGCTTGTCTCACCTATCCTACCATGGGCGGTCTCTTTTGAACTTTTTCCTGCCCCTCGGTGATATGTACTATGGCACGACAAAAGTGGATAATAAAGGAGCTAGTAGTCCGATGCGGTATCCAGGGCAATGATAAAATACCCTAATAAAGGAAGCAGTCCTGTGGATTTCCTCTTTATCCATAACGAACGTGCTGTACGGTGGTTCGCCGCATTGCTAATGGCCGGCGCGATCACTATGATCATGACCATCAGCGGGTGTGGTAGAGTACCAGCCAGCGCCATGGTAGCACTTACCAGGTCGCAGGCCACCCTGACGAAGGTCCGCATACAGCTTTCGGGCGACGCGAGGGCGGTCGAGCTTGGGGATACCCACATCCTCGCGCTGCTACAGGAGTTGCTCCGGCAGGGCCAGAAAGCGGAAAGCATACCCGATAACCTGGCGGGTCACCGCTATGAGATTACTTTTGACGTGTCACAGGGCAACGGTCAGTCGGCCACCTACTCCGGTTACTATGTACGGGAAAGCGATAGACCTGGCGATGCTGGATACATAACCTTCCCGGAAGGACCGTACGTCCTGCCGGCCGGCTTTGGGGAGCTAGTCGACGGCCTGGTCACATATCGCCCTACGCTTACTCCGCCCAAGGCGGCTGACGATGAGTTGCTGCAGAAATATGGCTTTGCCGCCGCATTCCAGATTGCTACCGTCGCGCTTGGCCTTCCCGAGAAGCTTATCCACCATGCCGGACAGTACCCCACTAGCCTCTACTGGGCTTACGGAAACGCTCTCAGCCATGATATCGGATTGAGTTTGACTCCGTACCTGGGCAAAACCGTCAGTGTAAGGATTGATAAAGTCGTGGAGTTGACGCAGCCAACGACCAATCCCCGAAATGAACGATGGGTACCCGACCGGGCCATTATTGTGAGCTACAATGGGCAGATCGTCGGCGCCTGGCTCGACCGCACGAACGACCTGGGCCGCTCGCTTAAGCGACGGGAGCTGGAAGCTGTCACTGGACAGACATGGGAAGAGTGGGTTGGCACCGTCACGGATCCCAACGATCCCGTCGATCGTCGCCTGTCGGCACTCGCGCCGGAGGAGGTTATAAAGGCTTATGTAACCGCTCTGAACACCCACGACTATGCCACGCTTTACGCTCTTTTCACACGGCATTACCTTTTGAATCTCATACTCGCCGGCAGGAGCGCCACAAGCTTATACGGCCCTGGCTTTGATAACACTGACCTGCAGAAGAACGCGGGTGCTAAACTCGTATCCGTCCGGCCCGAGACCACGTCGCCTGCCTCACCGGCACAGAAAGAGTTCGTTGTGGTCCTCGACGTCCGGACCCAGGGCAGTTCCGCCTGGACAAACGGAGCCAATACCTATTTCTTCGTTCTCCGGCAGGAAATCCCCCAAAACGGGTGGCGTATCGATGGAATAGCCACGTCGCCGTGAGTGCCGCCTCCACCGGTAAGGCTACAGGAGCGCCCCCGGTTCCGCGATGATGCCCTTCTCGGTGATGATGCCCGTGATGTACTCGTGCGGTGTCACGTCGAAGGCCGGGTTATAAACGTCGATGCCGGGGGCCGCCACGCGTACGCCGCCCACGTCCGTCACCTCAGCGGCATCGCGCTCCTCGATCACAATGTGCTCACCGGAGGGGATGCCAAGGTCGATGGTCGACGTCGGCGCCACCACGTAAAACGGGATGTGATGTTCTTTCGCCAAGACCGCCAGCATGTAGGTGCCGATCTTGTTGGCCGTGTCGCCGTTGGCGGCGATGCGGTCGGCTCCCACCAGGACGACGTCCACCCTTCTCTGCCGCATGAGCCAAGCGGCGGCACTGTCCACAATCAGGGTGGCGGGAATGCCCTCCTGCTGGAGCTCCCAGGCCGTAAGCCGGGCACCCTGCAGGCGCGGCCGCGTCTCATCCGCGTATACGTGGATCTTCTTGCCGGCCGCGTGGGCGGCGCGGATCACGCCCAGAGCCGTGCCGTAGCCGGCAGTGGCCAAAGCGCCGGTGTTGCAGTGCGTAAGGATGTTGGCCGGATCAGGGATGACACGCTGCCCAATCTCGCCCATGGCGCGGTTCGTAGCGATGTCCTCATCCATGATGGCCCGGGCCTCGGACAAAAGCCGCTCGTATCGTGCCGAGCTCTGCCGACCGGCCGTGCCGTACAAAACCCGCCGCTGCCGCTCGACCGCCCAAGCCAGGTTGACGGCAGTGGGCCGGGCCGCGACGAGGAGCCGGCAGGCCTCTTCCACGTGGGCTGTGAATTCCGCCGGCGCCCAGTCCGCCGCCTCCCGCGCCGCGAGCGCCACGCCAAACGCCGCCGCCACGCCGATGGCGGGCGCCCCGCGTACGACCATGTCCTTGATGGCAAACGCAACCTCCGCGGCCGTACGACAGGTGAAATATACATAATCGAATGGCAGCTTGCGCTGGTCCAAAAGCCGTAAGGTTTCGTCCTGGAACACGATCGTATGGATGGTCATGCTGGCGGCTTGGCCTCCCGGCTAGGCGCGTGCCGGTTTCCTGGGCGGGCAGGCCGAAGCGGTATCGGTCTTTTCCCACTCAAGGACCCGTTCCGCTATCGCGAGCCATCCCTCCGTTTTGGGTATAGGCGCGTCAAGAAACGTGGACCACTTCTGCAAGACTTCGTCCAAGTATGGCCGGTTCAGGCGGTACAGGGTCCACCAGCCCAGCTTTTCCTCGCTGACCAGGCGGGCTTCGCGAAGTACCCTTAGATGCTGCGATATGTTCGATTGCCCGACCTCCAGGACGTACGCCAGCTGGCAAACATACATGTCCTGGCTGGCCAAAAGCTTGACGATCCGCTGGCGGGTAGGGTCACCCAGGGCCCGGAAAATCTTGACGAACTCTTCCACTACGTTCGCTCCTCGTCATGGTGTTACATTTCAACATCCCTGACCAGGAAGAGCTTATAAGAAAACCTTGCAGGTAATCAACCGGAAATCAAGTCCCAGACGATCTTCGCCGCCGCCAGCAGCAAGGCCACCCCGATCACGCGTTTGAGCTGCGGACTTTGGATCTTGGCCTTCATGAGCCACGCACCCAAAAGGGCACCAGCGATCGCTGCCAAAGCCGTCACATCCACGAAGGTCCAATCCAGGCCAGCCACCGACACGCGGCCCAAAAAACCGGACAGCGACGAGAACACCACGATGAAAGCCGTGGTACCAGCCGCACGCTTGGCGTCATGCCCGAGCCAGGTCAGGGTCGGGACGATGATGTTACCGCCCCCGACTCCCAAAAGACCGCCCACAAACCCGGCGAAGGCCCCCACTCCACCCGAGATCCACACACTCTCAAGGGGCTTTTCTCTCGCGACACGCGGTTTGTAGAAAAGCATCATGTAGGATGCAAACAGAAGGAAGGCGGCAAAAAACCAAAGCAAGACGGAGCGGTCAACAAACCTGGCACTCCACGCCCCCAAAGGCGACATGATCACGGCCAGGACCAGGGCAGGCAACGCGGCCTTGAAGTCCACGAGCCTGCCCCGGATGTAGGAAACGGTCGCGAACGAAAGACTCACGAAGTTCAGCAGGAGTGCGACCGACATGGCTTCGTGCAAGGGCACCCCGAGCCAGTAGAAAAGCGGCACGAAGATGAAGGCGGCGCCCAGCCCAGCCATTGACAATAACCCGCTGAAAAATACCACCAGTAATGCAGCACCGGCGTAAAGGCCCACGAGAATCGCTTCCTATCTATGGCACGTGTCCTGGCCGAATAGGAACGGTTTACTACCGCAGCCTAGAGAATTGGTTTTTTGGCCAGAGTCTTCTCGTAGCCGGAACAGGGGATACAAACGGGTTTGCCGTCTTTGGAGACGACGTAACGCTCGAAGACATACTCGCCGCAAACACTGCACTTCACCTTGTTGAAGGATGAAGGTGTGGGCTGGTATGTGAACCCGGGCAGTTCCTGGAACGTGAATAGCTCATTGTCCGACAAGCCGAGGATGTAGTTGATCACCTCATCCGATACCGTCTGGGGAATCTCCGAAGGCTCAATGCCCTGCCGCCGGTAACGGAAGAATTCGTACTTGCCCATTTCGTCCGCCACCTCGGACCGCAGGGCCACGCGCAAGGCGCCTTTTTGCGGGTGATAGACAACCGCCGCCACCTTGCCGTAATAAAGCCGCGTCAACAGGTTTTTACCGTAAGTGCAGCCGGTGGAAGCCTGCAAGCCGTCCATCATGCACGTCTGGGGATGCCCCTCGCCCATCTCGGAAAAGACAAATGCTCCGTGGTCTTTCTCACGCTCCATGCCCAACCGGCTCATGGCCGCAAGCCCCATCCGCCAGCCAATCGGCATAAACGGACACCGGTGTCCGTGGAACGCGAACACCCATTCCGGAACCGTTTGCATGCAGTACCCTCTCCCTTCGCCCCCGGCACGGGGGCAGTGATCGTATGATGCAATCATTATATGATAATATGATCGTCCTGGGAAGTCTGGTAGGTGCTTTTTATGCGTACCGGGAATTACGATTGCTGCAGGGCAGCACGGGCGTAAGCTTGGGCTTCTGCAAGGGTGAGACTGCGAATGATCTCGCGGGCCTTGGGCAGGGCGGCCGGACTCATGCTGAACTCGTCCAGGCCGAGGCCGAGCAGCACCGGAATCGCACGCGGGTCGCCGGCCATTTCCCCACACATGCCGGCCCAGATGCCAGCGGCGTGCGCGGCGTCGATCACGTTCTTGCACAACCGCAAGACCGCCGGGTGCAGAGAATCGTAGTAGGCGGCCACTTTTTCATTGGTGCGGTCCACCGCCAGGGTGTACTGGGTAAGGTCGTTGGAACCGATGCTGAAGAAATCGACCTCCCGGGCGATCAGATCGGCTGTGACCGCGGCCGAGGGTATTTCGATCATCACGCCTACCTGGACGTGGGGGTCGTATGGGATGCCCTCGCGGTCCAGGCCGGCCTTCACTGCCGCCAGTACGCCCTTGGCCTGCCGCACCTCCGCCACCGTGGCAATGAAAGGAAACATGATCAGTAGCCGTCCGTGGACGCTGGCCCGCAGCAGTGCCCGCAGCTGCGTGGCGAAGACATCGGTGCGGTCAAGGCAGACACGAATGGCACGATAACCAAGAAACGGGTTGGTTTCCGGCCCGAGGCCCAGGGCAGGCACGGGCTTGTCGCCCCCCGCGTCCAAAGTACGGATGATCACCGGCCGGCCCCCCATGCCTGCGAGCACCGCCTTGTACACCTGGAATTGCTCTTCCTCCGAAGGCAGGTCCGGCCGGTCGAGAAACAAAAACTCCGTCCGGAAAAGGCCGACGCCTTCCGCCCCGGCCGCCAGTGCCGCCGCTACGTCGGCCGGCCCGCCGATGTTGGCGCCAAGCTCCACCCGTCGCAGGCCGTCCGCTGTCTCGGCAGGCTTGTGCCGCAGCCGTACCAGGGCGGCCTGTTCAGCCTGCCAAGCGGCTTTCTGTACCAGGAAGGCATCGAGCTCCTGCGGAGAGGGATTCACAGCCACCAGGCCGCGGTTGCCGTCCACCACCACCGTGTCGCCGTCGCGGACCTGGGCCCAGTGGTCTCCCACCCCAAACACGGCCGGAATACCGCGGGCAGCCAGGATAAACGCGGCATGGGCGGTAGCACCCCCCGCCCCCGCGACCACGCCTTCCACCCGCCCAGGATCCATGGCAGCCGCCTGGGAAGGCGTCAACTCCGATGTCACCACTACCCCAGCCACAGGCTCGCCCGACGTCTCGCCGGTCAAAGCCTCGACCAGCTGGCGCCCAAGATCGCGTATGTCTACCGCCCGCTGCCGGATATATTCGTCCTCGACAGCCGCAAGGCCGGCTGCCAGCCTTGCCGCCACGTCCTCCACGGCCTGGACAGCCGGTTTGTGCCCTGCCGTGATCGCGTCCCGCACCGCGTCCACGAAGGCGGGATCGTCCAGCATCATCGCCTGGGCATCGATAATGGCTGCCTTTTCCTCCCCGGCCGTCCGGGCAAGCTCCCCGCGGAGGCGGGTCAACGCCGCCCGCACCGATGCCACGGCCGCCCAAAACCGCTCCAGTTCCTGGGACACGGCTTCGGCGGAGATCTTTTCCTCCGCAGCATCCCGCCCCGCCGACCCGGCCGGTCCGGTACCTCCCGGCGGCGGAGACGTCACCACGACCGCCCGTCCGATCCCGATCCCCGCCGCCGCCGCAACCCCTTTGAATTCCACTCCAATCAGAGCTCCTTTTCGGCCAGCTCTGCGAGGGTCCGCACCGCCGCCAGGGCGTCCTCACCAACGGCCCTGATGACGATGGCGTCCCCACGGTTCACACCCAAGCCGAGCACAGAGATGATCGATTTGGCATTGGCGGTCTTGCCATGGGCCAGAACTTCGATCTGGGAGCGGAAACCCGTGGCCGTGCGGACGAAGACCGCCGCAGGCCGGGCGTGCAGCCCGTGCTGCGAACGCACGGTCGCCACGCGCTCGGCCTTTTGCTCTACGGCGTCCATGACCTGACCACCTCAGGAACGTACGATGACCCGGAAAGACTTGCCGTCGGTGGCATGTTCTAGGGCCGTGCCGATGTCATATAGGTCATATTGACCCGAGATCAGGTGGCTGACATCCAAAAGGCCCAGGGACAAAAGCCGCGTCGCCTCGAGCCAGTCTTCCGTCGTCTGGTTCACCGCCCCCACGAGCTGCCACTGGCGATGATGGATATCGTCCAGGCTGATGGGCATCTCGACTTTCGGCACGTAGGCACTATAGAAAACCACGCGTCCGCCTTTTCGTACCATCTGCAAAGCCTGCTCCGACACCTTCGGAGCCCCGACCGTGATAAAGACCACGTCGGCACCGCGCCCGTCGGTGAGCTCTTTCACCTTCGCGACCGGATCGGTGACGGTCGGGTCGATGACCACGTGCGCCCCGTGGGTCGCGGCCACCGCCCGCTTGTCTGCCTGCGGCTCACTGACGATGACCCGCGCCCCGCGCAGCCGCGCCAAAAGGACGTGCAGCTGTCCCATGGTACCAGCTCCCAGCACCACCACGTCCTCGGCCAGCTTGATCTTGGCCTTGTTGATGCTGTGGACCGCACAGGCCAGGGGCTCGGAGAAGGCGGCAGCCTCGTAAGGAAGCTCGTTTGTCATCTTGTACACTTTATACGCCGGAACGACCAGGTACTCCCCCAGCCCTCCCATCGTGGGCGGCTCCCCATGCTGGGGACGGGCGTAGGCGTTCACGCACAGGTCCGACTGCCCGGTGCGGCAGTAGTAACACTGGCCACAGCGCCCCAAAAGAGCCAAGGCCACCCGGTCGCCGGGCTTTACGTCCAGAACGACGTCGTCCCCCACCGCGACCACCTCGCCGGCGGCCTCGTGGCCCGGCCGGAACGGGTAGGTGGGACTGGCACCAGTGTACAGCCGCTGTTCGAACGTGCATATACCGCAGGCGTGAATGCGCACGGCCACCTCGCCCGGGCCGGGTGCCGGCAGTTCCTGCTCCACCAGGCGCACCTGGTGCGGTGCCTCAAACAAGGCCAAATGATTCTGGTATGCCATGTTATCTCTCCTATCTGGCGCTCCGGGGTTTATTTGAGCAGTTTCAGGGCTTCCTCTACCGTGGCGTTGCCGTGGATCAGGGCCGCCACCGCCGCCGTGATGCGGTCAGGATGCGGGTGCTGCCAGATGTTGCGGCCCATGGCCACACCCGCGGCACCGGCATCAAGGGCCTCGCGTACACTTTCCAACACCTGCCGCTCGTCCGCCGCTTTTTCACCGCCGAGGATGACCATGGGGATGTAGTTCTCCGACGTCACCATGCGAAAATCGTCCGCGTTGGTGAAGGCAGTCTTCACCATGTCCGCACCCCATTCGGCTGCAATCCGGGCCGCCGCCGCCAAGTTAGTGCCCGTCCAGGACGAGCGATCGAAACCCCGCGGCAACGCCTCGACAA
>Ga0334722_10005115_pt1 | contig 13364 bp, 10 predicted proteins | sample C3_bottom_MG_FD_207210 | JGI IMG/M metagenome (GOLD analysis project Ga0334722, IMG submission 207210) | Sediment microbial communities from Yellowstone Lake, YNP, Wyoming, USA - C3_bottom | ecosystem: Environmental > Aquatic > Freshwater > Lake > Sediment | place: USA: Wyoming | collected...
GAATGGAGTCAGCTGCCGCCCTCGCGGGCAAACGTCGGCTTGGTCACCGCAGGAGCGGCGCCACCGGTGACACGAACTCCGAAACAGCTGAAACCGTCCTCGATGACAATTGTGTATACGGTAACGCGGCTCAAAGCCCTTGAAGACCACAAACACGAACTGGTGGTTATCCTGGCCGGTTACCGGGACGAGATGGACCAGTTCCTGCGCACGAACCCTGGCATACAATCGCGCTTTCCCATCCAGATCGATTTCCCGGACTATACGCTCGAAGAGCTCGTGCAAATTGCAGACCACATGGTCAAAAACCGCGACTATGTGCTAATGCCCACCGCCCGGCAGGTACTGGCGGAGCGCCTAGAGGCATACCGGAAAAGCCTTCCCCCGTACATGAGAAACGGCAACGCCCGGACGGTGCGAAACCTGATCGAACAGGCTATCCGGCTGCAAGCTGTGCGGGTGGTTGCACACGGGATTCACGGACGTGACGGCCTGATGCTTATCACGCCCGAGGATATTCGGGCCGCCGGTTGGGGGGAAGCATCTTGAAGCTGCGGCCGGTGCCGGACATTCGCCGCCAGGCCTGCGTGGTGGGACAGCCAGGCAGCGGGAAAACCACCTTCCTCCGCAGTTTTGCCCGCCTGTATGCAGACCGCCTGGTGGCGTCGCCGGCCGCCGGGGCTGGCAACATGTCCCCGAAAACGGGGGACGGCCATCCCGCCCAGGCGGTGGCAGGCGCCTTAGAGTTTTATGTGGCCCACCGGCGCGGGGTGATACGCTTGGTAGACACGCAGGGCTTGTACGACAAGCTGCCGGCACAAAGCTATGAGCGTGAATGGCTCGTGGCCACCTTCAAAACCGTTTACGAATCAGACGTCATCTTCCACGTGATGGACGCAGCCCAGGCCGGCCACGACCTCGACACGGCCGTCTCGGAGCTCGATCGTGTGCTGGCCGCCTATGGCGAAGGCCGCCCTGGCTACGCTCTCTTGGCAAACAAGATGGACCTTCCCGCAGCCCAATGGGGTCTGTGGCGCCTACGCGAACAGTTCCCGCACAATTTCATCATCCCTGTCTCGGCACTCCATGGCACGGGGTTCCGCCTAGTGGAAGGTTTTTTGTCACGGCAAGTCTGATTTGCTGTGTCGCCCTCCAGGTTTGTATGCATGCATCATTCCAACGTCTTACCCGGCGTGTTTTTGAGCGGAGAGGGGCGTAGATTGTTCGTCCAATCACGATCTCCGGTGGTAATCTTAAAGGAGTCAGGCACGTCCCGGCGTACTAATCTGGATGGCGTGCATCAAAACCGCAGGAGGTGTGTAGGAGTCCATGTACAAGGGCGGGGAAGGCTACTGGTCATGGATCTTCCACCGGATCACGGGCGTAGGCGTGGCCTTGTTCCTTTTCATCCACGTCGCAGACACGTTCATCATCGGGTGGGGTCCCGGCGTCTACAACGCGGTCACCTCGCTGTACCGCAATCCCGTCTTCAAAATCGCCGAGGTTATTCTGGTCGCCGCTGTGCTTTACCACGCTCTCAACGGCATCCGGGTCATCCTGGTCGATTTCTGGGGAGAGGGCGTCCTTAAGCAACGCGGTATTTTCTGGGCCGAAGTCGTCGTGTTCGTGATCCTGTTCGTACCGACGGCCATCTTGATGCTCTCCCGGCTCTGACCAGGCCGGCACTCACCGGCAGGTACACCACAGTATCCAGTCAAGGGGGTAAAGGAGTATGGCAAGAAATGGTGCCGGCAGACCCAGACCGAGAGGCAGCGGTTTCGAACTCTATTCGTGGCTTTTCATGCGGATCTCGGGCGTGCTCATGCTCATCTTTTTGCTCGGGCACCTGTACATCATGCACATCATCAATAGCGTGGAGGTCGTCAACTACAACTTTGTTGCTGCCCGCTGGGGGACACCGTTATGGCGGACATGGGACCTAATCCTTCTATTGCTGGCCGCTCTCCACGCCTCCAATGGTCTACGTATCCTTATCGACGACTACATCCACAGCCACGGCTGGCGGGTGGTCGCTCTGGCAGTTTTGTATGTGCTTGCGATTGTATTCATCCTGGGCGGGTCGCTGGTATTGTTCACTTTCCAGCCGGTGGCGTCATGACCACCGCTAGGTGCCAGTACCAACTACCGCGGCAGATTTTGACTACAGGGGGTGTCGGGTAAGATGAAATACCACACCTATGACGCCGTAGTTGTGGGAGCCGGCGGGGCTGGTTTGCGTGCCGCCATCGAGCTTACGGACGTGGCCAGCGTGGCAGTGGTTACCAAGCTTTATCCCACCCGTTCCCACACCGGCGCCGCCCAAGGGGGCGTATGCGCCGCACTGGGGAACACGGAAGAGGACCACTGGGAATGGCACATGTTCGATACCGTTAAGGGCGGTGACTACCTAGTAGACCAGGATGCCGCAGAGGTCATGTGCCGGGAAGCGATCGACGAGATCTACGAACTCGAGCACATGGGCCTGCCCTTCAATCGCACGCCGGAAGGCCTGATCGACCAGCGCCGGTTCGGTGGCCACACCCGCAACTTCGGCGAAGGTCCGGTGCGCCGTGCCTGCTACGCCGCCGACCGCACGGGACACATGATCCTCCAGACGATGTACCAGCAGAGCGTCAAGCACGACGTGCATTTCTATAACGAATTCCACGTTTTCGACCTCATCCTGAGCGAAGACGGGCGAGCTGCCGGCGTCGTGGCCTATGAGCTCGCGACCGGCGAAATCCACATCTTCCATGCCAAGGCCGTGCTCTTCGCCACCGGCGGCTTCGGCCGTGCTTTCCGGGTGACTAGCAATGCCCAAACGCTTACCGGCGACGGTATGGCAGTTGTGTACCGCCGCGGGATCCCGCTCGAGGACATGGAATTCTACCAGTTCCATCCCACGGGCATGTACAAGATGGGCATCCTGCTCTCGGAAGCGGCCCGGGGCGAAGGGGCCATCCTGCGGAATGGTCTTGGCGAGCGGTTTATGGAGCGTTACGCTCCCACGCTCCTCGACCTGGCCCCCCGCGACATGGTCACGCGGGCCATCTACCAGGAGATCCGGGAAGGGCGGGGAGCAGAAGGCAAGGATTATGTCTACCTTGACCTTCGCCATCTCGGCAAACAGGTGATCGATGAGAAACTGCCGGATATCACCGACTTCGTGCGCACCTATTTCCACATCGATCCGGCCAAAGACCTGGTGCCGATCCAGCCCACCGCCCATTACGCCATGGGCGGTATTCCCACGGACATCGACGGGCGAGTCGTCACCGATGAAAAGAACACGCCGCTGCCGGGATTGTACGCGGCCGGGGAGACCGCCTGCGTGTCGGTGCACGGTGCTAACCGGCTGGGCACAAACTCGTTGCTTGATATCTTGGTCTTCGGACGCCGGGCGGGAGCCCACATGGCCAAGTTCGTCAAGGAAAATGACCTGCCGCCGCTCCCCAAGGATGCCGGCGAGCGGGTACAACAGATGCTGGATGGCCTTCTGAAGGCGAACGGACACGAGTCGGTGGCGAAAATCCGTACCGACCTCCAGCGCGACATGATGGACCTGGCCGGCGTATACCGCACGGCGGAAGGCCTTACCAAGATGCAGGGTATTTTGGGTGAGCTCCGGGAGCGCTACCAACATATCGGGCTCCAGGACCGCGGCAGCCTGTTCAACGCCGAACTGGTGGATGCGGTGGAACTCGGATTCCTCCTTGACTGCTCGGAGGCTCTGGTGAGCTCGGCCCTGGCGCGTGAAGAAAGCCGGGGCGGACACTACCGCGAGGACTTCCCGAAACGCGACGATCAGCGGTTCTTGAGCCATACCCTGGCTTACAAACGCGACAACGGCCAGATCGAGCTCCGCTACAAGCCGGTTGTGATCACCCGTTTCCAGCCGAAAGAGCGGAAGTACTAGGGGCAAAGGAGCGATCAGGGGTGAAAGTAAAACTTCGCATCAAGCGGTTTAATCCCCAGAAGGATCGTAAACCTTACTGGCAGGAGTTCGAGGTGGAGGCCGAAAAAACCGACCGCGTGCTGGATGCCCTGCACCAGATCCGGTGGTACCAGGACGGTACCTTGGGGTTCCGTCGTTCCTGTGCCCACGGTATCTGCGGGTCGGACGCGATGCTGATCAACGGCAAAAACCGCCTGGCCTGCAAGGCCCTGTTCGCCGATCTCGGGGATTACGTCACGGTGGAGCCGCTTCGAGGACTCCCGGTGCTGAAAGACCTTATCGTAGACATGGAGCCGTTCTTCGCCGCCTACCGGGCGGTCAAGCCCTACCTCATCAACAACGACCAGCCGCCGCTCAAAGAGCGGCTGCAGAGCCCGGAAGAGCGGGCCCGTTTTGATGACACTACCAAGTGCATCCTGTGTGCGGCTTGCACCACGTCCTGCCCGTCCTTCTGGGTCAACCGCGATTATCTTGGTCCGGCGGCGATCGTCAATGCACACCGGTTTATCTTCGACAGCCGCGACCAGGGAGCCGACGAACGACTCGATATCCTGGCCAGCCGCGACGGCGTGTGGCGCTGCCGCACCATCTTTAACTGTACGGATGCCTGCCCGCGCGGCATCCAGGTGACCAAGGCCATCGAGGAAGTCAAACGGGCGATCATGTACGCCAAGGTTTAATAAGCAAAGACCTGCGGCTTTTGCCAACGAAAAAGACCCCGGTCAGCCGGGGTCTTTTTCCATTCCGGCAGGAGTATGGGAAGGCTTGCCGAATATCATCTTGCCTTCCAGATAGTGCAGTCTGCCACGGCCCTTCGTGGCAGACGGAACCTAAACTAAGGTTTTCCCCGGTTCGCGGTTTTCCGACTGGCTTCCTCTCGTCTTTCTTCTCAGGTGCGGGTATCCCGGTGCCCGTGAAACGGGTGCCGTGGACACACAACCATTCGGAGGGAGGAGTTTTCTATGAACCGCAGGTGGTTACCCGTCTTGCTGCTCCTTCTGCTAGTCTTGGCCTTGGGCGGCATGCCTGCTGGCGCAGCATCCGACCTTGGCGAGCCCCAAGCGGTCGAGGGCTCGCCGCCAGTTGATGCTGTACCGGCCGGTGCGTCCACAGGCGAATGGGTGGAAGTAGTGGCCCAGTTCAAATCGGATTCTGTTGCTAAACACTACTATGATCTCCGGCTAACCGGCCAAACCTTTACCCCCGAGCAGCAACGGTCTTGGGCCAAAGAGCTTATGGCGGAGCAAAATCGCGGTCTTGCCGCCCTAAACACGTCCGATTTCCGTGATCTTGGGCGCTTCACCGTAGGCTACAACGGTGTTTTCATGCAGATCCGGAAAGATCGCGTGGCCGACTTGGCCAAAGCCAATGGCGTGGTGGCTATCCACACGGTAAAGCCCATCTACCTCGAGCCTGACAACTCCACGAGCGTGCCGTTCATCGGTGCATACAACGTGTGGGAAAACGTCGTCGATTCCCAGGGGCGGCGGGTTACCGGCCAGGGGATTCGCGTGGCGGTGATCGACACCGGTATCGATTACACGCATGCCGATTTTGGCGGCGCGGGCAATCCTGCCGATTACCAGAATGATGACCACACCATCGTCGAGCCCGGGAGCTTCCCCACGGCAAAGGTGATCGGCGGATACGACTTTGCGGGTTCGAATTATGATGCCGGCAGCGCCGATCCTGCCAAGCGGCTACCCCAGCCGGACCCGGACCCCATCGATGAGAACGGCCACGGATCGCATGTCGCCGGTACCATTGCGGGCTTAGGGACAGACGAGATCGGTCCGGGCGTCGCCCCGGGGGCCCTGCTGTATGCCTACAAGGTGTTTGGGCGTTCCGGTTCCACTGCTCTGGTAGCCGAAGCGATTGAACGGGCATTGGACCCCAACCAAGACGGCGACATCACTGACCACGTGGACGTCATCAACATGTCGTTGGGTTCCGACTTTGGCAGCCCGGACGATCCGTCCGCCGTGGCTGCTGAGAACGCTGCCCTCGCCGGCGTGGTGGTAGTGGCATCGGCCGGCAACGCGGGCAATGTGCCGTATATCACCGGCTCACCGGCCGTGGCGCCGGATGTCATCAGCGTGGCAGCCTCGGTGGACAACGGCATCGAGGCCGACGGCATCAGGATCAACAGCCCCGACGCTATCGCCGGCACCTACGAGGCCGCGGAAGGGGCCATCACCGTGCCGCTCAAGGCCACCGGGGACGTGACGGGGGACCTCGTTTACGTGGGTCTTGCCCGTGCCACTGACACCATGCCTGACCTGACCGGCAAAATCGCCCTCATCGATCGCGGGGCGGTGACGTTCGCCGAGAAGATCCTTACCGTCCAGAAGGCAGGCGCAATCGCTGCCGTGGTGGTCAACAACGTGCCGGGTGACCCGATTGTTATGGGCGGGACCAGCACTGGCATTACTATCCCGGGTGTCATGATTGGGCTCGATACCGGCGCCCTTATCAAGTCACAGCTCAGCAGCGGCGCCACGGTCAATGTGACCTTGTCGGCCAGTATCAAGATACCGAAACCCCAGCTGGCCGATACACTTGCCAGTTTTACCTCACGCGGTCCGGCCCGGCCCGACTCTGCCTTCAAACCCGACGTGGCCGCGCCCGGGTTCAACATCACGTCCGTGGCCATGGGCACGGGCACCGGCAGTGCGACGTTTAGCGGGACCTCCATGGCCGCCCCGCACACCGCCGGAGCCGCGGCCCTCCTGCTCCAGGCACATCCCGCCTGGAGCCCTGAGCAGGTAAAGGCCGCCCTCATGGAAACCGCCGTACAGACCCATTCGCTGGCCGGCGATCCCTACCCCCTCTCGCTACAGGGCGCCGGGCGGATACAGGTTGACAAGGCAGTGTCCGTGCCGGCCTTGGTCCTGCCTTCTTCGCTGGGCCTCGGCTACGTGGCCGCCACAAACCAGAAGCTGACCATCAGGGAGACTCTGCAGATCACCAACGAGACCACGTCGCCAGAGAAATTTACGATCGGCTGGTCTTTCCGTACCCCGACTGAAAATGACGGGGCCGTCCTTTTGCAATTGCCCCAAACCGTACAGGTCGGTCCGCGCAGCAAAAAAGCGGTAACCGTTAGCTTCAGCGTGGACCCAGCTGAACTCACGGATGCGACGAGGCTTTCCGAATACGACGGCTATATCACCCTCACCGAGACGACAAGCGGGGCGGTACTTAAGGTACCATTCCAGTTGCTGCCGCAACGGCAAAGCCGGCTTGACGCTACCGTCAGTGCGAACGCGGATGGCTCCTATACACTGACGTTGCAAAACACCGGCTCAGCCACCGGGCGGGCGGTACTGTACGTGGACGGAAGCGCCGACCAAAAAACGCCTTCTCTGCCGCCTGAAATGGACCTCCGTGCTACCGGAGCACGCCCGCTCGCGGGTGGCAAAGTGGTAGAATTCCTGGCCGCCACCTACGGGAAATGGGCCACGCCGGACACGGTAGAATTCGACGTTTATATCGATACCAACCACGACGGCCAGCCGGAATACATCGCCTTCAATGGCGACCTCGGAGCCCTCACTGGCGGCAGCTACATGGAGAGACAGGTGTCGGCGGTTTACAACGTGAGCACTGGCCGGACGTTCCTCCAGTACTACATCACCACCGGTGGTACCTACAACCAATCGGTGATGGGCATCCCGGTAAACGTTGCCTACCTCGGCGGTGCCAGTTCGTTCGACTACTGGGTGGTGTCGTGGGACCGTGATACAGACCTGCCCGATTTCATCCACAAGGGATACGTCTTTTTCGACACCGCGGCCACGGGGCTTTTGCCGTCGCAGTGGGATATACCGGTACCGCCGGGGAGTTCTGTGACACTGCCGGTACAGGCTTCGACCGCGGGTGGTAGCCTCGTCGCGGCCTATCCCACGAACAGTCCTGACCAGCAATTAAAGGTGATTGATCTCAGCGGGCACTGACCGCTCAGCACCCAGAAGCACATCACGTTCAGTGGCACGATCCGGGTTGGAAAACCTCGCTGCCCGGCCTATACAGGCCGGGCAGTGTTTTATTTACGAAGCCTGGCCGGCACGATGGGCGGTACCGCTTGTGACCGGACGCGATCGTCCGGTATGATGGGAACCGCCATGAACGAAGACAACATCCCGACGCTTTGTGCCACCGGCAAAAGCGAGACGCCGGAACGCGTTTTACTACTGGCCTGCGTGTTGCCCTCCGAACAGGACTGGGACCCAGACGATGCCCTGTCGGAGCTCACCGAGCTTGTGCGTACTGCAGGCGGCCAGGTCGTTGACCGGGTGGTTCAACACCGCAGCCGGCCCGACCCTGCCACCTACATCGGGCGCGGCAAGGCCCAGGAAGTCGCCGCACTCTGCCAGGACAAGGCCATTGATCTCGTCGTATTTGACGGCTCACTCGCACCCGGGCAGGCCAGTAACCTGGAAGAAGTCATCGACAGGCCAGTGCTTGACCGCACTGGCCTCATACTGGACGTTTTCGCCCGGCGGGCCAAGACGAGCGAAGGCAAGTTGCAGGTGGAACTTGCCCAGCTGCAATACGCACTGCCGCGCCTCGTGGGAAGCCACCGTGCCCTATCGCGGACCGGCGGCGGCATCGGCACCCGCGGGCCTGGCGAAACGAAGCTCGAAACCGATCGCCGGCGCATCCGTGACCGCATGGCAGTGTTGCGACGGGAGCTCCGCGATCTGCAATCGCGTCGCGCCACGCACCGGGCTGCCCGCCGCCAGGTACCGGTGCCAGTGGCAGCTCTGGTCGGGTACACCAACGCTGGCAAATCCACGCTTTTGAACGCCCTCACCGGCTCAAACGTGCTGGCGGAGGATCGCCTGTTTTCAACGCTTGACCCCACAGCGAGAAGGCTTTTGTTGCCGAACCACCAGGAGCTCATACTCACAGACACGGTGGGCTTTGTTCGACGCCTACCGCCTATGTTGACTGCCGCTTTCAAAGCCACGCTGGAGGAGGTCGTCGATGCCGACCTACTCATACACGTGATCGACGTCTCCCATCCGCGCTGGGAGGCGCAGGCCGAGACCACGCTACGCGTCCTCCATGAGATCGGTGCGGGAAACACACCCATGGTGGTGGCATTGAACAAGATCGATCTTTTGCCTGACCCAACCGTGGCTCCGTTACGGCACTGCCGGGGACACGAATTTTGTGCTGCCGTCTCTGCTCTCCGGCATATCGGTCTGGAACAACTTCTGGAACAAGTGGAGAAAGCCTTGGCCAGCCGGCGGGAGTTACTCACGGTCAGCGTGCCTTATGACCGGGCGGAAGTGTTGGCAGCGATTCGTGCACACGGGTACGTCACAGAAGAGCTTTACGGTGAAAGCTCAGTGTTGGTCACGGCCGAGATGGAGAAGGCCTGGGCGGGTCGCATCCGGAATGCCCTTGCACGCGGCGATGCCATGGTTCCAGGTCCTGGGCAAGGGGAGGAAAACGGCAATGGATAGGCGATGGCACGAACTCGTCGTCCAGGCGGAGACGGCCGTAAAGCCAATCTGGAAAGAGATCGCGGCTGTGGAGGCAATCAACCAAAAGCGGGTTTTGGAGGCTTTCCACCGCGCCGGGGTGACGTCCGGGCATTTGGGCACGAGCACCGGCTACGGGTTGGGAGACAACGGCCGCGAGGCGGTCGACCGCACCTTCGCCCTGGCCCTGCAGGCCGAGGCCAGTTTCGTGCGCACTCAGATCGTGTCCGGCACGCATGCTTTGGCCATCTGCCTGGAAGGACTTTTGGACCGCAGGGGCACGCTGGTCGCCGCCACCGGCCGTCCGTACGACACGCTGTGGCCCGTACTGCAGCACCTGCAGGAGCGCGGGGTTAGTTATGTAGAGCTGCCGTCTGCTCCGGACGCTGGCAGGACAGTAGGAGGGGCGGCCCACGGGCATGCAAACGCGGCAGTGGACTGGCCGGATCGTGCGATGCTGGCGGACGCCGTCAGGCAGGCCAGCAGGGTAGGACCGGTGACAGTGTTGATCCAGCGCTCGCGGGGTTACGCCCGCCGGCCTTCCCTGGGACCAGACGCCATTGGCGCTTTGGCAGAGGCAGCGCGCACGGGCTACCCCCAAGCCGTGGTACTGGTAGACAACTGCTATGGCGAGTTTGCCAGTGACCGTGAGCCCACCGCCGTGGGAGCGGATATCATGGCGGGGTCCTTGATCAAAAACCCGGGCGGCGGCATAGTCCCGTCCGGGGGCTACATCGCCGGACGCAAAGATCTACTGGAACAGGTGGCGTGGCGTCTTACGGCCCCGGGGATCGGTGCTGAAGAAGGGCCTTCGCTTCTGCCCAACCGTCTTTTGTTGCAAGGCTTGTTTATGGCTCCACATATCGTGGCAGAAGCCCTGCGAGGAGCGGTGGTAATTGCCTATACCATGGCCGCCCTGGGATATGACGTGTCACCGGCGTGGAATGAACCTCGTCACGACATCGTCCAAGCGGTTCGCCTGGGTAGCCCACAAGCCCTTCTGGCATTCTGCCGGGGCATCCAGGCCGCAGGCCCGGTGGACCATGCTGCCTTGCCCGAGCCGGCACCGATGCCTGGCTACGCCGACCAGATCGTAATGGCCGCGGGCACGTTTGTGCAAGGTGCCACGATCGAGCTCAGTGCAGATGCACCGTTACGCCCGCCTTATGAGGCATTTGTGCAAGGTGGCCTGACTTACCAGCACGTGCGCCTGGGTTTGCTCTCGGTTCTCGAAACCCTGGAGGAGTCCCGGCTGCTACGCCCGGCCGGGGCATAAACTGGGGGCAGGAGGCACGATTGACAGAACGCCCGCGTGGGGCCGGTGGCGACAGAGGGGTTTGGCTTGGTGCATGGTGTTGTCCTGGCAACAGCCGTGGTGCTTTTGGCGGCCGGGCTAATAGGCGTATGGGTCCGGCTGTGGCCGGATTTTCCGCTGGCCGCGGCCGGTATCGTCATCTACGCGGCGGCCGGTGGGGACTGGGCCGGGGCAATGCCCATGGTCGCCGCCGCGCTGGCCGCAACCGGGGCTGGCTGGGCGTTGGACCGCTTGGCCGGACTACCCAGGCGGCCGCCCAGCCTGTACGGACTTGTGGGCGCGTGCTTGGCCGGTGCCCTGGGCCTGGTGCTGGCCGGCTGGTTGGCCGCGGCCGCTGGTGCCCTCATCGGCGGTATGAGCGGCGAAATGATGGCGTCGGCGGTGAGCGAAAGCCGCCCTTCCGTAAACGCTCCCCTAAAACTGTGGACGGCGATTGCCGTCAAGACCTTTCTGATGCTCGCCCTGGGCTTGGCCTTTGTGGCCAGAGCCACGTGACACGAGCCGCAAGTTGGATCAGCGAATGCGACGGTACAGCCCGATAACCTTGCCCAGTATGCGCACGTCTTTCACGATGATGGGCTCCATGTATGGGTTTTCCGGCTGCAGGCGGATATAGTCTTTGTCGCGGAAAAACCGCTTTACGGTAGCCTCGTCCCCAAGCAGAGCCACAACGATATCACCGTCGTCGGCGTGGTTCTGCTGCCTGACCAGCACCAAGTCACCTTCGAGGATTCCGGCTTCGATCATGCTGTCGCCGCGTACCCGCAGCATGAACACGTCTTCGTCCCGGACGAGATCGAACGGCAGGGGATAGGTGTCTTCGACGTTCTCTACGGCCAGGATGGGCTTGCCGGCCGTGACTTGGCCCAGTACGGGTACCGGCACCAGCCTTTCCCGCCGCATCCAGGCTTCATCGTCGAGCACTTCGATGGCGCGGGGTTTCGTAGGGTCGCGTCTGAGAAGGCCTTTTTTTTCGAGCGCAGTGAGATGGGCATGGACCGTGCTACTGGATGATAGGCCTACTGCCTGGCCGATCTCGCGTACGGACGGCGGATAACCCCGCTCGGTGATGCTCTTTTGGATAAACTCTAGAATTTGACGTTGCCGAGTACTGAGGTCCCTCACGCCACCAACCCCCATCCGGGCACGCCCCGGTACGCAGCTATGGCCACGGCCGGACCACCCAACACGTGTTCGACCCGATTATAGCGCCGTGTGCCGCCAAAGACAAACACATGTTCGTTGATAAAATTGTTCACTCTAGCCCTTGACTCAAACACGTGTTCGACATAGACTGGTTTTGGACTGCGAACAACGGTTTGGGGGTGCCCGGGTATGCTCGTTGACGCTTTTCCCGCCCATAAACCGCACCGCCGTGCTGGGGCACGTTACCGGCTGGCGCGTCCGGCACGCCTTGTCGCCGTGATACTTTTGACGATCTTTCTTCCAACCGTCTTTTTCGCCGGTGTCCAAGTGCTTGCGACCACTGCCGCCGTTGTACCTAATCACCAGCCGGTGGTGGTTCAGAGAGGCGACTCGCTTTGGACCATCGCCATGCGGTATTTCCCAGGGGAAGACCCCCGTGTTGCCGTCTACCGCCTGCAACGGACGAACCACCTCGATGGCGCTCTCATCAGGCCGGGGGAGGTCTTGTATCTTCCGGATTCTCCTGGCACGCACTAGCTTTGTGGCCGCGCTCGGCCTGGGGAAGCCAAGGTTTTGTGCTTTCACGCTGATTACGTCGTTTTTTCTCTTTCCGTGTTGCCCAAAACCCGTTCATGTCGGGCTTTAGCTTGACGTGACGTAACATTCATTACGGTAAACTTCTTGGGCTCGACGTCACTTAGTCGCATATGTCCTGAAGCGTCAGATTCTTCCTCGCAGTGGCAGGATTATCCTTAATTAACGTCGAATCTACAGGCATATCCAGTCAAACCGGTCCCGGCCGGGAGGGGTCTATCATTAACAGGACGCAGATCGTGCGGTTTATGCAAATCGACAAAGCCATCCGGTCTGGCCGCTGTCCCAATGTGTCGTCGTTGGCCCGCGAGCTGGGGGTGTCGCCGCGCACCATCAGCCGCGATCTGCAGGCAATGCGACAGGAGCCGCTCTACGCTCCCATTGTCTATGACGCAAACCGCAACGGCTACACCTATGCGAGCCCCCGCTACCAGTTGCCGTCGCTGATCGAATATACCGAGGGCGAAGTCATGGCCATGTTCATCGCCCTCCACCTTCTCGAGGCATACGACGGCACTCCATTGCAGGAGCCACTGCAAGCCCTTATCACCAAGCTGCCCATCCAGTTCGCTGACAAAGTGTCCAGCGATTTCTCCCTGATGGTGCGGCAGGTGTCGTTCGATGTCGAACCGCTCCGCGGCGATCCGGGTAAGGTGAAGCGCTGGTTCGAGATTCTTCACACAGCGGCCCGCACGGGCCGCCGGGTGCACATGCGCTATTTCTCCGCCAGTAGCGGCAGCGTGACCGAACGCGACCTGGATCCATACCAGCTACACCACAGCCAGGGAGCCTGGTATGTCATTGGCTACTGCCACCTGCGCAAGGAAGTGCGCACGTTTGCCCTGGACCGGATCCTCGACCT
>Ga0334722_10005116_pt1 | contig 13363 bp, 8 predicted proteins | sample C3_bottom_MG_FD_207210 | JGI IMG/M metagenome (GOLD analysis project Ga0334722, IMG submission 207210) | Sediment microbial communities from Yellowstone Lake, YNP, Wyoming, USA - C3_bottom | ecosystem: Environmental > Aquatic > Freshwater > Lake > Sediment | place: USA: Wyoming | collected...
AACGAAGACTATTTATATATGCTGGATGATTTTATATGTATAATTGGTTCATTAAATTATTTAATAGAACGTTCATATAATGTTCGTATCAAACTGAAAGAAAATATTGCAAATCTCGATGAAATTTATGTGGATAATCAAACATACCTTTCATTATTGCCGATGGAGATATTCCAACATATGCTCACATTTGAACACAATTATTCAACATTAAATAATATGTTTAACTATATAGAAAATGCCAATCTAAAAATTGCATTAACTGAACATCAAAGTTTTGAAATACCTGATGATAAAAAGTTAAACAAAATGCTAGAAGAATTTGACCGTTATGAAAATAGAATTAGGACGGATTTAGAATCACATTATACATTTAACTCAAACACATAGGAATTATGTCATATTATAATATATTATGGCATTTGATCCTATACTTCCCCATGAAAAAGATAACAAAAAAAGCATCGATGATCTTAAATGGTATGCTTTCAAATTCATCGCAATATTTGCGATTATGATTATTGCACTAACAATAATAAAACGTCTCTATCCCAAAACATGGGTATTCAAAGGTTATCATCCATACATCTATATAATTGCCATTTATATCTGTACCTTCTTATTCGGAATTGTTGATAATGCCATTCTTATATTTGATAATAATAATCTCGAAGACCTTCTCTCAAATTATCTAAAAGATGATTTATTGGCTGCGGCAATCATAAATATTTTCACCGCATGTATCGCTCTTTATATTGGTGCGGGTATTCAAGATATAATGGGATTAGCACTAAACACAAAGCTTGATCCAACTGCTGAACAATTTGCCATTGGTTTGTTAATAGGTGGAGGTATTGTTATCGGAATATATTACATATATAAGAAAATTACAACAAGCAGCAACGCGACGAGGAAGACCCAAGACTATTAGTTTTTTTCCACATTATATGATATGGAAGATAATATAGAAATAAATAAAATCGTTCGCAAATATATTAAAGATAATAATCTGGTTGTTTATGGTGGCATGGCAATCAATGAAGTTCTCAAATTAAAAGGCGATTGCATTTATGAACGTGATGCAATACCAGATTATGACGCTCTTTCACCGGAAAACCATCGTCAATCAATGGAGCTGGCAAATATATTGTATGAGCAAGGATATCAATATATAAATCGAGTGATGGCATTGCACGAGTATTCATTCAGAGTGTTTGTGAATCTTTCGCCGGATTCAGTAGCGGATTTGAGCTATGTTCCTGCGTCAGTTTTGCGACACATTCCGTATTTTGAGATTGACGACATAAGATATATTAGTCCTGAATATATGCGGATAGATTTTTACAAGAGTTTCATAGATGTTAACAATTTGTATAGATGGAAGGAGAAAAAGGAATATGAGCGATTTATTAAATTAGAACTTGCATATCCTATACAAAAATATGAACTAAACAGTGCAAATGCAAATGCATCGGGAAATGCAACACATAAATTGCATGCAATATTCAAACGACATAATCCTATATTTACAGGAATACATACATATAATAAGATGATGCAGTTCATGTCTAATACAAATGCATTAATACCGTTGAAATGTATTGATATATACTATCATAATCCATCGGTAATAATAGAGGATGTTCAAAATAATACTGATTACAAAATAGTTGAGAGATATCCGTTAATAGATCACTTACCGAGATCATATGTAATTATAGATAATAATAGTGGAAATATAGTAGGAAATGTGTATGATACAAACAGTATATATATACCGAATGTTCCTGTAATAATGATAGGAGATGAGAGACACGGAACATATCATTTCTTGTTGTTGTATTTGTATATAAATTTGTTGAAATTTCGTATATTGGGTGATGAGAAGATGTTGAAATTAACATATTATATGATTTACGAAATACAAACGAAACGTGATACGTATCTTAATGCAAATTCATTAACAGGATTAGAAATAGGGGAGGAAAAGGGTTCGATAATAAATATTTTCAACTTAGATTTCGAAAATCCGCCACTTTCTTTTCGTGAAAAAATATTAATCCGTCGTCAATTCGAAGAATCGCAAGGTTATGGATATAAACCAAATAAAGGTGTAAAGATAAATGGAACCGCAACTGAATTCAAATATCCGAAAATAGATTATTCAATCGTTATTGTTGCAGCAGCAAATAAAAATACAACAAAAAATGCAAATAAGAATGCAGCTAACAAAAACAAGAATGTAAAAACAGGTGGAGATAAGGAATGTAAAATGCCGTTGGATATAACAAAAAGGGATGAAATAATTATTAAATATATTAACCGTTTAGCGGAATATATAACGGAGAAATCGCGAACCAAATATATCAATTATTTCAATGACAAATTGCGACCATTTATTGAGACATTTATCAAGAAACATAATCTCATAATAACGAATAATATATTTTTAACGTATTATGACACAACGTATAAGATACCGGAGAAGGAATATTTCTTCGAGGTATATGGCAACCAACAGGTGAAGGAATATGCGAAAGAATTTATGGATGATTTGTTAGAATTAGATACGAAAATTTTGCATTATGAAATCGCGCAGGTTGATAAATACAGATTCAATCTGAATTTGAATTTCAGAACGATATTATCGATAATAAAATTGAGGGATGATGTGTTTGATAATATGCCAACGATGAAATATAAGGATATTCGAATATTGAGTATAGACTTAATTCGTCTTAATATTTACAATATATTCACGACAATAGGATATAAATATCCTATTGAGTTCGGAAGCTCTGCTTCCGGCACGAATCCGATGCAAGAGGTTGAAAAATGGAAAGCAATGCAGGATATTGAAGAAGAGATCGACAAGATATTTCCGATTGAAAAGGTGATATGTAAGACAAGTGGAAGTAAGAAACATGGCAATAATGATTATAATAAAGTTTTGAATCTTTTGAAGAAAGGTGATGCAATAATAATAGGAGATAAAGCGATAAATATATTGGCAAAGAAAAACATAGTAAGTGATAAGTATTTATCGATATTATCAGAAAAGCCGATGGAATTGATAGAGAAGATGGAGAATGTCAAATATGAGCAGAAAACATCATATTTGAAATTATACAAGAAGAAATACATTATAAAATCTTCAAAACAGGATGAAAAGATTGCGGAAATATATGATTCGAGTGAATTGTGCATACCGTATTTCAAGAATGAAGGATATTTGATAGGAACGTATTACACAGTTATGAAATATTTGTATATAGAATTGTATGAAAAGAAATTCAAACAATGCAATGAGATAAAGGAACGAATATATTTATTAAGTAAAAGCAAACAGCAATTACAACAACAACAAGTATTATCTGAAAAATGTTTAGGAGAACAACGAGATGAAGTACGAGAATTTAAATTAAGGAAATATTTAGGAGTTGATCCGAAAACGGGGAAAGCGTTTAGATTAGCGAAGTATGCTTAATTTGTTTGTTCTTCTTTTCCATTGCAATCTTCTTCATTGCGTTTATCAATCATGTCTTGTATATCCTTCATTGTTACCGTGAAATTATTAGTTGTGTTATTTGTTATACCATTATAATAATAATTTACAGTTGAAGTATTCAAACTATTAACATACTTTACATTCGTCGGATTACAATCATAATTGTCAATATGTCTGGTTAGATTCTGTTTACTTGCAAAATACGTATTGCAGTTGTTGCATTGGAATTTCGTTTTCTTACAATTATTTGCTTTAACATGCTTATTATATGCACTCTTGTGCGCAAAGATGTAATTACATCTTTCACATCGATTTTCGAAAATTATTTTATTTTGTTCTCGCGATTGTTCTCGCGATTGTTCTCCCGATTGTTCATTTAATTTTCCACTAACTTCTTTTCGTTTAATATCAACTCTCGTATTAATATTTCGTTTAGCAAGTTTTTCGATAGTATCAAAATATTGCCTAATAATACAAATCATAAATTTGTAATCTCCTTCATAGTATTCTGTTCCATAATCTCTTCTTTGTATAAAAATAATTGCGAAAGCGCGCTTTAACTGAGTTTCGTGATCAATGTGGTTCGCGGTATAATACTTAAAAAGTGTTTCTTTTGCAATTTTTCCATTATATTGCTCTCTTCTTGCTTCAACATCATCTTCTGTTCTCCCCAACTTAAACACTGACGTTTCATTCTTAATCGAAAAAAGATATATTGATCCTGACATTATCAAATTATATCTAATTTTTTTTAAGCATGATATTTTTTTTTAGTTTGAATCTTATATAATATTATGAATGACCATGATTGAAAAAATATAATCATAATATATGGTTAAAATCAAAATTAAAACTAAAAAATCAAAGAAAAATGTAAATAAAAATGCAAAATCAAATAATAGGATAGAGCCTCTTTTTTGGGTATTACCGAACAAAAAAATATTTCCCAAATGGATTAACGAAACATTTATCCGATACAAAGCACAACCTGTTGCGAATAGTAAAAGAAAAATAGAAAAAGGTATATTCGAACCATTTGGTTATCAACTTTTCCTAAGAGACCTGATGCAATCTTCTAGTCCATATCGCGGTATTTTATTATATCACGGTCTCGGTTCAGGTAAGACATGTTCATCAATCCTGATAGCGGAAAACTTGAAAGAGAATTCGATAGTAATTCTTCCCGCCAGTTTGCGTGATAATTTCATTCGCGAAGGTTTACAATTTTGTGGCAATCCCAAATACAAGACTGATCCCATTCTAATCAAAGACAAATATTACTTTATTTCCTCCAATGCTTCAAACACCATTCAGCAACTTAATAAAATAGGTTCCCTCGATAATCACACCATTGTTATAGATGAAGAGCACAATCTTGTTTCGCGAATTGTCGGCGGTCTTTCGGGTGATAATAAACAAGGTCGGCAAATATATGAGAAATTAATGGAAGCACGTAATTGTAAGATTATAGCGCTTTCGGGAACACCGATTATCAATGAACCATATGAGTTAGCAATATTGTGTAATATTTTGCGTGGATACATTTATATTACTTATTTCAAGATAGCGGAAGTATCAGAGAAATATGGTAAGATTTGGAAGACTGAGCAATTGCGTGATATATTGACGAAGGATATAAAATATGTTGATTATGTGGAGGTGAATCAGCGAGCGCAAACAGTTGAAGCGCACTTGATGTTAAAACCGTATGATATTGAATTTCCGAAATTGATAACAGCGATAATTGAGAGAGGTAAGGAGAATGGAGTAATGATGGAATATGACCGATTCGATCGTTTCACGTTGTTTCCGGATGCATCGAACGGAGAAGGAGAGCGGGAATTTGACCGATTGTTTATAGACCAACAGAAGAACACGATAAAGAATCGCGATGTATTTCAGCGTCGTATATTAGGTTTAATATCGTATTACAAATCGCGAACGGAGAATTTTCCGGATTTGCGAGGGATTGAGTTGCTAAGATTACCGATGAGTGATTATCAGTTTACGGAATATATGAAAGTTCGTGCGGAGGAGAAAACAAGTCGCAAACTATCTGAAATCCGTATTTTTTCGCGTCAATACAGTAATTTCGTATTTCCGGTTGGCATTCCGAGACCGGGAATTGGTGAAAAAATATTTCAGGCAGTTGAAGAGAATGAGGAAGATATTGTTAAGAAGGAGGAATTGCGCGAGTATTACAAATCGGTTGATGTAGCAATGCAAAAATTAGTCGCGAATGCTGACGTATATCTCAAAAAAGATTTAGAGATATATTCACCGAAGATGAAGCGGATATTAGAGATAGCGGAACCGGAAAAGGGGTTAGTTTTCGTGTATTCTGCTTTCAGATCGTTAGAGGGTATTGAGATATTTGCGAAGATATTAGAGGCGAATGGATACACGGTTTATAATGGAAAGCAAGAGGAAGGAAAACATTATGCGTTGTACACGGGAAAAGAGGATTCGAGAGAGAGAACGGAGGCATTGCAAGCGTTCAATCATGAATCGAATAGATATGGGAAATACATTAAGTATATTTTAGTAACATCGGCGGGAGCGGAGGGATTAGATTTGAAGAATGTCAGACAAGTTCATATCATGGAACCATATTGGAATGAAACGAAAATTAAACAGATTATTGGAAGAGCAATCAGACGTAATTCACACATTGATTTACCGGAAAAGGAACGCAATGTGATGGTATATAGATATTTTGCTATAATACCGGAATCGAAGAAGAAGGAGTTGAAGGCGAAAGACAGAGAAAGTACGGACGAGGTTATATTTGAATTAGCGAAGAGAAAGGAAGCGATTACGAATGAGATGTTGGAGTGTGCTCGTGAATCGTCGGTGGATTGTTTGTTGAATTACAACGAGGAGACGATCAAATGTTATGATTTTGCGGAACGTGATGGTTTATCGTATCAAGCGCAGTTGAGTAGGAATTTAGGAGTTGGATTAGAGGAGGCAACGCGAACGAAGGAGGTGGTATTGAGGAAGGGATTTATTGGAAAGGATGGGCGCATATATTATGTGGATAGTCGCAAGGTATATTTAGCGACGGATAAGGCGATGAGTAAGGAGATACGGCCGATACCGGAGATAGAGAAGAAGGTGGTAATAGATTTGGACAAGAAAATCTTATATGATTATGACATTGCGGTGTCGAAACAGACGAAGGTGAAGGTTGGGAATTATAACTGAAAAACATAAATTCGAGAAGGACGACATCATCATAATAGCTTGGAAAAATGCGTCCGATAATATCGGAAGTTTGATATGAATAATTAAAAACGAGTTTAATAGAATTTGCGAGACAAGCGAGAAGAGGTTCAAAGCAAATTGAAGCGAAACCAAATTTATTATATAGATTGATTGTTCTGTGTGCGATAATAGATGGAATTTTGCAATCAGTCAATGTAATATTCAATCTTTGAATAATTAGATTAATAATCATCAACAGACAAACATCGACGCAATCCTTATCGATAATCAGACAATGAGATAATCTGAATTGTGGAAAGGAGACGTAAGCAAATTCCAAACGAATGACATTTTTGTAATAATTAGGAAAGATGCAACCGATTATTTCGGATGTATAGTATGCATATTCGAAAACTATTTTAAAAGAAATAGAGAAACAAGCGAGAATTGGTTCGAAGTAAATGGGATGTTTTCTATTAAAACCGAGTTGATAATACAAATGAATTGTTTGATTCGCAACGTAAGCGGGAATTGTGATTTTCTGTTCATCATTTTCAATTTCGATATTTAATCTTTCTAAAATTACATCAAAAATAAACAACAGATTTAGATAAAGTTTGTCTTTATCTAAAATCATCAGTTGAAATCTTGCTTCCTCGATACATGAGATGTATGAGCGCTCAACTAATCCATTCATGGTCAATCCTTGCATCATTTCCATACACTTTCATAAGTTATTTTTCACTATCGATTTTGATGGTAATATGTTATGCAATGCATCTTTTTATATTATGTGTTAATCTTGTCGAAAAATTCATTTGAAATATGCCTTGATAATCAATAGCAGTTTTCAACAATCGTCGACACCGGCGCGTTTAAAATCGCGAAAATATATCTCAGCGTAATGGGGTAAAATTCGGTGAAAAACCCAGGAAATCGTTTTTAAGCTTGGCGGTAATTGACCACATGTGTCGTCGAGGATTGTTGAAAAGCCTATTGATTTATCAAGTGCAGATATCAAGTGAATGAATCGACGAGTATTATACACAATACATGATTATAATAATCATGCAGTACGATGCGCGCGTCTCTTTTAGCAGATCGTAAACGTGGGTATCAAACAGGTGGCGACATCATCAGATACATGAATAAAATAATCGTATAGTCCGATGCGCGCATTTCGTTTAACAGACCATAAACGTTGGTGTCAAACAGGTGGCGCCACCAGGTGGAACGCCTGTTGTTGCAATGGTGTAGTACGATGCGCGGGGGTCTCTTTTAGCAAACCGTAAACGTGGGTATCAAACAGGTGGCGACACCACGTGTAATGCAGGATCGCGATAATGGTGTAGTACGATGCGTGCATCGTACTGATAAAAAAATTTAATGTGATAATAATTCATATTATATGAAACGAGTGGCACTTTGTTTCAGAGGAAAACACAAAGAATTTGAGGAATCATATGAAAATATCCGCGAATTTATTATAGATGATTTGAGAACTAAATATGAGGTTGATATATTCATATTAACATATCAAACGGAACTTACCGATAAAATTATTTCATTATTACAACCAGTTTCAACCAAAATATACAATGATGCCATGTTCATGTCTAAAAATGCGATGGGATTCATCATTCCGACTCAATGTATTGATGCGTGTAAAATGGTTATTGAAAGTGAAGAAAAAAATAGCGTAAAATATGATTATGTAATTATAACACGTTTTGATTTGACGTTTAACAATAGATTTTTCGAATACGATATTGATTACAGTAAAATAAATATGGAATGTATGTTTGTGCCTGATTATAACAGTGGAGATAACTTTTTTCTATTCGATCGCAGCAAATTCACTGATATCTTCATCCAATCAAATGAAGAAGTAATGAAACGAAGCGATATATCTCACCAATTATTCAAATACATTTTAATGGCTGGTTATGAATGTCATTATATTGGAGGAAATACTAATAAGCGTGCTACCGCTTACGATGTGATGTTTCGTTTTACACGTCATATTGAACATTTGTTCCAAAAAACTGCCGACCCTTTTTAAAAATTAAAAATTTTATGTTCTATTTCAGTCATGAAATTTAACGGAAATTTGTTGAAATGCGCGAACAACTCAGTTTCCTTGGATATTCAGGCTTGTGTCAACAAATATGATGATATTTTAATTTCCTGATTTTTCCGCAAAAAATCGATAGTTTTGTGAGAATATATTTAATGACTTGCAATCAAAACCATAACGAATTGGGTTGCAAATTTTGTCCGGAGTGCGGAATGAAAATTGAGCCAGTTGATAAGGATTTCGTGCATATTGAACCGCCAACAACAAAGCCAGTTGACCAGACTGTTCCAGATGTTCCAGCTGTTCCTGAGAAGAGTGAAGAACAAAAATATGCGGATTATATGAATAATATTATCAAAAAAATTAACGAAGATGAAACGTGTCTTGATAATGAATCTATATTGGGTTATATGATAATGATGAACGGAGGGGGAGAAATTGAGATTCCGGATGGTTATATTATCATGAAAGATGGTCAATTTATACCATGGGAAGAACATCCATTATATAAACCATTTGACGGTGATACTAGTCAATTATTTTTTATCGGTCATATTGATTTAAATTTAATTGATGATCCGTATAAGGATTGTGATATTGATATTGATTCATTATATAAACGCTATGAAGCAGTTAAATCTTTTGATGAAAATATTATTTTAAAAAATAAAGAAACAATTCTTAAAATCAAAAAAGAGGTTGCTGATCTTATGAGCGAAAATAAAAAATCAACCGAAAATGATACTCCGCACAACTTGAAGAAAATATTGCATGCACTCATTGACGCCGCTTAATACGCGCTTTGAGATGCAAAAATTATAACCTGATTCTTCATATTTATAAAGAACAAATCTCCATCCTGAATTGCAGCGTATGCATCATCATATATTGCATCCACTATTACTGCATTATCTTCAATTCCAATCACTGCACAACCTTTATCATTAAATAATCGACCTCCATTCTGAAATCCCATTTTACTTTTGCTAGCATATCCGATTGCATTTATTTCAATATCTATCGTATTACTCAATCCTGTTTCCAGTATTAAGTATTCGGGAGTTGCGTCTTTAATTTTCAGATATTCTGTGCGACTCATTCCATTGCGTGTATACACCAAATACAAATAATTTTCGCTATCTTGGGGAAGCAATAGGCGAAAATTCACCTGTGCTGCTGTGTTGATTTTGTCAGCATTTAATATACTAAACTTATACATCATTTTATCAACCTCTAATTTGCAATTTGCGTATTGCGTTTTACCGTCAATTGATGTGAAATTAAACATTGTTGGATGATGTGGACGTGTATCATAACAATATATCTTATCACCTAGCGCAACAGTTTGTAATAGCACTGTTGCATCAGTAATTATTTTTATTTTCTTATCACCGGTCGCCTCTACTTTTTTAACGATAATTTTATCATGTGGTGCATCGATTAACAATCCATCCGGTTCCGTTATTTTAACTGCGATTTCCGTCGGTTCATCAACAGTAATATATTGATGTTTATCGACAGGTTTGTAATAAATGTAATTATCAACTCGATTATCAATTATAAATTGCTGTTCCTGATTAAGTATGTTGAGATTAATGAACGGAAATTGTGTTAATTTTTTGTTGTAAGGTATTGCAATACGGTTTACAAAACACTCAACATTTCTTATTTGGATTGCTGATGGTTCTACAACATCTTTTGGTATATTACATATTACTGTATTCGATAATCTTATCAATTTATTTTGCTGTAATTGTTGTGTTATTATTTCTCGCTTCTGATTCACTTTAATCACAAAGTTGTTAATATTTCCTATCGAAAAATCACGCTGTTTAGATGATAATGTTATTGGTGATGGTTTTATTTGTTTTGGTTTTGGATGTTGTTGCTGCAAAACTGTTTGTTGTTGTGCAGGAGCAGGTACATGAGCAGGTACATGAGAAGGTGCAGGTGCAGATGCAGGAGCTTGATGTTGTTGTTGTGGTTGCACTGAAGGTGTTAGCTGGACGGGTGGAGGTTGAATGATTTGTTGTATTGAAGGTGGAGGTTCAATAAATGTTGGAGAGGGTGGTTTGTTGATTTGTAGTGGTTTTTGAACAGGTTGAGGAAGATCTAAATCACGTTTTTTAATAAGTTCATTGTATTCTTTGTTGATATCTGGTGCATCAGCATTTGATGATTTAGTTGTTATTCTTGGTGGAGGCATAGGTCGCAATGGTTCAGGTGGTTGTTTTGGTTTTGTTTGTTGCAAATGTTGTAAATCTTGTTCGATTGTTGGAATGACAAGAGAAATTGTTTTGATATTCATCATTTCCAGATATTTATCTGTTGTATAACCTTTTGGTGGAATATGATCTACTTTTGACCATACATATTCAATGGCTTTTTGCAGAATATTATCATATTTTTCGCCGATATCATGTTGAAATTTATCGGATACATGAGTAGCAATTATTTCATACAGTAAATCAATATTATCTTGTGATTTATATAACTTATCCATATTATAGAATCATTAAAAAATGTGTCGTAAAAAAACGTAATAAATTTTTATATTTATCTATAATATGTATCCTTCAAATTTTGATAGAACTATGCCATTAGTCGAACCATCATACCAAAGTTTTGTTGTCAAACCTCCTGAAAGAAATATAACTTATGGTCGAATGCCTGTTAGAATTATCATTCGCAGTGAAGATCGCAACACTGATAAATATCCTGATCCTGCTAACTACACCGTTTTGTTAAATAATGAGATTACAGAAGTCGTGGCCATTGAATTAGCACAAGCATGTATTCCAAATTCCGGATACAATGTTAACGAACATAATAATAAAATCTATTTTCAAGAATCATATGATAGAATATTTGTTGCAACTATTCCCGTCGGAAATTACACGGATATTACGACATTAGCCGCCGCAGTTCAAGTTGCAATGGTTTCGACAGTTGGTATAACATCTGCATACACTGCATTTGTAAATACACCATCACAAATCATCAGTATTACCAGTGATTTATCAGGAGGCGATCATATTTTTCGATTATTATTTCGTCGATGTCAATGTAGAAAAATTTGTGAGGATTGTAGTTGTTGTATTCCTTGTCAAACGCCCGAACCACCTGAGTATGCACTTAATTCAGCTGGGTTGTTGCTCGGTTTTGATAAACAGAATTACGGACAAGCTATCGGAACAGTTTTAAGTTTTGATGTTGAGCTATTTACTTTAATAGGTAATTGCACGCTATTTACACAAGATTTCGTGCCTGGAATGTTTATCACATTTGATGATGATGTCAACAAAAATATATTTACTGTGGTATCTGTTATAAGTAATACTGAGGCAACATTATCACCAGTGGGTGTTCCGCTTTTTGCTGATACTATTGTTGGAAGCAAAATAAATATAGGAGAAGTGAAAGCACCGATGTTATCAGATTTGAACGGATGCAAAGAACTTTCATTGTATATCGATGCCGGAAATGAAAGCAATGTGAAAAATAAATCGAATAATAAGAATATTGATGGATCATTTGCAGTAATATTCTTGACATCAGCATTCGGATTTCCAACAATTGTTAATACGGGAACAACCGCGCGGGTATCAGAGACCAAATTCTTCAATCCACCATTGCGAAAAGTTCAACAATTCACCATTCAATTTAAAACACCTGATGGACATTTCTATGATTTTCATGGCAGGAATCATACTATCGATCTTGAAATCCAATCTCTCAATGCTCCCGGCATTTATAATAGCATTCGGTCTAATAATTAATGCGACTTATGTCATCAAATGACATAAAATATATTTTAATTTATTTCCTTATATTATGGATTATATAGTAAGCAATAATATTAACGAAATACAATCTAAATTAAAAACCTATAAAATTTCATCGGAATACATTACCGATTACATTAAAAACTTATCCGATGACTTGAAATACGATCATCCATTTGATATCGTTGATGCATTGGGGAAGACTAATGAAATGCGAATGGAAATCGATGATATAATTGCAAAAAAAAATAAATTGCTTTCTGGTGGAGCTGAACCAATGAAAGAAGCCACTTATTATGATACACTCGAATTGAAAAAAGATGCGCCTAGTGATGATATTAGAAAACAGTATCTTAAATTAGCAAAAGAATATCATCCAAATAAACATATCGGAAATGTAAATTTCAAATCTTTCGAGAATAAATTTAGAGCAATTGCAACGGCATTCAATATGCTTTCCAAGTATAGAGAAGATTATGATAAACTGTTGGATATTCCTATTGCTAAAATAAATGATTTTAGAAGAAAATATGGTGTATCTGGAGAAGGATATGATGACATTCCTCCTGAAAAAATGGAAACGGAAGACATGAAAAAGTTTATCTCGGATGAAATCAAAAAAGCAACAGAACCTCCCGCTCCGATCGCTCTTGCATCTTCAACACCTATACCTCCTGCACCACCTGCTCCACCTGTGTTTCCATTTGCAACTATTCCAATTTTTGAACCAAAACCATTATCAACAATGGGTACTTTATTAAAGATGATAATAACAACATATAGTAG
>Ga0334722_10005117_pt1 | contig 13360 bp, 11 predicted proteins | sample C3_bottom_MG_FD_207210 | JGI IMG/M metagenome (GOLD analysis project Ga0334722, IMG submission 207210) | Sediment microbial communities from Yellowstone Lake, YNP, Wyoming, USA - C3_bottom | ecosystem: Environmental > Aquatic > Freshwater > Lake > Sediment | place: USA: Wyoming | collected...
CCCCTCACCCCGGCAGAAGTGCGAGCGTTAGGTTGGAGGATGGCCACCGGGAGGAGGTCGGCGCCCAACCGCAAGAGCCGGTTGACAATCTCCCGTGCCCACTCTGGCAAAGAGTCCGGCTGAAGGGTGCGGCCCAGTCTAGAAATGAGTTAGAGCATTCTGTTTCCCTCGCATAGATAAACTGCGAAGGCCTTAGTCCTAACGGCTTGCACGGGTTCTGTCTGGGGGGATCCGCCCACAGTAGCGCCGTGTCCCCTGGACATCGTACAGGGGATCTCACCGTAAAAGCGCCGCCTCTGCGAAGGCTCTGATTTCCGTTTCCATCTCGATTGGCGCCGGGATGCTCCATGTGAGTCCGCCAATCAGCTTGATGGACAGACGGATCCCGTCTTGAACAGGCTCACAGAACAACCCCAAAACCGACCTGAGGGGAGCAAAGCAGGTGATAATTCCGTAAGGCTCAAACCGATCACGGTAGCGGTCTGTGATCCAAACCACCCGGCGGTCCGTCACTGCCACAAAGTCTGCTGGGCGCCATTCCTCGCGCCGCAACGGCCCGAAAGTGCGGAATTTTCGTTTGGAAGGCCTAAAAAGCTGCGCTTGCACAACCTCGCCGGGTAGCCACTCCTCAGCGCAGGCGTTTTGGAACTTGAGGTTCAACGGCGGTCCCAGAGATCCTTTCACGCTCCCAGCTTGCAAACTGGGATTGAAGAACGCGCTGTAAAGCACCCGCAGAAACCGCCGCACAGCTTGGCTGTTTCGAGTGTTGTAGGATAACTTCCGTTCACAGCATGCGGCGTGGAAGCGAAGCCAGCCCTGTAGAAGAATGTGTCCCCGTTCAATGAATTGGAGTTCGGCAAATGGAATGGTTACCGGCTGTTCACCGGATGCGGGATGAGCGTAAATCTCCAGAGCGTCCTCATAAAGGAAAAGGATCCGAGGCGGAGACGGCGTTCGACCCGCCCAGCCCGCTTCCTCCTTCGGCAGGAACAAGGCGTAGCGGAAACCCCGCTTCAAAGCGGAGAGGTCAAAATCAGCGGGCAACTCGGCGTTAGAGCCGGCTAGGAATGCGAACCGATACTGCCTCGAATCGACGGTCTTGATGCTCCTCATGCGCTGAACTCATTTGCTGCCGCAGAGTTTTCTCTGTTCCATACTTCCGTCTCAATATTAGTCCTCCCCGCCGCTGCTGTGGAGGTCCTCATCATCCAGCACAGCGGGCCGCTTGTTCTTACACATGAACGCGGTTGTTCTCGCGGGATGCGGTCCGGATCCTGCGGCCGCCGCCAAGGCGAACGAAGCCCTGACCCACGCCTCCATCAACTCCTTAGGCCCCGTGTAGCGACGTTATGCGAACTGTGCCGCTCTAGGTTAAAGATGAACACCACCTGGACTTTACGCCAAGATTCTCAAGGCTCTACCAGCCAAACGCCCATGCCCCACTGAAACCACCCGCCTTCGGGCGGCATGAGCTGCACCGCCAACATCAGTAGCGGCGAAGAGACATCGAGAGGCGCTCGAACGTCCACCTGATAAAAACCCGGAAGACCCGGCGCTACACCCGCATACAGCACCTCTGCCGGCCTGTCCGCCAGCGAGCTCCAGACCCACCGCCAAGGCAACGTTGTGCGGCCGGAGGCGCCCAGCGGACCCAGTCCCATAGCATACAAATGGAGAATTTCTCCACGCCGCACCGGTGAGGAATCGCTCACGGGCACGCTGAAATCTTCGTGAATCGCTACAACCGTCGATGGCCAGTACTCCCGGACCGTAAACGGGACGGCTACATCCAAGCGCTCATCACCACCTGTCACTTCGAATTCTGTCTGACCTCTGGGAGCATCCCAAGGGATTTGCAGCAGCAGCTCGCCCGGCGTGAGAATGCGCCATTCCACGCTCCGCCCACCAATATGCGCATCTCGCACCCAACCCAAACCAGACCCCCTAACTATCACTGCCGAACCGGCTGCACCATCGTTCGGACCGGTGATTTCGGGGGTGGGCCCAATCGCCTTTGCGCTCACGCCGGATTGCGTCTCTATGCGTAGAATCTCGCCATCCCCAGATAAGACCCACGCCACCCGCCCATCGCCGGAGAGCGTAGCCTCCAAAACACCCGACTCGAGGTCCGTAAGCTGTCTCCATTCGGATCCATCCCGCCGGCTGAAAAACGCCTGAGGCTTTGCTCCGATGCGGGAAAGATAGAGAACATGCGAACCTTCCCCGCTCAAAACAGGTGCAAAATTATCGCGCTCATCCGGCCCGAGCGGCCACACAGCACCGGTCGCCACATCCATCACCCTAAGTCGCGCCAGCCCGGCTTCCTGGTACACCACGGTGGACGCAGTGTCATCCATTACGGCTGCATCTACGGCGCCGGCAAGGGTTTTTACGGCTCCATCCCTCCAGAGCACCAGCCTCCCCTGAGCCGGAATCATGACTGCGCCATCCAGCGACACTGACGGCTCGGAGGCGGGCCTAGCTACTGCCGACAGGTCGGTTCGCGCTCCCGTCCGCCGGTCCACCCGCCAAAAGAAAGAAAACATCACACCTGGCGAGCTGTGCAGAAGCAACCATCGCCCATCGCGACTGAGCCGAGCGTTCGCCCCAAGCGCTTCTGTCTGCCCCGTAGCGCTCACCAACACAGCGCTCCGCTGTTCATTGAGAAAGCAAGAGCTTCCTCCAGTACAGTTCCGCTGTGTCCCATAAACCACCCATGTCCCGTCGCCTGCTGCTTGCAAGGTTCTCACCGTGTACTGGCTGTAAAGGTCGTTTGCAGCAGGGAGCTGATACATCAGAGATAGGGCGTCGCCGAACAAAACAAAGATCTTAGGGGACAGCGGTTGCATCGTGCCATGCTGCCGCAAGGCTGAAATCAAATACAGCCGGGATCCATCCCACGTTGTGCTGAGGTTCGTGAATTGGCAGAAAGCCATTACCGGCAGGACGAAGTGACCGCAAATGAACCCACCGATGCGCACAGCCAGGGATGCACGTCGTCGCGAATATTTCACAGCCCCTCCTCTTGCGGGTAAAATGCCTTGAAAAAGTCGCTAACCCCTCACTAAGACAAGAGCCGACCCCGTTTTCGGGCCGGCTCGTTCACCTTGTGCCAGGAACCAGGCGCACCTGACAGTCAAACCATTTGCTGGCGGTAACGGTTCATCATTTCGATCATCTGGTCCTTCAGGCGGAGTTTGAGCTTTTTGAGACGGATTTCTTCAAGTTTTTCGCTTTCAGTCAAATACGGACGCGCCTCGAGAGCGTCGACCTGTTTGTTGTACTCCGCGTGCTGGGCTGCCAGACGGCGAAATTCCTCATTGGTCGCCATCAGATGCGCCTTGAGTTCTTCGAAGGATTTTTCCATATGGGGATTCCCTCCTTGGTGGGGTCGCCTTGCCGAGTCGGATTGACGAGCGTATAGGCTCGGTAGGTCATTTGTACTACCATGCTCAAGCCGGCGGAAGGGGGCGTCGCGCCACACCTCCCGTCGCTTTTGAAGTTAACATGAATGAAACTTCATGACAACTGCATCTTCAACCGGAGCGGTGTAATAATCCGTGCGCCTCCCTGCCACTTTGAAGCCGGAGCGGCGATAAAGCGAGATCGCTGCCCAGTTTGAGGCGCGAACCTCCAGGAAAAACGTTCCGGCGTGGCTTGACAGTACGCGCTGCAACAGGGCGGATGCCACACCTCGCCGTCGCCATGCCGGGTGCACCGCCACATTCAGGATTTCATACTCGCCAGGAACCACCTGCATATAGACCAGGAAGCCTACTACTTCGCCCCTGATCTCAGCAACGAATGTGGAATAACGTAAATACTCCTGCGGTTGCCAGCGTGACGCGCCTGGGCAGAGAGCCTGAATGGCGCCGATCCGCTCGAGGTCTACGGCTTCGACTGGACGGACTTGACAAGCCTCAGCCATGCAAGAGCTCCCGCCACATCCGAGCCTGGCTGGCGGCAATGCGTGACCAGTCGTAACGTTCCTCAGCCACGCGGCGAGCCGCGGAAGCGATGCGCCGCCTCAGCTCAGGATCATCGAAAAGTCGGCAGATCTCCTCAGCGAAAGCTGCGGCGGAGTCCGCGAGGGCAACGCTCTCTCCCGGGCGCAGTTCCAGCCCCGCGCATCCGGAAGGGGTTGAGACGACCGCGCGCTCCATAGCCATCGCTTCAAGCACTTTCAGGTTGGTCCCTGCCGACACCACCGTGGGCACAACCACGAGGTTGCATTCTGCGTAAAGCGGGCGCACGTCGCGGACGAAGCCCAGAAGGCGCACCCGCGAATCTTGGGGTAACGGCAGGTTGCCGGTGTACAGGTTCCAGTGCAGGCGGTGGTCAGGCCCGGCAACCAGCGTAAATGTGGCGTCAGGATGCCGCCTGAGAACCAGCGGCCAGACGTCGTCCATGAAGAAGCGGAAAGCCTCGATATTCGGAAAGTGGCGAAACGAGCCCACAAACAACAGGCGCTTACCCGGCGTTTCCGGTTCAGGCTGGAAGCGCGCCAGATCCACGCCGTTAGGAATCACCGTCACGCCAGGGACGCCAAGCAGCGCCGCATCCTTTTGGGACATCACCACAACCTTTCGGAAGGTGCGTATGGCGCGGGTCTCGAAACGTCGCCACCTCCACAGATTCCAGGCGGATGCGAGCGAACGGCTCCTGGCGTGGATCTGGGCATAGAGATCGAACGTGACATCGTGCTCCACCAACACGTCGCCGCCATAAGAGGCCAGCATGGTGTACTCGGTCTGTAACAGGCGAACTCCAAACTCCCGTTGGGTGCGTCTGAGTGCAAGGCGCATTTCCGGCACGTCGTACTCGCGGACTTCCGGCGGCAGCAAGCTTGACCAGCGAGGCTCGCGTAGCTGCGGTTTCGCCACGAGCGTAACGCGCGTGCAAAACTTCAACACCGGCTCATATTCCGGCAGTTTATCGCCCTCCGTGAAAGCAAACAAAAAGAGATCGAACTCGCGCGCCGCCTCCTGCAACAGATGGAAAATCCTCACTGCGCCGCCGTGAGAAAGCGGGTAAGGGAAATAGGGGGTAAGAATAGCAATCCGGGGACGGCCGGCGGAGAGCGGACGCCCATCGTAAACGTGGATTTCGGCGGGCTCTCGGGGCGCCCTTTTCCAGGGCCGTAGAAAAATCCGGTCCACTGGTACGCCGTACAAAAAGAGCACTGAGGCGATTGCCGTAGATAGCCTCAAATGATGGCGCTCCAGGCGGCGATTATAGGCTAGAATCTTCGTGGGCGCGAGGAAGAACGCCGCCCAGCGCAGCGCGGAGCACTCCGCAGAACCATCAAACAACACAGGCGCCATGGCGATGCGATACCGCCGGAAGAGGCGTCGAAGTTGGAGATAAAGGTCACCCGTGGAGGCGGGCTTGAGGATAATCTCCGCACCCGAACCCGCAAAGCCAACCGTGAAGTGGCGGCGCCGGGGAATGAGAGCCCGTACTTCCGCCTCCATCCGGCGGGCATTTTCGGCATTCCCACTGAAAAATGTCACCACCACGCCTTCGGGATCCTTGCCGAGCAGAGAAAACCACCAGCGTTTCAAGCGTTGCTTCATCGGCGGACGGCGCCTCTCAGAATGAGAACTCCCGCGAGGGGAAGCCATGCCAACACCAGGCACACGGATCCGAAGCCAAATCGGTCGACCATGGCGCCAATCAGCGGTGAGAAGACAGTCTGCATTGCACCGTAAGCGCCAGTTAGGATGGAGACGCCAAAAGCTGCCCGCTCCGGGGGGAACGCGTCAAGAGGCATAGCGTACATATTCACGCTGAAAGCGGCTGCAAATAAAAAGCTCACCCCGATGGCGAGGACTGCCGCCGCCGGCGCAGGCATGGCGGGGACCAACGCCGTCACCAGCATTGCGGCGGCGCTGAGCAAACAGGCGCGATACCGGGCCGCCAGCGGCGCCATGCCGCGCTGAATCAGCCTCATGGACATCCAGCCGCCCAAAAATCCCCCCAGCGGAGCCATCAGTGGAGGGACGCCGGCCAGCCAAGCCGTGTCCCCCAGCAACATGTGGTGCACTTGCACCAAATACAAAGTCGTCCAATTCGTCCACAGTGTATATACGGTCATTCCCAATACGTTCGCTGCGGCAAAAACCCATAGTCTGCGGTCTTGCAATACATCGCGCGGAAACGTGGCCGGGCCACGGACAATTCCGGCCTGCGCGGGAGCGCCACGAGAAACGCACAACCACAGCGGAATCCATAACAAACCTAAAACCCCGGCGCCAAAAAAGGCAGAACGCCACCCGAATCGGAGCGCTAGCGCAGTCGCTAGAGGCGGAGCCAGCGCAGCCCCAAGGCTGAGCCCGAGCTGGCTAGCGGCTTGCCCAACAGCGCGTTCTTCCGGCAGCAAGTAACTGCGGATCGCCTTTCCCGCAGCGGGTACGCCCCCCGCCTGGAATAGCCCTAAGGCGGCGCGGCTCGCCAACAAAGAGGCGAATCCGTTAGCCAATCCGGTAACCATCCCTGCTAACGACCAACACCCCACGACGATCGAGATGCCTCTGTTCAGCCCGAGGCGGTCGATCATCACCCCGGCGAGCGGCGACGCCGCCGCATAAACCAGGGAGAAGGCGGAAAGCACTGCGCCAAAGTCGCGGTTCGTAAGACCAAATTCGGCTTTCAGAACCGGCGCCAGTTGCGCCAGAATTTGCCGGTCCAGATAGTTCAGAGCAGAAGACAAAACAAAGACACCCATCACCACCCAGCGAGCAGGCCATCCAGACAACATTACTTGAACTCGATCACCGCCGCCTCGCCGGCGGTTCCCATGCGGGCGTCAGGCTTCGGGAAATAGTGTATGGCTACGCGCCTAGGAGGTTTCTGCACGCCACAGGAAAGTGAGGCCACCCCGCCTCCTTGGATCACGACGTCCGCGGGCGACCGCACCAGCAAGGAGATCGGCTTCCCGCCCGGCACGGACAACATCAGTCGAGCCATACCGCTCATGCAGTCAACGCGTTGCAGAACCCCCTCCACCCGGGCTGATGGCTGGGGGCCGTCCCACCAGGGAACCACTTTGGATTCATCCACGCGGGGTTTCCCTTCGTTGGCTCGCAATTCGGCATTCCGTATGCGCCGCAAGGCTTCGTCCTTCAGGCGATCTAATTCACGCTGGGCTTCGAGCTGGCGTTGTCGTTTCTGCTCCTCCATTGCCAGCTTATTCTCTTCGATCGCCTTGGCCAGCGCCTCGCGATAGCGCGGGTTACGGGGCTCCAATGCGACAGCCTTGCGAATTCCAGCTAGCCTCTTGTCGATGGTAGTCTCCTTCAGAGCTGCCCGGAAAACGGGCTCCGCCCAGCGCGGATTCGCTTTCGCAGCAGCGGCCAGGTCCCCCGCTTCCAAAAGATCCACGGCCGATTTCCCCTCCGACTTCGCCAGCGGCGCGGGTTTGCCCTGAAAATCACGTTCGGGGTTTATCGGCTTTCCAGAAACCAAGACGGTCTCAAACTTGCCCGCTGCGAGATAGGCGTCGACTTGTCGTTCCATCTCCGATCGCGATTTTTCAAATGCATTCCAAAATGAAGGCTCTGGGTCCGCGCCACGCTGAAGATTGGCGAGCAAAACGCGCAGCTTCCCGCTATAGTCTGGGTGCACAGCTAGCATATGCATACGCGCCCAGTCGCGGTCGCGCTGAGCTTCTGCGGGAGGCGCGCCCAGAATGATGCGCGTGCCGTCCACTTCGAGCGTCGAGAACAGGGCTAACAGCCCGCGGTCCACCCATTCCGGCATAGGACCGGCGGTAGCTTCGAGGAAAATGGCCCCGAGTTGATACAGAAAGGGACCGCTCATCGAACCGGCTGAACTCACGGTCGACTCCCAATGATCTCGCTCAAAAACGAGTTCCGGAGACGCGGGAAGACTGCGCGCCGGACGGACCACGCGAATCCGTATCGGCCAAATGCTCTGAGCATCCGGCTTCCCCAGCAGCGTCCCGAAAGCGTGGCGGAATTGCTCGAGTTTGTTTAACACCTCGCGCGCGGTGCGGTCGCTGGATACCGAATACACCTCAAAAGGCCCAGATTGGAAAACCGTGGCCCGCTCCTGCGCCGCTTGGGAAACCGCAAGCCACCACACGAACGCCAGCGCACGCTTCATTAACCACGATGATAACGCGGCGACTCAGCGTCTTAGGCCTGCTCGCCGGCTTTCGAAGTCCGCAACGGCTCAGGCGCGAAAAATCGGTTCAATCCCCGCAGCGCTGGCGAACAGCTGGTTTCTCTCCGAGGCAGTGAGAGGTTTGAAGCGTCGAGCCGCCTGAAGAGCCATCCGGAACAGCTTTTCCTCCCCGGGCGGGATGGCGGCAGTGATATCTTCCGACAAAGTGAACCGCACCGCCAGCTCTGCTTGTGCGACATCATCCAGCGGGCGATACCACGTTTTCTTATACGTTCGCTCCTCGCCCTGTCGCCAGCGCGTCTTGGCCATGGCTTTCAAAGCCATCCGGGCCAGCCCTTTTTGCTTGGCATGCTCTAAAATTTGCGGGCCGAAATTGCCCTGGGAAAAAAGAATGTAATTTACGGGAAACAGAATTGAGTCCAGACTCAGGCGGTCCATGAGCGCTATGGCGGCTTCTGCATTATGCGCGGAAAAACCTAGATAGCGGACTTTTCCCTCTTTCTTCGCTTTGAAGAACGTTTCCGCCGCCCCTTGAGGCGCCAGAATCTTCTCGACATCCTCCATCGAAGAAACAGCGTGGAACTGATATAAGTCAAAATAATCCGTTTGCAGGCGCTTCAGAGAGCGCTCCAGCTCCTCTCTGGCCCCGGCTGCGTCCCGCTTTTGGGTTTTGCACGCCAGAAAAACGTTTTTCCGGTACGGCCTAAGGGCCGGACCCAGTTTCTCCTCCGCTTCGCCTTTTCCATAAGACGGCGCAACGTCAAAATAATTGACGCCGGCATCCACGGCGGAAGCCACACTGCGATCCGCGTCCTGCTGCTCCTGCCCCACCACGACAATGCCGCCGTAGCCAATGATGGACAGCCGGACGCCATCTTTATAGAGACGGCGCGGCAAATCCGCAGACTGCGCCCCAGCGTCACCCGCGGCTCCCACAGCAAGCGTGGAAACCAAAAAGCTCCTCCGTTTCATGAAAACACCTCCAAGCTGATTCTAACTCGCTTACAATCGGGATGTGGGAGAGCGACGGCGCGACTTGTCTGCTGCGCCAGCGGCGTCCGCACGATAGCGCGGACTGGCGATGAGAACCACAATTCGGCATTCTTGATTCATTCAGAAGGAAACGCAATGAAACCATCAGGTGCGACCAGCAAACCGATTACGGAAACAGGGAAAAAAGTTCCGAGGAAACGTGAACATCCTCTGGACGTATTCTTCACACCCAACAACATCGCGGTGATTGGAGCTACCGAAGCCCCCGGCAGCGTAGGACGGACCACACTGTGGAACTTGATCAGTTCGCCTTTCGGAGGCACGGTATTCCCAGTAAATCCGAAGCGAAGCAGCGTTTTGGGAATACGTGCATACCCAAGCATTACGGCAGTGCCCGAGCAGTGCGACCTGGTGGTCATCGTGACCCCTCCGCCCACGATTCCGGGAATCATCCGCGAGTGTGGGCAAAACGGCGTTAAAGGCGCAGTTGTGATCTCAGCCGGTTTCAAAGAGATCGGCGAGGAGGGCTCCAAACTCGAGCAGCAATTGCTCGAAGAAGCCCGGGCTGCGGGTATCCGCGTCATCGGCCCGAACTGTTTAGGTTTGATGAGTCCTCTTACCGGCGTAAACGCCACCTTCGCGGCAGGCATGGCGCGACCAGGCAACGTGGGTTTCATCAGCCAGAGCGGAGCGCTGTGCACGGCGGTTCTCGACTGGAGTTTCGAAGAGCAAGTCGGATTCAGCGCTTTTATTTCCGTAGGCTCGATGGTGGATGTGGGCTGGGGCGACTTGATCCACTACCTGGGCATGGACCCGCGCACACGAAGCATTTTGATTTATATGGAATCCGTTGGGGATGCCCGCTCCTTCCTCTCGGCGGCCCGGGAAGTCGCATTACGAAAGCCCATCATCGTTATCAAAGCAGGGCGAACTTCCCAAGGCGGCAAGGCTGCCGCCTCCCATACCGGTTCCTTGACCGGCTCGGATGACGTGCTTGAAGCAGCTTTTCGGCGGTGCGGCGTCTTGCGCGTCAATTCGATTGCTGAGCTGTTCTATATGGCGGAAGTGGTGGCCAAGCAGCCCCGCCCCAACGGGCCGCGTTTGACGATACTCACGAACGCCGGTGGACCCGGCGTGCTGGCGACTGATGCGCTGATCGGTTCGGGCGGCGAACTCGCCGAGATTTCGCCTGAGATCATGAAGGAACTGAATTCGTTCCTGCCGCCCACCTGGAGCCACGGGAATCCCATCGACATCATCGGAGACGCTAGCCCGGAGCGTTACGCCAGAGCTTTGGAGGTCGCCGCCAAGGACCCCAACAGCGACGGTTTGCTAGTGGTGTTAACGCCTCAGGCTATGACGGACCCCACCAGGACCGCCGAACTCTTAAAACCCTACGCCAAACTCGGAGACAAGCCGGTGCTGGCTAGCTGGATGGGCGGACCGGAGGTGGCGGCTGGCGTGAAGATTTTGAATAGCATCGGCATACCGACCTTCCCTTACCCCGATACCGCCACGCGAATGTTCACATACTTGTGGCGTTACGCATACAACCTTCGCGGCTTATACGAGACGCCGCAACTCGATCCTCAATCGCCGGATGTGGACCGAGCCAAAGTCAACCGGATCATCGAGGAGGTGCGAAGCCAAGGGCGAACCATACTTACGGAGTTTGAGTCCAAGGAGGTGCTGGCAGCCTACGGTATCCCGACGGTTCTCACGCGGATTGCGAAGACCGAAGATGACGCCGTCCGCGCAGCGCAGCAAACCGGCTACCCAGTGGTCTTGAAGCTGTATTCAGAAACGATCACCCACAAAACGGACGTCGGCGGCGTCCAGCTAAATCTGCGTGACGAGACGGCGGTTCGGAACGCCTACCGGGCCATCGCCGCCTCGGTGGCGGAAAAAGTCGGAAAAGAGCATTTCCTCGGCGTCACCGTGCAACCGATGATCAAGCTGGAAGGCTACGAGATCATCCTCGGATCCAGCATTGATCCCCAGTTTGGGCCGGTGTTGCTTTTCGGGCTGGGCGGCCAGTTGGTGGAAGTGTTCAAGGACAAGTCCCTGGCCCTGCCGCCGCTGAATACCACCTTGGCGCGGCGCATGATGGAGCAGACCAGGATCTATACAGCCTTGAAAGGGGTCAGAGGGCGCAAGCCGGTGGATGTGGCGGCGCTAGAGCAGATCTTGGTGCGGTTTAGCCAGTTGGTCATCGAGCAACGGTGGATCAAGGAAATCGATATCAATCCGATGCTCGCCTCGCCGGACCAGCTCATCGCTCTCGACGCCCGCGTGGTGGTCTTCGACAAAAACACTACCGAAGACCAGTTGCCGAAGCTCGCGATTTCGCCATATCCGGTCAAATACATTGGCGGATGGCGGCTCAAGAACGGGGAGCCCGTAACGATCCGCCCGATCCGTCCGGAAGACGAACCGATGATGGTGCGTTTCCACGAAACCTTGTCAGACCGAACCGTCTATCTGCGCTACCTCCAACTCCTCAAACTCAGCCAGCGTGTAGCGCATGAGCGCCTCACCCGTATCTGCTTTATCGACTATGACCGCGAGATGGCGTTGGTAGCGGAAAGGAAAAACCCATCTACGGGAGAAGCGGAGATCATCGGCGTCGGCAGGTTGCAGCGCATCCACGGAACCGCCGACGCTGAGTTCGCCATCGTCGTCAGTGATCAGTTCCAGGGACAGGGGCTAGGGCGCGAACTGCTCAACCGCCTGTTGCAGGTGGCGCGCGACAGCGGCGTCAAGAAGGTCCGCGCGGACATCCTGGCGGACAACATCCCGATGCAACGTTTGTGCGAGCGTCTCGGCTTCCATGTACAGCAAAACGTGAATGAGCCCACGCTGGAAGCGGAGCTCAATCTGCAATAATGTTCGGGCGGGCCCTTACGCCCGCCCGAACCTATGAAACTGCACGACTGGTCGAAAATTGAACGTGAGCAACTGAATCCTTCTGTGGCGCGGCAGGTTATTCACGCCACAAACGTTACGGTAGCAAGGATTTACTTAGCTAAAGGCGCGGTGGTCCCCGAACACAACCACCGGAACGAACAGGTCACCGTCTTGCTACAAGGGCGGCTGAAATGCACGCACGCCGGTAAGGAATTCATTCTGGAAGCCGGGCAGGCGCTGGAGATTCCGCCGGACGCGCCTCACCAGGTGACGGCTCTGGAGGACAGCCTCGCCATGGATATCTTTGCTCCGCGGCGCGAGGACTGGATACGTGGCGAGGACGCGTATCTCCGGCGCTAGAGCCGTCAATTGGTGATCCAGGGATCCGGCCGCACTAGCTTGAGGGCGGCTTCGAGACCTCCGGCTCGCTGGATTCCCGGTACGAAGAAATGGTCGATGAAATCTTGGTCGGCTCCCTGGAAGCCATCCAAGTCCGCAAACAGGCGTACGTTAACCGGACTTACGGCAGCCGCGAACAAACACCAGATTCCGGCATCGTGTATACCGATCACATCAATGCCCTTGACGCGCTTCTCACCACGAAGGAAACGTATGGCAGTGAGAATGTCTTGCACCCGCGCGGCATCGTCACTCTGATTGAACGTCAAGAAGAACTTGTGGGACCGATCCCGCGCCGCTTTGGCTGTGCCTGTTTGGAAGGCGTCGATCAGCAACACTGGCTGTCCGGATTGGATCAGCCGGGCGATCGGCGCCATCTTGCGCGCTGCGGCGGCGCCTTCCGGGTGAACCACCAAAGTGGCTCGCCCCACGCCAGAAGCGTTCAACCAAAGTCCCGGAACCCGGTCCTGGCGCCCCTCGCGACTAAGCACTAATTTTTCGCCCTGAAGGTCCGAATAAACCACTCGCGGCCATTCCGTTCCAAGATAGGTGGAAAGCACAAAACGGGTAAAACGAGAACTCCGCGCTGGAACCGTCATCTCTTTCCAGCGGGTGAAGATGGAAGGCGGGTCTAGCGCGCCAGTCGGCAGTTCTTTTCCGCTTAACGCGCGCATAGCGGAATCGGGAGGAACCTCAAAAGGAGGCTCGCTCAGTGAAATCTCGCTTGCGTTCCTCAAAAGGTGTTTGGCGAAAAAGCGGTACATCGCCTCCCGGCTGTCTTTGTTATAGTTGTGCCCAGCGTTCATTTGAACATACTCAACGTTCTCCGCTTTTCCATACAGCTCATAGATTTTCCGGATCGCCGGGTATTCCTCACGCGGCACATTCTTGGTCCAATCGCCCGTTGCGGCAA
>Ga0334722_10005118_pt1 | contig 13357 bp, 7 predicted proteins | sample C3_bottom_MG_FD_207210 | JGI IMG/M metagenome (GOLD analysis project Ga0334722, IMG submission 207210) | Sediment microbial communities from Yellowstone Lake, YNP, Wyoming, USA - C3_bottom | ecosystem: Environmental > Aquatic > Freshwater > Lake > Sediment | place: USA: Wyoming | collected...
TTTTCTTCCTGGTAGCAGGGCAAAGAGGCGACGATTTCCGCGCTATGGGCCGCCAGAAACGCCGCCAGGTCTTCATGCCCCGGCTCCTCCAAGATGGTCAGGTTGCAGCGGTCGATCACGCGCAGGCCGCGCGCGCGCGCGGCAATGACCAGGCGGCGGAAATGAGGGTTCAGTTCCGGCGCGCCGCCGGTCAGATCGACCGTAGCGATCTCAGGGCTGGCGGCGAGGAAATCGATCACGGCGTCTATGGTTTCGCCCGTCATCTCTTCCTTGCGATTCGGTCCCGCATTTACGTGGCAATGCAGGCAGCTCTGATTGCAGCGATAACCCAGGTTCAGCTGCAGCGTCTGGATGGCGCGGCGCGCGAGACGCGGGAAATCGGTGCGGGTGAGCAGGTGCAGGGTCGCGTGCATGGGCAATTCTCCTAGGTGACTTGGACGATTAGTCGCCGTGCTCCCGCAATTTCTTACAAACAACTGGATATTGCAGATTCCATCTGCTTCGGCGCGGCGGCTGGCTCTGGTATCGGTTGTGCGCCTTGCGCTGACGACGAATTCTAAAGCATGAATCGAAGCCTGAACGCGCCAATTTGGTCACGACCCTGAAATCGGCATTCGGGGAAAACGCGGGTTCGGCACTTACAAATTGAAACAATTCCTTACCTGTGTGTTTATGCAAACCTGCTAGCCTGAAAGCGTGGATAAGGACTAGCGCGGCAAGCCATGAAGACATCGATGAAGTGTGCGGCTGTCTTGGTTCTGGCGTTGTTGGGCGCGCTGTCCAGTGGTTCTGCGCTGGCGCGACCGCCGGCCTGCTAAGCGAACGGAGCGATCGAGCATGAACAAGTTATTGCGTGTTACGCCTCTTGTGGCGTTGCTCGCGCTAAGCGCGTGCGTGACCATTCCCCCCGGCCCCAGCGTGAGAGCGATGCCCGGGAGCGGCAAGAATTTCGACCAGTTCCGCAACGACGACGCCATTTGCCGGCAGTATGCGCAAGACCAGATCGGCGGCGCGACGGCGAACGAGTCTGCCGTTGACAGCGGCGTAAGGAGTGCCGCGGTGGGCGCCGCAGTCGGCGCGCTGGCCGGTGCGGCGATGGGCGGGCATCAAGGCGCGGGTGTGGGCGCGGGTATGGGACTGTTGGCGGGGTCCGCCGTCGGCGCCAATGCCAGCCGGACTTCGGGCTATGGTTCGCAGCGCCGCTACGACAATGCCTATGTGCAATGCACGTACGCCAAAGGCGAACGCGTGCCCGTGTCCGGCCAGATGAGCGAGTCTGCGCGCGCGTACGCTCCGCCCCCGAGCGCCTACGCGCCGCCGCCACCGCCGCCCGGTTACCCGCCGCCTCCGCCCCCGGGTGTGGCGCGCTAGTTCCGGTTTCGGGTCTTAGCCGCGCCGCGGCCATCCGGTTATCGGCGCTGCGCGGCGAATTTGGCGCATTAGAACGTTTTGCTCATGAACTTTGGAGGTTAGTATGAATAAGCTAGTCAGTACAGTTGCGCTTTCCGCCTTGCTTGCGGCCATCACCGCGTCGACCGCGTTTGCTCAAACGGCACCGATCGCGGAATCCCAATCCGCGTCGCCGACAGGCAGGGGATTTGCCGAGCGTCCTTTCAGCCGGCCTACCGAGCGTGTCGAAGCGCGATTGGCCTACGTAAAGACCGCTCTGAAAATAACCGATGCGCAACAGGCGCAGTGGGATGCTTACGCCAGCTTCGTTCGCAAGAGCGCGCAAGACAAGGAGCAGCGTTTCAAGGAGAGCCAATCCGGCGAACGCGGACGTCCGCAGCACGAGCGGCCGAACGCAATCGAGCGGCTCGAACGTACGCAGTCCTTCCTTGCCAATGCGGTTACGCGTATCAATCAGCTCCTGGCCGTGCAGAAGCCGCTTTACGCCGCTTTGTCGCCCGAGCAGCAGAAGATTGCCGATGTGGTGCTGCGTCCGCGCCATCGGGCCATGCAAGGACCGTCGATGCACGGGCACGGTGGATACGCCCGGGGCTGAGGGCGCAATAAAGATCCGGATTCATCCTGAAAATTCGGTATCTGCGTCTTGCACTACTTGCCGCGGCCGCGTCAACTAAGAGGCCATTTCGGTAATTCCGAAATGGCCTCTTAGAGCCTGTTTCAAAACGAGGGGATACATCCCCTCGTGCTCCCCTAATTCAGGGGCCATTTCGGTAATTCTGAAATGGCCCCTTAGTTATTCGGCGCACAGCGCAGCGGCGCCAGAAACAATGGTGTCTGGCTATTTGTTATCGAAATCCTTTGGCGTCCAGCCGCCGCCAAGATTCGTCACCAGTTGCGTATAGGCGACCACGCGCTGGCCCAGCAGGTTCGTCGCCGATCTGTGGTTCGCCAGGGCGGTCGCCTGCGCCACGACCACATTGAGAAAACTGACTGTGCCTGCCTTGTACTGGTTCAAAGCGAGCGCAAGCGATTGATCGGCGAGTTTGACTGCATCGTCCAGGACTTCGGCCTCCTGTTCGAGGATGCGCAGTGCCGCCAGGTTGTCCTCGACTTGCTGGAACGCGGTCAGCACGGTCTGGCGGTAGGCGGCCACGCTGGCGTCGTAGGCGGCGGTCGCCTGCGCCGTCTGGGCCCGGCGCAGCCCGCCGTCGAACAGGTTAAGGGCGAGGGCGGGACCGAACGACCAGAAGCGGCTGGGCGCGGTAAGCCAGTCGACCATGGTCGCGCTCTGGTAGCCGGCCGAAGCCGACAGCGTCAGCGCGGGAAAATACGCCGCGGTGGCCACGCCGATTTGCGCGTTCGCCTGCGCCATGCGCCGCTCTGCGGCAGCGATGTCCGGGCGGCGCTCGAGCAGCGCCGAGGGCAGGATTGCGGGGAGTGGCGGCGGCGTCACCGTTAGCGGCTGGCGCGGGATCGAAATGCCCGACGGCGGCCGGCCCACGAGCGAGGCGATGGCGTGTTCGAGTTGGGCGCGCTGCACGCCGATATCGATCGCCTGAGCCTGCGTGGTCTTCAACTGGACCTGCGCCTGCACCACGTCGGCCTTGGCGACGGTGCCCGCCGCATACTGATTCTGCACCAGTTTGAACGATTTCTCATAGGCGGCGACTGTGTCCTCCAGCAGTTGCTGCTGGGCGTCGAGCGAGCGCAACTGGAAGTAGCTTTGCGCCAGCGCCGCGTGCGCCGACAAGCGTGCCGACTCAAGATCGCCCGCACTCGCCTGTGCGCCTGCCGTGTTCGCCTCGACCGCGCGGCCGATGTTGCCCCACACGTCCGGCGCCCAGCTCGCCTGGAACGGAATGTTGTGATTGGTGACCACGCCCCTAGATACCGCGGTCGCAGAGGGCTGGGCGATGGTTGTCGCCGAGGCGCGCGAGCGCGTGTCGGTGATGCCGCCGGTAACGCTGGGGAAATAGCCGGCGCGCGCCGACTGCACCAGCGCGAGCGCCTGCCGGAATTGGGCTTCGGCCTTGGCCAGATTCTGATTGGAAATATCGACCTGGTCCTGCAGTTGGTCGAGCAGCGGGTCGCCGAATATTTTCCACCACTTGCCGCGGGCGACATCGTCCCTGGGCTCGGCCGGCTTCCACTGGCCCGCTTCCTTGTAGGCGGCCGGGGTGTCGACACTGGGCCGCACGTAATCCGGGCCGACGCTGCAGCCGGCGAGCAGCGCGGCTGCAGCCAGCGCCATGGCATTCAGTCGCATAAAACCTCTGCGCGCTGTTTCATCTGTCATAAGGGGCGATTTCATGGATTTGCCTGGACCGGCGCGCTTCTCGGCGCCCTGCCGAAGCGCCGCTCGCGCTGACGCCGGAACCAAAGGCCGAACCGGTCGAGATAGATATACACCACCGGCGTGGTGTACAGCGTAAGCATCTGGCTGAACACCAGGCCGCCGACGATGGCGATGCCCAGCGGGCGGCGCAGTTCAGCGCCTTCGCCCAGGCCCAGCGCGAGCGGGATGGCGCCGAACAGCGCGGCCATGGTGGTCATCATGATCGGCCGGAAGCGCCGCAGGCAGGCCTGGAAGATCGCCTGTTCCGGAGGCAGGCCCTGGCTGCGCTCGGCGTCGAGCGCGAAGTCGATCATCATGATGGCGTTCTTTTTCACGATGCCGATCAGCAGGATCACGCCGATCAGCGCGATGATATTGAATTCCGAGCGGAACGCGAGCAGCGCCAGCAGCGCCCCCACGCCGGCGGAAGGCAGGGTCGAGATGATGGTGAGCGGGTGCACGAAGCTCTCGTAGAGTATGCCCAGCACAATGTACACCGCGAGCAGCGCCGCCAGAATCAGCACTGGCTGGCTGTCGAGCGAAGCCTGGAATGCGCGTGCCGTGCCCTGGAACGTGCCGTGCACGCTGGTCGGCGTGCCGATACGATCCATGGCGTCCTGCACTGCAAGCGTCGCATCCGACAGGGACACGCCGGCAGGCAGATTGAACGAGATGGTCGAGGCAGCGAACTGGCTCTGGTGATTAACGCCCAGCGGCGTGTTGGTGGGTTCGTAGCGGCTGAATGCCGACAAGGGCACCTGCGCCCCGCCCGGCGTCTTGACATACACGTTGTTGAGCGTCTCCGGGCTTTGCCAGAATTCGGGCGCCGCTTCCATCACCACCCGGTACTGGTTGAGCGGATTGTAGATGGTCGACACCTGGCGCTGGCCGAAGGCGTCGTTCAGCGTCGCATCGATCATCTGCGGCGTGACGCCGAGCTTGGAGGCCGTGTCGCGGTCTATGACCAGCGTGGTCTGCAGGCCCTTGTCCTCCTGGTCGGTGTTGACGTCGACCAGCTGAGGCAGGTCGCCCAGCGCGCGGCGCACGCGCGGCTCCCAGGCGCGCAACTCCTCCAGGTCGTCCGCCTGCAGCGTGAACTGATACTGAGCGTTGGCCTGACGTCCGCCCACGCGGATGTCCTGCACCGGGACCAGGAACAGGGCCGCACCGGGCTCGCGCGCGAGCTTGCCGCGCAGCCTGGCGATGACCTGGTCGGCGTTGAGTTTGCGCTCGCCGCGCGGCTTGAGCGTCGCGAACATGAAGCCGCGATTGCGCTGGCCGCCGCCGGTGAATGCGACCACGTTCTGCACGTCGGGATCCTGGCGCACGATTTCGGCGAAAACGGCCACCTTTTGTTGCATCGCCTGAAACGAGATGCTCTGGTCGGCCTGGATGCTGCCGACCAGGCGCCCGGTGTCCTGCTGCGGGAAGAATCCTTTGGGCACGATGATGTAGAGATAAATATTGAGGCAGACGGTCGCGGCGAGCAGCGCCAGCATGACGAGGCCGTGTCTGAGAGCCCAGGCGAGCGACGTTTCGTACCATCCGAGCAGCGCGGCGAACACCCGCTCGCTCGCCCGGTAAAGGCGGCCGTGTGAGCGTTCGCCCTCCCGGCGCAGCAGGCGTGCGCACATCATCGGCGTGGTGGTGAGCGACACCAGCAGCGAGATGAGTATCGCCACCGACAGCACCACGGCGAACTCGCGGAACAGGCGTCCGATGATGCCGCCCATGAGCAATATGGGCACAAACACCGCGATCAGCGACAGGCTCATCGACAGTACGGTAAAACCCACTTCGCGGCTGCCCTGCAGCGCCGCCTTCATCGGCGTCATGCCCTCCTCGATGCGGCGCGAAATGTTCTCCAGCACCACGATGGCGTCATCGACGACGAAGCCGGTGGCAATGGTCAGCGCCATCAGCGACAGGTTGTCCAGGCTGTAGTCGCACAGGTACATGACGCCGAAGGTGCCGACGAGCGACACCGGCACCGCGACGCTGGGGATCAGCGTCGCGCGCCAATTGCGCAGAAACGCGAACACCACCATGATCACCAGCGCGACCGAGACCATGAGCGAGCGCCCGGTGTCCCGCAGGGATGCGCGGATGGTCGGCGTGCGGTCCATCACCACGGCGAGATCGATCGCGCTCGGAATCGAGGCGGCGAGCTGCGGCAGCACCGCTCTGACGCGGTCGACGGTGTCGATGATGTTCGCGCCGGGCGCCCGGTTGAGCACCAGCAGCACCGCCGGCTTGCCGTTGGCCGAGCCGTCGTTGCGCAGGTCCTGCACCGAGTCGACCACCTGGGCGACGTCGGCGAGGCGCACGGCCGCGCCCTTGCGGTAGGCAATGATCAGCGGCAGATACTCCGCGGCCTTCTTCGCCTGATCGTTGGCAAGGATCTGCCAGTGGCGCTCGCCGTCCTCCACCGAGCCCTTGGGCCGGTTCGCGTTGGTCGCAAAGATGGCGGCGCGCACCTCCTCCATGCCGATGCCGTATTTGTTCAGCGTCGCCGGGTTCAGCTCCACCCTCACCGCCGGCAGGGAACTGCCGCCTACGCTCACCTGGCCCACGCCCTTCACCTGCGACAGTTTTTGCGCCAGGATGGTCGAGGCCGCGTCGTACATCTGGCCGCGGTTCATGGTGTTCGAGGTCAGCGCGATGATCAGGATCGGCGCATCGGCCGGATTCACCTTGCGGTAGGTCGGGTTGCTCGGCAGGCCGGTGGGCAACAGGCTCCTCGCGGCGTTGATCGCGGCCTGCACGTCGCGCGCCGCGCCGTCGATATCGCGGTTGAGGTCGAACTGCAGGGTGACGCGCGTCGAGCCGAGCGAACTCGACGAGGTGATCTCGGTGACGCCGGCGATGCGGCCGAGCGCGCGCTCGAGCGGCGTCGCCACGGTTGCTGCCATGGTCTCCGGGCTCGCCCCGGGCAGTCCGGCCTGTACCGAAATGGTCGGAAAATCCACCTGCGGCAGCGGCGATACGGGCAGCAAGCGGAACGCGATGGCCCCCGCCAGCGCGATGCCCAGCGTGAGCAGGGTCGTGGCCACCGGTCGTGCGATGAAGGACGCGCTAATGTTCATGCCTCGGCGTCTCCGGGCCGGTTGCCGGCCGCGCGCACGCGCCGGGCGAGGCGGTCGAACGCAAGGTAGATCACTGGCGTGGTAAACAGCGTGAGCACCTGCGAGAACAACAGCCCGCCCACCATGGTGATCCCGAGCGGATGGCGCAGTTCGGAGCCAACGCCGGTGCCGAGCATCAGCGGCAGCGCCGCCAGCAGCGCGGCCATGGTGGTCATCAGGATCGGCCGGAAGCGCAGCAGGCAGGCCTGGCGGATCGCCTCGCGCGGACTCTTGCCCTCTTCGCGCTCGGCCGCGAGCGCGAAGTCGATCATCATGATCGCGTTCTTCTTGACGATGCCGATCAGCAGGATGATGCCGATGATGGCGATGATGTCTATGTCCTTGCCCGCAAGCATCAGCGCGAGCAGCGCACCGACCCCGGCGGAGGGCAGCGTGGACAGGATCGTCACCGGGTGGATGTAACTTTCGTACAGCACGCCGAGCACGATGTACATGGTGACGATCGCCGCCAGGATCAGCAGCAGCGTATTGTCGAGCGAAGACTGGAACGCGAGCGCGGCGCCCTGGAAGCGCGTCTGCACGCTCGCCGGCAGGCTGATGTCCTTCTCCGCGGCGCGGATCACGTCGACCGCGTGGCCGAGCGAATAGCCGGGCGCGAGGTTGAACGAAACGGTCGCGGACGGGAACTGGCCCAGGTGATTGACCAGCAGCGGCGCCATTTTCTCGCTCACGTGCGCGATGGTGGACAGGCGCACCAGGCCCCCGGCCGAGGAATCGACATAAATGTCCTCCAGCGCGGCCGGGCCTTGCTTGAACTCGGGCCCCACCTCCAGCACCACCCGGTATTGGCTGGTCTGGGTGTAGATGGTCGAAATCAGCCGCTGGCCGAAAGCGTTGTAGAGCGCGTTGTCGATCGCTCCCGGCGTCACGCCGAGCCGGCCGGCGGTAGCGCGGTCGATGTCCACGTAGGCCTGCAGGCCCCGGTCCTGCAGGTCGCTCGCGACGTCCGCGAGTTGCGGCAGGGTGCGCAAGCGCTCGACCAGTTTCGGCACCCAGGCGGAGAGCTCTTCCGGGTCCGCATCCTCGACGCTGAACTGGTACTGGGTGCGGCTGACGCGGTCCTCGATGGTCAGGTCCTGTACCGGCTGCATGTACAGCGCAATGCCTTCCACCTTGGCGAGCCGGGGCTGCAGCCGCCGGATGACCTCCACCGCGTTCACGCCGCGCTCGGCCAGCGGCTTCAAATTGATCAGCACGCGCCCGCTGTTGAGCGTGGTATTGATGCCGTCGACGCCAATGAACGAGGACAGGCTCTCCACCGCCGGATCCTCCAGCACCGCGCGTGCGATGGCGCGCTGGCGCTCGGCCATCGCGCTAAAGGAGACGGACTGCGGCGCTTCGGAAATGCCCTGGATCACGCCGGTGTCCTGCACCGGAAAGAATCCCTTGGGCACGAAAATGTACAACAGCGCGGTGAGCGCGAGCGTGCCGATCGCAACCCACAGCGTGGCACGCTGGCGATCCAGCACCCAGTCGAGCATCTCGCCGTAGCGGGCGATCACCCGGTCGAGGAATCGCCCGCTCTCGCGGTAGAACCACCCCTGTTCGGCTTCTGGCGTATGCCGCAGCAGTTTCGCGCACATCATCGGCGTAAGCGTGAGCGAAACCACGGCCGATATCAGGATCGCGACGGCGAGGGTGATCGCAAATTCGCGGAACAGGCGCCCGACGACATCGCTCATGAACAGCAGCGGAATCAACACTGCGATCAAGGAGAAAGTCAGCGAAATGATGGTGAAGCCGATCTGTTCCGAACCCTTCAGCGCGGCGTCTAAAGGAGAAAGCGGCGGCGAATCGGCGGTCCCTTCGATATAGCGTGACACGTTTTCGATCATCACAATGGCGTCGTCGACGACGAAGCCGGTGGCGATGGTGAGCGCCATCAGCGTCAGGTTGTTGATGGAAAATCCCGCCAGGTACATTACGCCGAAGGTGCCCACCAGCGACAAGGGCACCGCGATGCTGGGAATAATGGTCGCGGAAACGTTGCGCAGGAACAGGAAGATCACCATCACCACCAGCACCACCGCGAGTACCAGCTCGATTTTCACGTCCCTGACCGAGGCGCGGATGGTGGTGGTGCGATCGGTAAGCAAGACCACATCCACCGAGCCCGGCAGCGTCGCCTGCAGTTGCGGCAGCAGCAGCTTCACCCGGTCCACCACCTCGATCACGTTTGCGCCGGGCTGGCGCTGGATGTTGACCAGCACCGCGGCCGTGTCATTGGCCCACGCGGCGAGGCGCACGTTTTCGGCGTCGTCGATCGTCTTGGCGACGTCCGCCAGCCGCACCGGCCCGCTGTTCTTGTAGGCGATGATCAGGTTTCTGTATTCGTCCGCCGATTTGAGCTGGTCGTTGGCGTCGATGGTGGAGGCGCGCGCGGGGCCGTCGAAGCTGCCCTTGGCCTGGTTCACGTTGGCGCTGGCGATCGCGATGCGCAGGTCATCCAGGCTGAGGTTGTAAGCCGCCAGCGCCTTGGGATTCGCCTGGATGCGCACTGCCGGCCGCTGGCCGCCGGACAGGCTGACCAGGCCCACGCCCGGCAACTGCGCAATTTTCTGCGCGATGCGCGTGTCGACCAGATTCTGCACCTTGACCAGCGGCAGGGTCTTCGACATGACCGCGAGCGTCATGATCGGCGTATCGGCCGGATTCACCTTGTTGTAGATCGGCGGCACCGGCAGGTCGGTCGGCAAGAGATTGCTCGCCGCGTTGATCGCCGCCTGCACCTCCTGCTCGGCCACGTCGAGCGATAGCTCCAGGCTGAATTGCAGCGTGATCACCGATGCGCCGCCGGAACTGGTGGAAGACATCTGGTTCAGGCCCGGCATCTGGCCGAACTGGCGCTCCAGGGGAGCGGTGATCGACGAGGTCATCACATCGGGGCTGGCGCCCGGGTACAGCGTCACTACCTGGATGGTCGGGTAATCGACCTCGGGCAGCGCCGATAGCGGCAGCATGCGATAGGCGACGATGCCCACCAGCAGGATGGCGAGCATGAACAGTGATGTCGCCACCGGCCGCAGAACAAAGATGCGCGACGGGTTCACCGATCGGCCAGTCTGCTAGTTGCCGGCTTCACGCTGACGGCGCAATTCGAGCATGCGCCGCTTGCGCTCCTCCTCCGGAAGTTTCTTGATCTCTTCGCCGAATTCGCCGCGATCGATGCGCGCGTTGAGTTCCTCCCAGCGCTTGCGCTGTTCCTCCGCCGATTGGGCCTGCCCTGGCCCCACCGCCGCGTTGGCGGCAGCGCCCGGCGCGGCGCCATCGGGTCGGGCGCGCGCCGGATTCGGGCCTTTGCTCGCACCGTCTTTGCCCGGCGTTGCGGTCTTGCTCACGGGTTCGACCTTGGCGCCTTCGCGCAGCTTGTCCGCCCCGTCCACCACCACTTGCTCGCCGGGCGCCAAACCCGCCGCTATCGAAACATCGTCGCCCTGTGCCGGCCCCAGCTTGACCACGCGCACCGTGACCGTATTGTCGGGCTTGACCAGATAGACGAAGGTGCCGGGCGTGCCGCGCTGAATCGCCGCGCCGGGCACCAGCGTCGCGTCGCGTTTCACGTCGAGCAGCATGCGCACATTGGCGAACTGGTTCGGAAACAGGCTCAAGTCCTGGTTGGCGAACTGTGCTTTGAGCTTCACCGTGCCCGTGGTCGGATCAATCTGGTTGTCCACGGTGAGCAGGGCGCCGCTGGCGAGTTTGACCTTATCGGCGCGGTCATAGGCTTCGACCGCGAGTCTTTCTCCGGCGCGCAGCTTCTGCATCACCGGCGGCAAATTGTCCTCGGGAATGGTGAACACCACGGTAATCGGCTGCAACTGGGTAATGACCACCAAGCCATTTGCGTCGGAGGCGTGCACCATGTTGCCCGGGTCGACCTGGCGCAGTCCCAGGCGTCCGCCGATCGGCGCTGAAACGCGGCAATAGATCAGCTGCAGCTTGGCGTTGTCGATCTGCGCCTGGTCTACTCTGACCGTCCCCTCATATTGCCGGACCAGCGATTCCTGCGTATCCAGCTGCTGCTTGGCCACGGAATCCTGCGCCAGCAGGACGCGATAGCGCTCCAGGTCGATGCGCGCATTATTCAGCAGTGCCCGGTCCTTCGCCATCTGGCCCTCGGCCTGATCGAGCTGCACCTGGTACGGCCGCGGATCAATTTCCGCCAGCAGATCGCCGGCACGCACCACCTGCCCTTCGCGGAACAGCACCTTCATCAGCTGCCCGTCGATGCGTGTTCTTACCGTCACCGTGGCTACCGGGACCACCGAGCCCAGGCCGGCGATGCGGACATCCACATCGCCCTTCCTCGCCGGCGCCATGGTCACCGGAACGCTGCGGCCCGCCGCATTCGGGCCGCCTCCGGACCTGCCGGCCGGGGGCGCGCCGGCGCCAGGCGCTGCGGGCAGCTTGGAAAAATACCAGTAGGCCCCGGCTGCGGCGAGCAGCAGGCACAACGCGGCCAGCCAGCGTCCATGTCGTCGCTTCGGGTGCGCTGAGCGTGAGGCTGGCATCTGGGGGCGAGGGCCGCTTTCGCTTGTACTCTCGGCTGGTGTCATCATGGTCTGGCGCGACATCCTTTCGGGAAACTCGGCAACGGTTCGGTCAAAAGGGGGCGCGCGAGGCGATTGCGCGCGCGTGCCGAATTCCGAAACGTGTTGCGCTCCGGCCGGCCGCCGGGATCGCGCCATGGCCAATGCCTGAAGTTGCGGGTACGCCCGCCAAAAATTCCACGTTGAGTTTATAGCCTGCCTGGGCACTGGCAGGCAAACCGCGATTGTAACGATATGTTGCGCAGTCCGCTGCAGCGCGGGATACCGCATACGCAAACACAAGGAACGCGATCCTGGCGAGAATTGCGGAGCGCCGCATGCGCAGGTATTTTGGGGCAAGGCGCTACATCCGTGCCTATTGCAATGCTGTCCAATCGTTGCCGGGATTGCCCGGTTACAAATGGATACATTTGTTTCACTTCCGAAACCCGGGGCATGCTGCTTGCGCGTACACTTGGCGCGCACTAATATCGCCAGTCTTCTCAGGGAAGCACCACCGGCAATGCCAGGGGCTGGCGTACATAAGATAAAGGATGGATATGAAAAGAATTGCAGCGGACATCTTGATCATAGCGGCCAGCCTGATTCTGGCAAGTTGCGGTGTGGTGGGGTCGGGAAAGTCGGCCAGCCCGCCCGCCGGGGGCATCAACGTGGTTGCCGGCGACACCCGCGTAACGGTCTCGTGGGTTGCGGAGTCGAACGTCCAGTACTGGCTTTCTTACTCGACTAGTTCCAGCGCCGTCACCTCGGCAAGTTCCAATTCCTTCCCCGGCGGCGGGATTATGATGAACGTGTCCTCGCCGCTGGTGATCCCGGGGCTGGTCAACGGAAGCACCTATTATTTCACCATGGACGCCAGAATCAGCGGCGGGCCGGGTGGCGCCAGCACGCCGGTGGTTTCCGCGACCCCGCGCTATGCCGGGGTCGCGCCTTTGCCCTGGAATGCAGGCGTCGCTCTGGGCACCAACGACCTCAGGGGAACGACGTTTGGAACCACCTTCGCGACCAGCGTTGCGAACCCCGTCGTCGCCGTGGGCGCAGGCGGCGCCCTGTTTTCCAGCCCTGACGGCATCACTTGGACGCCGCGCAGTTCCGGCGTCGCCAGCGATCTCAATGCGGTCCTGTTCGAAACCAGCGCCTATGTTGCGGTGGGCGCCGGCGGCGTGATCCTCAACAGCTCCGACGGACTGACTTGGCAGATTGGGACGTCCAAAACGGCGAACGCGCTCAATGGCCTTGCCTCCAACGGCGCCGGTGTTTTTATCGCCGTAGGAGCGAATGGGACGATCGTCAGCTACACCATCGCGGCCGGCGGGACCCTGGTGACTTCGGGCACCAGCAATAACCTGAACGCTGTCGCCTTCACGGGCGGCAGGACGGTGGCGGTCGGCGCCGGGGGCGTCATTGTGACCAGCGCCGACGGGGTCAATTGGACGACGGTTGCTTCCGGGACTACGCAAGACTTGAACGCTGTTACTTACGGCGCGGGCCGGTTCGTCGCGGTGGGTGCCGCCGGAACCGTCGTGACCAGCACGGATGGCATTACCTGGACGGTACGGCCCGCCATCACTCCGAAAAACCTTGCCGCGGTTACCATCGGATCTCAGTTCGTCGCAGCCGGAAGCGGCGGCAGCCTGTTCACCAGCCTGGACGGCATCACCTGGAGCGCCCAGGCCTCGGGCACCAGCAATGACCTGAAGGCTGCGGCGAGCGGAAACGGCGGCTACTCGCTGGTGGGCGCGGCAGGGACCAACTTGACGGCTTATTAGACGGCTGGATATGCAAAGGCGCCGCCGATTGCTCAAGACCGACGCCGGGCCGGGAACCGTCGTAGCCGCGGCGAGCTAAGCGCGATGCGCCTTTCCAAGGCATTGCGTTTCGCCGTCCGCCAGATCGCGGGGGCCGGGTATTCCAGG
>Ga0334722_10005119_pt1 | contig 13349 bp, 13 predicted proteins | sample C3_bottom_MG_FD_207210 | JGI IMG/M metagenome (GOLD analysis project Ga0334722, IMG submission 207210) | Sediment microbial communities from Yellowstone Lake, YNP, Wyoming, USA - C3_bottom | ecosystem: Environmental > Aquatic > Freshwater > Lake > Sediment | place: USA: Wyoming | collected...
ATCCGCTAAAGAAAAGTATTTTGTACTCCATTCCCTTCACGTCACTTTCTAGGGAAAAGCTGAAAAGAAAGAGCGCTGCTACACATACAACTGCTATTGCTAGGAAATAAAGAGCAAACCCCACTCGCGCTAAGTCTGTGCTACCTTTTGTCCTTAGCGATCCGCATTCCACGCCCACCATCCCCTTTTATTTTTTGATTGTCAAACAGCGCACCACAGTTTCTAAATTACCCTAAAATTCGGCAACTTGCAAGAAAAAACCGCTGGCTCATTTTGAATCAGCGGCAATATTGCCAGTTTGGTCTTCTTTAGATATCAAGCTGTTCGTTTTTTGGTTGATTGGGATAGCGAGACCTTATCAGCTCAATTTGGGCTCTCGCCAAGTCGTAATTTTCTGTACCCTTGAGGGTTTCTAAGAATTCATGGAGTTTCTGCCAAACTTCATTGGCTTGTTCCCGCGCTTGGAACGCATGAATTTCTGCCTGTCTGGCTTCACCCTCATGCCTTCTTGCAAAGCGATATAACTCCGCCGCTCTGTCTTTAGAGCTAAGCGATTCTAAGTGCTTACTCATTGCTCTCCTCCCGTATCCTGTTTAACAACTCATCCGTACGCGGTGTTTTATTGCTTTGAGCGTGAAGATTGTAGTACGGCGAAAAACACAACCCCACACGACTCGGTTTTGTTATGCCAAGCGCTTCTTCAATTTCACTAAGCGACATTTTTCCCAGCGCCCCTTGGTTTCCAAGCTGCTCGAGTTTCTGACATCGCTTACGCTTCTGACGCTCTCCGGCACTCGCTTTTTTGAGTTTCAAAGAACACCCTCCTTGTTGATGTCTGTGATATTTTAATTTTACCGCAAATAAAAAGCAATATCAAAAAAAATCCCTTTTCTGCGATAGCACAAACGGGAAAAATTAAAACAATCCATTACCTACTCAACTAATTGCCTCCACCCAAAGGGTAGTCGCCCTCTGGGCGAAACTGCCTGCTTGCCTAATCTCCTAGTTTCCCAATACCTATTCACTAGTTCCCTATTTCCCTAATCCCCTAGTTTCCTAATCCCTAATTAACTATTCAACAATCTCCCCTCCAAAAATTTCAAGCGCTTTTTTAAGAGTTTCATCTTTTGTATTTTTGCTTGATGATTGATTTTTTGCCGGTAGTTTCTGCTCTGGAGAATTATTTTTTGCGCCCACTTCACACTTTATTTTTAAATTTTTGCCCAAAACTTCGGCAATGGCGGCGGAAACACGCTTTTTATTTTCAGGATCCTCAACCTTTTCCATGTGAAATTTGTAAGAAAACCGTAAGGTTAATTCATCGCCCTCTAAATTCACTGGCTCTGACTCCCGCAAAAACGCGCGGAGCGAGTGGTTGTATGCCTTAACTTTGTCCAAAATTTTTGTCCAGTTGGATTTAACTTCAGTTAAATCCAAACCAGAAACATTAGACTTTGAACCTGAAACTTGAGATTTAAAACTAGAAACTTTTTCTCTCCCAGTTTCCTGTTTACTATCTGCCTCTCTACCTGAGCGCCTATCGCTCGCCTCCACATCTTTGCCTTCTTGTTTTTCTATTTTTTCTTCACTTTCTAACTTGCCCTCTTCCTGACTGTCTGGCTTATCACTGCCTCCCTGACTGACTATCTGTTTTCCATCCACTCGAGACTCTAGGTTCGAAACTCCAGACTTATTCTCGCAAATTTCCCACACAGCTACCTCAAGCGGCAACTCCTCGGTTGGGGAAAGCGGAAACAGCTTCCTAGACGCTAAAAGCACTTTAATTGCCTCTAAAATTTCTTGCCCAGAAGCTATTCCGGCTTGCTTTTTGACCACTTCAACTTGTTCTGTAGTTAACTCCAAATTTTCAACTCCACCCAATTTTGCCCCAAGCAAGTTTCTAAAATGTAAAATAACATTACCCAAAAATTGCTCCAAATTATAACCGCTTTCCTTGGCATACTCTACCACACCAACAGCACCCTTGGCATCGCCTGAAAGTAGAAAAGAAGCAAACTTGGAAACCGGCGCAAAATCCGCAATTCCCAAAGTTAGCATTAAAGATTCTTTGGTAATTTTGGCATCCGTCCCACGGGCTTGATCTAAAAGAGAAATTGCATCGCGATGCGCGCCACCGGCCTGGGCGGCAATAAGTTCAAGCGCGTCTTTTGAAATATCAATTTTTTCCTGTTTTGAAATATGCTCCAAGTATTTAATTATGTCTCCCATTCCAATGCGCTTAAAATCAAACTTTTGACAACGAGAAACAATGGTTTCCGGCACCTTGTGAAGCTCGGTTGTGGCTAAAACAAAAATTGTCCCTGCTGGCGGCTCTTCAAGGGTTTTAAGAAGGGCGTTCCACGCTTCCTTGGTTAGCATGTGCACTTCATCTATAATAAACACTTTATAGCGGGATTTTGAGGGCGCAAATTTTACTTTTTCGCGCAGTTCCCTCACGTCATCAATGCCTCTGGTTGATGCGGCATCAATTTCAATAACATCTAAAGCCCGGCCCGCTGTAATTTCTAAGCAACTTTCGCACTTGTTGCAGGGTTCCGGCAGGTCTTGAGTTTTGAGCTTTGAGTGTTGAGTGTTGGATTCCCCACTTTTGACTCCAGACTCAATACTCGCGACCTGGCAGTTAACCGCTTTTGCTAAAATGCGGGCCGTGGTGGTTTTGCCCGTGCCGCGTGGTCCCGCAAATAAATATGCATGGCCAACTTTACCTTGCGATAGCGCCCCCTGCAAGGTTTTGGTTATATGCTCCTGGCCCGAAACCTCCCCAAATGTCTGCGGCCTATATTTTCGGTATAGCGAAGTAGACAAAAAATCCCCCTAAATACGAGATTCTAAATACTAAAATTATTATCTCCTAACTAACCAATTCAAGCAAGTGCAAAATGCCACTCTAAAAAACTCTTGACACCGCTTTTCTTCTGTGTTATACTTCTTGAGGTTTTCCATCAGGCGGATGGGACAGACGCAACACAAGGGCGCAAGGGCAGGAAGAAGAGAGCAAGCATCAATCCGATGCAATTGTTGGCCGCAGAGTGCCGCCAACAATACCCTAGCCCAGGGAAAAGTCCGTCCCGTCTCTACTCTGAAAGGAGGTTTGATGGAAATACCAGTCCCGTGCAGGGGTTGCCTTGCTGGGGATTGTGGGTCCTGCCCGCACAATCCTTAGAACAAGGCATATCCGTGCAATTTAGGGCCGAGCAGACTAGGACTGCTTGGGAACAGAAGCCTTTAAGGCCACAACAATGTGTCTGAGAGGCATCCTACTTTTTGCCCCGAGTGGCGCCCAACACAAAATCATTCTACACTACGTTGGGTCCGCCACTCGCACTCCACTACTATTACATGATTATGTAGTGCTGATGAGCTCTAAAAAGAGCGAAAGTGCGACCAAAAAAACAGGCAAATGCCTGTTTTTTGTATATTATTGTTAATTGTCAGTTGTTAACTGTTAGCCGTTCTAATTACAACTCAATATCCCCCAATGCCACATCCTTTTCTTTCTTAGCCTTTTTCTTTTTGGCTGGTTTTCCCGCCTGCGCCGAGGCTTCGGCGGACAGGTCTGCCTTTTCTTCCTGCGCGGACAGATCTTCCTCTTCTGACCCACTAATTTCCCCAGAAAATCCCCTTGGAATTACCGCCTCAATTGCGCCCCATTCTGAGTCCCCCTCCTTTGGAACAATTAAAGCCACTTCATCGCCCGATGCGGCCTTAAAGTATGTTACAGAAGCTAAAAGTACATTGTAAGTTTTGCCTTCTGCTAAAACTCTAAATTTGCCGTCTTCTGAAACTAAGGTGCCAATTACTTTTTTGCGCTCAACCGGCCCAATTTGTTTAAAGACAAAAGAACCGTCTTCTAAAATTGTCAGTTTTAGCATATCACCTTGGGCAAGCTTTGATTTTGAAGCGTAGTTAGCCGGAATTGGATATTTTTGGCCATCTGGGCCTAACATTCCTTCACCGTCAAAAACACCCTCAACAATTTTGCCACCCTCTTGGGCACTCAAACCTCTTGCCTTCTCAATTAAATGCGTGGTTGACGAAATCCCCATTACTTCCCTTAAAATTTCCTTTGCAGAGTGTAATGAATGCTCGGCTGATTCCACCATTTGACGCGCCAGTTCTAATTTTGACAAATCTCTTTTAGCCATAATTTTTATTCCTCCTTTATTTTAAAGGTTGAAAAATTCAAGGTTCTCGCCTGAGGCGAGGTTCTTATAATTTTCACCTCATTTGTCTTGATTTCACCTCGCAAGGCGTCTCTTGCGCCACGAGCTAAACCATCTAAAATCAAGTTTGTTTTGCCAAGCTAAGCTTGGTTTTAATTAATTTTGTTAGTTTTCCACAGGTTAGAGAATATTATACAGTTTTCCACAGCAATTGTCAATATTTCTTACAGATATCTAATTTGTCTGATGTACAGATAGATTGGGTTGCCCCCTGTCAGTTGTCAGTTGTCAGTTGTCAATTGTCAATTGTCAGTTGTCTCCTCTTCCTTAAACGCCTCACTCAAAAGCTTTTGAGATTCGCGCTCTTTTTCCTCCCGCCACATTTTTCCTTTTTCTAAGTGATCCTTAATTCCTTGCTCTACATCTTCCCTTTCTTTACCATATTTTAGCCGGGAAAGCTGTTTGACTGAAGCGGCAATTTCTGCGCTTTCTGGATATGGATCTACCTTTGTTTCCACCGAAAAAGGCGGCAGGGCGGTGTTGTCCACTAAAAGACGCAAGTAAGCATTATATTTTTGGATATTAACTAAATCTGTTTCGTTAAACACCGGCGCAAAAAACTTTGCCAAAAATTCAGCGTCCTTTGGCCCAATGGTAAAGGAAAACAATGTGCCAATGTTACCAAAAACGGCATTCCGCACGTTTTCATCAAGCTGTTCAATGTATTGGTGGGCGGTAATTAAATTTAGCCGATATTTTCGGGCTTCACTTAAAATTGCCGCAAAAGAATCAGTTGAAAAGTTTTGAAACTCATCCACGTATAAATAAAAATCGCGGCGCTGTTCTTCTGGAGTATCAACCCGGCTCATGGCTGCCATTTGAATTTTAGTGACAAAAATCATCCCCAAAAGCATGCTGTTTAGCTCGCCAACTTTGCCTTTTGACAAGTTTACCAGCAAAATTTTGCCACTATCCATTACTTCCCTAAAATCAAAGGCGCTTTTTACTTGCCCTAAAACACCACGCATAATATCGTTAGTCATAAAAGCGTCAAACTTGGAAGTAAACCAACCTAAAACTTCGGACTTGTGAAAATCTGCGGTTTGGGCCATTTCCTCCTCAAAAAACGACCGAACAATTGGGTCTTTGGCAAATTGCAGTTTATATTTTAAGAAATCATCGTTTGTAAAAATACGAGAAACATCATGAAACAATGCCCCTTCCGGGTCACTCATTGCTAAAAGCGCGGCATTTCTAAACCAACGCTCAAAGCGCGGCCCCATAATACCTTGATGGTGTGGATCATATAACTTATAAAGCATGTTAATGGCTTCTTGCACCAAAAAGTCCTTTTGTTCCGGTTTCTTAAAATCAAACAAGTTTAAACCAAGCGGCCGCTCCATATCACCCGGGTCAAACAAAATTACATCTTCGGCGCGTTCCTTAGGAATTTTGCCTAAAACTCCCTCAATTAAGTCCCCATGTGGATCCACCACACAAACACCCTTACCAGCGTGAATGTCTTGTAATATCATATTTTTCATTAAGGTGGATTTACCAGTACCTGTTTTACCAATAATGTACACATGGCGGCGGCGGTCATCCTCTTTTAGACGCACCTGCCTTACCTCGTTTCTGTAAACATTTTCACCAATCAAAATACCCTCTTTTGGCAACATGGCAGGAGCAGAATAACTTTTGGCGTGGAGCCACTTAATGTTTGGCGTTTCTATTGTTTTTCCGGGAAAATGAAAAACCGCTGCTAACTCCCAGGAAGTTAGTAAATTATTAGTTGAAGCATGATTTTTTAAGATAAAATTATTCACCACTTCTCTTGCCTTAGTTTCGGCTCTCTTAAAGCTGTTTTGAAGGGGTGAGTTAAACTGGGCAAAAGCAGAGGTAATGTTTGCAAGTTGAGCTTGGGCTTGGGTTTCACTTGGAGCTTGGGTTATAATTCTAATGTTTGTCCAAAAACCAACCTTGCTTGCTTTTTCTTGAAGCGCTTTTTGGGTTTGCTCTTGGTTTGGTGTTAGTTTTACGAGCTCTTTTTGTTCTGGCGCTTGCTGTTGCCCTGTGGCAGTGCCCACCAAACCACCCAAAAATTTGCCGGTATTCCAAGCCAACTTTGTGCCATGCCCAAAACCAACTTCCTTGCCTTCTCCAATCCGTTTTGCTTCTGTTAAAACTTTGATGCGCCACTTGGGATCTGCCGGCTCAATTACCACCTGAATAGCCGCCGCTTCCTCCTCCCCCAACTTTGAAAGAGCGTTTGTTAAAACGTTTAGAGAATCTGATTCTAACTCTTCATAAGTTTTAATTGGAAAAATATATTTTTTTAATAGTTCTAATTCTGTTGCCGCAACTTTGCCTTCTATTTCAAAAATATTGTATTCCGCTTCCACTTCCTCCACATGGGCCTGGGGATAAAAACTGGTAATTTGCTTTTCCAAAAGCCCAACCAACTCGCGCGCGCATGCCACAAAAAACAAAATCTCACCTCGCTTGGCAACAATTTCAAAAGAAATGTGTTTTGCCATGCCAGATGAGCTTTCGTAAGTGCTATAAATTGATGCAAAAAAGTCCTCTGCCTTTGCGCCAAAAATGGAGTTTAGCTCCTTTGTATCCCGAATTTCCTCTTCCTTCTTGCCGGTTTCCCGCGGCAGTAAAACTTGAAGCGTCACCATGTTTAAGGAATTTTTAATTCTGTTTCTGTTTTTTTGAATTTTTTTAAGCATATTTAGGACAGCTTGCACTAATTATTACACAATGTCATTATTATTGCCACTTGTTAAGCTACCGGTTGGCTGTTGTGTTTCTGCCGCCTGACTCCCTTTTCCTTGCCCAAAAATTCGGCGAAGCATAATAACAATTTTTGAAAAAAAGTTTGGTGAAATTTTGCCTTTCTGAAAAGCGGTTTCGGCTTTTTCTCCCTCGCCTTCGGCCGCCACTTTAGTTTGGGGCATTCTTGAAACCTCATTTGCCATAGTAATTTCCGTTGTGGTTTTGGCGCCAAGCATTTCAGTGGACTTTACGGCTTCAATTTTCCCAGCCACATCTTCGTGACCCTCTTTTTTAATGTGGAGTGGTTCGTCTTGGGCTCTGCGGCCATACTTAACTTCCGGCTGAACTTGCTCTGGGGTTCTTCCTGGTTGTTCTGGAGTTTGCGGCATTACCTCTGGGTGCTGCGGCATTACCTCAATTTTGTTCGCTAAATCACGCTCAAGGGACTCTTTGGGCGTAATTTCCGGCGTATTTTGTGGTGGGTTTAAATCAGCCATAAGTTTTTTAGACTTGGCGGTTGTTGCACTAACTTTAAAATTATATCACACTCACGAAGATTTAGATAATTTTAAGGACCTCAAACTTTGTTTGAGAACCTTGAAACAAGCCAATATACCTTCCTAATTATATAATGTATTGGCTTATTTTACCACAAAATTACCAAATTGTCAACCTGGAACAGGAATAAAAAAAATCCGAAAGTTGGAAGTGTCTGTTGTTTGCTTCCGCGTTTCGGAATAGCTGGGAATTAAACCTTATTAAAGATTGCCTTTCAGGATATCAAGGAAGGAAGAGGGGGTGTTAAAAACTACAACTTTCCAGCCTTTTCGAATTCCTATTGACCCTTTATCCCACAAATTTAATTCATCTTTAACTGAAATCCAGAAAAGATTCGCCAACACTTCAGTTTTCTCGTGTAGTTCAGCATATTTTCTCGCGTGTTCTTGTCTTTCTGTTGGAGTCTCGGCGTAATCAAGCTTTACTTTGATTTCCGCCGCAGTTTTTGAAAACAGCTTTGCTAATAAGTAAAGTTTTTTTGTTTCACTCCCAACATCTCCAACAATTTCCTCTCCTAGTCCCACCTCGCTAAGAGCTTCTAAAGCAGCCTTCCCTAAATCAACCTCCACCAATTCAGCTTCCAAGGTTTTAAGCCAACTAGTCAATTTTAACAGCCTCCTTTTTGGTAAGAACGATACAGTTACATGCTATTATAAATTATTGTTATTTGCAAAAATCATCGCGAAACTTCTTTTAAACTGCCCGAATTTTTGGGTGGAGATTGCGGCTCTAATTTGCGCCATAAAATTAAACATGAAATGTAAATTGTGGATTGTTAGCAACCTAATGCCTAAAATTTCGTTTTCTCGCAGAAGATGAGAAACGTAAGATAAACTAAAATTTCGGCAAGCATAGCACTGGCAGTTTTCTTCAATTGGCTTTTGGATTGACTTGAATGTTTTATTTAATAAATTAATTCTGCCTTTAGCAGTTAGCGCCGCGCCGTGACGGGCCAAGCGGGTTGGTATTACGCAATCAAACATATCTATACCCCGCTCCACTGACTCTAAAATATCAAGTGGTTCGCCAACTCCAAGCAAATGGCGCGGTTTTGCCTCTGGCAAGTGGGGGTGAATTACTTCTAAAATATGGTACATATCTTCCCGCTTTTCTCCCACAGACAAGCCGCCAATGGCAACACCAGAAACATCTTGGGAAGCAATAAATTTAGTTGATTCTGTTCTTAAATCGTCATAAATCACACCCTGGATAATGCCAAAAAGAGCTTGGAGCTTGGAGCTTAGAGCAAGAGATCGCAACAGCCAATTGTGCGTGCGGAACATGGCCCGTTTAGCTGAAGCATAATCCGCATCTCCGGGAGCGCATTCGTCTAAAGGCATTATAATGTCTGAGCCCAAAGCAGCCTGAATTTGCATTACTGCCTCCGGCGTAAAAAAGTGTTTTGAGCCGTCAATGTGCGAGCGAAACTCCACACCCTTATCTGTAACCTTGACCAATCCCCCTTGTTTCATGTTTCTTGTTTCTTGTTTCTTGTTCCCAAGGGAGAAAACTTGAAATCCGCCAGAATCCGTTAAAATTGGCCCTCGCCAGCCCATAAATTTGTGAAGGCCACCGGCTTTTTTAATAACCGCTGTTCCCGGCCGTAAATATAGGTGATACGCATTTGCCAAAACAATCTCGCCGCCAGCCTCCCTAACATCCTGGGGTGTTAAGGATTTAACAGATGCCAAAGTGCCGCACGGCATGAAAGCCGGCGTTTTAAATTCTCCGTGGGTAGTTTTAAGCACCCCTGTTCTGGCACTCTTATCTTTTGCGGTAACTTTAAAGCTGAAATTATTTTTAATCATGTTCATATTTTAACTTAAAATGAAATTATTTTAAACAAAAAAAGGCCACGCTAAGCGTGGCCTTTAAAAGAATCAATTTACTTCAGCTCAACTTTACATCCCGCTTCTTCAAATTTTTTCTTTGCTTCCTCTGCTTCTTCTTTTGGAACATTTTCTTTAACTGTTTTTGGCGCGGCTTCAACCAAATCCTTGGCTTCTTTTAGTCCAAATTCTGGATTAATTTCTCTAACTGCTTTAATGGCTGCAATTTTGTTAGCGCCTGCATCTGCCAAAACAACTGTATAGGATGATTTTTCTTCAGCGGCAGCGGCTTCTCCGCCCGCTGGAGCGCCTGCGGCAACGGCTACAGGAGCAGCTGCAGAAACACCAAACCTGTCTTCTAGTTCTTTAACAAGCTTGGAAAGCTCTAAAACGCTTAGGCCTTCAATTTTTTTAATGATATCCTTAAACTCACCGGTTGGTTCGGGCTTCCCCGCCTGCGCCGAGGCTTCGGCGGGCAGGTTCTCTTCTTTGGGCTCTTCTTTAACTTCCTCTGCGGGCTTTTCCTCTGCTTTCTCGTCCAGCGGAGCTTCAGCGGAGTTGGATGGTTCTTCTGCGCCTTCTTCTTTCTTGTCCAGCGTAGCATCATTAGACGCGGAGTTGGATTTCTCTTCCTGCGGTTGGTCCCCTGCTTGATCTTCTTGTTTTTGATCATTTTGGGGTTGGTCGGCTGGTTTATCCTGAGCATCATCAGATGCGACAGGATCCTTTTTTTCTTCGTCAGTCATAATTTTCTCCTTTTACTAATAACTACTAATTATTTTAAGCTTTTCACTTTAAGCTTTACTTTTTTGGTATGCGTCTAACACATTCACCAATCCGCGTATATTTCCTGATAACACATTAAGCATTCCTGATAGCGGCGCTGATACTGAACCAACAAGTTTGGCGTAAAGCTCTTCCCGGCCCGGAATTAGGGCTAAATCTTTAACTTCCGCTTCCGAAATTAGTCGTCCCTCAAATATGCCGGCTTTAATTTTTAAATTCTCATTGCCTCTTGCCGCTTCTGCAATAATTTTTGCAGGGGCAAGCCCGTCGCCTTGTCCAAAAGCAATAGCCAAGGGACCTCGAAGCAAATCTTCCGGTAAGCTAACACCAGCGTTTTTGGCCGCTAACTTCACAAGGGTGTTCTTAAAAATTTTATACTCCACCTGTTGTTTGCGGCCCTCCCGCCTAATAGCGGATAAATCATCCATTTTCAAACCCATATAGTCGGTAAAAACCACCATTTTGGCGTTTTTTAGCTTTACCTCAAGCTCTGCCACCAATTCTTCTTTTTTTGCGCGAGAAATTGCCATAATTTTCTCTTGAAAATTTCCTACGGATGTACAAATCTATCGAATGTACGGATTTTGATACCCATAATTTATCCACAACTCCGATTAATCCGTAATTTGTAAGAAATTAAGCATTAAATTAAAAATGTCTGCGTTTCCGCAGACAAAACAATAAGCGATACGCAACATGCGATATGCTAATTCTCCTCGGTAGGATTTCTTCGCTTTCGCGATACCTACTGTCTGCGGCAAACCCCGTTTGACGGGGTAAAATATTCAGTTACAAAATGATTTTACTATTTTTATAATTCTATGTCAACACTTTCGGATACAATCCCAAAAACCTTATTTGCAATTTCTTCTTTGGTGCGCATTTCCTCGCCTTTCACGCACTCCACTACTTTCATATTATAAAGACCCAAAAGTTCTTCATATATTTTGTTTACCTTCAGAAGATACTCCACTTCTTTTTCCTGTCTGTCTTTAATTCTACCTTCCCTTTCCATTAACTCCTGGGAAATTTCAACCGGCACACTCAAAAAAATAGTTAAATCTGGTTTTGGAATTTTGTTTTGGAAAAATTCAATTTGTTCTTGTTGCCTGTAAAACCTAACTCTGTTTTTATATTCAGAAATTTTTGCCCCTTGATAGGCAAAATTAGAATATAAATACCTGTCCATAACAATCCATAACCCATTCTCAAGCGATTTTTTTATTTCAGGGGCAATTTCTTTTCGGTTATCAGAATAGTGTTTTGCAGCAACTTCTGGCGCAATTTTAGTTGGATTGCCGAATTTTCCGTTTAAAAAGTCGCTGATGATTTTTCCGGTTGGCGTGTTGTACGCTGGAATTTCAAAGTATTTGGCGGGAATGCCCTTGGATTTTAACTTTTCAACCAAAAGCGCGGCTTGGGTTGCTTTGCCGCTACCGTCATTGCCCTCAATTACAATTAATTTTCCCCTCATTTGGCGTCACTATTTAAGAATTTTATAGTTAACTTGTTAACTTCAAACTCGTTTATACTTTAATTGAACAACATTTTTGTCCAGTTTCGCCACATCTAGGAGCTCTAAATTTAAATTAACATCCGCGCCGGAAAACAAGGAAAGCCCTTCGCCAAAAACTTTTGGCTCCACGGTGAGCCAAAGCTCATCAATTAATCCCTCTTTTAAAAATAAGCCGTAAATTGTGGCGCCTCCACCCAAAATTACGGTGCTAAATCCACGCGCCTCCAAACCTTTTAATAATTGCGCGGGCGGCGTGTTTGTAAACTCAAGCTCACCTGAAATATTTTTTGAGATATCCGGGTTTAAATCCATTACAATGTTCAAACGCCCTGGAAGCGGCTTAGCAATAGTATTATAAGTAGTTTTGCCCATTACAATAACCCCAGCTTTTTTAGTTTCTTGGACAAACATTTTCTTGTCTGCTCCACTTGTCCAACTAGCCAGCTGGGTATGAGTTTTGGCAATTTTGCCATCTGCGGTCACCGCCGCTAATAAAATAACTTTCATTAGTCGCCAATTTAACACGAATAATAGGCACTAATCAGCGCGAATATTTATCTAAAATCCCCCAACATTGGCAATTTCTGCCTTAATAGTTATTGCTGATTCTTTTGCTTTTTCTGGTCCTGGACAAACTTTTTCCAAGAACCCGTAACCAACCCTCCAACTACAGCCAAGTCCGCTTTAATTGGCGGGTGAGGATCATACCCTTCTACGGTTACATGTTCCGGCTTAAATTCATCAATTTCCTTAAATTCATTTGCAATTACAACTCTTGGAAAGGGGCGCGGCTCTCTTTTGAGCTGTTCTTTAACTTGGGTAATGTGATTGTCGTAAACATGCACATCGCCAAAAGTATGGATAAACTCTCCAGGTTTGTTTCCGGTTACTTTTGCTAAAATATGGGCTAGAAGAGCGTAGCTTGCAATATTAAAAGGAACGCCAAGAAAGATGTCGGCTGACCTTTGATATAAATGAAGAGATAGTTTTCCGTCTTTCACATTGCATTGATACATATTGTGGCAAATTGGGAAGCGGCAGGATTCTTCCGGCAGAGCCATTTCATAAAGATATTCAGGGTTCCATGAGTTAACCAGGGTGTTGTGCGCGTCTGGATCTCGCCTTAGTGTATCTACGACCCATTGAAGTTGATCAACACCTCTGCCGTCTTTCCCAGGCCAGCGACGCCACATTTCACCATAAATGTTTTTTAACTCGCCGTGTTCTTTTGCAAAGTTGTTGTCGTTAGCAATTTTTTCGATAAATTCTTCTTTGCTGAGTTCTGAAACTTCACCTTTCTCCATTTTTTCTCTATAAATTCGGTAAGGATAATCGTCCCAAATATGCACATTATTATCAACCAGATATTTGATGTTTGATTGACCAGACAAAAACCAGCAAAGTTCGTACAAAAGCCCTTTAAAATAAACTTTTTTTGTGGTTAAGAGCGGAAAATCTTTACTTAAATCAAACCTTATCTGCCTGCCAAAAACACTGTGCGTAACATCCCCTGTTCCTTTATCTTCTTGGGGGATGCCGTTTTTTAAAATATCCTCTATAAGATTTAAATATTGATATTCTGGATGTGATTTGTTTGGCATTTTATACTCTCCAGTTTCTTGTCTCAAGACTCAAGTCTCAAGACTTATTTACACCTGCTTCTCCTTTTTCTCTGTTGTTACCCTGCCGCCTTTC
>Ga0334722_10005120_pt1 | contig 13346 bp, 9 predicted proteins | sample C3_bottom_MG_FD_207210 | JGI IMG/M metagenome (GOLD analysis project Ga0334722, IMG submission 207210) | Sediment microbial communities from Yellowstone Lake, YNP, Wyoming, USA - C3_bottom | ecosystem: Environmental > Aquatic > Freshwater > Lake > Sediment | place: USA: Wyoming | collected...
AAATGCCCATAAATTGTTTGAGGCCGCACTTCATGCCAAGAACTGTAACGTGGTCTCGGTTTACTCGCATTTCACGTCTGCCGATTGCGAAGATTCCAGCTTTTCCCGGTTGCAGTTAGAGCGCTTTCTTGATGTGACCAGCTTTTATGAAAAGCAAAGTATCGAAAGACCATTGCTCCAAATTGCAAATTCGGCGGCGATCTGCAGAATGCAGGAGAGCCATTTGGATATGGTCAGGCCGGGAATCATGCTTTATGGGTATCACCCTTCAAGTCAATCCGAATCGGAAGCTCACTTGAGACCTGCCTTGTCGCTTCGGGCCAAGGTGATGTACTTTAAAGTAATACTGGAGGGAAGTTCTGTTGGATATGGCAGGACTTGGGTAGCTCCTAAAAATTGCCGCGCTGTTACTATTCCGGTTGGATATGGCGATGGGTATCATAGAGGTCTATCAAACAAAAGTGAAGTACTGATTCGAGGTAAGCGATATCCGACCATAGGAAGTATCTGCATGGATCAGACGGTCGTTTGTCTTGGTAATGGCGAGGCCTATAACGGCGATGAAGTTGTCCTTATCGGACGTCAAGGAAAAGAGCAAATTACCGCGGATGACCTTGCTAAACTTCTTGGGACAATCAATTATGAAGTGTTAACTTCAATCAGCGACCGAGTGCCAAGATTTTATATTAATAGTGAGAAATAATGCATGAAGCTAAAACGCAAGGAGTCGACGCAATCGGCCCATCTTAGGCAGTTGCGTCAGGCGGAGTTGTCTGCATGCCGCAGTGACTTGCAGCATGCCTTCGCCTTCTTGCAAATGAACCTCCTGGGAGAGGCGGAGACCCTTTACCTGGAGGTGTTGCAGAAGACACCCGAGCAACCAGAGGCACTTCATTTTCTTGGTTCCATTGCCCTGATACGAGCCGATTTTGAAACGGCGGTGCGTCTTATCTCACAGTCGCTAACAATCAATTCGAAAAATCCCGATGGGTATAACAACCTCGGGTATGCCTTGCTATCCTGCGGGCAGCCGGAAAAGGCCATAGTTGCTCTGGAGCAAGCCCTTGTTCAAAAATGGGATCATGCTGAGGCACTGAATAACCTTGGCAATGCCCGCCAGAAGATCGGCGATCTTGCAGGCGCCGAAGAGTGCTACCAGAAAGCGGTTGTCGTGCAGCCACGATTCGCCAAGGCGCATTATAATCTGGGCGCCGTTTACCAGAGTACGAATCGTTCGTCCGAGGCCATTGCCGCCTATCTTCGAACGTTGGAAATTCAACCTTCCAATGCCAAGGCCTGCAACAACCTTGCGTTGATTTACAAGGAACAGGGCCGCAATGACGATGCCATTGCCTTACTGCGGCAAGTGGTGGCATTGGAACCGGACAATGAACGGATACTTCAAACTCTCGGCATAATGCTGATGGAGAAAAAACAGTTCGCCGAGGCACTCGGCTGCTTTGGCAAAATTTTACGCTTGAATCCTGATAACACCACAGCCCAGCATTTGCACGCCGCTCTTAGCGGCAACAATCCGGATGCTCCGCCTCCCGAGTATGTTGAAGAGATCTTCGATCATTATGCGCCTTTTTTTGAGAAACACCTGACCGAAAAGCTGCAATACCGGATCCCAGCCTTGCTCCGCGAGACACTTGGGGAGATGACGGGACAGGAAACTCGCTTCAGCAATGTCATAGACCTAGGCTGCGGAACCGGATTGGCTGGTTTGGAGTTTCGGGAGATGAGTGACCGGCTCACGGGGATCGACATCTCGGCGAGTATGATTGGCGTGGCAAGGGGCAAAAACGTCTATGATCGGCTGTGCCACGGTGGTGTATCCAAGGTGCTCGACGAACTGAACGAGGAAGTCGATCTTTTTGTTGCGGCGGACGTCTTGGTCTATCTCGGCGATCTCCAACCCCTGTTTAGCAGTATGGTCCGGCGCGCCAGCCAAGGCGCTTACTTCCTGTTTTCTATCGAAGCGACGTCCGCCGACGGATTCATTCTGCTACCATCAGGAAGATACGCCCACTCCAGCCGTTATATTGCGGACTTGGCTGGCGAATGGGGGTGGACAATACGTAAACGGATTGACAGCGTCATCCGCAAGGAAGATGAAACTGACATCTCCGGGGAGGTATACCTCCTGCAATTCTCGCGATAAGTCAGCGCCATCTGGCACAATCATTAAGGAGTTCGTGCAAAACTCCTCTAAACACCCTTCGACAAGCTCAGGGTGAACGGGATGCCGCCGCTTGATTTTATTCGTGATTTCTGTTCGTGGTGAGCTTGTCGAACCACAATGTGGTATTTTTGCAAGAGCCTCATTACGTGAAAAACATTTACTACGAGATATGTTATCTCTTTGGCAACAGTCAACCGACGGAATATGGGAGGGGGGCACGGGTAAAGGCCGCACCGCCCCTTGCCTTTCTGTTCCTCGGTGGTTATTTCCTAGTTGCCTTTACTTCAACTTCTAACTGCACTTTTTATGATACGCAAACGCCTGAAAGAGATTCTTGACAGCTGTTTCCAGGAGGGGGTCGCCCGTCACGGGTGGCCCGCTTCCGCAATCGGCGCCTATACCCTTGAGCAGCCAAAACGAGAAGGCCAGGGCGACCTGGCCACCAATCTGGCACTCGTGGTGGCGGGGCAGGACAAAAAAAATCCTCGGGCGGTGGCGACGCAGCTAGTCGAACTCCTGGCAGATTGCCCTTTACTCGACAAGGTTGAGATCGCAGGCCCTGGTTTTGTCAATTTTTACCTGCGCCCGCAGGTCTGGCAGTCAGTGCTGCAAGATATCGCCAGGCAAGGAGACACCTTTGGCTTAAGCCAGGCAGGCGCCGGCAAAAAGGTACTCGTCGAATTTGTCAGCGCCAACCCCACTGGACCGCTCAGTGTCGGGCATGGCCGCCAAGCAGTGTTAGGCGATGCCATCTGCCGGCTCCTTGCCGCCACCGGCCACCAAGTAACCCGCGAGTATTATTACAATGACGCCGGCCGCCAGATGCGAGTTCTGGCGCAATCGGTACGGGCCCGCTACCGTGAGTTGCTCGGGGAAGATCCCCAGTTTCCCGAAGATTTCTACCAAGGCGACTACATCGTCGACATCGCCAAGGAGCTGCTTGCCGAGCATGGTGGGAGCCTGAAAGATCAGGCGGATTTGACCCCTTTTCAGGTCAAGGCGGAGCGAGCGATCTTTACCGATATCAATGGCACGCTAGAGCGCCTCTCCATCCACTTCGACAACTATTACAACGAGCACTCCCTCTATGACGATGGGCACATTGATGAAGTAGTTGCCGAGTTGCGCGGCAAGGGTCTGGTCTACGACCAGGACGGGGCGGTGTGGTTCAAGACCACCGAACTCGGTCTGCCACAGGACAGAGTCATCATCAAAAGCAGTGGCGAGCCGACTTACCGACTGCCGGACATCGCCTACCACCGCGAAAAATTCAAACGCGGCTTTGACTGGCTGGTCAACATCTTCGGCTCAGACCATATCGCCACCGTCCCCGATGTCTTGGCAGGCGTCCGGGCGCTCGGCTACGACGACACCAAGATCACGGTGGTGCTGCATCAGTTTGTGACGCTCATGCGTGACGGCAAGCAGGTCAAGATGTCGACCCGCAAGGCGACTTTTATCACCGTTGATGAGTTGCTCACCGAAGTCGGGGCTGACGTGGTCCGTTTCTTCTTCTTGATGCGTAAGGCCGATAGCCAATTAGAGTTCGATCTCGACCTGGCCACCAAGCAGAGCCAGGAGAACCCCGTCTATTACGTCCAGTACGGTCATGCCAGACTCTGCAGCATGCTGCGCCAGGCCAGCGACAAAGGCGTCAATTTGGGCGCTATTGATGACGTTCGGCTCGACCTCCTGGTTGAGCAGGAGGAGCTCGACCTCTTAAAAGAGATGGCCGCTTACCCTGAATTGTTGCGAAAAGCCGCCTGCGACTTGGCGCCCCATCGGATTATATTCTATCTTCAGGATCTGGCCGGGAAATTTCATGGCTATTACAGCAAACACCGGGTGCTCTCGGACGACGTAGCCTTGAGTCGAGCCCGGCTCTGGCTGATCAATGGACTCCGCACCGTCCTCCATAACGGCCTTGTCCTGATCGGGGTCAATGCCCCGGAAACCATGTGATGCAAAAATGACGACGTCGCAAAATAGCCGACTTCCGCCTTGCACACCATTTTTGCGCCTAGCCGTCCCCGTTTTTTTAGTCCCTTTCGGGCTTACTTGCATCAATTCATGAGCAAAATTATGGCGAAACTTACTGCCACAAAGGGTATCCAGCCGACAGGGACTTATACCCCTCTAGGGGGTACTAAACAGAGTCCAGTTTATCTGGGTTGGAAAAATAGCCAATAATGGAACGAAAAGCCCCTAAAGAAAACGCACTGGTTCGGATTGAATTGGGTTGCGGCGGTCTGCTTGGACTGGCGGTGATTTCATTCTGCATCTTTCTCTGGATGTACCTGTTCGGGGTCTGGACAGGCCAGTCAGGGCTGCAATCCACCCTGGCCACCGGCGATCCCCGCGAGATCATCAACACCGCCACGAAAATGCTGAAGGCAAAGACCCCGGCGGTCGACACCCACGCCGCCCCCGAAGCCATTGCCGAAGCGGAAACCCAGGCAACGTCTTCTCCCGCGCAACAACAGCCTAATCCCCCGGCAGCGAAGGCTTCCGGCAAGGCCAGCAAGGATGAAAATGCGCCATCCTTCTTTGCCATCCAGGTGGCGGCGTATCGCGAGGAACAGAAGGCCTTGAAGGCGGTGGCGCAGTGGCGGGTTCGCGAGTACGATGCGTTTTATCTCAAGCCTGAGCCCGATGGCAATTTCTACCGGGTGCTGATCGGTCGTTTTGACAGCCTGGCCGAGGCCAACGGCTTGGCAAGCCAGCTTGAATCCAGCGAACAAAACAAGGTCTTCATCAGCCTGGTTTCCGAGAGCCAGAAACGATATCCGGCGTCACCATAGGGGTGTTTGCAACTGCTCAGGTGGATAGTCTGTAGGCTTTTAGTCTATTAGCAACTGAAAAATCTCCGTAGCCCCAACAGCCCACGGTGTATTGAACAGAGTATCAGGGAAGGCACGCTTTGCGCCCCTTTTTCGGTCGTTTCTTACCTAACAGACTACACTTTAATAGTCTAAACAACCTGGGGAAGTTACAAAAACGCTATGATCAGAAACGCCACCATGGCCGACATCAAAGCAATTCACGCCCTGCTCAGCCATTTCGCCGCTCAGGGAATGTTGCTTGGCAGAGCGCTCAGTTCACTGTATGATCAATTGCGAGATTTCAAAGTCTTTGTCGCCCCTGATGAATCACCCAGCGCCAATACGGGGACTGAAATTGTAGCCGGCTCAGCCGCGCTCCATGTCTGCTGGGAAAATCTGGCTGAAATCAGATCTCTGGCGGTGCTGGAGCGGTTTCAAGGCCGGGATATCGGCACGCAACTCGTCCAATCGTGCCTGGATGAAGCCGATCGTTTAGGGATCACCAAGGTGTTTACCTTGACTTACCAGCCCGGATTTTTTAATAAATTGGGATTCCACGAGATTGACAAAAATGAGTTACCCCACAAGGTCTGGAGCGACTGTATCAACTGCCCTAAATTTCCTGACTGCAATGAAATTGCCATGATCTGGAAAAAATTGTAACAAACTTAGGTTGGTTAGACTATTAGGCTGTAGTCTGTTAGCACAATGATCGGAAGCAGAGCGCCTCATCTGGTTTTTTTTCAGTTACTATAGACTTAAGCCGTTGTCAGAAAATAACATGGCCATTTAGTACAGCCAAGACGGCATAAGGAGCCGTATAGAAAGGATCAGCAATGGCCATGTTATTTTCTGACGGCTCCTAAAAACCTACAGCCTATTCACCTGAGCAGTCACAAAATTCATCAACAATAATCCGGGAGAGTGCTTACAGTGGCCAGGTTCCCTCTCTCTCCCCTTCCGACTATGGAGTAAAGTCTTTATGATTGGCAAGATATTAACGAAGATCTTTGGCAGCAAGAACGATCGTATCATCAAGAAAATTAAGCCGATTATCAATCAAATCAATAGTCTGGAAGCCCAGATTCAGGCGCTCGACGATGACTCCCTGCGGGCCAAGACCGTAGAATTCAAGGAACGCCTGGCCAAAGGCGAAACCCTCGACGACATCCTGCCCGAGGCCTTTGCCGTGGCCCGCGAGGCCGGCAAAAGGGTTCTCAATATGCGGCCCTACGATGTGCAGCTCATTGGCGGCATCATCCTGCACCAGGGCACTATCGCCGAAATGAAGACCGGCGAAGGCAAGACCCTGGTCGCTACCCTGCCCGTCTACCTGAATGCCCTGGCGGGTAAGGGTGTGCATGTGGTCACGGTCAATGACTATCTGGCCCGGCGCGACTCCCAGTGGATGGGCGAGGTCTACCGCTTTCTGGGGCTGACCGTTGGCTCCATCCTGCATGGCATGGATGATGATGAGCGCCGCGAGGCCTATCACGCCGACGTCACCTACGGCACCAATAACGAATTCGGCTTCGATTATCTGCGCGATAACATGAAATTCGAACTGGCCGACTTTTGCCAGCGCAAGTTCTTCTACGCCATTGTCGACGAGGTCGACAGTATCCTGATCGACGAGGCGAGAACCCCGCTGATCATCTCCGGTCCGGCCGAAATGTCAACCGAACTCTACGACCAGGTCAACCGGATCATCCCGCACTTCAAGGTCAACGAGCATTACTCCCTCGACGAGAAGGCCCGCACCCTGGCCACGAATGACGAAGGCGTCGAACTGGCCGAACGGTTGCTCAAGATCGACAATCTCTACGACCCAAAAAATCTCGACTACCTCCACCACGTAAATCAGGCGCTGAAGGCCCATGTCATCTTCAAGCGCGATGTCGACTACATAGTCCAGAATGGCGAGGTGGTGATCGTTGACGAGTTCACCGGCCGCACCATGCCGGGCCGCCGTTTCAGCGATGGCCTGCACCAGGCGCTGGAGGCCAAGGAAGGGGTCAAGGTCGCCAAGGAGAATCAGACGCTCGCCTCCATCACCTTCCAGAACTATTTCCGGATGTACGAAAAACTGGCCGGTATGACCGGTACCGCCGACACCGAGGCGATAGAGTTCAGGAAGATCTACAACCTGGGCGTGGTCATGATCCCGACCCACGAAAAGATGATCCGCGACGATTACGCCGACGTCATCTACAAAAACGCCGCAGCCAAGTACCGGGCCGTGATCCGCGAGATCAAGCAGATGCATGAAAAAGGCCGTCCGGTGCTGGTCGGCACCATCAGCATCGACATCTCCGAGCTGATCTCCGACATGCTCAAAAAAGAGAAGATCGAGCACTCGGTGTTGAACGCCAAGCAACACGAGCGCGAGGCCGAGATCATCGCCGAGGCCGGGCAGGCCGGCAGGGTGACCATCGCCACCAATATGGCCGGACGCGGCACCGACATCAAGCTTGGTCCTGGAGTGGCAGACCTGGGTGGGCTCCACATACTCGCCACCAGCCGTCACGAGTCGCGGCGCATCGACAACCAGTTGCGGGGTCGGGCCGGACGCCAGGGCGACAATGGATCATCCCGGTTTTATCTCTCGCTTGAAGACGATCTACTCCGTATCTTCGGTTCGGACCGCATCTCGGGGATCATGGAACGCCTCGGCATGGAGGAGGACGAACCTATCGAGCACTCCATGATCACCCGGGCCATCGAAAATGCCCAACGCAAGGTCGAGAGTCATAACTTCGATATCCGCAAACATCTCCTGGAATACGACGATGTTATGAACAAACAGCGGGAGATCATCTATAGCCAAAGGCTGGAGGTTTTGCAGAGCGACAACATTAAGTCGCTGATCCTGTCGATGATCAGTGAGGTGATTGAACCCCTGGCCCTTGAAATCGCCACCGATCAAGAGTCGGAGGAGTGGGGCTGGAATCTCCTTGACGAGCGGATGCGGAGCAATTTTGGCTTATCCCATGGGGTTGACGGATCGGCCCGTGCCGGCATGAACAAGGACTCTCTGCTGCAAAGTCTGACCACCACTGTGCGCAGCGAGTACGACAGGCGTGAAGAGGAGATGGGCGCCGCCAACATGCGGCACCTGGAGCGGGTCATCCTTCTACAGGTGGTTGACAGCCATTGGAAGGAACATCTGCTTAACATGGACCACCTCAAAGACGGCATCGGCCTGCGCGGCTATGGCCAAAAGAACCCCTTGAACGAGTACAAGAAAGAGGGCTTCGAGATGTTCATGGAACTGATGGGCATCATCAAACAGCAGACTGTATCCACCCTCTTCATGGTTCGTCTGGTACGAGAGGACGAGGTTGAGCAATTGGCTCGCTTACAGCGCGAGAAACAGCAGTCGCAGAAATTACAGCGTAGCGATGAGGTTGCCGACACCGCAAAACATCCGGTAACTCGGGAAAGCGACAAGGTCGGCCGCAATGACGACTGTCCATGCGGCAGTGGCAAAAAATACAAGCGGTGCTGCGGCCGCACTGCGTAATGGCTGTGGCGAGGGGGAAGCACTATGGAAGCGCTTGATCTGCAGGTCAACGGATTTTTGTTTGGCGCAGTCAAATCGGGGATTCGCGGCAAAGACCGTCTGGATCTGGCCCTGATCTATTGTACTGTTCCAGCGACGGCGGCGGCAGTCTTCACCACCAGTCAGGTCAAGGCTGCCCCGGTGCTCTTAGGCATGGAACGGATTAAGAGCGGCCTAGTCCAAGCCGTATTGGTCAACTCAGGCATCGCCAACGCCTGCACCGGCGAAGAAGGGATGGCCAAAGCCCGTGGCGCCGCAGCCTCAGCGGCACTGGCCCTAGGGATCAGCGAGGAACTGGTGCAGGTTTCGTCTACCGGGGTCATTGGTCAACAGCTCGACATGAGTTGCTTTGACCACCTGCCCTGGTTGGTATCGGGCTTGGGGCCAGAGCTGGCCATGGATGTCGCCCGGGCCATCATGACCACCGACACGGTGCCAAAGACCGCTATTCGTACCCTGACGATCAACGGGCGTCCGGTGAAAATCATCGGCATGACCAAGGGCGCCGGCATGATTCAACCCAACATGGCCACCATGCTTGCCTACGTCATGACCGACGCGGCGGTATCGAGCGCAACCTTGCAGACAATCTTACCCAACAGCGTCAACCAGTCGTTCAACCGGATCACCGTTGACGGCGACACCAGCACCAACGACACAGTCCTGCTCCTGGCCAGCGGCAAAGCGGGGAACGACTTGATTGATGACCCGAACTCGACCGAGGCGAAGTTGCTGCAAGAGGCGGTGAATGAACTGACTCGGGACTTGGCCCTGCAAATTGTCGCCGATGGCGAAGGCGCCACAAAACTTGTAACCATCAAGGTGGAAGGGGCAAGCTCCGACCGCGAGGCGGAGTTGGCCGCCCGAACGGTGGCTAACTCGCCGTTGGTCAAGACCGCCTTTTTTGGGCAGGACGCCAATTGGGGGCGGATTATCGCCGCTTTGGGCCGGTCAGGGATTGATTTCGATCAGACCTCCGTCGATATCGCCTTTGACGATGCCCAAATCGTTGGCAATGGACTCTGGCTGGGGGCAGCAGCCGAAAAAGCGGCAAGCGAGGTTCTTCACCAGAAATCCTTTACCGTCACGATTAGCCTGCGCCAAGGCATGGGCTCTTGTTCTATCTACACCTGTGATCTGTCTATCGATTATGTTAAGATAAACGCCGATTATCGATCATAATCGATATTAGCGTTTTTTAACGTACAAAGAAGTTTATGAAGTCAGCGGAAACGTTGGCTTTTTTGTTTTTTATGGTATAATGAGATTCAACGACTTCCAAGTCAAAAGCGGGTACAGAAAGAGGGTGTACCCGCTTTTTGGGGGACGGAAAAAGCGGGTATAGAGTTTTTCTTAAAAACGCAATGAGGACAACCCATTATGCTGACTGACCCAAAAATCAAAGATGCCAAGGCCAAAGACAAGTCATATAAACTGACCGATTCAAACGGCCTCTTCCTTGAAGTCCCGATCAGTGGCCGAAAAAAATGGAGATACCGTTACCGCATTGACGGCAAAGAAAACACGTTCGCCTTGGGCGAGTATGTCAAATCTCCAATAGGCGAAACGGCAGAGCAGGCCACGGAGCGCATAAAATCCCGTATGTTCACACTCTCTGAGGCTAGAAAGGAACGGGAGCGATGCCGGGGATTGGTCAAGCAAGGCATCCACCCGGCTATTGACCAAAAGAAAACAGCCTTGCGCCAACGACTGGAAAGCGACAACACCTTTTTCGCCGTGGCGAATGCTTGGTTCCAAGATGCCGACTATGGCGGTCAATGGTCTGCAGGCTACCGCAAACAAGTAACGAGCAGGCTAACGGCTGACGCCTTCCCTTATATTGGCGATTTGCCTATCAAGGAAGTCAAATCGCCTCATGTCTTGGACATAATGGACCGGGTGAAGAAACGTTCAGCGGTTCAGGCCAATCTTATTAAGACATGGATAGGCGGGGTTTTCAGGTATGCGGCGGGGCGGTTGCTGGTTGATTACGATCCCACCTACCCGTTGAGAGGCAAGAAATTACCTAAGGTGCAACACCACCCTCACCTTGAAACAAAAGAGATAGGGGCTTTCCTTCGAGCGATGGAGGGAGTCAACGCCGACCTGTCAACCATGGCGGCTTGCAAGTTGTTATGGTTGACCGTCCTTAGAACCAAGAATATCAGATTCGCACGCTGGGAGGACATCGACTTTGATGAGGCTTTGTGGCGGATTCCTGAGGATGATATGAAAACAGGACAAGCGCATATTGTCCCGCTATGCAGACAGGCCATAGAGATACTTCAGTCAGTGAAAGCCCTTGGCAGAAATTCAGCCTTTATATTCCCTGGCCGATCATCATGGGAAATACCGATGAGTCATGAATCATTCAGAGATATTTTTAAGCGTGCTGGGTATGAAGGCAAGTTCACACCTCATGGCGTGCGAGGGACTTTCTCAACGCATTGTAACAACCTGGGGATCAGATCAGAGGTGATCGAGTTAAGCCTAGCACATCAAGAGCAGAACGCTATCCGCCGGGCCTATAATCACGCCAAGCTGTTACCGGAGAGAAAGTCATTAATGCAAGACTGGGCCGACACGCTGGACACGCTCAAGGCTGGGGGCAAGATCATACCGATTAGGGCGGCTGGGTGACATAGATTTTCAATTTTCGTGGGATAGGGGGCACCCGACAAGCTGGAAATCCTTGCCAGTTTCCCACGGATGTTTTCAAGGAGGCAATCTAAAGGAGGTTGCGGAATGGGATTACCTGAAAAACCATACACGCTCAAGGCGCTTGCCGGGAAATGGCGCATGTCAGAAGATGCGCTTGTCTATTGGGGGGCGGAAGGAAAACTGATTTTTGCAATGAAATTTGCTGGTTTTCTTGGCGAAGAGGCACATTTAGGAGGGAAAAAAATTACTGAAGGCAAGTATTGTTTTCTCTCTCAAATATTGACCTTAGAGACTGCCATCATACGCCTCATAATGGTGCATGGGGAATCACCCATTTATTTTATGGTTTCAGGGTACATGTATAGTCCCATCGACCCACCCATCAATACAAACACTGTTCTTCATCGTGGCGGAAGCAAAGTAACTAAAGCTGACCTTGTTGTATCAGCCAGCACCGTCAAAGCTATGGAGGCTAAACACCCTGAGCTTTTGAGCCATGGCGGCATCGAAGCACAGCCAAGCGGCATCACCCAAACCATTGGCGACAAGGAGAGTGTTGGTCAAGGAAATGACCGGCCACTTGAGGGCAAGCAGGACATGGCAGGCGCTCTTAAAATTCACATCAACTCATTGGACAACCTAATTAAAGCTGCCAAGAAATCACGCAAGCCTGAGAAAAAATGCCCTATTATCATGGAGAAAAGGCCATACACTGTACTAGAAGAAGAGCTAAAGACATGGTATGCCGCCATGAAAAAATGATCTTGTGGATAAAGTGTCTCCCCAATCCACAACCAGCACAACAGGGAGGCTGGGGGAGACAACAAACAACAAGCTGTAATTATTATCTTTGTGTAATTGCTAGTCCTGTGATCCACTAGCCTCAATCCACAATTTTTCTTCAAAACAACAGCCATTCCCCTGATTATTGGCAACACTTCAACTTGTACCCACAATGAACCACATGCTTTAATTTTTTTACACTTCCACCATTCGCCAAGGGTTCTCCTTGGTACTTATTAATTAAACGAATGGTGATACCTGCCCGGTATGCAATGTGAAGCGGGGGCAAGAGCACGAGTACGGGTGTGTAGCTGAGTCCTGCCCACGATGCCACCGGGCGATTATCACTTGCTCCTGTCAGTGCTTAGAACCGGGGGAAGGGGCAAAGATCATCCTGGGCATTGAAAGAACTTTTACCAGTGTAGATGACGTTGCTTTAGCCTCGGAAAGTGTCAAGGACATGAATAAACTTTCGTACTCTGAACAAGCGGCGATAAACGCTTTCATGGTCGTGTTAGGGCTTAAGCCCTGCGGCATAGGCAAGGACGGTGAACCACAGTATGATCTTAATTGCGTGGCCGATACTCTGCAGATGACCGATACTGAAAGAAACAAGATGATGAGCGCACTTGCGTAAGATGATCGTGCCGGGGTGCCAGCGCCACCGGCAGGTTATCTTTCATAAGGCACGAGGGAGGGGGGAGGTAAATCTCTGCGAAAATGTTTTCAGGGACCGCGCATTGGCCTTAACGTGTTTGCTTGGTCCAAATTTTATCTAAAAAAAGGTGCAAATCGTGGTGTCTAAATCGACCTTAAAGTCAATCCTGCCTTGGCGTTAAGGCTGTTTCTGATAAGGGGGCAGGCATGGTGCAAATGGTGCAAGTTGCACCCGTGAATATGACGTTCACATGTACCCCCCTATGGCAAGTATGACCTGAACACCGATCATGATCGGTTTATGACCTTAGCAAATAACGAACCGTCACCTTTCGATGCTGTCGGTTTTTTTATGCCCTGGCCAACATAAACAGAGCGGCAAGATTGACCCTTTTCTTCGAGTGAAAAATTCAAAAGCGGGTAGATTTGCGGGTATATCTGCAATCTGCATTAAAATATTAACTAACAATAACGAACTATTACATCACTCAACGCCGATTATCGATCGCCAATTTTTCGTTTAAGCTGGCAACCTCAGCCTCCAGGGCCTTGCGAACTATGATTTCCTGCTTCATGGCAATCGCCGCCTTGAGGCGGGAAAGGAGTTCAAGCTCCCGAACCGGCTTAGAGATAAAGTCGTTGGCTCCGGCAATGAAGGCTTCATGCAGGGTTTCGG
>Ga0334722_10005122_pt1 | contig 13344 bp, 12 predicted proteins | sample C3_bottom_MG_FD_207210 | JGI IMG/M metagenome (GOLD analysis project Ga0334722, IMG submission 207210) | Sediment microbial communities from Yellowstone Lake, YNP, Wyoming, USA - C3_bottom | ecosystem: Environmental > Aquatic > Freshwater > Lake > Sediment | place: USA: Wyoming | collected...
TGAAGAATATTCTGGTTCCTGCACTGTTGTTGCTTTTTCTCTTCGCCTGCACCCATCCGGTCGTGACGAAGCCTGAAGACGCGATGAAGCCGGTGTCGTGGAACGCTGCCTTCGACGACGGAGAATTCAGGGATCTCGCAGCTGCCGTGCGCTCAAGCCTGGAATATTACCAGAAGCTCCCCCAGGAAACGCTCTTTTATTTCGGACCGGACCGCATAAACGCCCGGGACCTGGTCCTGACCCTCCAGAACTTCCTGCTCATTGTGGAGAACAGTTCGCTTTCGGCCGTCCAGAAGTCGGAGCAGATCAAGAATGATTTTGTTCTGTACCGTTCGGTCGGGTCCGACAACAGCGGAAAGGTGCTGTTCACCGGTTACTATGAACCGCTTTTGACCTGCCGGACGAGGGCCGATGACGTCTTTCGCTATCCCCTGTACCAGCGGCCTGACGACATCATTGAGATCGATCTGACCCAGTTCGGAGACAACTTTCCGAAGAACAAGCTCTTCGGCCGGCTTGAGGAGAAGCGTGGCGCCAAGCGGATCATTCCCTATTTCTCCCGCGAAGAGATCGATCAAAAGCAGGCTTTGTCGAACCGGAACCTGGAGATCCTGTGGTGCAGCGATCCCGTCAGCATCTACTTTCTGCAGGTGCAGGGCTCGGGCAAGGCCGACCTGGGCGACGGGAACGTCGTGAGCGTGCTTTATAACGGCCAGAACGGCAGGCCCTACAAAAGCATCGGCAAGGTGCTGATCGACAGCGGGGCCATGACCAGGGAGAATATGTCCATGCAGGCCCTGCGCGAGTATTTGCGGACCCATCCCGATGAGCTCTCCGCGATCCTGAACCAGAATCCGAGCTATGTCTTCTTCAGGATGGACATGGGGCCGTCCCTGGGGAATATCGGCGTGCCGCTCACGCCCGGCAGGTCGATCGCGACCGATGCCAGGCTGTTCCCCAAGGGCGCGCTCGCAGTCATCATGACGCAGAAGCCGGTCATCGAGAACGGCCAGATCAGGGAATGGCTGCCCTTTACGCGCTTTGTCGTGAACCAGGACACGGGCGGCGCTATCCGGGGACCCGGCAGGGTGGACCTGTTCTGCGGCCAGGGCGCGGAGGCCGAGATCACCGCAGGGTACATGCAGCAGGAAGGGGAACTGTACTTTCTGGTGAGGAAGCGGTGAAATGAGCAGTAGCGATCATACTGATCCGGACAAGCCGGAAGCACAAGGCGTCTCTCGCAATGGCCGATGAACGGGCCACTCTGAGCTCGCAAAGGACGCCAAGAAAATCCTTAAGCCACGGCTTTCTTTTTGGTTTTAACCCAAGAAAGATTTCAACCCAAGGTTCCCTTTGCGCTCTTTGCGAGCTTTGCGAGAAACATTCTTGCCCTTTTGAGTAGACCTCCAAATATACCTCTCCTGAAAAAAACAGTTCACTTTTACGATATAATCATTGCATGATCCTTGTCGAACCCTATTCGGGAAAACCCATTACCGAGCAGACCTTTGAGATCGTGGAGCGGAAAGGCCTGGGCCATCCAGATTCTCTTTGCGATTCCATGATGGACGCCATATCCATCGCCCTGTCCCGGGCATATCTCAAGGAATTCGGCGTCATTCTGCACCACAACATCGACAAGGGTCTGCTTTCTGCCGGCCAGGTCAGGAAACGCTTTAAAGGCGGCGAGGTGCTGAAGCCCATGGAGCTGATCATCGGCGACCGGGCCTCGCATGAGGCAGGGGGCAAAAGCATTGAGGTGCCCGAGATCGCAGTCAGCGCGGCGCGCGCCTGGCTTTCAAAGAACATGCGCCATGTGGACCCCGTGGGTCACCTGGACTGCCGGGTGATGCTCGCACCCGGTTCCGAAGAACTGACGAATATCTTTTCCCGGCCGGGGGCGGTGATGGGCGCCAATGATACGTCCGCCACGGTAGGGTATTATCCGCTCAGCCCGACCGAAGAGGTTGTCCTTGCCCTGGAACGGCACCTCAATTCGCACCAGTTCAAGAGCACCCATTCAGAGACCGGCGAAGACGTGAAGGTGATGGCCTTGCGGCAGCAGAACGTCCTGGACCTGACCGTGGCCATGCCGCTCCTTTGCCGTGAGATCTCGTCGGAAAAGGAGTATTTCGAACGCAAGGAAGTGATCATCATGGAGATGGAGCGGTTCGTCGAGCGCTTTGAGGGATTTAAGGACATTCTTATCAACTTCAACACCCTCGATGAGCGCGGCAAGGGCATGGACGGCATCTACCTCAGCCTGCTCGGCACATCAGCCGAGGACGCGGACTCGGGACAGGTAGGACGGGGGAACCGGGTGAACGGGCTTATCTCCGTGAACCGGCCCATGGGAACCGAGGCCGCGGCAGGCAAAAATCCCGTGAGCCATGTGGGGAAGATCTACAACGTCCTGTCGCACAAGATCGCAGAAAAGCTTTACAACGAGATCGACGGCATGCGCGAGGTCTATGTCTATCTCGTGAGCAGGATCGGCACGCCGATCAACGAGCCGCAGCTGGCAGCGGCCCAGGTCCTGCTCCAGCCCAGGCTGGCGGTGAAGGACGTTTCACGCCGCGTGGGGGAGATCATGGAGCGTGAACTGGCGGCGATAGAAGGCTTTTGCAGGGAGTTGAGCGAGGGCAGGTATCCGGTCTGCTGAATCTGGTAAAAAAAGCATGTAACGGATAGAGGCGGACTAACCGTTGATACCATCGGATAAAAAAGAAGGCTTATTCGTAAACGTTGAACGTCAACGGCGAACGGCTGTCTCGCGCAGAGCCGCAGAGGGCGCAAAGAAGTCAACGACAAGAACAAAGCAAACCTGTTACTATGAGCAACCTCTTGCCTCTGTCTGCTTGCTTAGCAGTTCCCTGCCATGTAAATCCCGGTCCAATGTCTTATTACTCAGAACGAAAGGAGTTCCCGTGCTCCTGAAAAAGGACGACTCGTTCAAGGAATTTGTTATGGACCAGCTCAATGGCCGGGGAAATGTCGTTTCACGCGCCATGTTCGGCGGGTACGGACTCTGCCGGGAGCAGGCGTTCTTCGGTATTATTCATAAATGCAGGCTCTATTTCAAGACCGATCCCGAAACGCAGCCTCAATACCGGGAGCGGGGGATGAAGCCGTTCAAGCCGAACGTCAGACAAACCCTTAAGAACTATTACGAGGTCCCTGCGGAGGTGGTGGAGGATGCAGATGAACTTATGCTCTGGTCAGAGCAGGCGGTTCGGGCAGGCAGGCCTGCAGACTGATGCGGGCCAGGTAAAGGAATTCTCTGTGCTTAGATCTTGACGCTACGGTTTGCGGGAGGGGGACGCTGCTTTTTCCGGCTGGGGGGTCGGCAGAATATTTACCGATCCTGACCGCTGATTGATGAACTCCGCTACCAGTGTGTAATCCTGCCGCTCCAGCCCGTTCAGGATCTCCACTGCTTCTTTTTTAGTAATATCATCAGGAGATATGGTCGAAAGCTGCGGAGAGATAAAAACCAGTGATTTGTCGATATAGGTCGTGAGCGAATTGTAGAATTCCCGCTGGCACCTGCCGATATAACCCCCGGCGACCGTGATCTTTGCCGGCCGCAGCGCGCGGATAAAGTAATAGAGGCGTATCATGTCGTCCTGGAAAATGGCTCCGCTGCTCTGGGTGTCGGAATAGATAAAGTATACCGATCTGCCGGCGCCTGCCGCCATGTTGAGATAGGTCCGGTAAGAAGGATAGGTAGGAGAAAAGACGCCGTCGGCGTTTTCCCCGGGCAGGACCAGGATGAGAGTGGCGCCTGACGCCGCCCGCTTTGAAATGAACTCCAGCTCGGTCTGGAACTGCTTCATCAGAAGGCGGTAGTTGTCTTCGGGGAATCTTTCCTTTGCCAGGTCCTGAAAGAACACGCCATAGGCCGGATGGACAACGATGTAGAGCTCCGACCCGGGAGCGGCTGCCGATGCATCAGGCGCCGCTATTCTGGTGATCTCCGGGAACGGCAGCTGTTGCTGCGTAGCGGGGAAGCTGCGAATGATGTTGGCGAACTGCCGCGACGGAGCAAAAGGGTCATCAACCGTGGCGCAGCCGGATAGCGCGATGACGATAGCCAGAAATGCCGGGAAAAAAGATAATGGTGTCAAATATCTACTGTTCACGTTTTTCGATCCGTATCATCGGTGCTGCAAAATGTTTCAGAAATAATACAACTTTTTACAGGGCAAGTAAATAACATATATTCGTAAAAAGTCATTATCCACGCAGAGACACGGAGTCGTGGAGGAAGGACACTTGGAAATAAAAATTATTTTCCCGGTGTTTCAGCGCCGCGGTTAAGTCCGACTTATTGCGAGTCTGTCGAATAATGATTATTCAAGATGGTCCGCTCACGGGCGTTACTTCGGGATTTGCAAGGCGCGCCCCACATCACTCCTGAGTGTTGCCTCGGGATAGAATTTCTTCACCTTCTTGATGATCCTGCCGTCCCTGTTGACCAGGATCGATATGGGCACGCTGCTCACGTTGCCGTAGTCCCGGGTCACCCGGTCGTTGATCCTGACCACCGGATAGGTTATCCGCATATCCCGGATCAGGGAAAGCTTGATGTCGTCCAGGGCCACGCCGATCACCACGAACCCTTTTGCCTCGTATTCCTCGAAGACCTTTTCAAAGCCCGGCATCTCGTTCGTGCAGGGCGGGCACCAGCTTGCCCAGAAGTTGACCAGCACGACCTTGCCCTTGAACTCGTTCAGGGTCACCATCTTGCCGTTCAGGTCCGCCAGCGAAATGGCCGGTGCTGTCTCTCCCACCGCTGGTTTTTATTCGTCAAAGGGAGTGCGGTTCTTGACCTGATAGAGGATGGCAAGGCCTGCAATGATGACCACGGCGAGCACGATGATGGTCTTTTTCATGTTTTGCGGCGCCTCCTTGAAAATCAGACTAAAGGTTGTAAGACTGAAGGCTGAAGGTAGTATGCAGGCTACCGGATATTTCAGTCTTCAGCCTTCAGTCTATCCACCTGAATAACGCTCATGCCCGGTTGCAGGGCCGCCGGGAGATCATCTCCCACATGCTTTCATCGAGCTCGCTGCTGTATTCCTTGATGGAGAAATCCTTGCCGCACACCGTGCAGCGTATGATGACCACCCGTCAGCCGAAGTGGAGCACGGCTTCCTTGCCGCAAGTCCTGCAGATCATAAGAACCTCGAAAAGAAAGAGTCAGTAGTCAGGAGTCAGTAGCCAGGAGAACGAACTGTTGACCCCTGAACCCTGCCACCCGGACCCCGGACCCTGTTTTCTACTCCACGATATTCAGCTTGATCGACAAATCCCTGAGCTGCACGGGCGAGACCCGCGAAGGAGCCTCGGTCATGACGCAGATGGCTTTCTGCGTTTTCGGGAATGCGATGACGTCGCGGATGGAGGTGGCGCCTGTCAGGATCGCCGTGAGCCGGTCGAGGCCGAAGGCCAGGCCGCCGTGGGGCGGCGCGCCGAACTCGAGCGCTTCCAGCAGGAATCCGAACTTCTTGCGCGCGTCCTCTTCGGCGATGTTCAGAAGCCCGAACATCTGCGACTGGATCTCGGAACGGTGAATGCGGATGCTGCCGCCGCCGATCTCGGAGCCGTTCAGCACGATGTCATAGGCCTTTGCCCTGACCTTGAGCGGGTCGGTCTTCATGAACTCCAGGTCTTCGTCCCGGGGTGCCGTAAAGGGGTGGTGCATGGCGTCGTAGCGCTTCTCCTCAGGGTTCCACTCGACCAGGGGAAAGTCCGTGACCCAGAGGAAATTGAACTTGTTCTCGTCGATCAGGTTCAGGCGCTTTCCCATGAGCAGCCGCAGATAGCCGAGCGTTTCAGCCACGACCTTCGGACTGTCAGCAATGAACATCATGAGGTCGCCGGGCTTTGCATTGAGCCTGCCGGCGATCTCTGCGACCTGGCCGTCCTTGAAAAATTTAGCAATGGGCGACTCGAAGCCCGTCTCGGTCACCTTGATCCAAGCCAGCCCCTTTGCTCCGAAGACCTTTGCCTCGTTCGTAAGGTCGTCCACCTCTTTGCGCGAAAGGCCCGCCATGTTCGGCGCTGCGAAGCCCCGTACCTGGCCGCCCAGTTCCACTGCCTGCAGGAAGACCTTGAAGTCTGAGGCTTTTGCGATGTCCGAGATGTCCTTCAGCTCCAGCCCGAAACGGGTGTCGGGCTTGTCTGATCCGTAGCGGTCCATGGCCTCCTGGTAGGGAAGCCGCGGGAAGGGAAGTTTGATCTCAACTCCCTTGACCGCTTTAAAGACCGCGGCCAAAAGCTCTTCCATGAGCGTAATGACGTCGTTCTCCTCGACAAAGGACATTTCAAGGTCGATCTGCGTGAACTCGGGCTGACGGTCGGCCCGGAGGTCCTCGTCGCGGAAGCATTTTACGACCTGGTAGTATTTCTCGAACCCGGCGACCATCAGGATCTGCTTGAAGAGCTGCGGCGACTGCGGCAGCGCGTAGAACATGCCGGCGTTCACCCTGCTCGGCACGAGGTAATCGCGCGCGCCCTCGGGCGTGCTCTTGGTCAAAAACGGCGTTTCAATATCGATGAACCCGTGGTTGTCGAGGAATTGCCGCACGGTCCTGGTGATCGTGTGGCGTGTCATCAGCACCTTCTGGAGGCTCGGCCGCCGGAGGTCGAGGTATCGGTATTTGAGCCTGAGGCTTTCGGATACCTCGGTTTCGTCTTCGATCATGAACGGCAGGGGCTTTGAAGGATTCAGGATCGTCAGGGTGTTCACGAGCACTTCGATCTCGCCCGTAGGGAGCTTGGCGTTTACGGTGTTCTCCGGACGAGGAGCCACCTTGCCGGTGACACTGAGCACGAACTCGCTCCGGATGTCGTGGGCCAGCTTATGCGCATCCGGCGAGGTCTCGGGATTGATGACCACCTGCGTGATGCCCGTGCGGTCCCGGAGGTCGATGAAAACGAGTCCGCCGTGGTCCCTTCTCGTATTCACCCAGCCCATGAGTGTTACGTTGTAGCCCACATCTTTTTTCACCAGCTCGCCGCAGGTGTGCGTCTTTTTCTGTGATTTCACGATGCCACGCCCCTTCTCTTTCATGATGCAAAACAGGCTGGATAATAGCACCTCGTACGCTGAAAAGTCAAGTGAACTATGGGCTTCTGAAGGGCAATTGCGGAATGCGGATTGCGGAATGCGGAATGAAACCAGAAAGTAGAAACGAAAAAACAAGGATCTTCTCTGCGCCTTTGCGTCTCCGCGGTGAGAATAGGTTTGTTGCGCTTGGGTCACTTATTCCTAGCTGTATTCCTCATGATCGTCGCCGAACACATGGTGGATGATCTCCCAGGAGGTCTCTTCAATGGACTTGTTCGTGGTGTCCAGGACCTTCCAGCTCTGGTGTTTTTTTGCCAGCTCGCGGACATATTCGACCTCGGCGAAGACCTTCCGAAGGTCGCTGTAGCTCGGCTTGAGGTTGGAATTTTTCTGGCGCACCCTGCGGATCTTCTGGAGGACCTCGGGGTCGATGTTGAGGCAGATGACCTTGTGCTGGTCGATCGTAAAGAGCTCCTCAGGCAGAGCAATGCCCGGAACGATGGGAACATTGGCCACTTTGTATCCCTCCTGCGCCAGGAAGAAGGAGGTCGGCGTTTTGGACGTTCGCGAGAGCCCGACGAGCACGATATCCGCCTCTTTGAGCCGTTCCGAGCCTCTGCCGTCATCATGGCCCAGGGTGTATTCAATAGCGTCGATGCGCTTGAAATAGCGCTCATCGACCTTTCTGAGCAGGCTCGGGGTCTCGAGCGGCTCCAGCTTCAGGTAGGAGGAAAGCGTGTTGATGAGCGGGCCCAGGATGTCGAGATGGAAAATATCGTTCTTTTTGCAATACTGGGTGGTAATGTCCCGCATCTCTTTTTTTACAAAGGTGAAGGCAATGAGGGCCTTGTCCGATTTTGACTGATCGAGGAGCTTTTTGAGCCCCGCCTTGGTGTCGACGTCATGGAAGACCATGATCTTGGTGCGGGCATGCTTGAACTGCACCAGGGCCGCCCGGAGAATATGCAGGCCGCTCTGGCCCGTGGCATCGGAAAGAATATAGATATTCTTTTTTGCAGACGTAGACATATTGTTTTTTCCCTGTTCGGCGGTAAGCGCATACGGCAGGATGCAGTGCTCCTTCCCGTGACCATAGCAAAACGAAAGCAGCCCGTCAATGTAAATTCCGGAACTCCCGCTCAAGAACACGACTGTTTCAGTGGCAAACTTCGATCTTTTCATCTGAACTGTTGCCGAAAAACTTGCCTTTTTTTGCAGTTTGTTGTAACGTTTAACAGGTTGCGCTCCAAAAAAAATTGAACGCAGAGTGTCGTTCCAGGAGAAAGTTTATCTATGGCGCCAAACAGCCCCGCCGTCGCCTCTCGCCCCGCAGGACGCAGACGATTCCTGCTCGTCGTTGACAGCGACATAAAAAAACTCTTTTATACGGCAACGCTTCTCCAGCGTTTCCAATACAATATCTGGACCGCTCACAGCGCGGCAGAGGCGCTGGAAATGGCAGCTGTGGCTGTTCCCGCCCTCATTTTCACCGCCCAGTTTCTCGATGACCTGCCCGGCCGCGAATTTATTCAGCAGCTCAAGCGCATCGACCGGATCCGCCCGGTTCCCATTGTCGTTCTCACCGACAAGAGCGATCGCGCCAATGAGAAGGACTGTCTCTTTGCCGGGGCGCTCACGTGCCTCTCCATGCCGTTCGAGGCGGAAGATCTGTACCGGGTGATCCAGGTGGCCGTCGAACCCCTGCCGCGCATGAACCTCCGGATCAACACCAACCTGTCCGTGACCGTGAACAGCCAGACCGTCCAGTGCGCCGAGGGCGAGTGCGCATCGGTCCTGTCCGAGCACGGCTTATACGTACGCACGCTCGACCCGTTTCCGCTGAATGCCAGGCTTCCCGTCCAGATCAACCTTGCCGGCAAGGCGATCGCTGCCGATACCGTGGTCATTTACAGCCACCAGGCAGGCAGCGATCCGCAGGACGAACCGGGTATGGGGCTTCAGTTCACCCAGATATCCCGGGAGGACCAGAAGCGCATACGGCTTTTCATCAGGGACGAGATCACCAGGGACATCGGCACAGGGTGATCCCTGGATCCTGCAACCATTCACATCTCCTTCGCACTTCTCTTCACCGTTAGTAACTTCCCATTCTTTTCGATTCCTCTCTGTTCATAGTTTAATCACCTGCTTAATTAATGCCGCATGAATGTGCCGTGATAAAAAGGGCCGCTATCACCTCCTGGAGAAAATATCACGGGAAAACGCGGCATTGCGCCGTCTGTGCGCTGAATCCTCTTATGGCACAGGCCTTGCTAATAGACAGGGCAAGAGGTTGTTGCACGACAACTGACAGAAGGCTCCGGAGGCTTTCAAACATCATGACCTGTCCATGCAATGGCAGGAGAGATCCCGTTACGGGGGAGGAAGATAGTATGAAAAAGATACTACTGGTACTGGGTTTCATGTTGGCAGCAGCAGGCGCGGCACAGGCTACGCCGTCTACGCAGATCTGGATCCCTTCAACGGACATCCAGGGGTATATGAAGTGGCACCTCGGTTTCGACGAGTTTATCAAGGCGCGCAACCCCAATGGCGAATCCAATGTGATTAACAACGGCATCACGGTCGGCGTGCTTCCTTTCGAGAAGGTGCAGATGGAAGTCGGCATCGACGAGCGGGCCTACGGCGTCAAGGCGCTCGATCAGTCCCCGATCTACCTGAACGTCAAGATAGGGACGCCCGAAGATTCCCTGTTCAAGGGTTCTCCTGCCCTGGCGATCGGCGGCTATGATTTCGGCACCAAGAAGTTCAACAGCACCACAGGGCTCGGGACCGACTACAACATTACGTACGGCGTGGTCGCAAAGACCTTCGGCGCACTGGGACGGTTCTCGCTCGGCTACTACACCGGCAGCGACAAACTGCTGCTTGACAAGAACGGCAAGAAGGACAACAGCGGCGTTTTGGCATCATGGGACAAGACCGTATCCGAGATCTCGGACAAGCTCTGGGTGGCGGTGGACTACCTGGGCGGCGAGAACAGCTACGGCGCGCTCTCCTACGGCGTTGCCTGGAAGTTCGCGCCGAACGTGAGCGTCATTCTCGGCCAGGACAAGTACAATAACAGCAATTACAAACCGACCTACACGCTTCAGGTAGATATTGATTACTAACGATGATGCGGGAGCGCCTGCTTCCAGGACTGGGGGCAGGCGCATCCGGAAGATCATAAACACAGGGAGGAATTATCATGAAAACATTTATCAGCAGCATCATGCTTATGGCGGCACTGTTCTGCATGAGTGTCCCGGCATTTGCCGAGGAGGCGCCGGCTCCGGCAGCAGTGGCGGCTGCAGAAGCGGCTCCTGCAGCACCGGCAGCGGCTCCGAAACTCGACACCGGCGACACTGCCTGGATGATCGTGGCAACGGCCCTGGTCATGCTCATGTCCATACCGGGCCTGGCCTTGTTCTACGGCGGCCTGGCAAAGACCAAGGACTCTTTGAACACCATGGCCATGACCTTCGTGACCTTCTGCATCGCGAGCCTGCTCTGGGTCATCTACGGATATCCGCTGACCTTTGGTACGGACATCGGCGGCTTCATCGGGAGCACCGAGAAAATGTTCCTGAAAGGAGTCGGTTCGAACAGCCTCTTCGGCACGATCCCCGAGTACATCTTCATCATGTATCAGCTTACTTTTGCCGCGATCACCGTGGCTCTGGCGAGTGGCGCCTATATCGAACGCATGAAGTTCTCGGCCTGGGTGCTCTTTTCTATTTTCTGGATGACCCTGGTCTATATCCCGGTGGCGCACTGGGTCTGGGGCGGCGGGTTCCTTGCCAAACTGGGAGCGCTTGACTTCGCCGGCGGAACGGTGGTGCATGTGAATGCCGGTATTGCGGCGCTCGTAGGAGCCCTGGTCCTTGGCAAGCGTCATGCGAAAGCGATCATGCCGAGCAACCTGACTTTGGTCATCACCGGCGCCGGGCTCCTCTGGTTCGGGTGGTTCGGGTTCAATGCAGGCTCGGCGCTCGCAGCGAACGGTTTGGCAGGCGCGGCCTTCATCAACACGAACACTGCAGCAGCGGTCGCGGCTTTGGCCTGGATGTTCGTTGAATGGAAACACTCCGGCAAGCCCACGGTGCTCGGCCTGGCCTCGGGCGCGGTCGGCGGACTGGTCGCCATTACCCCGGCGGCAGGTTTCGTGAACATCATGGGCGCTATCATCATCGGCCTCGCAGCCGGCATCATCCCGTTCTATGCGGTAGCAAAGCTCAAACCCATGCTGGGCTATGACGATACCCTGGACGCCTTCGGCATTCACGGCATCGGCGGCACCCTCGGAGCGATCTTGACCGGCGTGTTCGCGGACCCGGCGATCAACCCGGCGGGCACGGGGCTGCTCTACGGCAATCCCGGCCAGCTCTGGACGCAGATCATCGCGGTCGGAGTGACGGTCCTCTACAGCGGCATCGTGACCTTTCTCATCTTCATGGTCATCAAGGTCGTTGTCGGTATCCGGGTAGATGGGGAAGAAGAAGCGGTCGGTCTCGACGAGAGCCAGCATGGTGAGCGGGCGTATAACTTATAATAGTTCGGTGCTTGGAGCTCGGAGTTGGGAGCGAAGAGCAAGAACGAATCAGGAGGTCATATGAAAAAGATCGAAGCGATCATAAAACCATTTAAACTGGACGAAGTAAAGGATGCTTTGAACGCGCTCGGCATCCAGGGCATGACCGTGACCGAGGTGAAGGGTTTTGGCAGGCAAAAAGGCCATGTCGAGCTTTACCGTGGCGCTGAATACGACATTGCGTTCATCCCGAAGGTGAAGATCGAGGTGGTGGTGGCGGAGAGCATTGCCGAGAAGGTTGTTGCGGTCATTGCGGAAAAGGCAAAGACCGGCAAGATCGGAGACGGCAAGATATTCATCTCAAAGCTCGAGGATATCGTCAGGATCAGGACCGGAGAACGCGGCGAAACGGCGATATAAAGGATCGTCGTTTATCCTCCCAGGGCCGGCATGTTCATCGCATGCCGGCCTTTTTTATGATACTAATACGAACGCATTAAATTTTGGCACATGCTGCGCTCCTCACTTTGTCCTCTCCTCAGCGGGGAGAGGACAAAGTGAGGGGGGCCTTCAAGGGACGTGACATTTATTATTTCGTTTGCATTAGTACATCATAAACTTAATTATCGATGGTTCCACACCGTCATTCCGGCTCGCTTAAAGCCGGAATCCAGGGACACTAAAAAGCGGCACTATGATCTGCTGATCCGGCATCTGCGCCTAAACCAGTGAAAACAGGTACAAGGTCCAGGAGTCAGACCCTTGCCAGAGAAACGCCGCCAATCGCCGCGAACGATCTACCCAGAGGAGCGACGCCATCTCCGGCATTCTGCTCGAATTGATCACACTGCGGGTCAGCAGCGTGCGGGCAGAGTCTCCCGTTTTCACAACGACGTGCATCACCCCGGTGGCGGAGTTCACGACATGGAAGCCCGGGCCGCCCGGCCCGGGAAACACAAAGAGATGGAACGTCGGGCGCTGAAGCATGAGCCCGTGGAACTCGATGGCGGGGATTCCTGTGACCTCTGCCGAATCGAAGGGTATAAAGGGCGTGTTCGGCCCGAACCTGATCCGTGCCGATGAACGAACTCCGCGATTCACGTCCAGCCGGAGAGCGTCGAACAAGCCATCGGACCCCGGCAAAGCAGCGGGCACGACGTAGATCGCCGTGGGTTCGTCAATGTTTTGCAACAGTGCCGGCTGCGGCTGCCACATTGGCGCTTCGTGGAGAGGGGCGACAAGGAGCGGAGCGATCGGCTTAGGATCGCCGTCGAATCGCACGATATACCAGCACAGGACGGCAATGCCGGCTATCACCGGGATAATTATTTTTCGTCTATTCATGCGTAGGCCGAAAAAACACGCGCATCACTCGCCGCTTTTTGGCGAGTCGATGTGGATGCGCTCGCTGGAATCATCGTATTCGAATTATTGAAAACTATTTTGGCTTTATTTATATTCTCGGCATCAATAAATGTCAGCATTCTTTTTACAATCATGTCCCGTTTTTGATGCCACGTGTTTGCTTGATCTACCCATTCGCCAATATCGTCGAGCAACACTCCTGTCCAAATACATATTGTATATCCAGACGCTCTAAAAAGGTTCGCCTTGTATGTTGTGCCAAAAGTCTCATCTGGAATCAAATTAGTGGGTAGGTCGGGTAGAGCGCAGAGAAACCCGACGCATTGTTGAGTACTGTTTGGACGGCAGAATCGCCGATTTTCACCCGGAT
>Ga0334722_10005123_pt1 | contig 13338 bp, 11 predicted proteins | sample C3_bottom_MG_FD_207210 | JGI IMG/M metagenome (GOLD analysis project Ga0334722, IMG submission 207210) | Sediment microbial communities from Yellowstone Lake, YNP, Wyoming, USA - C3_bottom | ecosystem: Environmental > Aquatic > Freshwater > Lake > Sediment | place: USA: Wyoming | collected...
CGAAGTGGAAATGGCGGCCCTTATCCAGGAATTCTTCCCCTCCATGGATATGCTCCGGCTGGTCAGCTCCGGCACAGAAGCCGCGATGAGCGCCATCCGGGTCGCCCGCGGGTTCACCGGACGGGACAAAATCCTCAAGTTCGACGGCTGTTACCACGGTCACTCCGACGGATTACTGGTTAAAGCCGGTTCAGGCGTGGCCACGCTCTCCCTGCCGGATTCCCACGGAGTTCCCGCCGGCTACGCCGCCGAAACCCTGGTGGCCCAATACAACGACCTCAATTCAGTGGAAAGATTATTTAAGGCCCATAAAGGCGCCATCGCCGCCATTATCGTCGAGCCTTATGCCGGCAACATGGGGGTGGTAGCCCCCGCGGACGGTTTCCTCAAGGGGTTGCGAACGATATGCGACCGTGAGGAAAGCCTGCTGGTGTTTGACGAGGTGATTTCCGGCTTCCGGCTCGCGCCGGGGGGTGCGCAGGAAATCTCCGGCGTGAAACCTGACTTGACCGTTCTGGGCAAGATCATCGGGGGGGGCCTCCCCATCGGTGCCTTCGGCGGCCGCCGGGAGGTCATGCAAAAGCTGGCCCCGGTGGGCCCGGTCTACCAGGCGGGGACACTATCAGGGAACCCGGTGGCAGTCGCCGCTGGATTAACTGTCCTGAAAGCGCTTAAGGCACCGGGGGTTTATGCCCAACTTGAAAAAACCGGCAAAGCGCTGGCGGACGGGCTGGCAGGAGCGGCAAAGAAGGCCGGGGTTCCGGTTACCATCAACCGGGCCGGTTCCATGATGACCATGTTCTTCACCCCCGGCCCGGTTACCGACTACGCCTCCGCGCTCAAATCAGACAAGAAGAAATACGCTGATTATTTCCACAAAATGCTGGACCGGGGGATTTATATGGCCCCCTCCCAGTTCGAAGCGGCGTTTGTCTCGTCTGCGCATACTGCGGAGGATATCGCCAAAACCATCAAAGCGGCAGAAGAATCGCTTATATAATTTAATTCGTAAACTATTTATATATCGGAGCTACCGCATCAACAATCTTCACAACAATTTGATATATAAAGTTGATCCTTCGCTCATCGTGATAAACAAAATAAAAAAACCGCTCGTAATAATAATATAGGAGAAATAAAGGGCCAATAAACAATATTACATACCCCGCATACCTATTTACATTAGACCCTCTTTTAAAATATTTATATTTCATAATTGGCGATACCAGTTTTAATGCGAGGATAACCCAGGCTAAATATACTATTACCAAAACTGATTTAATAATTGCTCTTATATCTCCCTCACCTATTACTTTGCCTGAATCCCCATCTTCAATCCCAGTATTTTGTATTATATTTCCAGATTTGTCTTCAACAAATACTTTTCCCTCCTTGATCACATACTTACTTCCTCCGCCTCTTCTGTAATTTAGTACCATTACTAATGTGCCATCACGAAGCTCCTCGATAGAATTTAATACGCCATGTGTATTCGTGACTTTCATTACCTGAAATAGTTTTTCGTACCGCACGCATAAAACTACTAACGCAAAATAGCTCCGAAATACGATTAATGGATATTTGCCGTTTTGCTTTACATTATAAACTCCTGAAGTATCACTACAATTCAAACTATCATCTGGAACAGTAAACAATCTTTTAGTATCCAGCAAAGTCATTCGTCCATTTGTGTTTCTATATATTGCAGCCACATATTCCGTTTCATTGCTCGATTGGTTCAACAAATGCTTATAAAATATCGCTTCGCCCCTATTGGACTTACTTCCCATATTTATCGGGAAAATTGCCAACATGGGGTTTTTAACATAATTCGGCCCAACTATACAGATCTTCGCCTGAGATGGGAGTGAATATCTTGCTGCAACCTTTTCTACCGCATAACAAGGGCCTGACAGGAAGATTAAAAACTGCGCAACGAAGAATCTGTTCAGCATACGAATGATAATTTGTTTGATACTGAATATCTCTTTCATTCGAACATAGACCTGATCCATCACGACATAATTCTATCACCCCACTTATTTGTATTTTGAGTGTCAGAAAATGAGAGTCAGGCCTTTACATATTCGTTTCTGGCAGGTAATCCCCGACCCACCCTCAGCCGAACTTGTAGGTTATTCCGAAGATCCAGCAGCGGTTTAGATGAGGAGAGGGGGCGCTTTTTGGCTATGAGCCGGGCAAAAGATGGGGAATTATTTAATCTTTCACGCTAGCGGGCTTTCGTCGGGCTGAGCCCTCCTCAAGCCTTCGCTATTCTCGCTTGTTTCACAAGCTCGCCCGCGAGGATACTGGCAGTCGATATTCCCAGAAAAGGGGTCAGGTCTTTACATATCAGTTCCTGGCCGGGAATCCATCCAAAAACCTAACCGTGCAATCTATTCACGAGGTGAATTACAGTTATTCACGATTTTCAACAATTACCAAATGGCCAAAACCTCCGGCTTTGTGCTACAACTTTGCGAATCATTCCTGCAAGTTTACTCGTGTGTACAATTTTCTTTATTAGTTTTTCATCTATCCTAGGAACCTTGGCACAATCCGATTCAGACCAATTCGTTGAATCCAACCTGACTCTTCTGACTCCCTTTGGCGGTTTGTCATCCAATTGAATAAAGGAATCGGAATTCTGAAAACATTGCGGAAACAATGCTAAACAATTCTTTTGATTTAATACTGATGGAAACAGTATCCCGTCTATTCCTGCGTCCTTGACCAGGCGCCCAAATATCTGACTTGTGAATGGAACATCAAAATGCATCGGCCATGCCCGCCAATTAGGCTCCAAAAGAGCTTTCATAAGAAGTTCAACACTCCCAATAAGTTCAAGCTTGATCTTATATTTCATCGCTATTCTTACAACATTCCTGTTCATTCCAAAACCCCGCATATGCTCAACAAACCCACGCAATCGCTCAGGATGGTTGAGGTCGATTAATGATTCAATTCGACCACTGACAGATACGATTGAAATAGATCTACTATCTGTAAGGGCTGATTCCAAGGCCTTATCCGAACCCTCAATAGTCTTCGGTTGGCAAAGAGCCTCCTGTAATACTGTGTCCTTATCTTCAGCAACATATAGGGCTGGAAACACTGGAAAATGCGTCTGGTTAATATCTCCAATATTAAACCGCCCTCCAGGATCTATGAGACTGCCCGTCACTGACAATGGATCGCTGGAATATTGGTAAGTAACCAATCTTTGCCATTTAATAAATTCAAAATCATGGTTGGCAGCGTCACGCAATGCGGATGCTATCCGGTCTCCGATTTTAGATCGCTGGTACGAAAGATCGCTAAATGATTCCCAATGCATTCGAGCCAATTCATCCCTGAATCGGGACCACTTCCGAATATCCTTTACATCAAATTGGTCAAGAAGAATAGCCTCTTTTGGTTTGCGTCCGAAGGGGTTTTCCCCAGACATAAGGCCAGTATCCTTCCTCTCCCTATCGCCTATTACCGCTTAGGGCATTCAATACAAATTTAAGGAGCTTGTTATACCGGCCAAACTTGATCATGTCTCGAGGGGAGATATTCCCCAACATGGGATTATCCGTGGAAAACCAAAGCACGGTTTTTCTCAGATCTCCATCAAAGTGCCCGGCAACTAAATTTAGGAGGTTAGCCCATTCAGCAATGCGAACAGACAATTCGGGAGACATTTTTTCATCCCACCTGACCGAATTCACCGGCATCTCCACGGCCTTAGCAACATCCGTTTTCCTGAATTTCAGGATATCCAATATGGCCTGGTATTTAGGCTGATTGTTATGAAACACGGACAGATAATCCTTAGCCGCGATATTCGAGAAAATATCCGGTGCCTGCAATGTTGTTGTCATTTGCCCTCCTATACCATCCCCACAATGTTTCCACGTTTCTTCCATGCTGTCAATGCCATCTTTAACTGACCAGTAGACTTCGATTATCCGGAAATTTGGTCAGGCCTAGAAATTGGCAAACATGTTGGAAACCTCCAAGCCCTCTCTCAGCCGAACTTGTAGGTTATTCCGAAGCTCCCGCGGGGTTACTGACCGTCGATATTCCCAGAAATGGGATCAGGTCTTTACATATCAGTTTCGAACCAGGATTTGACCGCAACCCAGCCTCAGCCGAACTTGTAGGTTATTCCAAAGCTCCCGCGGGGATACTGGCAATCGATGTTCTTGTAGGGACAGCCCGTCCGGCAGGTGAGGCATTCCAGGCAGTTGTTATAAGCCACGGTGATGTGGTTCTCTTCCCAGGTATAGACCCGGGCCGGGCAGAAGAAGGTGCAGGGACGGCCCTTCTCGCCGCACTTATCCAGGCAGATGGCGGGATCGATGATCTTGAGGTGCGACTTGTGCTCGTCCGGCTTGTAACCGACCGTAAACAGCTTGTCTTCGATGTTCACAATGCCCTCCAGGCCGCGCCCAGCGCGTCCTTGACCATCCCGAAAATCGAGCGCATTTTCAGGGCCTTCTTCAGGATGCTGATGTGCTTGGTCCGCTTGGGTATTTCATCCACGCCGAGGAACTCGGTGGCCGCCATGTTGACCATCTCGGGATAGATGCCGAAGAAATATGGGCGCTTGACCATGTAATGCCCCAGGTTGGCGTATTTCTTGAGGTCCTTGATGATAAAGCTCTCTTCCAGCCGCGCCCGGTAGGAGGAAAGCGAGCGGGAAGAGAAATCGCCGCGCTTGACGGCGTCTATCACCGCTTCGGCGGCCATCTTGCCGGACATCATGGCCAGGTTGGAACCTTCGCGGTGGAACGAATTCACCAGCCCGGCCGCGTCCCCGGCCACCAGGATCCCCGCGCCGTAAACCGAATGGATGGAGTGGTAACCGCCCTCCGGTATCAGGTGGGCCATGTATTCCCGGCTCGCCCCGCCGGCCACCAGGGGCCGCACCGCCGGATGGTCCTTCATCTTTTCCAGGACATCGTTGGGGTTCATCTTCGCCGCGATCAGTTCCGACATTAGGACGCCGGAGCCGACCGAGATGGATTCCTTGTTCGTGTAGATAAAGGCGATGCCCATGCGGTTCACGGTCGCCTCGCCCACCAGCTCGATGGTGGCGCCGCCCTCCGGGCCAATGGCGAACCGGTCCTCGATTTTCTCCCTCGGCAGGGCGATGATTTCCTTAACCGCCACCGCCAGCTCATCCTGACGCCAGTCGGGGCGCAGTCCAGCCTTCCGGGCGGGCACGCTGGACACGCCGTCGGCACAGATGACCACATCGGCGTAAAGGTCGCCCTCCTCCCGGTCCGTCCGGACGCCGACCACCTTGCCGTCGCGCTTGATGACATCCGTCACCACCGTCTCGTGCACGATGAGCGCCCCGGCATCGGAGGCCTGCTTGCCCAGCCACTTGTCGAACCGGGCGCGGAGCACGGTCCAGGCGTTGGGCTGGCCGTCCGCCGCCGGCTGGTTCAGGGCCCCGACCGACACCGCCCCGTTCTTGCCGAGGATCCAGAGGCTCTGCTTGACCACCGGCCGTTCCACCGGGGCCTGCTTCCAGAATTCCGGGAACACCGACTCGGTATGATGCCGGTACAAAACGCCGCCCATGACATTCTTGGCGCCGGGGAAGGAGCCCCGCTCCAGCACGACCACTTTCAGGCCCGCGCGCGCCATTACGGTGGCCGCCGTCAGCCCGGCCAGCCCGCCGCCGGTTACGATGCAGTCGAACTTACGCTCCGCCATGTGCACTCGCTTCGTGGTATGACTTGGCACTGCCGATGGCCTCAACGAGGGCCGGGACGACTTCCAGGACATTTCCGACGATGCCCAGCGAAGCCACCGAGAAGATGGGCGCGTTGGGGTCGCTGTTGATGGCGATGATGGTGTCGCTGGTCTGCATGCCCACGAGGTGCTGGACCGCCCCGGATATCCCGCAGGCGATGTACAGGCGGGGCCGGACGGTCTTGCCGGTCTGGCCGACCTGGTGGTCGTAGGACATCCACTTGGAGTCGACGGCGGCCCGGGAGGCCCCGACCACCCCGCCCAGGAGGTCCGCCAGGCGCTCGAGGATCTTGAAGTTTTCCCGCCCACCCATGCCCCGGCCGCCGGAAACGATAATCTCGGCGTCCGCCAGATTGACCGACCCGGTCAGCTCTTCCTTGGCGAATTCCAGGATCTTGGTGGGAACATCCTTTTCGTCCATCTTGAAGGGGACCTTCACCAGGCGGCCCTGGCGCGCGGTGTCCGCGGCCGGCATCGCCATAACGCGGGGCCGGACGGTGGACATCTGGGGACGGCATGATTCCGTGAAGATGGTGGCCATGATATTTCCCCCGAAAGCCGGGCGGGTCTGCTCCAGAAGGCCGGTTTCGCCTATCGCCAGCCCGGTACAGTCCGCGGTCAGGCCCGTCTTCAGGTCGGTGGCCACCGCCGACGCGAGGTCGCGGCCCGTTACGGACGCCCCCATCAGCAGGACCGCCGGATTATTCTTTTTGGCCAGCTCATTGATGGCGGCGGCGTACGGGACGGTGCGGTAATGGGCCAGCACCGGGCTCTCGATCTGGTACACCACATCGGCGCCATACGAGACCGCCTCCGCAGCCAGGTGGCCGATGTCATTGCCCAGCACCACCGCGGCCAGGGAAGTCTTGAGGTCATTGGCCAGTTTCCGGCCCTCGCCCAAAAGCTCCCAGGAAACCCGGTTGGCTTTCCCTTCCATCTGCTCGACGAACACCCACACTTCCCCTTCCTTCGGGTCGGGTCCGGTTTTTTCCGAAGCCACGGCCTTCGCAGGAGGGGAATCGGCACCGCCTGCGGTGGGGGCCGGCCCGCACGGGCTGGCGACCGGGCCAAGCAGGCCGTCCGCTTTTAGTTTTTCCAGGAAGGCTTTGACCGCCACATCGAGGATGGCGGCATTGACCACTTCCCCTCCGGCCCGGCGCGCGGGCGGCCATATCTTTTTCACCTTGGTGGGCGAGCCCTTAAGACCGCACCGGTTCACATCCATGCCCAGCGAAGCGGCGGTTAACACGGGAATATCGGCCTCAAGGGCCGCCATCAGGTCGGTGAGTTTGGCATACCTTGGTTCATTTATTTCCTTGACCACGGTCAACAAGGCGGGTAGTTTGGCCTGCACAATCTCATAGGCGGCTTCGAGATGGCGGCGGACGGTTATCGTCCGGGCCCCCATGTCGATTTCCACGACTTTGTCCACATTGGTGAGCTGGGTGAATCCCAGGCGGTAGGCGACGCCGGGACCGACCTGGGCGGTGTCGCCGTCAATCGTCTGCTTGCCGCAGATTACCAGGTCCACCGGCGCGGTCTCGCCGATTTTCTTTATGGCTTCCGATATCGCGTAGCTGGTGGCGAGCGTGTCGGCGCCCGCGAACTTTCCGTCCGACAACAGGTACGCCTTGTCCGCGCCGAACGACAGTGCCTTCTGCAGGGACTCGCGCGCCTGCGGCGGACCCATGGACAGGATGGAAACCTTTCCGCCGTAGCGGTCCTTGAGGGCGACCGCTTCCTCGACCGCGTGGGTGTCGTAGGGATTGACAATGGAGGGGATGCCCTCGCGGATGAGCGTATTGGTTTCCGGATTGACGCGCACCTGGGTCGTGTCCGGAACCTGTTTAACGCAGACGGCGATGTGCAGCATCATGCCGATACCGGCCGGCAGAACAAGACGCGAAAAATCGGGTAAGCGTTCATGTTGAGGGAATATATTACCACCAAAGTAAAGATGAGAAGCAAGTGAAGCGATAAGCTGGAAGCTGGAAGCGATAAGCCAGAGGAAGGGAGGCTTTCAGCTATCAGCGGTCAGCGATCAGCCAGAGGGGGGGGTGGGAAGCTGGAAGCAATTAGCTGGAAGCGATAAGCCGGAGGGATTGGGGAAGTTTTAAGTTGTAAGTGGTATGTGGCTAGTCAGAAGGGGATAAGAGGGGGGGAATTAGGGGGAGGGGGAGGCGGAATCGCCTGTTTTTTCAGCGAATTCGCGCCTGAACTTTTTCACGATGGAGGAGATGCCCTGGGCGGCCCCCTCGGCGAAGGCGCAGATGGTCCGGCCCGACATGCGCCGGCAGGCGTCCAGCACGAGGTCCACCTCACCGGGCCGGCCGTGCCCCCGGGAAATCCGCCCCAGGAGCTTGGCGATCCAGTCGCACCCCTCCCGGCAGGGGGTGCACTGCCCGCAGGACTCGTGGGCATAGAATTCCGCCAGGTTAAAGGCCACCTCCACCATGGACACCGACTCGTCCATGACCACCAGCGCCGCGGTGCCCAGCATGGCCCCGCGGGCGGCCAGCCCCCCCTTGTTCATGGGGGTGTCCAGCTCGTCCGCCGTCAGGACCCCCGAAGAGGACCCCCCCGGAATGACCGCCTTGAGGGCCCGGCCGCCCCGCACCCCGCCAGCCGGCCCGTTGATGATGTCGCGCACCGTGGTCCCGATGGAGAGCTCATAAACACCCGGCCGTTCCACATGCCCCGACACGCAAAACAGGGCGGGACAGCCCAGGTCATCCGGCCCCTTTCCCCCCGTCAGGCAGGGTTTTTCGCAGCGTAACGCGCCCGGAATGTAGGCCAGCGTCTCCACATTGTCGATCATAGTCGGACAACCGTAGAGGCCCGACATGGCGGGAAAAGGCGGCTTCAGCCGGGGAAAACCCTTGCCCCCCGCGATGGAGGTGAGCGTGGCGGTCTCCTCCCCGCAGATGTAGGCGCCCGCCCCCCGCATCACGGTCATCTTCAGGTCGAATCCGGTTTCAAGAATATTCTTTCCCAGAAACCCGGCCTTTCCCGCCTCCTCCACCGCTTTACGCATCCGCTCCAGGGGAAGGGAATATTCACCCCGCACATAAATGAAAACCTCGGAAGCACCCAGTGCATAGGCGGCGATGGCCGCCCCCTCCACTACCAGGTGGGGGGATTTTTCCATGATGTGGCGGTCCTTGAAGGTACCCGGCTCCCCCTCGTCGGCGTTTACCACCAGGTAATGGGGCCTGGTTGAATCCTTGGGCATCCGGGACCACTTCCGGCTGGTGGGAAAATGGGCCCCGCCGCGCCCGTCGATGCAGGGACCGTCAACCCCCCCGATAACCTCATCGCGGCTCATCGTGAGCGCCTGGCGCAGGGCGCCGTAGCCGCCCCGCTTGAGGTGCGCTTCCATCGAATGGCAGTCCAGGTCGTTCCAGTTCCCGGTTATCCGAAGCCCGTCAGATTCCACCTGCGGTTCCCTCCCGCCTCAGGCGCTCCAGCAGGGCTGCAAGCGAAGCGGCATCCATCGGCCCCTGGGCCGGCTCGTCATTGACCCGGATGGCGGGAGCCATCTCACAGGCGCCGAGGCATTCGACCGCCTCGAGCGAGAACAGGGTGTCGGAAGTCGTTTCGCCGTCCGCCAGGCCAAGCTTTTCCCTGATGACGCCATGCAGGTCCGCCCCCCCGCATATCGCACAGGTGAGCGTCCGGCAGACCTGCAGGCGGTAGCGGGCCGGGGCCTTCCGGCGGAACATCGTGTAAAAACTCAAAGCCTCGGAGACCTTGCTGACGGGCATAACCAGGAATTCCGCCACCGGCTCCACGGCGTCCGGGGGTATCCAGCCCAGGGTGTCCTGCACCACATGGAGGACCTCCAGCAGGGCCGACTCCCTTTTGGCGAACGGGGCGGCGGCATCCTCCATCCGCTGGCGGAGGAGCACGAGGGTTTCGTGTTCCACCTTCACCGGTCCAGCTCCCCCGCGATCATATTGATGGAGCCGAACGCCGGGACGACATCCGCCACCAGCCCCCCCTCGATCATCTTCGACAGCGCCGACATGGGGAAAAAGCACGGCGGGCGCACGCGGACGCGCCAGGGCCGGTCGGTTCCGCCGGATACTATATAGAAGCCCAATTCGCCGTTGGCCCCTTCGACCGCTTGGTAGACCTCGCCCGCGGGCGGGCGGATGCCGTGGCCGGGCATCAGGAGCTTGAAGTGGTGGATGAGCGGGTCCATTTCGGTATACACCTGCGTTTTGGCCGGCAGGGTTACCCGCTGGTCGTCCGCGCTGACCGGTCCCGCAGGCAGTTTCTCCAGGCACTGCTCGATGATGCGCAGGCTCTGCTCGATCTCATTGACCCGGACCATGAAACGGTCATAGACATCACCGTTCACCCCCAGGGGCACCTCGAACTTCACCTGGTCGTAGGCCAGGTAAGGAAGGTCGCGCCGGACATCGTAGTTGAGCCCCGACGCCCGCCCCAGGGGACCGGTGATGGCATGGCTGACCACCTCATCCCGGGTAAGGGCCCCGATGCCCCGGGTGCGGTCGATGAAGATGCGGTTGTTCACCAGCAGTTTATTCCCCTCCGCCACCGTCTGGCGGGTCATTTTAATCGCCTCCGGCAGGCCGGCCAGGAACTTTTCAGTAAGGTCGCCCGTCACCCCGCCGATGCGGGCCCAGGAAACGGTCAGGCGGGCCCCGGTCGCCTCCTCCAGGAGGCCGTAGAGGATTTCCCTGGCCTTGATGAACCAGACGAACACGGTCAGGGCGCCCAGCTCCATGGCCATGGCGCCATTGCAGGTCAGATGGTCGGTGACGCGCGAAAGCTCGCACAAAGCCATGCGGATCCACACCCCGCGCTCCGGCACCTCGATACCCATCATCTTTTCCACCGCCAGCGCGTAACCGACATTGTTGATGACCGGCGACACATAATTAAGACGGTCGGTGTAGGGAATGGCCTGGTTCCAGGTCCGGTTCTCGACCGTCTTCTCGAAGGCGCGGTGCAGGTAGCCGATCTCCACCTCCGAACCGCGGACCCGCTCGCCCTCCAGCTCCAGCCCGATGTGGATGGTCCCGTGCATGGCCGGATGGGCGGGCCCCATATTCACATGCATGGTGGTCTTTTCCGCCTCCGGCATTATTCCCCTCCCAGCGCCTTCGGCCGGGCGCCGAACGGCGGGACCCCGGGATGGATCTGCTCCACGCGGGGCTGCTGCTCCTTCAAGGGATAATCCTTGCGCAGGGGGTGGCCGGAGAACTCCTCGTACATGAGGATCCGCTTCAAACCGGGATGCCCCTTGAACCCGACGCCGAACATATCCCACGCTTCGCGCTCCAGCCAGTTGGCGCTGGCAAAAAGTGGTGTCAGGGAGGGCACGACGGGGTCGGTGTCCGGAACGGCCGCCTTGAGCCGGACCCGCCGGCCCGACCCGAACGACTGCAGGTACCAGACGGCCTCAAACCGGGCGGGCTTTTTTCCGCCGGGATAGCCCAGATAGTCCACTACGGTCAGGTCCATGAGCGCGTCAAATCCCAGCACATCCCGCAAATGCCGGGCGACCCTCGCCACGGAATTCTTCGCGATGACGATTACCTCGATGGGGGGCTCCTGCCAGCCCGCGCGGATATCCCGGGCGAATTTCCCCTTCAATTCCTGGAAGAGGGGGCCGGCCGAACCCTGGTCTACCACCGGCGCCACTCGGCGGGCCTTAGCCTCGGCGGAACGGTCCGCCCGATGGAGGGGTGCCGGCGCAGGCTCTGCACCGCCTCCCAGCCCTCCTTCTGGATCTTTTCCTGGAGCTTGATAATGGCGTCAAAAACCGACTCGGGGGGCGGGGGGCATCCGGCGATGGAGACATCCACCGGCAGGATGGTGTCGATGCCCTGCACCGTGGCGTAGTTGTCGTAAAAACCCCCGGTGGTGGCGCAGGTACCGAATGCCACCACCCATTTGGGCTCGCACATCTGGTCATAAATCCGCTTCAGCACGGGGGCGATCTTGTGGTTGATGGTCCCGACCACGATGAGCATGTCGGCCTGGCGGGGGGAAAACCGCGGAAAGGCCGCCCCGAACCGGTCCTGGTCGTGGTGCCCGGCGGCGGCGGACATGAACTCCATGCCGCAGCAGGCGGTGACGAAGGGATACTGGAAAATGGAATACTTCCTGCCCCAGGCTACAGCGTCGCCCAACCGGGTGGCGACCCAGGATACCGGGGCCTCGAGGGAGCCGGGCACCGCGGAGGACGGGGGGCGCTTCATTCGTTATTCCCCCCGAACCGGGAACTGAACGAGAGGTAGGCCCCAACGGAGGAGCGCACATCCCCTTCCTCAACATAACCGGCCGGGCCGGGGACCATGACCCGGGTGTCCACCATGAGCCAGGCCAGGGCGATATCAACCCGAAGCGGGCCGGTCTCCAGCCCGGTCCCGGCGGTAATCCCCATCAGGTCCTGCCGGAAAGGGGCGGGCACCAGTTGTTGAACCGAGGCCGGCGGGAGGGTGCCGGAAACCACGGACGGCATGCCGTCCGGGCGGGAGAAGAATCCCAGCCGGAGCGGCAGGTCGGCCCGCTTCATCCGGAAAAGGTATTCAGCGCCCGCCGATACTGAAAAAATGGCATCCGATTTTTCCCTGTATTTCCGCTCCTGCGCCGTTCCCGCAAACAGGGTCTTGTCGGCCTGTATTCCCCCGCAGTAATTCATGTCCAAGGCCGCGGTCATCGCGTCGAACAGGATGAACGAACCTCCCACCGACAGGCGGGGCTGGGGGCCCCTTGAAATCCCGTCATCCCGGACCGGGCCCCCGTCAACCTGTTCCCAGGTGCGCCCGGTCATTTTCCCGGCATAGAGCAGACGGGCCCCGATGCTTCCACCCGGCACTGGCCGGTAATGCCAGCCTAGCATTATCCCCGGCCCCAGCATTTCGCTCCGCCGGGAAATGCGGCGCAAACCGGTTACAACATCCTTTTCTGTCAGGGAATCCCCGGTTACCTCGAGGGATTCCGAAGATCCATATTCAAGGAGCGCGGCCCCCACCGCCACCGTATGGTCCCCGCCCAACACCGTCTGGACCCAGGAGAATCCGTGGGCATACAGGAACTCATCCTGCTTAAGGCGGGACAGGCCGGAAAAATACTGGGTCGACAGGGCGGAGCCGCCGGGGGAAGAAGCCATGGAAAGATCGAGGGACTCATCCAGGTCCAGGACCCGGCGCTCCAACTGCCACGAACCCAGGGCCAGCCGGCCGCGGCCGGCGCCCAACATCGGCGTTACCATGCCCCAGGAAAGCCCGGAACCGGACTGGAACCAGGAAGTGGTTTTTTCGGCGGTATTGATGCCGTAGCCGGAGAAGCCGAGGCGGAGCCAGGAGGCGCCGGCGCTGAACGCCCCCTCATGGCGGCGCAATCCGGAGGAAGAGGCGGCGGGATTGTCGGCTATATCACCGGTAGCCGTGGCAATCCCGGTACCCACCCCGCCCATGCCGGCCAGCGGAACCCCCGCCTGGGCCGGAACAGAAAGTAAAAAGGCGGCCATAACAGCCGAAATCATCCTTATCCCCATGTGTTCATTAATCATAACCCGCCGGTGAGTGCGCCTGTTAAAACGGTAAATCC
>Ga0334722_10005124_pt1 | contig 13334 bp, 13 predicted proteins | sample C3_bottom_MG_FD_207210 | JGI IMG/M metagenome (GOLD analysis project Ga0334722, IMG submission 207210) | Sediment microbial communities from Yellowstone Lake, YNP, Wyoming, USA - C3_bottom | ecosystem: Environmental > Aquatic > Freshwater > Lake > Sediment | place: USA: Wyoming | collected...
GCGTGCTGCTCAAGCCGCTCACCCACCAGGTGGACGGCGTGATGGTGTCGGCGCTGACGATGCTCGGCGGGGCGATTCCCCTGCTCGTCGTGGCGTCGCCGGCCATCTCGCGCACGGCGTGGACCGCGGTGCCGGCGCAGGCATGGCTCGCCATCGCCTACAGCGGGATCTTTGCGCTCGTCATTGCGTATCTCATCTGGTACCGCGGCATCAAGCTCATCGGCCCCACCAGGACGTCCATGTACAGCAACCTGCAGCCGATCTTCGCGGTGATGGTGGCGTGGGCCGCGCTGGGCGAGGTGCCGACACTTGCGCAGGTCGCCGGCGCCGCCGCCGTGATGGCCGGGCTTCTGCTCACGCGCGCATGACCAACGTCGTCCTCTTCGATATCGACGGCACGCTGCTCGCCAGCGGCGGCGTGGGGCGCCGCGCCATGGAAGGGGCGCTGCACACCCACTTCGGCACCGTCGGCCCCGACCACTACCGCTACGATGGCAAGACCGACCGGCAGATCGTGCGCGAACTCATGCGGCTGTCGGGCTTCCCTGACGGCGACATCGATGCGCGCATGGACACGCTGCTCGCCGACTACCTTGCCCGCCTCGCCATCGAGCTCGCCGACAAGCCCCCCGGCATGAAGGTGCACGCCGGCATTCACGCGCTGCTCGATGCGCTCGAAGCGCGCGCCGACGTGCTGCTCGGCCTGCTCACGGGGAACGTCGCCGGTGGCGCCGCGCTCAAGCTGGGGGCGGCGGGCATCGCGCCGCACCGGTTCCGCGTGGGCGCGTACGGTTCCGACAACGAGCACCGGTCGGAGCTGCCGGCCATCGCCCTGGCGCGGGCGTCGGAACTGCTCGGGTACGGTGTGGCCGGACGTTCCGTGATCATCGTGGGGGACACGCCGGCGGACGTGCAGTGTGGACGCGGCATCGGCGCGCGCGCGGTGGCCGTCGCCACGGGGCACTTCACCGTCGACGACCTCGCCGCGCACGACCCGTACGCCGTCTTCGAGGACCTCTCCGACATTGACGCGGTGCTCGGGGTCATCTGCGATGCGTGAGGTCGAACTCAAGGGCGTCGTGGCCGATCCCACGGCCATTCGCGGCCGATTGCTCGCCGCCGGAGCGCGCGAGGTCTTCATCGGCTCGCTGTCTGATTGCCGATACGACCTGCCGACGCGCGAATTGCTGGAGCGCGACCACGTGCTGCGCCTGCGTGTCTATCGTGATGCCGCCGGCGAGCGCGCCGTCCTCGACTGGAAGGGGCCCACGCAGTACTCGAAGGGCTTCAAGGTGCGCGAGGAACTCTCCACCGCCTGCGACAATGGCGCGACGCTGGCGCTGATGCTCGGCCACCTGGGCTACGAGGTGATCCGCGAGATCGACCGCGAGATCGAGCAATTCGAGCTGGACGGCGCGGTGCTGCGCATCGAGCGGTATCCGCGCATGGACGTGCTGCTCGAAGTCGAGGGTACGCCGGAGTCGATTGAACGCGCCATTGCCGCGGCCGGCGTGCCGCGCGCGGACTTCACCAGCGATCGCCTTCCCGACTACATCCGCCGGTTCGAGGAACGCACGGGCGCGCGTGCGGCCATCTGCACGCGCGAGCTGTCCGGCGACTATCGCTACAGTGTCACCGACGCCTGACGCCGTGGACACCGGTGCGGCCGACTTCGTGCTTCCCGAGCTCACGCGATCGCTGCGTGCGCTCGGCAGCGCGCGCTGGCTGCGTGACGCCGACCACGCGCGCTTCCATACGCCGCTGCTCACCGCCCGCCGGAATGCGGCGCGCGTGCGGTCACCGGAAGGGCACCTGGCAGCCTTCCAGGCCGACCGCCTGCGGCGCGCGCTCGTGGAGGCCGTGGAGCAGATGGCCGCATCGCGGCACCCGAAGTCGGCGCCCGACCGGCGCGCGTTTGCCGCCCGGGTCACCGATGCCGGCGCCGCGGTGTGGAGTGCGCTCGACGCAATGGAGACGCGCGCCGTCGCCGTGGGCAAGGCCGGTGCGACCACCCGCGAAGAAGCGTGGCGTGCGTGGGTGGCTGCGCTGCAGCAGCTCTTCCTCGCTGCCGACGCCTGGTGGGTGACGATTGTCGAACTGCGCGATGATGGCCAGTCGCGCGGCACCGGGCGCCGGGCGGGGCGAGCGCTGGTCATCGCCCTGTTGGTCGCGCTCGCTCCTGCGGCGCTGGCCGCGCAGCAGCATTTGACGTACCGCGTGGCCGGCATGACCCCCGAGTCGCTGCGCGCGCGCGGCTTCGACGTGGTGGGCGTGGAGAATGGAACGGCGCTGGTGGTGGCCAACCCCGTCGAGCTGTCGCGGCTCCAGTTGCTGGGAGGCCAGGCCCAGTTGCGGCTGGCTCCCGGAACGGACAATCGCCGCTTGCAGAACCTCGCCGCGGTGACCACCCCCACCGTGGTGTACCGGTCGTACGACGACCCGCGGCGCGGCATTCGCGCCTGGATAGACTCCCTGGCGCGCGCGAACTCGCGGGTCAGCGTGGATACCGTCGGTCGCTCCTACGAGGGGCGTCCAATCCTTGCCGTGAAGATCGGCCCGCGCGGCGATGCTCCGGCGCGCCCCAATGTGATCTTCGTCGCCACGCATCATGCGCGTGAATGGGCGGCCACCGAGATGGCGCTGCGGCTCATCCGCCTGCTGGCCACCGCCACCGATGCTCGCACCGACTCGCTGGTAAACCAGCGCGACATCTGGGTGGTGCCGGTGGTGAATCCCGATGGCTACGAGTACACGTTCACCACGGATCGCCTGTGGAGGAAGAACCGCCGCCCCACGACGGGCGGCAACGTGGGCGTCGACCTCAATCGCAACCACTCGTCCAACTGGGGCGTCGACGACAACGGGTCGTCTCCGGACCCCTCGTCCGACATATATCGCGGGCCGTCACCGGCCTCCGAGCCCGAAGTGAGCGCGCTGCAGCAGTTTCACGCCCTGCACCCGCCGGTCGTTTCCGTTTCGTACCACACGTATGCCGGACTGCTGCTCTTCCCGCCCGGTGCGGTAAGCGGTCTTCTCGCCGCCGACCTCGACGAGTACAGGGTGCTGGCCGGCACCAACGCCCGGTCGGCGGTTCCGGACCACCTGCCGGGATCGCAGCGGTCGTTCTACTCGCCGAGCACCGCGTGGATGCTGTACCCCACCAATGGCGAGTACACCGACTGGGCGAGCACGACCTTCGGCACCGTGAGCATCAACCCCGAGATCACCAGCGGCTACGGCCCGCTGGGATACTATGGTTTCGAACTCCCCGACGACGAGAGCCTGCTGCAGCAGCTCTTCACCGACAATCTTCCGTTTGCGCTCGACGCGATCGAAATGGCGCGCAATCCCGCCACCTACTCCAGCGCCACCACGGGGCTGCGCGCGGAGCGCTGGGTACTGGAAAGCGGCTCGCCGCGGCTGCGCATTCGGGCTCCGGCGGGCGTCGCCGCGGGTGCGGTGCTGTCGGCAGCAGGCCTGCCGGTGACGTTCGCCATCGACTCGGCAGCAGGCGGCAAGTACTCCCGGCGGCTGGTGTCGCAGGGCGCAACTGCCGGCCGTCCGGCCACCATCAAGGTGACGACCACCGGCTTTTCGACGGGCGGTACCGAGACAGTGACATGGACGCAACTGGCAGCGGCGGGCGCCGAGAGCGGTGATCCGGCGTGGCTGCTGCAGGGCTTCGCCATCGACACGATACAGCGATTCACCGGCGTTTCGTCATATGTCGGCACCAACGGCGAGCTTCGCTCGACGCCCATCAAGGTGCCGTTCACCACCGACACGGTGAGCATCACCTTCTGGACCAGGTACAACGGCGACGGCTATTCCGAGCGGCCGTTCGGGCTCTTGCGCGTTTCGGCCGACAGCGCCCGTACGTGGCAGGTGGTGGGCCGGTACGCTGGCAACGCGGCCACGTTCTATCCCGAGGACGTCCGGATCGGCGGTGTCCATGGCAAGTCCTTGCTGCTGTCGTTCGTTGCGAATGGGTTGCCGTGGTGGATTGACGAGGTGGTGGTCTTCGCCAATAGCTCGACCTCGACCTCGGGTCCGGGTGGCGGTACCGCCGGATCAGCGGCGTCGCTGTTCAAGCCGTCGGCAAATCCGGTGCGTGGGTCGTCGGTGACCTTCGTGTGGCCCTTTGCCGGAAAGGGTGGCAATGTCATGGCCTATGACTTCACCGGGCGGCTGGTCTGGAAGCATGCCGTGGGAGCGGGGGACGACGACGTGACGTGGGACCTCAGCCGGGACGTGCTTCCGAACGGCGCGTACCTGGTGCTCGCCGAAAGTGGCGGTGAGCGCGTGCGCCTGCGCCTGTTTGTGCTCAGGGAAACGCCATGATCGTCGGCGTGGGGTTCGACCTCGTGGACATCGGGCGTCTCGAGCGCCTGCTCGATGGCAAGGGCGAGCGCGTGCTCGCGCGCCTCTTCACCGATGGCGAGGTGGCCTATGCAATGGCCCGTGCCCGACCCGCCATGCATCTCGCAGCCCGCTTTGCGGCCAAGGAAGCGTCGTTCAAGGCCCTTTCGGGCAGTGAGAGCGCCCGGCTCATCGGCTGGAAGGAGATCGAGGTCCTGTCGCGCCCCGGCCACGCTCCCGAGCTCCTGCTCCATGGCCGGGCGCTCCAGCGAGCCGAGGTGCTGGGGGTACGCCGCCACTGGCTGACGCTGTCGCACACGGACGATACGGCGGGCGCGGTGGTGGTCCTGGAAGCGGACTGACGATCAGCGGACGCCTCGAAGCGGGGACTTGAGAAGAAGCTGTACGCTCTACGCCGTACGCTCTACGCCGTCCGCCCGTCGTTTATCGTCTGTCGTCTGTCGTCTGTCGTCTGTCGTCTGTCGACTATCGACTGCCGTTGCCGGCATAGATCCCCGGCTTGCCGTCGCCCACACTGCGCCGCATCTGCATCCACGCGAGGCCGCCCACCGTGAACAGCAGGGCGATGGTCTGGGCCAGCGTGAGCGGGCCGAAGAAGCGATCGTCCTTGGCGCGGAAGAACTCCACGATGAAACGCTCGAGTCCGGCGAAGGCGCAGTAGAGCCCGAACAGCCACCCTTCGGCATGCTTGTGGTCGCGCAGCTTCCACAGGATCCAGAACATCAGCGTCCCCATGGCGACTTCGTAGAGCTGGGTGGGGTGCACGCCGACAAGCTCAAGCGGGTTGCGGCCGTCGAGGCCCTTCACGCCGAACTGTTCCACGAGGTTGCGCACCGTGGAAGGTGGATAGCCGTTGGGGAACGCGACGGCCCAGTGTGAGTCCCACGGGCGGCCGTAGTCGTCGCCTACGGACCAGCAGCCGGTACGCCCGATGGCGTACGCGGCGGCCAGGCCGGGCGCCGACACGTCACTGATGCGCGTGAAGGGCTGATGGCGCCACCTGATGACACCGGCCGTGGCCAGAATGCCCCCCGCAAGCCCGCCCCAAAACACGAAGCCGGAGGTGTGCAGCAGGGCGCTGGCGTCGTGGTACAGGATGGCGTAGTAGATCTTGGCCCCGAGCAAGCCGCCAATGACGGCGCCCACGAGTACGTCGCCCATGATCTCGGGATCGTGCCGGCGCCGCTGCAATTCCACCTGGCCGATGTACTGGGCCACGAGAAAGGAGAGCAGCATGGCCACGCCGAACCCGGTAAGTGTCAGCGGGCCGAGGTGCAACTCAAACGGGTGAACGACGATGTACTGGGCGTCGGGAAGCATGAGGGAAAGATAAGGGCAGAGCGCGAGAGCGCGAGAGCCCGAGAAGCACCGTGCGCTCTCGCGCTCTTCCGTTCTTGGGTTCTTGCGTTCTATCGGTTCCGGCTGTCCCGGTAGATCCTGGCGTACTCGTCCACCGGGATGCGCGCGACGATGTCGCGAATGACGTCGAGGGCGACGCCATCGAGCGACTTGAAGCGGACGCACGCCTTGCCCATGTCGAGCTTGATGCCCGCCTCCTTGTAGCCGGCCCTGAGGTCGGCAAGGATCTTCGGGCTGCCGTACGCGCCCATGAGGTGCGCGGCGTAGTAGTTCTTCTGCGCCGCCAGGGCCACGTAGCAGAGCGGATGTCCATTGTAGGTGTCGGGGAGCACGGACAGTGGAATGCTCCACATGATCATGCCATGGCCCATGCACTCCTTGTACCCCTTGGGCATCGCCTTCCTGATGACGGCGCGCACGGTATTCACGACCTTGCGACGTTCGGGAGCCAGCGACGCGAGATAGGCGGCAACAGTGGACGGGGCGAGACTGGCCATGCGGTTCTCCCTGGCGAAGTCACGTTACAGTGGCAACTGCACCGCGCGGCCTACGATGAGCGTGATGTTGTCGCTGCCGCCGCCGTCGAGCGCGTCCTGCAGCAGGGCCTGGCACGCCTGATGCGCCGACGTCATGGTGCGCAGCCGCGCGGCAATCTGTTCGTCGCTCACGTGCTTGGTGAGTCCGTCGCTGCAGAGCAGGTGCACGTGGCCCCAGTCGTTCGCGATGGCGGTCACCACCGGCGAGGCCTCGGGACCGCCGATCGCGCTCGAGAGCACATGGCTCCAGCGCGCATGACCAGGATCGGACCGCTTGATGACGCCGGAGTCGACGAGATCCTCGGCGACGGTCTGGTCTCGGGAAACCTGGTATAGCTGCCCATTTCGCAGTGTGTAGTACCGGCTGTCCCCGACCTGCAGGATGTAGGCGCGCGGCCAGACACCGAGGAAGGCGGTGAGCGTCGTCGCCATGCCCGCGCGATCCTCCGAGGCGCCATGCTGCGTCAGCTTGGCATGGACGCGCAGCGCCCCCTCCTGCAGCACCTCCACGAACTCCCCGTCATTCTGCGGGTCGGCCGTGTAGTAGCAGTGCACCGACCGAGTGATGTACGCCGTGATGGCGTCAAGGGCAAACCGGCTTGCCTCCTCGCCGCCGGCGCTGCCGCCCACGCCGTCGGCCACCATCGCCAGGAAGGCCAGGCGGTCGGTGTCGCCGGAACGCAGGCTTTCCAGCGGGATGCTCGTGTGGTGGATGTCGAGGTGCTTGTGCAGCGACGCGATCAGGAAGTGGTCCTGATTCTGCTGGCGCACCTTGCCAACGTTGGTCACCCCGAAGACGTCGAGTTCGGAGTCCCTCGGCTTGCGCGGAATGCCTCCACTTGGGCTTTCAAGAATGTGCACCATCGGTTTCTCCGGGGGGCAATGACGGATGCTGCAGTCACAAGGTACGGTGGGTACCGCTCAGTCGGCCAGACGCGTCATGGGCTGCCGGGGGCGTCGCTGCGAATGAGCCCCCACGCTTCGACATCTTCGGGCTGGTCCCATCTATAGACATGCCGGCGCAGGGTGCCCTCGAGTTGCATGCCGACCTTGGCCATGACCCGCCCCGACGCGGGATTGCGCGCGAAATGCTGTGCATAGATGCGCTGCAGTGAGAGCTTGTCAAACCCGAACGTGACCATGGCGCGCGCCGCCTCGGTGGCGTAGCCGAGCCCCCAGTAGGGCACGCCAATCCAGTATCCCATCTCGGCACGCCGGTTCGCCAGCTCGATGCGCAGCGAGATGGCGCCAACGAGGCCGGCCTCGGGCTCGGTGATGGCGAGGGTCGCCATTTCGTGCCGGGTCCACGCACCCTCGTGCGAAGCAATCCACTGCTCGGCCATGCCGTCGACGTACGGGTGCGGTATGGAGAGCGTCGTGTCGGCCACGGCGTGATCACCCGCCAGGCGCTGCACCGTGGCCGCGTCGCTGAGCAGGAATGGCCGCAGGACGAGGCGGCGGGTCTCGAGGGTGGGGAGCCTGCGCATTCAGTCCTTGCCGGGGGACGGCAACGCATCGACGATGCGCAACGTCGTCACCTGGCGTGCACTGCGCGATGCCTTGGCGTCCGCTGGAACGACAAGGCGAAACGGACCCTCGTCGGCGGCGAGGGGGCCAGTGGTGCGCTCGAAGGCAAGCCAGGCGCGCGTGGGTCCGATCGTCGGGTCGAGCTCCGCCGCCGAAAAGACGACCGTATACCCGTCGTGCGCGATGGCGGCAACGACCCAGGCGATGCGTCCGATGCGCAGTGAATCGAAGGGCGTTCCGGCGGCGGCCAGCACGTCGCTCACGCGCACCGCGCGATAGCGCACCGGCGGCGCGCCGTGCGCCGAGAAGCTGATGGTGTCATTGGGGAGGCGGCGCAGGGCCTCGACGGTGAGGAGCGACGCGTCACGGCCGGCGCGTTCGACGCGAAGCGCAGGGGACTGTGCCGCAACGGCGGGCGCGGCGAAGGCGGCTAGCGAGACGATTTGGAGAGCTTTTCGGGAGAGGCGCATCTGGAGAAAGATGCCCCGGGCGACGCATCGCCGAAAGCGACACGGCGTTTCGCTATACAGGGAGTGGCGGCTGGACGCCGGCTTTGTGAGGCGGGCGTCGCCTGCGCCCGTGGACGGCTCAGTCGTTGACATCGAGCAGCGCGCGCGCCCGGGCCAATTCGGGAGCCGGCACCAGCAGTTCCACGCCAGCACCCATCGCCCCCTGGAACCCGGCGCCGAAGAGCCCGACCTGCGGCCCCCTCACCATCACGAGGATGTCGGCGGCCTCGAGCACCTCCCGGGCCAGGTCTGCCTCGAACCCGGTGGCGAATGTGGCAAGCGATGCCCATTGAACGTTGTGCGCCACGGAAGAGCCCCGGTATAAGGGATGCGAACGAATCTCGCGGCGCAACGCGGCCGGCGAAAGTCCAGAGCGCGCCCGCCGTCGCGGATGGCTCATTTGCGGTGCCCGCGCGGTTCCGCTAGGCTACGGAACGAACGCCCCCGAACCAGGAGTCGCCGTGTCCGCGCGTCCCGTCAGGCGAATCGTCGAGCATTCACGACTTGCGCGACGGCACCGCCATCCCATCCGCAACCTCTTGATGGCCCTGGGCGTCGTAGTCGCATGGATGGTACTCAACTGGCGACGGTTCCACCCGTGAGTCGGGCACGGTGAGTCCGGGAGCGTGGTTCCCGGTTCCCGCCTGGGCGGTGCGCCTCCGCGACCACCTGCTCGTCGCGGCGTTCGCGCTCATGGCGTCGGTGGCCGGGGTGATGAACGACTTCGTCTACGACGACGTGCCGCTCATCCGCGACAACATCCGTGTCCACGGCCTCGCGCACTGGCGGGAGATCCTGGCCAGCCCGTACTGGCCGCCGCCGTTCGTCGAGCAGCTTTACCGGCCGCTCACCATGCTCGTCGCCGCGCTCGAGTATGCGGCCGGCGCCGGCACCCCCCTGGTGTTCCGTCTCGTCAGTTATGCCCTGTATGCGGCGAGCGCGGTCGCGGTGTTCATGCTGGCGAAGCGATTGCTCCCGCGTGACGCGGCGCTGGCCGCGGCGGTGCTGTTTGCGGTGCACCCGGTGCACGTGGAGGCGGTGGCACTCGGCGTGAACCAGGGTGAGTTGATCGTGGGGATCCTGGCAGTCGCCATGCTCATCCGGTACGTGGACCGGCGTCGCACGGGTGCCCTCGCGGGGCGGGACTGGGTGTTCCTGGGTGCGCTGTATGCTGCGGCCGCGCTCACCAGGGAGAACGGTTTTGTCCTGCCAGCGCTGCTGCTGGCGGCGGAACTGCTGCCGCTCGACAACGCGCCGGTCGCCGCCCGTGCACGCAAGCTCTGGTTCGGCTACGCGGCGCTCGCGTTCGTCGGCGCTGGCGTGCTGCTGATCCGGAACGCCGTGCTCGATGGCCATGTGGCGACGGTGGTGACCAACCGGGCGTTCGCCGGCCTGAGCCTTGCGGGCAGGGAGTTCGTGATGCTGCAGGTCGTGCCCATGTGGGTGCGCCTGCTGGCATGGCCCGCACGCCTTCAGGCGGACTACGGGATGGACGACCTCGTGCGGCGCACGAGCATGGGCTCGTCCGAGGCACTCGGACTGGCGCTGGTCGTGGCGACGATTGCGATCATTGTCCTTGCGCGGCGGCGCGCGCCCGTCATCTGCGTGGGACTGGCCTGGTGTGCCATTGGACTGTTCCCGGTCAGCAACGTGGTACCCACCGGAATCGTGCTGGCCGAGCGCACGCTGTTCCTGCCGAGCATCGGCTTCCTCGTTGCCGTGGGGGCCGCGGGGGCTGAGGTTGCACGACGATGGCCGGGGGCCAGGGTAAGGCGCATCCTCATCTTCGCATGTTCAGGTCTGGCGCTGCTCGGCATCGCGCGCAGCGCCGGGCGGCACCATGCGTGGAACAGCGCGCACCTCGTGGTCGTCCCGCATCACCCCGCCTAGCCGCGCGGGTTCAGTGGCAGTGTGGCACGAAACGTAGTGCGCCCCGGCCGCGACTCGGCGAGTTCCAGCGTGCCCCCGTGCGCCTCGGCGATGCGGCGCGCGATGGCGAGTCCCAGCCCGGCGCCTGTCGTTTCCGACGCCTCGACGCGCGTGCGTGCATCGTCAGCGCGAAAGAAGCGCTCGAAGATCCGGGCCTGCGCCCCGGCGGGAATTCCGGGGCCGGCGTCGGTTACCGTCAGCACGCAGCGCAATCCCTCGCGCGACAAGTCGACGTCGACGGCGTCTCCGGTCGGCGAAAACTTCACCGCGTTGTCGAGCAGGTTGAGCACCAGGCGTCCCACCAGGTCGGCATCGCCGTGCATCGGCGCCTCGACGATGCCGCGCACTTCGACGCGCACCTGGCGCTGGTCGGCGATGGGCCGGATGCCGCGCACCGCGTCGAGCACGACGTCCTCGAGAAAGAGGTCCGCGGCGCGCCCCACGAGATGACCGGCGTCGGCGCGCGCCAGCAGGAGGAGGTCGTCCACGATGCGGGCGAGGCGTCGCGCGGCGTCCTGCATCACTCCAACGGACGCGCGGTACTCGTCTTCGGAGCGCGTGGTGCGCGACAGGGTCACGTCGGCTTCGGTGCGAAGGATGGCCACCGGGGTGCGCAACTCATGCGATGCGTCGGCCATGAAGCGCCGCTGCTGCGCAAACGACTTCTCGAGCCGGTCGAGCAGGTCGTTGATCACCGTTGCCAGCCCGCCGAGTTCGTCACCCGGCGTGGCCACCGGCAGGCGTTCGTGCAGGGTTGATGCGCCGATCTCCGAAGCACGCGCGGCCATGGCGGCGACCGGCGACAGGCTGCGCCGGGCCAGGAAGTAGCCGCCAAGGGCCGCGCTGATGAGGAGCAGCGGAATGACGATGAGGAAGGCGCGCCGGATCCTGCCGAGCACGGCCTCGACGTCGTGCAGCGGGTAGACCGCCGCGAGCCGCAGCGGCGCGACGCCCAACCGGAACGGGCGGGCGTGCAGCCGGTAGCCGCCGCGTGCGTCGGGGAGGGTCAGCGTGGCGACCTCCCACGGGAGGAGACGGAGTCTCGCCACGAGGCGGCCGGCGTCGAGCGGCAATTGCGTGCCGTCCCCTCCAGGCTCGTGCGCCTGGGCGCCGACGGCGAGCACGGTGCCGGCGGAATCGAGGATCACGATTTGCAGGTCGCGGAACCGCACCTCCTCCACGGTGTTCTGCGCGGCGGTTGCGGCGTCGGGCAGCAAGCGCCGTTCGACGGCGAGTTCGCGGGAGAATGCGGTCAGCGCGTCGCTGACGAATACGTCGGTGCGATCGAGCAGCGTGCGGGAGAAGATCCCGTACGAGCCGATGGCGAACGCAATGAGCGGTGCGCCGAGGACGAGGGTGAACCAGAGCGTCAGGCGGGCACGCAGTGACGCCGGCCACGGCATCACGGCGCTAGCCCCGCCGCCGCGTGGGCGCGCCCGTGGACCGTGGCACGTCGAGCAGGTAGCCGGCGCCGCGGTGGGTGGAGAACAGGGCCACGCTCTCGCCCTCGTCGATCTTGCGACGGAGCCGGCTCGCGTAGACGTCGATGATGTTCGAGTACGAACCCCGGTGGTCGTCCCACACGTGCGTCATGAGTTCGGCGCGGCTGACGATGCGTCCGGCGTTGCGCGCCAGGTAGTGCAGGAAGGCGAACTCCTTGGCGGTGAGCGAAATCTCGCGATCGCCGCGCCGGGCTGCGTGCCGGCGGGTATCGACCACCAGGTCCCCGATGACGAGGTCGGGCGCGAGCAGTTCGCCGCGCCGGCGCGTGAGGGCGCGAAGGCGCGCCTGCAGCTCGCCGAAATCGAACGGCTTGGTGAGGTAGTCATCGGCGCCGGCGTCGAGTCCGGCAATGCGCTGCTCGACGGCGTCGAGCGCGGTGAGCATCAGGATGGGTGCGGTGACGCCGCCCGCGCGCAACCGGCGGCACACCTCGAAGCCATCGAACTTCGGCAGCAGGATGTCGAGGATGATGGCGTCGTACTCGTGCGCGGCCGAGAGTTCGAGCGCCTGCCCGCCGTCGGCGGCCTGGTCGACGGCGTACGAATCCTCGCGCAGTCCGCGGGCAACGGACTGCCGGAGCTGGCGGTCGTCTTCAACGATCAGGACGCGCATGAGCGGTCTGTGGCATGGGTGCGCCCGGAGCCTGCGGCGCACCCAGAAGCATGGCGAGCGACGCGATGTACTGCCACGCCCGTTCCACCTCGAGAGAGCCGGCCAGGTCGAGTGAGCGGCGGAAGGCCGCCAGCTCACGCCGGCGCAGCGCGGCGCGCAGCGCGCGCAGGTCGCGCAGCGCGGGCCGCCGGAGCGCCTCGCGGCCCGGCTTGCGGCGCGGTGCGAGCAGCGGCGCCACAATCATGGACATCTCATGCGCATCGTGCAGGTCGCCCAGCGCCTCCTGCAGTAGGCGCAGCTGGCTGAGGGCCCGAGCGCGGTGCGATGACCTGTGTTCCACGGTCTCGAGCAGGTAGCGGAGCCGCTTGACCTTGATGCGGGCGCGGTGGATCACGACCACCTGCGACGGGTGCTCAATGCGGTCGAGCGCGCGGCGCGCCAGCTCCAGGTCGCGGGAGAGCGCCGGCGCCAGGAACAGGGCGAGCGTGCCTTCAGTCGCCGACGACCCGTCTGCGGGGCGGGGAGCCAGCGCCGCGGCGAGCGTGGTTGCCAACTGCGGCCAGCGTTCGGATGCCCTGCGCTGCAGCCGCCCACGCTCGGTGGCGTACGAGGTGCCGCGTTCGTTGGCCAGCCACTGGGCGGCCCGCGTGGCTGGCGCCCCGAGGTGCCCGGAGGGCGCGGTCAGCCACGTCCACTGCACCTGGGCGTCCCGTGCAGCGCCCGCACGACGGGCGAGCCGGCGCAACGCCGCGCGCGCGTCGCGCGGAACGTCGTCGCGCAACAAGGGGCCGCAGGCCCGCAGCCAGCTGCGAAGCCGGCGCACGGCGACACGAAAGCCGTGTACTTCCTCGTTGCCGATGGTCGCCGCCGGATCGCTCTCGAGCTCGACGAGCAGTGGCGCCGCCTTCTCGAGGACGCGTTCGAGCCGTTGCCTGGCGATGGCCGCCGCGGCCGCGCGCGCGGGCGGGTCGGGCAGCCC
>Ga0334722_10005125_pt1 | contig 13333 bp, 14 predicted proteins | sample C3_bottom_MG_FD_207210 | JGI IMG/M metagenome (GOLD analysis project Ga0334722, IMG submission 207210) | Sediment microbial communities from Yellowstone Lake, YNP, Wyoming, USA - C3_bottom | ecosystem: Environmental > Aquatic > Freshwater > Lake > Sediment | place: USA: Wyoming | collected...
AGGCAGATCGAGCTCATGCAGGAAAACCGGCACCAGGAGCGGCTCGCCCTGGCTGGCCAGGCAGCCGCGGCGGCCGCCCACGAAATCCGCAACCCGCTGTCGGTGGTAAAGCTCGCCGCACGCATGGCCCTCGACCAGCCAGCCGGCGTGCGTCCCTGGCTCGAAATGATCGTGCGGAACGCCGCCCAGATCGACCTGATCATCGACGATTTTCTTACCCTTTCCCGGCCAGCCGCCCTTCAGCGGCGCGGCATGGACTTGGCCCCGATCATCGACGAAGCCCTCGAGGAGCTCGCACCGTCCGAGCCGGCTACCATCGTCCAGCGGAATTATCACCCCGGCTTGTGGGTGTATGGCGACCCGGACAAGCTCAAGCGAGTGTTTACAAACCTGATCCGTAACGCCCTCGAAGCCGCCGGCCCACACGGCAAAGTGGCCGTCAGTGCCCGGACTGGTCCCGATGCCATCGAAGTCACAGTGGAAAACGACGGGCCACCCATTCCCGCCCACCTTTTGGAGCGCATATTTGACCCGTTTTTCACCACCAAAAAGGCCGGCACGGGCCTGGGACTCACCATCAGTCGCAACATCGTGCAGGACCACGGCGGCACGATCACTGCCCATAACCGCCGAGACAACACCGGCGTGGTGTTTTGCGTGACCATCCCGGCCTTGAGCAAGGAGGAGATCGCCGCCGGGCTCGTACCCGCCCGGGCTGTCCCGCCAAAGCCCCGCGAAACAAAGCTGCCGCCCCGGATCATCACGGAGCGGCAGCCCGACACGCACGATGCCTTTTGAGCCCGACTTTTAGAGTGCCTCAGACACCACCTTCATCTGGGTGAAGAGCAGGAGATAATCCGGACCGCCGGCCTTGGAATCGGTACCGGACATGTTGAAGCCCCCGAACGGGTGCACGCCCACCAGGGCACCGGTGCACTTGCGGTTGAAGTAAAGGTTGCCCACGTGGAACTCCACCCGCGCGGTCTCCAGGTGCTCGCGGTTCCGCGAATAGACCGATCCAGTGAGGCCGTATTCCGTGCTGTTTGCAAGCCGGATGGCGTCGCGGAAATCCTGGGCCTTCATGAAGGCCAGCACCGGGCCAAAGATCTCTTCCTGGGCGATGCGGGCTTCCACCGGCACATCCGCAAAAATCGTCGGCTCGATGTAGTACCCGTTGCCCGGGGCCTTTCCGCCGCCCGCCACCAGCCGGCCTTCCTTTTTGCCGATCTCGATGTAGCTGAAAATCTTGTCGTAAGCCGCCTGGTCCACCACCGGACCGACCTGGGTGGCGTAGTCGGTAGCGGGACCAATGCGCAGGGCCTTGGTACGCTCCACCACCCGCTTGAGGAGCTCGTCGTAGATGGGCGCCGTCGCGATCACCCGGGAACACGCCGAGCATTTCTGCCCCTGGAAACCAAAGGCCGACGTGACGATGCCGGCCGCGGCCGCGTCGAGATCGGCCGTCTCATCGACCACGATGGCGTCCTTGCCGCCCATCTCCGCCACCACACGCTTGATCCAGATCTGGCCTGGCTGAGTCTGGGCCGCCAGCGTGTTGATGTGCAGCCCAACTTCTTTGGACCCGGTGAAGGCAATAAACCGCGTCAGGGGGTGCGACACCAGGTAGTCGCCGATGGCACCGCCGCTGCCGGGCAGGAAATTGATCACCCCGGGCGGCAGGCCGGCCTCTTCCATGACCTCCATGAACTTTGCCCCCACCACGGGTGACGCACTGGCCGGCTTCAACACCACCGTGTTGCCGGCCACCACGGCCGCTGACGTCATACCGGTCAGGATGGCCAGCGGGAAGTTCCAGGGCGGAATGATAATGCCCACTCCCAGGGGAATATACATGGCCTCGTTGTCCTCGCCCGGAATCCGGGTGAGGTCCCGCCGGTTGGCCATGTCCATCATGAGGCGGGGGTAATACTCGAGATAGTCGATGGCTTCAGCCACGTCGCCATCGGCTTCCGCCCAGGTCTTGCCCTCCTCGAAGGCTTCCCAGGCGGCAAGTTCCAGCCGGCGGCGCCGCATGATGGCGGCCGCCTTGAGCATGACCCTGGCCCGGGCAAACGGTGACATGCGGCTCCAGGTCTTGTACGCTTCGACCGCCGCCTGGATCGCCTGATTGGCCAGCTCGGTGTCAGCCTTGGAGACGTAACCTACGACTTCATCGATGTTCGATGGGTTGAGGGAACGGATCTTGTCGGCAGTCTTGATCCGCCGCCCGCCGATGATCAGATCGTACTCCTGTCCGAGGGCGGCGTGCACAGCCGCGATCGCGTCCTCCATCTGCCGGCGGTTGTGCTCGTCTGCAAAGTTGGTCAGGGGCTCATTCCGGAACTCTTCAAGCAAACCTCCCACCTCCTGTAAATTGGACTGGCGCGCCACGGGACCATAGTGGCCCCGGGGGTGACGTATGGATGGTGGCTACCCGGTTATGTTCTCCCCGCCGTCCACATTGATGACATTTCCTGTCATCCAGTAGAGGCGCTCGTCGCACAATGCCGCGATTGCCGCTGCGACGTCTTGGGGAGTGGTCAGGCGGCCGCTCGGGTTGATGCGCGCCGCCGTGGCGGCCAGGGACTCGTGGCCCGGGATCTTGCGCAAGGCTGGGGTATCGGTGACACCGGCGCGGATCGCGTTGGCCGTGATGCCAAGTGGAGCAAGTTCATATGCCAGCTGGCGGATATGCGATTCCAGGGCAGACTTGGCGGCCGACACCGCCCCGTAGGCCGCAATCACGCGTTGCGAGCCTGAGCTTGTCATGGCGAAAATCCGCCCGCCGCGGCCCATGAGACCGCGTTGCAAAAGACCCTGCGTCCAATACACGAGCGTGCTCGACATGACATCCAGAGTCATTTCCAGTTGAGCCGCAGTAATGGCTTCCGCCGGGTCCTGGGCAATAAACGGCTTCAGGGTTCCGAACGCCAGGGAATGCAATAGCACCCGCACTGTTGGCTTTTGGCCGGTCGCGGCGGCGATCTCGTCCAGCACCTTGTCGCGAGCCGTGGCATCCGCCGCGTTGATGTTGAAAAATCGGGCCTTGCGTCCCATGTTTTCAATGGCCGAAACAATTCTTTCTACGTTGGGCATGGTGGCCTTGCGGTCAAGATGTACCCCAAAGATGTTGAACCCGCTTTTGCCAAGTTCCATGGCCGTTGCTTCCCCAAAACCGCTGGACGCACCCAGGATGAGCGCCCACTCCTCGACGCTTGCAGCTGACAAATGCTACACCTCCATCCCTACGCACCATAGCTAAATTCGACTTTCCCTAACCAATTCCCTGCCGCCAGCCGGTGGGCGACCAAGGCTCCGGCCATTCGTGCCCCCTAGAAAACGCCCTCCCAGGACTCCAGGTAGTCGGTATTGAAAAACGGACGCTTGTCTCCCAGGACTACCGCCCCGGTGGTTACGGTCAGCCCGACCGCGGCGCCGGCCCGCTTTACAGTGACCCGGATGGCAGTCCCGGGTAGCACCTCGTCGACCACCTGCCGGAGGTCCGCAAGGGCATGCACAGGCTGGCCGTCAATCTGGACGATCTCGTCACCGGCGCTGATGCCGCCTTGTTCGGCGGGCGAACCTGGAGCCACGAACATCACCTGCAACCCCTCGTCGGTATTCTCTCCCATGTCCGCCGCAAACGACTCCGACACCATCACGCCGAGATACGAGCGGGCCCTGCCGGGTCGGCTGGCGATGGCCTGCACCTTCTCCACCACCGACATGGGAATGGCAAACCCAAGGCCCTCCACCCCCACACCCGAGTACTTGTCGGCCGCGATCCCCACTACCTCGCCGGCCGCATCGACCACCGGACCGCCGCTGTTGCCGGAGTTGATCGCCGCATCCGTCTGCAGAAACGGGTAGCCGGTGCTATCGATGGAGCGGCCCTTGCCGCTGATGATGCCCGTGGTTACGCTATTGCGGAGGCCGAAGGGATTGCCGATGACGATCACCGGATCGCCCACCTGGCCGGCGTCCGCGGACGCCAGGGTGGCCGGTGTCAGGCCGGTAGCATCGATCCGGAGCCAGGCAAGATCACTGTCCAGGTCCGCGAACTGTACCCGTGCAGGAAATTCCCGGCCGTCGTCTAGAAACACCTTGATATCACTCATGGGAGAGACGACATGCCGGTTGGTGAGAATCAGTCCGTCTGCACTTACGATGATGCCGGTCCCGCCAAAATAACCTTCCGTACCGTCGGAACCGACGCCCCAGCCGCGGATGGCCACCACGGAGGGCGCCACCTTGTGCACGAGACTGGCCACGTCCAGTCCGCCCGCCCGCTCCACTTGCGACTGCAAGCTTTGCACCTGCTCCTGGAGGGACTGCAGCTGCTCCTGCCACTGGCTCGCCTGCGGAGTGGTGGTAATGTCGATCCGGCCGTTCTGGTAGTCCACCGTGGCCCCAAGGCTCTCCGCCACCGTACGGAGCGGGACATATGTCACTCCGTCCTTCACGATCACCTGGGCACCACTGAGAGGACGACCGTTCACGTAGATCACAGGTAGTGACGAAGCCAACGTGACGCCTGAAATGACCAGGGCAAAAGCTAGCACGAAGGACAGGGTAACCCACACACGCCGCGGCAATGGTCATACCTCCTCGAGTTCGGCAAAAACTAGTTCGTGCTCGGACTGCACCTCAAGCCCGCGAAGAAGGCTCGGCCTGGGAAAGATGCCGCCGCCCCTTTTCGGTCAGCGCCCACATGCTCACCGGTTTTGCGGCCGGCTCAAGGCGGCATGCCTGGCGGCAGCCCCGCACCGCCGGGCAGGACTGGCAGAACCCACCCGCCATCATGGGTATCCCGGCCACATATCCGAATTTCTCCAGCTCCCGCAGGGCAACCTCCAAAAGGCCCGGCGAAACGCCGAGCTCACCGGCCAAGGTTTGGTAGTCGACCAAGCCGCCGCGGGCCAGCCGCCCAAGGATGCGCTCCAGCATTCTAAAGCCCCCATCCCGCGAGACGTCCCGCCACTTGCACAAAAAGGCCTGTCACGAATGCCATCCCCAGGGTCAGGGCCACACCGCCCACCACCCACCGCCACGACCCGAGTTCGCGGCGCATGGCCGTCATGGTCGGAACACACGGGGAATAGACCATGTACACGGCCAGAAAAGTGACCGCCTGGAGCGGCGAAATCGCCTGGGTGAGGACGCCGGCCAATGGTGCACCACTCCCGGCATGGAAGATTACACCCAGCGTAGAAAGAGCAGTCTCCTTGGCCACCACCCCGACCAGGAGAGCCAGCATCAGCTGCCAGTTCAAGCCGAGTACAGCGCCGGCCGGGGCCAAAAGGCGTCCGACCGCCCCGGCCACGGTGTGCTCCACCGGGGCGCCATACGGAATGTTCGTAAAAAGCCAGATGGCGGCGGAAGCCATCACAATCACAGTGCCTGCCTTCTCAAGGAAGGCAGAAAGCTGCGTCCAGGTGGCAGTCAAAAGGCTCTGCAAGCCGGGCCACCGGTATGGCGGCAGTTCCAGCACAAACGGTGCCGGCTCGCCCCGCAGCCACACCCGCTCCAAAAGGACCCCCGCCGCCGCAATCACCAAAATGTCCAACGCCAATAACCCCAGTAGCACAACGGCTCCCCTGGTCCCCGGGAAAAACGCGGCCGTGAAAAACGTCATCACACCCAGCCGGGCCGCACAGGGCACAAACGGGCTGACCAGAATGGCCGCCTCGCGCTCCCGCTCACTGCCCGCGATCCGGGTGGCAAACACCCCAGGCACATTGCACCCGTACCCAGTAAGAAGGCTAAAAAACACCCGTCCGCCGAGGCCCATCGCCCGCAATAGGCGGTCGGTCAGAAACGCTGCCCGCGCCAGATACCCGCTGTCCTGCAAAAAGGCATAGAGGAAAAAGAAAACAGTCATCAAGGGGAAAAAGGCCAGGACTGAACCCACCCCACCCAGCATGCCATTGGCCAGAAAGCCCCCGACCCAAGCGGGCAACCCAAGCCAGTGCACCCACGCCTGCAACCTCGCGCCCAAAAACCCAAACCAGCGGTTCAAAAGGTCGACCGCCGGGGCACTAAGGTTGAAGGTAACAAAGAAGAGACCGGCGGCCAAAACTGCCAAGATGGGCAGCCCGAACACCCGGTGCAGCACGATATCATCGAGCGCCTGCGTAAGCCGGTGGTGCGGCCGCTCGTGGAGGACCTGGCGAGCGATGGCGGCCACCGCTTCGTATCGCGCCTCGGCTTCCAGTAGCTCCCGGTCAACGGGACCACCCGCATACGGCCCGTACTGTACACGGAACGGGTGTGTCGCTTTTTCCCCGGTGCCCACATCTACGATCACCGACTTCAGGTAGTCGAGGCTATGGGAATCCCGCGGGTACACAGACACGACCGGAACCCCCAAAAGGGTTTCCAAAAGGTCCACGTCCACCCCCAGTTTCTCTGACCGGGCCACGTCCATCATGGTCAGGGCCACCACCACCCGCGGAGTGAGCTCAAGCACCTGCAAGACCAGATACAGGTTTCGCTCCAGGTTTGTGGCGTCCACCACCGCTACCACGACGTCCGGCTCCGAGGACACGATATAGTCGCGTGCCACCTCTTCTTCCATGGTGTAGGCCGACAAACTGTATGTGCCCGGCAGATCCACCACGTGTATGTATGTGTCCCCAGCCCGGCACAGGCCTTCCACCCGCACCACCGTCTTGCCGGGCCAGTTTCCCACCTGCTGGCGCGCCCCCGTCAGCCGGTTGAAAAGGCTCGTCTTCCCGACGTTCGGGTTTCCGGCCAGGGCCACCCGCAGCACCGGACCCGCTTCCCGGGGGCCAGATGACCCTCCCGTGTCCGCACCCTCTCCGTGGTGCGCCGGCGCTACCACCGTATGGCAACTCATCTGATCTCCACCTCTTCTCCCTCCGACCGCCGGATGGCGAGAGCGGTGCCCTTGCAGGTCACCTGCACAGGATCACCCAGGGGCGCCACCCTCACCACCTGCACGACCGTACCAGGTGTCATGCCCATGTCCAAAAGCCGGCGGCGGATAGGCCCTTGTCCGCGCACCGCGACCACCACCCCGCGCTCTCCTGGACGCAGGTCACAGAGCGTGCGGTGCCACCGCCGCTTCCCTCGAGCCCATCCTGGCATATTCCACCGCCTGCCTCTTAATGATATTGATTCTCATCTGCAATTGTACCATACTGGTGCCGTGCGGAGCGTGCTCCCGGGAGTACTTATGAAAGCTCCCACGGCCGCACACCCTTTTCATGACTTTCTAATACCTGCCGGCTACAGTGCTGGTGGAGATATGCCACAAGGAGGTCCCACGTTCGATGCGCATTTTGGTCGTAGAAGACGAGCCTCATCTGGCAGATGCCATTCGACGTCACCTCAAAGAAAACAACTACAGCGTTGACGTAGCTTTCGACGGTGAAGAAGCGCTGGCGTTCATAAAAAGCACCGAATATGACGCCATTGTGCTCGACCTGATGCTGCCAGTGCTCGACGGCGTCGCCGTGCTCCGCCACCTCCGTGCCGGCGGTGATACCACGCCAGTACTTGTACTGACGGCCCGCGACGGGCTTTCGGATAAGGTAAAAACCCTGGATACGGGTGCAGACGACTACCTGACCAAGCCTTTTGCCTTCGACGAGCTTTTGGCCCGCCTGCGTGCCATTCTCCGGCGGGAACAATTCCAGCCTCGCCAGGTCAAGCTCCGGTCGGCTGATCTGGAACTCGACACCGTCACGCGCCGGGTGCAGCGGGGCGGTACCGAAATCACCCTCACGAACAAGGAGTACGCCCTGCTGGAGTACCTGCTCCGCAACCGGGGGCGCGTCCTCACGCGGGCCCAGATCAGTGAGCATGTGTGGGATTACGATTTTTCCGGTCTTTCGAACATCGTTGACGTCTACATCCGCTACCTGCGGCGGAAAATAGACGACGACTTTGAACCAAAGCTCATCGAAACCATTCGCGGTGCGGGCTACCGACTGCGGTCGTTCGATCCATGAGTATGAGTAGTCTTGGCCGGATCAGGCCGCACCTCACCATCACGGCCAAACTGGTCATCATGTACGTGCTTTTGGTGGCTATTGTGCTGGCCGCTTTGAGCTTTTTCCTTTACCAGGAGCTCGCCTCCGGCCTATTCGCCGACCAACGGGCCATTCTCGCCGCCCAGGCAGCCCAAGTGGCCGACAGCAACGAATGGCGACCAAATTCGCTGCAGCTCCCCGATCCGACAACGCTTCCGCCGGGGGCGTTTTTCCAGGTGTGCAACCTGAAAGGCGATTGCGTGGACGGCCGCTTTCCACCAGGCCTGGATGACTCGTCGCTGCCAAAGAAAACGACGGCGGCGCCGGTGGTCATCACCGGCAGCGACGATGAAATGTGGCTGGCCACAGTGGTGCCGGTACGGGATGAACGCGTCACGGTGGGCTATCTGCGGGTGGAACGTTCAATGGAACCGGTATACGCGGCCTTGCACCGTCTTTTGGCGCTCATACTGATCGCGGTGCCGCTGGCCTTGGCCGCAGCGGCCCTGGGCGGGTACGCAGTCGCGCGGGCCGGCCTGGCCCCGATCGGCCGTATTATCCGTACGGCGCAGGCCATCGGCGAGGGCGATTTGTCGCAGCGCATCGGCCCTTTGCCTGGCCACGACGAGGTGGGCAGGCTGGCCTCCACCTTCGACGACATGCTGGGCCGGCTGGAGCAGGCATTTGCCAGGCAAAAACAGTTCACGGCGGACGCCTCGCATGAGCTCCGCACGCCCGTAGCCGCCATCCGTGCCCAGGCCGAGGCCGCGCTGGCGAAGCCACGTTCGCGCGAGGAATACGTGGAGATCTTGTCCATCATTCGCGAGGAAGCACAACACCTCGGACACCTGGTGGCACAGCTCATGTTCCTGGCGCGGCAAGACGCCGCACCCGCCCCATCGGCCATGGAAACCGTCAACCTGGACGAAATCCTGGACGCGGTGGTGCAACAGATGCGGGTGCTCGCCGATCAGCACCGGATCAGCCTGACCCTGGGCGCGAACCCGGCCGTACTCTTGCGGGGCGACCAGACCGCGCTCACCCAGCTTTTCATCAACCTCGTTGATAACGCCGTGAAATACACGCCGGCCGGTGGACAGGTCACCGTGGCATCGCGACCAGACCGCACCCAGGTGCACGTGAGCATCACTGATACCGGGCCAGGCATCCCTCCCGAGCACCTGCCGCGGATATTCGACCGGTTCTACCGGGTGGACAAGGCCCGCTCCCGCAGCATGGGCGGGGCGGGGCTCGGGCTAGCGATCGCCATGGCGGTCGCCCGTGCTCACGGCGGCGACATCACGGTCGAAACAAAACCCGGGCAGGGTTCGGTGTTTACAGTCACCCTGCCCCGTTATCATGCTTCCCCCAACCCGAACGCCTAGCCCGGGTCGCGCCTTTCCCCGCACGACTTCACGGCCGATTTCCGCTATGGCTTTTCGAGACCACGTCCTTCGTGGTACGTTACAGACGAGCCACAGAGGAGGTTCCACCGCCAGGAGGTCGAACGCCGTGGGCATGGAACGACGGGAAGCGCTTCTCGGTCATCTCCGGCGGGCCGCCCACCCGGTCACGGGTACGGAGCTGGCCAGCATTTTCGGTGTCAGCCGCCAAGTGATCGTACAAGACATAGCCATCCTGCGTGCCGCCGGCGCACCGATTGTCGCCACACCGCAGGGGTACCTTTTCAGCCCGCATGTCACCACGACGCACAGGGCAGTCCTCGCGAGCAAGCACACGCGCGACCAGACCCGGGACGAACTCTACTGCCTGGTGGACGCCGGCGTCCGCGTTGTCGACGTCGTGGTGGAGCACCCGCTTTACGGTGAGCTCCGCGGGCTACTCATGCTGTCAAGCCGCAGCGATGTCGACCGGTTCATGGCACAGCTCGACGCCTCCGGGGCGGAGCTTTTGTCCTCGCTCACAGGCGGGGTGCACCTCCACACCATCGAAGCCCCAAGCCGCGACGCCCTGGAAAACGCCCGCACGGCCATGCGCCAGCACGGCTACCTCCTGGAGGAGCCGTCTGCCCCTTCCCGCTAAGCCCCGCCTACATGATGCCACCTGCCGGCAGTGTCGCCGCATAAATACCACAAAAACCTTCGCACTGGTGTATTGTCAGCCGTCTAGACACGTGTTAACATGACAGCTGTATAGACATTCGTAAGGGAGTGAGCCATTTGCGTGCCCGTGACATCACCATCGGTGCTCTTTTGACGGCCATGGCCATTCTCATCCCGGTTGCGTTTCGCGGCTGGCTGCAGGTGTACTATCCGCCTTTTTCCGCCACGCTCGGGGCTCACGTGCCGGTGATGCTCTCCATGCTCTTCGGACCGGGCGTGGCCGCCATGGTGGGCATCGGTTCCACCCTGGGATTTCTATTTACCATGCCGCCGGTGATTGCCGCCCGCGCGGCTGTCCACATCGTGTGGGCAGTGACCGGTGCCTACCTGGTCAAGTCGCGCCGGTGGTCATTCACCGGGGCGCTGGTCGCCACGGCACCCATTCACGCTCTGGGCGAAGCCCTGGTGGTCATCCCCTTCGGTTTCAGTCTTTACAACGCTGGAGTGGTCGTGGGTGTGGGCACGCTGATCCACCACACTATCGACGCGTTCATCAGCCTCGTATTGGCGCGGGTGGCCGGGCTTTCGGCCACCAAAGCTAAGGCGTCGGACCTCCCGGGGCGCTGATCGCCGAAAGTTTTCTTGCACGTCCTTGCGTAACCCCACCTGGTGGGCCCTGCTGCGGTAGGGCCCTTTTTTTGCCTTTGGCAGCCGCACAATCCCGTGCATAGACTGGGGACGGTGGTGAAAAGCCATGGCAGACATCTACCCGCCTACGGTCTGGGCCATCGAAATCGGCACGGTAAACCCGCGCTGGCTGCAAAAAGGTCTCGAAGGCATGGTGGCCGGCGTTGGGACAGTGCTCGGAGCCGACTTGGTAGAAAACGAGCTCTCCCTGCCTATCGATTATATCCTCGCCGCCGTGGGCGGTTTTGTGCTGGGGGCGCTCAGTGAGCTGATCTTGCCATCGGAACCACAATCCTTGGCGGTGGTCCTTTTGGCGGGCATAGCTGCCGGCTTTGTGTTCCAGCTGGTCGTGGACGCCATTACCCCGCCCCAAAAGGACAACACCAAACTCATAGCTGGTCCAGAAGCGCAGCCCGCCGGTTGATGGCCCGTCGCTCTGCCCGGCTAAGCCGCTGCGGGCCAGTGCGGGCGCGGCCCGTTCCGGCCTGCCCGGAACGCACGAGGGTGAGCCGGTGCCAGAAATAATCCGACGCGCAGGCGGTGGCACCTTTTCGTTCACTTTCTTCTGCCACCCATACGTCGGATGAAACCACCACCATGCCAGGCCCGGCATGGTCGATGATGTAGCTGTCTGCCGAAGGAGCGTACACAGTTTTCACTCCGGCAAAGGACTGGTGGCTGACCGCAGGCCCATCGAACACTACCGTCACGGCGTGCTTTTTACGGGCCACGTAGCTCGCCAGTTCGCGGACCAGATAATCCCGGCCGTCCTGCAGGCTCCGCTTTTCCTGGCCGGCAAGCTCCGGTACCGCCCGGATCAGGTTGTAGCCATCCACCATGATTTCCATGCGATTTGATTTCGGCAACCGCCCGGCCGCTCCTACCCGCCCGGCCCCACCAGCACCTGCACCGGCAGCGGCCGGTAGCGCGATACCGAGACAAGCCGCCGTCGCCCGTCCGGATAAACTGCATATGTCTCCACCGTACGCCCGTACTGGCCTTTGTCCACCACTTTCAGCTGCCCGGGACCAAGACTCGGGTCGGGCAGGTACCGCACCGGCGGCGCCTCGACCTCGGTGGTCACAGTCTCGAAGCTCACCGGCACCGGGGACGTGCCTCCGAACACACGGGCGGTAAGCTCCCCGTCCTGTGATACCTGCATGGTCAAAAGGACATAATGTGACGTATTGTTGACGAATACCAGGTCCTGCCCCCCGTAGGAGACGGTCGCATCGAGACCGAGGGGAATGTAAGCCACGGGCAGGCTGTGGTTGTGCCGTTCCACCACCTCTAGCCCTGCCGCCAGCACTGCCCGGTACAACGTGGACGACACTTGGCACACCCCGCCTCCCAGTCCGGGTACAAACGCATCATCCTGGATGACCAAGGCTTTTTCGAACCCGCGTTCCTGCGTCCGCGGACCCACCGTGCCGTTAAAGGAAAACCGGCCGCCCGGAGGCACAAGCGTTCCGTCGATGATGCCGGCGGCCAGGACGATGTTGTGGCTGCGGGCGGCGAGCCCGGGGTCAAAGCGAGTGGTAAAACGGGCCATAAGCGTGGTGATGCCCATGGCTTCCACATCCGCAGTGGAAACCACCGGGGCGACCGCGATCAGGGGTACCTCGACGGCACCGGCACCACGCTTAACCGCCTGCGCGATCCTTTCTTCCAGCGCCGTGACGTTTACCGCCCGGCCTTCCACCGCCGGGACGACGCTCAATTCGTCCCCGTCCGCACGGAGGCGCGCATCCCCCGGCGCCCGTTCGAACCGCTGCCTAGCCTCCTCCACCGCCTTGGCCTGGGACGCCGCCGACAGGGCATAGATGACTGGCAGATCGACGCCGCCCCGAAGCAGCCGCCACGCACGCACCCGCGTGGCGAGCGACCCGCTGCGACCGTATGCACGCACCGACCCGAGCGTGGCGCTCAGGTCCACGACCGTTTCCACCTCGACCGTGAGCGATTCGGCGGCGGCTGTAAGCCGGATTTCCTGCGTCCGCGGCCGGACGCTCGCCAAAGTGCGGGCAAGCGTGTCAAACGAAAGCCCGCCAGCCGGTATCCCCCCGACACTGATCCCGGCCGGCACTTTCGTCCACGGCGCATAAAAATTCACCGTGAAAAAAAACATCAGACAGAAAAGCACCAGTACTCCCGCGATTGCACAGGTAAGCCGTACCGCGAACGGACACCGCCTCCGCGCCGTGCCATGCGCGTACACGGGGGGAATCCCGGCATCACCCGTCTTGGGTACTGCCAGCACTGGCTTTCCTGCCTCCCGGAGTGGACTTTGGGCCGTACCGCCCCGAAAAGCCTATGCGGCAGGACAAGCCGTTTGGGCATTTTGGGTTTTATAATGGTGGCAGATAACGGGGGTGGAAGCTTGGCCGAATCCGATGGCAACGGCAATCCCTTCTTTTCGCAGTATGCCGCGACCTATACCACCAACCCGAGTCACGCCCACGGCCAGGACCTGCAAGCGCTATTGGCGGCACTGGCACCAAAACCGCACGAACTGGCCCTCGACGTGGCCACGGGTACAGGGCACACGGCCCTGGCCATTGCCCCCCATGCCAAGCTGGTAGTCGG
>Ga0334722_10005126_pt1 | contig 13330 bp, 16 predicted proteins | sample C3_bottom_MG_FD_207210 | JGI IMG/M metagenome (GOLD analysis project Ga0334722, IMG submission 207210) | Sediment microbial communities from Yellowstone Lake, YNP, Wyoming, USA - C3_bottom | ecosystem: Environmental > Aquatic > Freshwater > Lake > Sediment | place: USA: Wyoming | collected...
TTTGCGTCATTGAACCACTTCACTGTACCTGTCTCCAAAACAGTCCCCCAAAAAAATGTTCTTGCTCAACCCAGGCAACAAGGCCCAAATCGACCAGAATCTGCATCTTACCACAATCGATATGTCAATAGATACAATAAAAGATACCGAATTCCGATCGGCAACCTGAAGCATGCCGCTTGAATTCCCGCCCCCTATCGGTTCGATCGGTTGGTGATCGGCATCCGCCGGTCCTTGCCCAGGGCGCGGGGGGTGATCTTGACGCCGGGGGGGGCCTGGCGACGCTTGTACTCGCTCCGGTCCACCAGCGCCACGACCCTCCGCACGACATCTTCCGGGTACCCCGCCGCCACCATCTCCGGGACGCTCTTGTCCTCCTCCACGTACATCTTCAGGATCGGATCGAGGAGATCGTACTCGGGAAGGGAGTCGGAGTCCTTCTGGTCGGGCCGAAGCTCCGCCGAGGGAGGCTTGGTCAGCACGCGTTCCGGGATCACGTCCCGTCCGCGGCTCTCGTTGTACCGGCGCGACACGCGGTACACCATCGTCTTGAAGAGGTCCTTGATGACCGCGAAGCCGCCGGCCATGTCGCCGTAGAGCGTCGCGTACCCCACGCTCATCTCGCTCTTGTTTCCGGTGGTCAGCACGATCTCCCCGAACTTGTTGGAGAGGGCCATGAGGATCGTCCCGCGGATGCGCGCCTGGAGATTTTCCTCCGTCGTGTCCGCCGCCCGGCCCGCGAACGGCTCCGCCAGCGTGCGCCCGAACGCCGCGAACGCGTCGCCGATCGCGAGGTCGAGGCACCGGATACCGAGGTTCGAAGCCAGCGCGTGCGCGTCCTCCACGCTCTCCCGCGAGGTGAACGGGGACGACAGCGTCACCCCGAGCACCCGGGAGGGACCGAGCGCCTCCGCCGCCACCGCCGCCACCAGCGAGGAATCGATCCCTCCGGACAGCCCGATGATCGCCCCGGGGAACCGGTTCTTCTCCATGTAGTCGCGCGTCCCCAGCACGAGAGCCCGGAAAATCTCCTCCTCGATCGGCGGGATCGGCGCCGCGAGGCCGCCCTCGGACGCTCCCCCGATCTCGCACAGGAGCAGATCCTCGGAAAACATCGCCGCGCGCGCGATCACTTCGCCGCCCGGGGCGACCACCATGCTCCCGCCGTCGAAGACCAGCTCGTCCTGGCCGCCGACCAGGTTGCAGTACGCCACCGGCAGGCCGGTCCGCCGCGCGTGCGACGCCACCAGGTCCCGCCGCTCCTCCCATTTCCCCGCATGGTACGGCGACGCCGAGATGTTGAGGATCAGGTTCGCTCCCCCCTTCGCCTCCCGCGCCACCGGCCCCCGGCGCACCCAGATGTCCTCGCAGATCGTGATCCCGACGCGGGCGTCGCCCACCGGGCAAACCATCGGCTCCGTCCCCCGGCGGAAGTAGCGCATCTCGTCGAAGACGCCGTAGTTGGGAAGGTGCATCTTGCGGTAGACGCCCAGCACCCGTCCGTCCGCCGCCACGCCGGCGGCGTTCCAGACCCGCCCCGTCCCGTCCCGGTCGACGAATCCGGCCACGACCGTCACGCCGCGGGCGCTCCCCGCCACCTCCCGCCACGCCGCGAGGTTCTCCTCCACGAAGGAAGCGCGCAGCAGCAGGTCCTCCGGCGGGTAGCCGGGGAGGACCATCTCGGGAAAGACGACCAGGGTCGCCCCCGCCTCCCGGGCGCGGTCGCAGGCGGAAAGGACCTTGCGGACGTTCCCCGCGATGTCCCCGACGGTGGCGTTGACCTGTGCGAGGGCGAGGCGCAACGGCTTGTTCATACCGCCATTCTCTTCGAAAGCGGCCGCAGGGGGAAGCCCCGGATCTCGTGTGGTAAAATCGCCTCTCCCATGGCCTCTCCCAACGTGTTGCGTTTCATGATTACGGTGTCGCACCGAGAGGGCCGATGCGCCGCATCCGGCAAGGCGTCGCGACCGAAGCGTACTGGGCAAGTACGGTGAGGAAGCGCAACGAAGCCGGGGCGGATGCAGCGGGCCTCGAATGCAACCGTAATCATGAAACGCAGCACGTAGCCCCCCTCTACGGTCGCGACTACGTCCTGCTGAACGTCGTGAATTTCCTTTACTCCCTGTACTCCGTGATCTTCATCTTCCTCCCCGCGTACCTGTACAGCCTGGGAATCCGCGAGGGAGGGATCGGCGTGCTGATGGCGACGGGGACAATCGTGTCGGTCGTCCTCAAGCCCGGGCTCGGGATGGTGGTGGGGCGGGGAGCGCGGCGGGCCTTCCTGTCGCTCGGCGCGTTCCTGGCCGCCGCATCGACGGTGCCGTGGCTCTTCGTGTCCGCTCCGGGGGCGCACCTGTTCGTCGTTCGCGTGGCGCAGGGGGCGTCCTTCTCCATCTTCACGGCCGCCTCGTACGCCTACATCGCCGCGTCCGCGCCGCCGGCGCGCCGCGCGGAAGCACTGGGGATCTTCGGGCTCTCCTTCTTCCTCCCCGTGTCGGTGGGCGGGTGGATCGGGGAGTGGGTGATCGGCAGGGCGGGGTTCCAGGGCCTGTTCGCCGCGGGGATCGCGGTCGCCATCCTGTCCGCCCTCTTCCCGCTCGGGATGCGCGAGCCCTCCGCGCGGGAGCGCCCGTCGATGGCCTCCCTGAAGGTCTTCCTCTCCCGGCCCTTCCTCGTGCCCAACACGGCGGGGTACCTCTTCGGGGTGGCGTACGGGTCGATCTTCACCTTCCTCCCCGTCTATCTCGTCGTGCGGGGATCGGGGTCCATCGGGGCGTTCGTGTTCGTCTACGCCCTGTCGGTGATCGGAACGCGGACGCTCGGCCGGAAAATGCTCGACCGGCTGCCGCGGGAGTGGGTCTCCCTGTGCGCCCTGGTCCTGATGGGAGCGGGGAATCTCCTGATCCCCGCGGTTCCCGGCGAGGTGGGCATCGTCCTGGTGGGCGCCGCCGCGGGGGCGGGACACGGGCTCCTCTTCCCCGCCCTGTCGGCCCTGGTGCTCGACCGGGCGGGGGAGGGCTCGTGTGCGATGGCGATGGCGATGTTCACCGCCGCCTTCGACATGGGGCTGGTCACCGGCGCGGCCGCCTTCGGCTTCGTCGCCGAACGGTTCGGGTACGAGGCGATGTTCGTCACGGCCGCGGCGGTGGTGGGCGCCGGAACCGCCGCCTTCTTCGTCCTGGACCCCGCGTTCAGGAGAGCAGTGCGTCCCGAACCCGCGTCATGAGATCCGGAACGTCGGCCTCCGTCTTCCCTTCCGTCGGGATGGGGTCGAACAGCTCGACCACGACGCGGCCGGGCCGAACGCGGAGCGCGCCCGGAGGGATGATGTCGTGGCTCCCCGACACGCGGACCGGGACGATCGGCAATCCCGACTGAAGCGCGATGTGGAAGCCGCCTTTCTTCAGCGGCTGCAGCTTCCCGTCCTTGCTGCGCGTCCCTTCCACGTAGATGAGGACGGAGTTGTTCCCCGCGAGCGCCGCCGCCGCGAGCGCGAGCGCGGTTCTGGACTGCGCCGCGCTCCGCCGGTCCACCATGATCTGCCCGAGGGACAGGAGCACCCACCCGAAGACCGGGATCTTCGAGAGCTCCTTCTTGAAGACCCAGTGGAGCGGATGCGGGATCGATACCGCCAGCGCGAGAGAGTCGATATGGCTCGCGTGGTTCGACATGAAGACGTACGGGGCGTTCCGGTCCACGCGGGAGACGCCGCGCGTTTCGACGGTGACGCCGAAGACGGGCAGGAGAATCATCGAGTAGCTCTTCGTCACCCAGCGGAAGATTTTCCCCTTACGGCTTCGGCCGGGGACCAGCAGGCCCAGAACGATCGCCGGCAGCCCGATCATCAGGGTCACCAAGCCGAGGAACGCCGCCTGGAATACGGTTCGGGCCGTCACGGGCGGCGCCCCTCCCTTCTCATGTTCCGCGCCCCCTCCGGGCACACCGGCAGGAGCGGACATTCCGCGCAGAGGGGATTGCGCGGCCGGCACACTTCCCGCCCGAGACGGATGAGATTGAGGTGCAGCGGCCCATGGTCCCCGGTTCCCACATGCGGCTCGAGGGCGAGGGCGGCCTTCGCAAGGTCCGACGCGCCGGGGACCAGCCCGAGCCGCTTCGTCACCCTCAGGACGTGGGTGTCCACGGGGAAGGCGGGCATGCCGAAGGAGAACAGGAGCAGGATGTTCGCGGTCTTCACGCCCACCCCGGGAAAGGAGGTGAGGTACGCCCTCGCCTCGGGAAGAGGCATCCCCCCCAGGAAGTCGAGGGAGTAGCCGCCCCGCTCCTCCCTGATCCGCGCCAGCGCGCCGAGGATCGCCTTCGCCTTCGCCTTGGCGAGCCCTCCCACCCGGATCGCCTCCTCGAGCTCCGACGGCCGCGCGGCGGCAAGCGCGGGGAGCGTGGGAAACCGTTTCATCAGGCGATCGTACGCCCGGTCGCGGTTGGCGTCGGTGGTGTTCTGCGAGAGGATCGTCAGGACGAGGTTGCGTACCGGTTCGGTCTCGTGGGCGCAGAGTTCGGGCCGGCCGAACCGTTCGGCGAGCAGGACGGAGACCTCGCGAAGACGCGCGGAAAGCCCGTGGACCGCCCGCGCCATCAGGCGTCCCCCTCTGCCGGAAGAAGCAGAACGGCCCGCAGCCCCTCGGGCGTCAGGCGCACCGCGGGCTGCAGTTCCCAATACTCGATCAGTCCCTTCGCACGCAGCCCGGACACCGCCTCGGAGATCTCCCACCGCTCCAGCCCGGTCTCCTCGTCCAGCCCTTTCAATCCCGGCGTGGCGCCGGGCCCGATCTCGCGGTAGAACCGCAGCAGGCAATGGAGGAGTTTCCGCTCGTCACCGGAAAGGGAAAGATCGCTCACGGGGTTCCCCCGGGCGGGGGGAGCGTCGGCCCCCCGGGTTTTCCCTTTCCCTTGAGATCTCCGACCTCGGCCTCGAGTTCCCGGATCCGTCGCGTCGCGGCGCCGGCTTCCGACCTGCGTCGGAAGAACCCGGGAAGCCCCGCGAGCCCCACCGAGACCACCCCGGCGGCGAACGCGGCCACGATCACCACCAGCAGCGACGTGTAGCCCGAAAAGGTCAGGAACCGGACGACGATGATGCCGGGGTTCTGCATGGCAAACGCCGCGACCAGCGCCAATAGGACCACGAGGACGAGGAGCACCGCCTTCATTTCCCTTCCTCCTTCAAAACCTTCATGAAACCGTTTCCTTCGTGTCCCGCTCGGGGCTGTGCAGCCCGGAGATCATCCCCTTCACGCGGGCGCACTCGTGGGGACCCGGGCACTCGATCTCGCACGGGTCGATGTGGGTCACCACGTGGGCGTTCCCCAGCACCTCCCGGATCTCCATCTCGAGGTGGTCCGCCACCCGGTGAGCCTGTTCCAGCGAATGGTCGCGGCACACCACGACGTGGAAATCGACCTGCATCTCCGACCCGGAGCGGCGCGTCCGCAGATCGTGCCAGTCCACCACCATCGGCCGGTGCTCCTCGATGATCGCCGTGACCCGCGCCACCGTCTCCGCCGGGAGCTGGTGGTCCATCAGGTCCTCCACCGCTCCTTTCAGCAGCGGCACGGCGGCGGCGATGATGTAGACGCCCACCGCCAGCGCGACCCCCGGGTCCAGCCACTTCCATCCCGTGACCCTGTACAGGACGAGGGAGAAGAGGATCCCGCTCCCGGAGTAGACGTCCGTCCGGAAGTGGAGCGCGTCGGCGGCAAGGGCCGAACAGCCCGAGGTCTCGCCCCCCTTCCGGATCCGGGCGGAGATGAACCATGAAGCGACCACGGAGAAGATCATCACGAGGATGCCCACGTCGAGGCCGATCCCCTCGGGGGCCGCACCGATGCGAAGGCGCCGCACCGCCTCCCAAACCACTCCCGCCCCAGTGAGGGCGATCACCCCGCCCTGAAAGAGGGTGGCCAGCGTCTCCACCTTTCCGTGGCCGTACGGGTGGCTCTCGTCCGCCGGGTCCATCGCCTTCCGGATCGACAGGAGGTTGACGGTGGACATGAAGATGTCCGCCACGTTGTCGAGGGCCGACGCGAGGACGCCGAGGGAGCCGGAGACGATCCCCACGGCGAACTTGAGGAGGCAGAGAGTGACGGCGCTCCCGAGGGAGAAACGGGCCGTCCGCAGGCGAAGCCGGCGGTTCTCCGGGGTACCGGCCGTGGTTTCCGGCAAGAGTTCGTGCGTCCTTTCCCCGCGCGCGGCAGCGCCCGGCGGGCGGATACAGGTTATTGGACACCGTTTCCGGCGATTGCAAGGATAGCACATCCTGCCGGGTCCCATTCGGCCCGCTGGCCGGGGCCTGCGCGGCTCCGTGGTATAATTACAAAATGCTGAAGATCACGGAAATCTTCGCCAGCGTCCAGGGGGAAACCTCGTATTCGGGGTACCCGTTCGCCTTCGTACGGCTCACCGGGTGCAACCTCCGATGCCGGTACTGCGACACCACGTACGCCTACGACGCCGGGGAGGAGTTCCCGCTCGAGGAGGTCGTCTCCCGGGTCACCGCCTTCGGGCTCACCCGCGCGTGCGTCACCGGAGGGGAGCCGCTGCTCCAGGAAGAGGCGTCCGTCCTCGTCGCGACGCTGCTCGACCGCGGGCAGGAAGTGCTCGTGGAGACGAACGGCACCCTTCCCCTTTCCGGGCTCGACCCGCGGGCGGTGAAGATCATGGACGTGAAGTGCCCTTCCTCCGGCGAGGACCGGAAGATGCTGTGGGAGAACTTCCGCCACCTGACGGAGCGGGACGAGGTGAAGTTCGTCATCTCCTCCGAGGAAGATTACCGGTACGCGAAGGAAGTCGCGGCACGGTACCGCCGCGAAAAGAAATGGGGCATCCTCCTCTCTCCCGCGTTCGGGTTCCTCGCGCCCGAACGGCTCGCCGGGTGGATGATCGGGGATGGGCTCGACGCCCGGTTCCAGCTGCAACTCCACAAGCTCGTCTGGGGACCGGACCGGAGAGGGGTGTGATGAAGTGACGACGGGAGGCAAGCCGATCGGGATCGCCCTGGTCAGCGGCGGGATGGACAGCGCCGTGATGGCGGAGTTCTGCACGCGGGAGTCGGACCTCGCGCTGCTTCACGTCAACTACGGACAACGCACCGAGGCGAAGGAGCTCTCCTGCTTCAACGCCGTCGCGGAGCACCTGAAGGTCCCCGCCGCCCGGCGCCTCGTGGCGGACATCGGTTACCTGAAGCGGATCGGTGGGAGCGCCCTGACGGACGACGGAATCGCCGTCCCCGGCGCGGATCTCGGCCGGGAGGGGGTCCCCGTCACCTACGTCCCGTTCCGCAACGCGCACCTGGTCTCCATCGCAGTCTCGTGGGCCGAGGTGATCGGGGCGAAGAACATCTACATCGGGGCCGTGGCCGCCGACTCCTCGGGTTACCCGGATTGCCGCCCCGAATTCTACGAGGCGATGAACGAGACGATCCGGCGCGGTACGAAGGAAGGGAGCGGCATCGTCGTGAAGGCCCCGCTCATCCACCTGTTGAAGAAGGACATCGTCCTGTTTGGGAAGTCGATGGGCGTCCCCTTCGAACAAACCTGGTCGTGCTACCGGGAAGGGGAGAAGGCGTGCGGGGTCTGCGATTCGTGCGCCCTTCGGCTGCGCGCCTTCGCCGAGGCCGGGGTCCCCGACCCCCTGCCGTACGAGACCCGTCCGGCATATTGGAGGGAACCCGACTCCATATAGCCTTCCCATGCCTGTACAACCCGCCCCGGCGGCAGGGTAACTGCCGTTTTCAGGATGAAACATTCCGAACCCTATATAAAAAAGGATCTTCCCCATTCTCTATCTTTTGAATTTTCCCAAGCGAAATCAAATATCTCAAATGCGCTTCAACTTCAAGAATCTGCAGCAAGAGATCATAATTACCAATTTTGCGATAAATGAATTTTGATAGTTCAAAACACGTTAAGGAATTACTCCCTAATATATCAACAATATTATTTAACGTTCTTTCATGATGACGAATATACCTGTCAACCAATTTATCAGTCATAGATATAATGTATCCATGCCCAGGAATTAAAGTGTCAGCGCTAATATTTCTAATTATCTGCAGCGAATTAATGAAATCTTTCAATGGATTTTGTTCACACTTCATGTTTTTGGACATCATCTCCATCAGCACAATAGTTCCAGGGTTTGGGGTAATACGAGGCAAAATTGTATCTCCCGAAAACAATAATTTATCTTTTTTTAAATAAAAACAAGTTGACCCCGGAGTATGACCAGGAGCATGAATAACTTGAGCAATATAATTTCCAATTGTTGTTACTTTAATGTCATTTAAGCTGGATAATTCTTTTATTTTTTTTTGATGAATCGGAAAATCATCTGAAACATACGTGATTATATCATTCCTGGATTGATCTGGAACACCGAACTTTATTAAATTATCTGCGACATTTATTAACAATTTGCATATATTTTCCCTATTAAAATCATAAAATATCTTATCTGATTCGTGAATATGTACATGAGTGCCATAATTATTATGGAAATATTCGCTCAATCCCGAATGGTCTTCATGCGCATGGGTTAAATATATATTCTTGATATCCTTTACGTTTAAATTAATGGTTTGAAATCCTTTTTGAAGCTCATCAAGTGCCGCATTATCATTGGGACCTATATCGATCGTATCAATCCCATCTTCCGTAATAAATATTGAAACATTAATCTTAATACCAAAACGAGTCGGAACCTCTAAAATATATATGTCGTCAGCAATCTTAATCATTCAAACCCCGGAATTGGTCTCGTGACATCGTCCCATCCCCCCTTTGCGGTGATGTTTGCCATATTACTCCAAATGAATATGAACACCTCGCTCTGCGGTTAGAAAAAGAGGAGGGTGAGGAGGGCGAAGATCGGGAGGAGGATGCCGCAGGACCAGGCCATGTAGCCGAAGAAGGAGGGCATCCGGACGCCGGCTTCCTCGGCGATCGCCTTCACCATGAAGTTCGGGGCGTTGCCGATGTACGAGTTCGCCCCCATGAAGACCGCGCCCGCGCCGATCGCCTGCAGGACCGGGGCCGACACGCCGGCCACCGTTTGCGTCCCCCCCAGCCCCTGCGCGAGGCTGAAAAACGTGAGGTAGGTCGGCGCGTTGTCGAGGAAGCTCGACAGCGCCCCCGTCGCCCAGAAGAAGTGGGCCGGGGTGACCACCCCCAGCTCGGCGCCCCGGGCCTTGAGGATCAGCAGCGCGGGGATCATCGTGGCGAAGATCCCGGCGAACAGGATCGCCACCTCCTCGATCGGGTACCAGGTGAACTCGTTCTCCGCCCGCACCTTCGCCGGGGTCTTCCACGCGGAGACGACGGCCGCGCCCGCCATCGCCATCTCCCGCCACGGGGTGGGCAGGAAGACGGCGCCGATCACCACCCCGAGCAGCGGCAAATTGATCAATCCCTCGATCGACAGCGGAACCCGCGCCGCCGGGGCCACCTCCCTCGCCGCGTCCGACGACATCGCGCCCGGGCCGCCGTCCGCCGCCGCGTCGAGGGCGAACGCCCGCCGGTCCGCCAGGTAGAAGACGCCGATCACCAGGGCGCATGCGACGGCCCACAACAGGCCCATCGCGCGCAGCGTCCAGAAGAACGGCACCCCCCGCAGGTAGCCGAGGAACAGGGGCGGATCGCCGATCGGGGAGAGCGCCCCGCCGATGTTCGCCACCACGAAGATGAAGAAGACCACGACGTGGGCCTTCCGGTGCCGTCCCGCGTTGGCCCGCAGCAGCGGCCGGATGAGGAGCATCGACGCGCCCGTCGTCCCGAAGACGTTCGCGAGGACCGCCCCGACGGCCAGGATCGCGCAGTTGAGCCCCGCGGAACCACGCAGCGTCCCGCGAAGGAGGATCCCCCCCGAGATCGTGAAGAGGCTCGCGAGGAGGATGAGGAAGGAGGCGTATTCGAGCACCGTGTGCAGCAGCTCGGCCGGGGCGCGCTGCAGAAAGAAGCCCGCCACCGGGACGCCGAACGCCAGGCACACTTTCGCGTAATGGCGCGCCCAGAGCGAGGGGGCGAACAGGGGGAGCAGGGCGATCGACAGCAGCAGCCCGGCGAACGGGACGACGGACCAGAGGGGAAGGGAGAGGCCGAGAGCGACCGGGTCGTGGGGTGACATGCTCCGCTGCCGCCCCCGCTACATGTAGAGGAACAGGTGCCGGCGGCCGTCCTTGAGGAGGCGCCCGGTGACCGACAGCCCAAGGAGGTCGTTCCAGCGGTGCTCGCCCCATCCCCCAAGGACGGCGACGTCGGCGTCGACCGATTCGCAGAACGAGAGAAACGTCTTCGCGCGGGGCCCGGAAAGGATCTTCTCCTCCCATGCCGGGTAGCCGGCGTCCGCGAGGATCCGCCGCGGGACGGCGATCCCCTTCTGGCCCTCTGCCGGGGTGTCGTACACCGCGAGGAGGAACCCGCGAGGAACCGCCTTCCACAAGGAGAGCCGCGCCATCGCCCCCACCGCGCGCTCGGTCCGGGGCCCGCCCCCGCAGCCGACCACGATCGCTCGCACGGGACGATACGTAGCGCCGGAGAGCAGGATCGGGATCCCCCCTTCCCGCATCACCGTGAGGACAAGCTTCCCCGATCCGTCCTCGCAATCGGGGGCGAAATGGGACGCCGTCGCCGAGACGAGGAGGTCATTCGCACCGGCCGCCGCCACGAGCTCCCGCTCGAGCTCCCCCTCCAGGACTTCTCCACGCGCGGGGACGCCCGCCTCTTCGCATCGCCGCACCGCCCCGGCGACCGCGGCCGTCCCCTCGGCCGTCATCCGCTTGCGGACCTCGTCGGCCGCGTGCCGCGCCAAGTGGATCGCCCCGAGATGCCCGCCCGCTTCGATGCGGCGGATCTCCGCCGCATCCACCACGGAAAGGACGCGGATCCGCCCGGTGCGCGCCTTCGCGGTGTCGATCGCAAGACGCAGGGCCAAGTCGAACGAGGCGCCGTGGAAGACGGGAAGGAGGATGTTCAAGCAAGTGCTCCATTTCATAAAAGTTATTCGGCCGGGCAATCTCAAACATCGGGACAGCCGTGAAAGGCTATATCGGGAGTGGACTAGAACTTGACCCCGTCCCGGTGTGCAAACCCCTTCACGTAGTCGAGGAAGAACCCCGCCACAGGCTCGATCTTTACAAAAACCATATCCGGATTCGGCGGAAATGAGGCGACCTGGGGGAACTTCTTCAGATAGACGTCTATTGCGTGCCGGGTTTCCTCCGGATCGGAAAGCACCTTCGCTCGTCCCTCCATCTGCACCCCCTGGATTTTCATCCAGTCTTCGTAATCCTCGTCGACCGAATAGGCGACATTCGGGTTTTTCGCGATGTTCATTGCCTTCCGCGTTGTTCTCATGGTGCAGAAGTAGACTGTGGCGCCTTCCGAAGCGTATTCGACGGTATGGGCCTGCGGTCTTCCGTCGGTGGCGACGGTGGCAAGGGTCATTTTGTTGTGGGCCTTGAGATAATCCGAGATCTTCTGTTTGCTCTCCTCCGACATGGCGTGATCCTCCATTTTTTCGGGTTCTCTTCCGTGCCTACTTCCATATACTCAGCCCTCGTTTAAAAACTGCGCCGAGGACTCGACACGAAGGAGCGGCCAAAGGGGGTTCTTCCGGTAAAGGTCGAGGATCGTTTCGTGGGCCTCCCTCTTGTGGGCGGCGGAGCAATCCTCCAGGATTACAGCGCGAAAATCATGGGAGACGGCATCCAGTGCCGTCATCAGGACGCAGAAGGTGGTCGAAACACCAGCCACCGCGACGGTATCCACACCGAGGGTGCGTAACGACTGATCCAGGTCGGTCTTGTAGAAGCCCGAGAACCTTCGTTTCGGAACGACGAAATCCCCAGGTTCCGGGGCGATCTCCGGAATGACTTCCGCCCCAGGGGTGCCACGAAGAGCATGGGCCTTTATCTTTCCGCCAAACAGAGCGTCTCCGGCGAGGAATGAGTCGTTCGCGTAGAAAATCGGAAACCCGCGCTCCCGGCTTCGGGCGAGAAGCGACTTAAGAGCCGGGACGATCGTCATCCCCTGCTCCTCAATGCCTGCGTGCATTCCGGTCTTGAGGTTGTCGATGAGCATGTCGACAACGATTACCGCCGCCTTCAAATAGTACCTCCTCTACGGTGATATCACTTCCGCTCCACCAGTACAGCGACGGCCTCACCCCCAACGATGCAGAGAGAGGCAACCCCGTATCTTTCGCCACGATCCTCCATCAAGTAGAGAAGGTTCGTCAGGATCCTCGCCCCGGAAGCCCGATCGGATGTCTCAGCGACACCACGCCTCCATTCACCTTGGCCCTGCCAAGGTCGAGAAAAAAACGATGACCCCGCAGAAGGGGTGCGGGGCCATCGTCACCCCAAGGCGGAAAGAGGGGATGCTCCACCAAGGGCTCCCGCGCGGCATCAGGCTTCCGTGTCCTGAAACCTCGCGGTCAGGCATCGAAGGCACTCCCCACTCGAACGCAGTGGTATTTGTTAATAAAGCAATATTTATGCCGATAATCCTGAGGCCGATGGAAGAGAAAGGGGGGGGACCTCGGGTTTCGAATGGTTGACCAGATGCAGCCATGGTTGGGCATTCTGGTGCTTGACCAACTGTTCATTTCCCTATTTACCTAATTCCGGGTTTTCAATTTCCTTCGGAGACATCTCCGGGTTTCGCTGCTTATCAAGGAACTTTTTTACGTCTTTGTTCCGAAAACGCCATCGATTCCCCATCTTGCTTCCCTTGATCACGCCTTTCCGGGCCAATGCATTGACATCATCCGGGCTCATATCGAGCATTACCGCAATATCATATGTCTTGAGAATAATTGACATTGTTCACCCGTATCCAGACCGTTGCCCAAGAGGTTACAGGAAAGGATTTTCTTTCCTGATTCCACTGCGGGATACTGCCTCTGCTATAGCGACCGCACCGAGCTTTAAGGCGGGAATATCCCTGAGCGTCCTGCCGAAGCTTCCCATCGGCGTCCTTGCTGCCCCGGTGACTACCACTTCCTTCATGTCATTCCTCCGTCAATCTGAGATCATAGCGGAGAGACGCCGTCCCGGAGTGTAAAAACGACGACCCTGCAGGAAGGGGCGCAGGGTCGTCGTCAACCCAAGGCAGAAGGAAGGGATGCTCCACCAAGAGCTCTCACAGTATCGCGCCTTCATATCCTGACGCCTTGCGGTCAGGCATTAAACCGAAGTTCCCCGGCAGTTTCGTAGGCCTCGCCTCCTGAAATTCCCATGATACCCGGCGGTTATTCTTTTTCCTGCGTCCCGGTTTGCTGCAGAATGTAGCCATGTATACTGTAAAAATTCCCTTGA
>Ga0334722_10005127_pt1 | contig 13330 bp, 9 predicted proteins | sample C3_bottom_MG_FD_207210 | JGI IMG/M metagenome (GOLD analysis project Ga0334722, IMG submission 207210) | Sediment microbial communities from Yellowstone Lake, YNP, Wyoming, USA - C3_bottom | ecosystem: Environmental > Aquatic > Freshwater > Lake > Sediment | place: USA: Wyoming | collected...
CTCCAGTACTTCCTCAATCAACTTGATCTTCTGGATGGTGGTCATCCGCCGGGGGCGCTGGTCGGGGATGGCCATCTGCACCGTGCCCTTGCGCACCTCATCGAGAATCTCCTGGAGCCGGTCATGGCACTTGCCGCAACCGCCGCCAGCCTTGGTGAAGTTGGTGATCTCCTCAACGGTGTGCAGGTTGGATTCAGAAATAGCCCGCTTGACCTCCAGATCGGTGACCCCAAAGCACTCGCAGACCACATTGCCCTCGGCCATGGGCAGCTTAATCCCTCGATAGCTGGCGATGGCGGCCTCCAGAGCCTCGCGCCCCATCACCGAGCAGTGCATCTTCTCCTTGGGCAACCCGCCCAGGAATTCGGCGATATCCTCGTTGGTGATCTTGGCGGCATCAATCAGGGACATGCCCTTGATCATCTCGGTCAGGGCCGAGGATGAGGCGATGGCGCTGGCACAGCCGAAGGTTTTAAATTTGGCGTCGGCGATGATCTGCTTTTCATCCACCCGGATGGTCAGTTTCAGGGCGTCGCCACAGGCCAGCGAGCCGACCTCGCCGATGCCGTTGGCGTTTTCAACCTCGCCGACATTGCGGGGGTTTAAAAAGTGTTCCTTAACTAAATCGGTATATTCCCACATGGCGTAAGGCTACTCCTTGATTGGAAAAGGCCAGAAGCCCGAGCAGCTTACCCGGTTGGCCATGGTATAAAACGGAGAAATTCAAGATCGCACATCTTAATTTTTCAACTTTCAAAAAGCAACCCTTAAACATGGTGAAAGAAGTGTCTAAAGGTGATCGCATAGCTCATTTTATATGGGGCATCTCACTAGTGACTACCACCAGAATAACAGTTATGGCGATTTTCTTTAAAAATAGACTCATGGAGCTTGAGAGATGCCAAATAAATTTCTGCGATCGCTAGAAATCTTCCCTCCTAAGTTACCTCTTATGTGCTTCATAGCTTGTTTTATTCGCATCGGGAGGAGCCCTAGCCAGAAGGAGATGGGCAGTAAACTTACTTAGTAGATTAAACTATCAAGTTTACAACTAGTTACACCTCATATCCATCTACTTACATCAGGTTTCAGTACATTTATTTCCCTACACGAACTACTTCTGCCGGTAACATTCAAGATCATTGAATAATAGTTGATAACTATGAAGCAGTGACTTGCTTAAAAAGAAGTTAAATGGTAATTATTACTGACAAATATAAAAACACCCTACATCAGCTAAATAAGTTTACCAATTTATTACAAAAAGGTTTTTTTATGAAAAAATACAGTTTACGACTTCTGGCCATTTGTATGTTTTTTGCCACCATCACATCGGGCTGTGGCGGTGGCGGTGGTGGTGAAACAGGCGATGCTACCAGTGGCAATATCACTACAGTCTCCAATGACTACGTTATCCTGGCCTGGAATGATTTAGGAATGCACTGCCTCAACCCGACCTATGACCAGGCTGTCATTTTGCCACCCTACAACACCGTCTGGGCACAGGTTATCAGACGGGGTAAACCACCGGCATCAGTTACCAGCAACCTGACTGTGGAATACCGGGTGGTCAACAATACCTCCTCTGCCAACAAGCGCTCTTACGGACAATTCTGGACCTATGTAACCACCCTCTTCGGGATCAACCTCCAGGTAAATACCGGGCTTAACCTTTCCGATGCCAACCACCACAACGGCCTAAGCGGAACCATGGTTGCAGCCGGTGACCATTTTGAGGTACACGGCATTCCGTTGACCCCGGTAGACGACTCAATGGGCTGGAACCCTTATCAGGTGGTAGAACTGACGCTGAAGAACACCGGCGGAACAGTACTGGCGGTGACACGGGCAACAATTCCCACCTCAGATGAGATCAACTGCGCCAGGTGCCATAAGGGCAATGCTGATCCATTTGTCGATATTCTGCAAATCCATGACGCCAGGGAAGGAACCGCATTGACCAGCCAGGCCCCGGTCCTTTGTGCGGAATGTCATGGCAGCCCGGCTCTCGGCACTAATGGCCCCGGCTCTTCCGGCAAATATCTCTCCGAGGCAATCCATGGCTATCATGCCGCTAAAGGCGCAACTTGCTACGACTGTCACCCAGGTTCGTTGACCAAGTGTAGTCGTAGTCTGGCCCATACAGCTGCCGACGGCAACTGCATCGCTTGTCATGGCAATATGGCTACGGTAGCTGATTCAATCTCCAATAATGGCCGCGTCCCTTGGGTAGATGAACCGAAATGCGTGACTTGCCATACTGGAATTGCCGAAGTGAATACAGGTAGCACCCTTTACAGAAAAGCCACCGGCCATGGTGGAATTTACTGCGCAGCCTGTCACGGTAGCCCCCATGCCATGGTGCCGTCTCGCGAGGCCTCTGATAACTATCAGGCCATCCAATACCAGGGTAGAGCCAAGTCTATCGGTAGTTGCGGCGCCTGCCATAACACTTCCAAGGGGAAAGGGGCCGGCGAATTTCTTAATGAACACGGGCCTGGCAGACGCGCCAGTGCCTGTAACGTCTGTCATCTTGAGGTCAACAGCAACAATACCGCCAAGTGGCCCCATCAATTCCAATGGCAGAACCGCTAGAAATCGCCATGGGATTGGCTTTAATACTATTTTCCGCTGTCTGATTTGAAAGATGGGCCATAATACCTCCCTGAAATTCACGAAAACAACGGGGAGTTTGGCAGTTAGACCCAGAAATGGCAGAGCGGGTAAAATTCGCCCTGCCCTTTCTGGTTGATATTGAAAGCTGTTGACCTACCGACACCAGGTAATAATCGGCTCCACCGGTTCCGGCCCCTTTGCCTCGACCATGCAGGGCAATGCTTAGCCTCAGGTTTTGCCATGACAAAACAACCGAATAAGGATGTGCCTTTTCAAGACCTGTTGCCCGGAAAATTTTAGTCGGGCAGCAACTCTTCCCGATCGAACTCATAGGCAGTATTACAGTTATGGCAGCGGATTACCAATGGGAACGGACCATTTTCTCGCAGATCCTGCCGGTCCGCCAGGGGCAGATTTTTCAAATATCCGGCCATTGCCTCTTTTGCACAGCGGCAGAAAAATTCGACCCGACTGCTCTCTAATATCTTCGGATTAAGCGGGGCAAAGGTAGCCGCGATTATTTCTTCCGGGGTTTGCCCCTCAGCAAACGATTCACCCAGAGAAGCAATCTCCCGCAGCATTTTTTCCGCTTCACTGACCTTTTCTAGATCTGCCCCCGGCAAAGCCTGGAGAAAAATCCCCCCGGCGCCTTTGACCTCTCCTTGGTCAGCAAAGGCGACACTCAAGATAAAACCGCTGGGAATTTGTTCGGAGACCAGATAATAATTGGCCAGATCCTCGGCAATGCTGCCATATTCAAGCACTACCTGCCCAGAATACTGGGTATCACCATTTTCCAGATATTGGGTCACCGTCAGAAAACCCGCCCCGAAAAGTTTTGCCAGACCATTTAGCGCTTCCGGATCTTCCAGCTCGATCCGGGGGGTTTTAAGATATCCCCGGACCTCACCAAAGACATTTGCCTCGACATCCACTCCCTTTACCGGGCCGGAACACTCGATGGCGATGCTGATCCGGTCATTTTTGCCCTTCAGCCCCGAGCAAATCAGGCTGGCCGCAATATAGGCCTGCCCCAGGACCAGGGTTTCCAAGAGCCCGGTTTCATGGTTTTCCCGCATCTCGCGCACCATCCGGGTGGCGTGGACCACCGCCCCTTTGATCATCCCGTCGGCCATGACAAACCGGTAGATTTTGTCTTTTGCCGAGGCCTTGTATTGCTCTTTAACATCCCGGTTAAAAATATCTTTTTTAATCATCTTGATTATTCCTTTGGTTCAAATCCATCCGAATGGATGGGAAAGTTTACTTAACCATTTTTGACTAGCTGTTTCCGCAAGCCCCATCTCACAAAAACTCCTCGAAATAATCCAAATCCTTATGAAAGGTTTCCTCCAGCGATTTCAGGGCGAAAAGCGCGGCGACAATACAGATCGCCCCCACGATCAGGGCCCCGGCTTCCAGGCCGAAATACTTTTTCAACTGTTGGAACAGTAGCGTAATCGGCACCACCATGCCGCGGACAAAGTTGGGGACGGTGGTGGCCACGGTGGCGCGCAGGTTGGTGCCAAACTGCTCGGCAGCCACAGTTACGAAGATGGCCCAGTAGCCGCTGGCAAAGCCGAGCAGCAGACAGACGCCGTAGAAAAAGGTGGGGGTCGAGCTGCCCTGGAGAAAGTACAGAGCAATCGCCGCAATGGTCAGCAGCAGGTAGAGCAGAACGGCCTTCTTCCGGCTCTTCCAGGCCTGGCTGAACAGGCCGCTGGAAAGATCGCCGAAGACCAGGCCGAGATAGCAATACATCACCGCATTACCGGCAGTGACCGGGCCGGTGGTGCCCAGCGCCTTGGCGAATTCGGGGGAAAAGGTGATCAGGACGCCGACCACAAACCAGATCGGCACCCCGATCAGAATCGAGTTCAGATAGCGCCGGAAACGCTGCCGGTCGGTAAACAGGGCCAGGAAGTTGCCGCGTTGCAAGGAGATTTTCTCATCCATGGCCTTGAACATGCCGGATTCAGCCACGCTGATCCGGGTGATCAGGAGCAGCAGCCCCAGGCCACCACCGATAAAAAAGGCATTGCGCCAGTCGAAGGTGCTGGCCACCAGGTTGGCGAGGATGGCGCCGGACACCCCCACCGAGGCGACCAGCATGGTGCCGTAACCCCGGATGCTCTTGTGCAGAACCTCGGAAACCAGGGTGATCCCGGCCCCCAGCTCACCGGCCAGGCCGATGCCAGCCAGGAAGCGCAGGGCCGCGTAGGCGGGCAGAGAATCAACCAGGCCGTTGGCGAAATTGGCCAGGGAATAGAGAAAGATCGAGCCAAACATGATCTGCAACCGGCCCTTCCGGTCGCCCATGATCCCCCAGATGATCCCGCCGATCAGCATCCCCGCCATCTGCATGTTCAACAGGAAAACCCCCTGATCAACCAGATCCTGGCCGGAGAGCCCCAGGGACTTAAGGCTCGGCACCCGGACGATGCTGAACAGGACCAGATCGTAGATATCGACAAAATAGCCGAGGGCGGCAACAATGACCGGCAGCGTGAAGACGGCGCTGAAGTGGGCGGTCGTTTTGGGCTCCACGGGGCCTCCTTGGGAGTTAGGGGGATGGTTTACTTAACTATTTACATCCGGAAAGTCTGATTGTGACGTGAGCGTAGAGAAACCGTCATTGCGAGGAGGTAACGACGAAGCAATCTCCTGGGGGCTGGCAACCAATATGCCAGATGGGCTAATAAAAATGTGCCATACAACAGGAGATTGCCACGTCGGGGCTACGCCCCTCCTCGCAATGACGAGCACTCCGCGATCACGTCATATTCGGACATTCCAGATGGAAACTAACTATTTCCAGAACAGCCTAGGCAGGAATACCACGAACGGGGCGGTCAGACATTGGTTTTTTGCAGGTAACAAAAGATGCCTGCGCACCCATGTGCACCAAAGCAAGATGATTGCCGGTAGCTTGATAAATTAAGGAGTTACTGACCTTCCTTTCCATGGAAATACCGATAAATCACCCGCGCCAGCTCCGGCCCGATTCCCTTGATTTTGGCCAACTCCGCCTCGCCAGCCGCAGTCACCCGCTTGAGGCTACCGAATTTCTGCAACAACAACCGGCTCCGGGTCGGCCCCAGACCTGGCACCTCCAGCAACCCGCTGGTCAAATCCTTGGTCTTACGCAAGCGCCGGTGGAAGGTCACGCCAAAACGATGGGCCTCGTCGCGCACCCGCATCAGGAAGAGCAGCACCGGGTCGTGGCGCTTTAGAGCCAGAGGATTCTTGCGCCCCGGCAGGAAGACCTTCTCGCCCTCTTCCGCCTTTTCCTTGGCGATGGAAGCCAGGGAAATCACCTCGGTCAAACCGGCCTCGGCTAAAACCTCCCGGGCAATATTGAGCTGCCCCTTACCGCCGTCGATCAGCAGTAGATCCGGCCCTTGCCGCTGGCGATCCGGGGCGAAACGCCGCAGCAGCACCTCGCGGATCATCCCGTAGTCGTCGGGGGTATCGCCGCCCTTGATCCGATAATGGCGGTAATTGGCCGGGTCCGGTTCGCCGTCGCGGAAGGCGATCAGGGAACCCACCGCCAGTTGGCCGGAGATATTGGAGATATCCAGACACTCGATGGTCACCGGTGGCGTCGTCAGGTGCAGTTGTTTGGCCACCGCCATGAGCAGCGCCAGGCGGGAACCGGCCTTTTTCTCCCGGTCGGCAAAGAGCTGGGCGGCGTTGGCTTCGGCCATGCGGATCAGAGCCGCCCCCTCGCCCCGCTGGGGCTGACGGATGGTTACCGGACCAGCCCGCAGCTCGCCGAAATACTCCTCCAGCAACTCGGCCCGTTCAGGAAGCAGCCCAACCAGAATCTCGGCGGGGATCAACCGCTCTTCCTGGTAAAACTGGCTGAGACAGGCCGCCAGCACCTCGGGATCTTCACCCAGGGGATCTTCCAACGAGAAACTCTGCTGCCCATTGACCAGCCCCTCGCGGATAAAGAGCACCACAACCACCACCGTCACCCCTTGCCGGACCAGCCCGAAGACATCGAAGCTCCGCTGATGACCGGAGGCCACCACCTGTTTCTCCAGGGTTTCCCGTAAGGAATTGGCCAGGTCGCGGTAACCGGCGGCCTTCTCAAATTCCAGGGCCTGAGAGGCCTGGTGCATCCGTTGCTCCAGATCGCTCAGTAATTCCCGCCGCCGCCCTTCCAGGATCAGCAGGATCTCCTGCACCGCCCGGAGATAGCCTTCCCGGTCGACCGCGCCGCTGCACGGGGCCGGACAGAGGCCCAGCTGATGATTGAGACAGGGGCGCTCCCGGCGCGGAACCTCCTGCCCTTTGCAGGTTCTTAAGGGGAAAAGCGCCCGCACCAGCCGCAGGGTTTGGTGCATGGCGGTGCCCGAGGCATAGGGGCCGAAATAACGGGCGGAGTCACGCAGCCGCCGCCGGGTGATCAGCACCCGGGGCCAGGTTTCGCCGGTGGTCACTTTGATGTAAGGATAGCTCTTGTCATCGCGGAGGATGACGTTGTAGCGGGGCCGGTATTTTTTGATCAGGGAGGATTCGAGGAGCAGCGCCTCTTTCTCGGTGGCGGTGAGGATGGTTTCGACGGTGGCGGTTTTGGCAAGCAGGGCCGCCGTTTTGTTGCCTCCGGCCCGGGCGGTGTTGCGATGCGAGGCCAGACGCGCCCGCAGGTCACGAGCCTTGCCAGCGTAGAGCACCTTACCCCCACCATCCCGCATCAGGTAAACCCCGGCGGTCTTGGCCACGCTCTTCAGGAATTCGGGATTAAGAGGATCGGCGGACATGGCTGGAATACCTTGGTTCAGGGTGATAGTATCCCCCAGAAAATTAAGGAACTGCTTTTACGTCAACCTTCTGCAGTTCCCTGTTCGCTATTCATCGTTCATCAATGCCCTTCCCGACCAAATACCGCCCAGGTGCGGTGGTAAATCGCCAGCAACCGTCGTTCCTCTTCCTGCCGGTGCTCTTCCAGCCCCTGGCTGTCCAGCCCTGCTGGCACCACCAGCGGCTCGCCAATCTCAATCACCACCCGGGCAAAGGGCTTGGGCAAGGCAGTCCGGTCCCAGCTGCGGAAGGTCCAGTAGCGGTCTGCCGCCCAGCCCACCGGCAACACCACTGCCCCACTGTGACTGGCCAGCAACACCGCCCCGGGCTGAACCACCAGCGGCGGCCCCTGGGAGCCATCACTGGCGCTGGCCGCCGAGAGGCCCCGATCCCGCACCGCCTTGACCAGGGCTTTCAGTGCCCCGATGCCACCCCGATGGCGGGAACCGCGCACCGTCTCGAAACCGAAGCTCTCGACGATCCGGGCCACATACTCGCCATCCTTGCTGGTACTGATCATGGCCACCCATTTACGTTTGCCCCGGGAGAGATGCAGGATCAGAAATACCCCGTAATGCCAGAAGGCGGCAATCAGCGGTTTCTTCTCCCGCTCCAGCTTCTCCAGATGTTCCCGGCCCACCCAGGTGATCCGGCAAGTGGCGAAAAGCAGTCGGGTCAGCAGCCCGAAGATAAAGGGCCCCACGGCCAGACTCAGACGATAGAGCAATTTCTTCCTCAGAGACATTGCAACTCCTTTTCCTTCAATGCTTTTAAGCGATCGCGCAGCCGGGCGGCCTCCTCGAAGGCCAGCGCCTCGGCGGCCTGGTACATTCCCTTCTCCACCGCCGCGATCTCCCGGCGCAGTTCCTCGATGCTGCCGTAAACCGCTTCCGGTTCGGCGGCGGCCAGCAGCGGCGCCTCGGCGTAATCCTGCTCGTAAACCGTCTCCATGATATCCTTGATGCTGGAGCGCACCGTCTCCGGGGTGATGCCGTGTTCCCGGTTGTACTCGCTCTGGATCTCCCGCCGCCGCCCGGTTTCGGAGATGGTGAAGGCCATGGAATCGGTGATCTGATCGCCGTACATGATCACCTTGCCGTCGATATTCCGGGCGGCCCGGCCACAGGTCTGAATCAGCGAGCGGCGGCTGCGCAGGAAGCCCTCCTTGTCGGCGTCAAGGATGGCCACCAGCGACACCTCGGGGATATCCAGCCCCTCGCGCAGCAGGTTGATGCCGACCAGCACCTGGTATTCCTTGAGGCGCAGATCGCGGATCAGGTTCATCCGCTCCAGGGTCTTGATGTCGGAGTGCATGTAGCGCACCTTGACCCCCAGCTTGGCGTAGTAGTCGGTGAGATCCTCGGCCATCCGCTTGGTCAGGGTAGTGACCAGCACCGCCTCGCCGCGTTCTTCCCGCAAGCGGATCTCCTCCAGCAGGTCGTCCACCTGGCCCCGGGCCGGACGCACCTCGATCTCCGGGTCGATGAGGCCGGTGGGACGGATGATCTGTTCCGCCACCCGCCCCTGGGCGCGCTCGTACTCGAAGTCGCCGGGGGTGGCCGAGACATAGATGATCTGCTTCAGCCGGGCATTGAATTCCTCAAATTGCAGGGGCCGGTTGTCCAGGGCCGAGGGGAGGCGAAAGCCAAAATTGACCAGGGTCTCCTTGCGGGAGCGGTCGCCCCGGTACATGCCCCGCACCTGGGAGACGGCAATATGGCTCTCGTCGATGAAGAGGAGGAAATCCTCGGGGAAATAGTCGAGCAGGGTCGGCGGCGGCTCGCCGGGCTTGCGGCCGGTCAGGTGGCGGCTGTAGTTCTCGATGCCGTTGCAGTAGCCCAGCTCCTGGATCATCTCCAGGTCGTAACTGGTGCGCTGCTCCAAACGCTGCGCCTCAACCAGGCGACGTTCGCCCTCAAAGAAGGCCAGCTGCTCCTTCAGTTCCGCCTTGATGGTGGCCTGGGCGGTCAACAACCGCTCCCGGGAGGTGACGAAATGGCTGGAGGCAAAGAGGGTCAGCTCGGTCAGTTCCTCCAAAACTTTGCCGCGCAGGGGGTCGACCAGCCGGATCGCCTCGACGGTGTCGCCGAACAGTTCGATGCGCACCGCCCGCTCCTCCTCGTAGGCCGGGAAGACCTCGACCACATCACCCCGGACCCGGAAGGTGCCGCGGTGGAAGGAGATGTCGTTGCGCTCATAGAGCATGTAGACCAGCCGCCGCTTGATCTCCTCCAGCGGGTATTCCTGACCGACCTTGATCTCCAAGCGCATGTTGACGTATTCCTCGGGCGAGCCGAGGCCGTAGATACAGGAGACCGAGGCGACGATCAGCACGTCATGGCGGGTCAGGAGCGAGCGGGTGGCCGAGTGGCGCATCTTGTCGATGGCGTCGTTGATGGCCGAGTCCTTCTCGATGTAAGTATCGGAGGCGGCGATATAGGCCTCGGGCTGGTAATAGTCATAGTAACTGACGAAGTACTCGACGGCATTATTGGGGAAGAGTTCCTTGAACTCGGAGTAGAGCTGGGCGGCCAGGGTCTTATTGGGGGCCAGGATCAGGGCGGGGCGGTTGGTGGCGGCGATGACCTTGGCCATGGTGAAGGTCTTGCCGCTGCCGGTGACCCCCAGCAGCACCTGCTCCCGCGCCCCTTCGGCCAGGCCCCGACAGAGGGCGGCTATGGCCTGGGGCTGATCGCCAGCGGCCTCGAAGGGGCTGACCAGTTCAAAGTTTACCGGTGGCATGGCTCAGGCCCGGAAATGGTCAAAGCCGAGATCGGAAATCTCCCGGCTGGTAACGCCATCCCAAAGACGGACGCCAGGTTCCGCGACGATTCGACCGACCGGGTACAGCTCCCGATTAAGTTCCCGGCGGACCAAGGCCAGCAAGGCTTCGAGCTGATCGGGGGCAACAGTGAGCAGCAATCGGTAATCCTCACCCCCGGCCAGGGCCCAGGTCTGGGCAGCGCCGCCCAGAAATTCGGCAACTTCCCGAACCTCCGGGATAATCGGTAATTGGGCGGCCTGAACTTCGGCCCCCACCCCACTTTCCCGGCAGAGGTTGGCGAGATCGGTGGCCAGCCCATCGGAGAGATCCATCAGGGCAGAGACCAAGCCGCTCCTCGACAATATTTGGCCCAGTTGGACTTCCGGCTGCGGATCCAGGTGGGCCTTCAATAACTGCGGCCAACGCTCATCAGCAGGCGGATAGATTCCCCGGCGACACAACTCCAACCCGGCCGCCGCCTCGCCCAACGGGCCGCTGACCAGCACCAGATCGCCGACTTTAGCGGTGGAGCGCAACAGCACCTCGCTCTCGGCCACCTCGCCCAGCACCGTCACCGATAGCATGATCCCGTCGGGGCTGCGCACCGTGTCACCGCCGATCAGGATGGTATCGAACTCCGCCAAGCTGGCCAGAAAACCAGCCATAAACTCTTCCAGCCATGCCTCATCACCGTCCCCCGGCAACCCCAGAGAGAGAAAGGCGTAGCGCGGCCTGCCACCCATGGCGGCGATATCGCTCAAGTTTACCGCCGCCGCCTTGCGCCCTAGGAGACGCGGCGGGTGCCAGGAGGGGTCAAAGTGTACCCCTTCCAGCAGGGCATCGGTGGTGACCAGCTCAGCCGGGCCGCCACCTCGACGAATCACCGCGCAGTCATCACCGATACCGCGCAACAGCTCGGCCCCATCGCTACCACTGCGCGAGCGGATCAAGGCGATGATTTCTTTTTCCGATTGGCCCATACGTCCCTATTTAACCAGCCGCAAAGCCGGTCGCTTACTCTTACCATTACCATCAAGCTTTTCCGCCAGCTTGTCGCTCAAAGCGCCAGTGCCATCAGCGCTGTTATCATCTTCGTTTACCGGTAGCGGACCCAAATCCACCGCCTTCACAAATCTTTTGTCACCGCCCATGGTGAAGATCTCTTGGCCCGTGAATTGTTCCGGACGCAGGATCCAGCTGATCTCCTGGGGCGGCAAGGAGAGCAAGCAGAGAGAGATCGTCCACCACTCGCCCTGCTTTTTCTGATCCCGTTCAAAGGAGCGAACCAGGGCATATAGACAGGAAAGCGGCGTCTCCATTACCACCAAAACCAAGTCACCCACATCGGTGGTATCCTTGAACTTGACCAGCTTCTGCAACTCCTTGAGCATATTTTCCATGTCCAAATCCATATCCTTCGCCATATCAGCCTCCGCCGCCGGTTCGTATTATAAATTACGCCCATCGCCGGGCCTCAGCATCTGTAACCCGCTGAGGTTTCTCTGTAAATGAAATTTGCCGATTGGGCTTGGCAAAAACCCCGGTCAGTGATTAGAATCTGGCCAGTCCAGCAAATTCATCATTCTTCTTCCCCTTCGGAGAACAGACCCATGAAAACCAGCAAAACAGATTTCGGGCGGCTCTTTTTAACCATAAAATTCCTCCTGGCCGTGCTCCTGATCCACACCTCCCTGGCGACCGCTGCGGAAGTGGCGGGAAGTTTCTCCGATCTGCCGAGCAGTTTCGCCGATCTGGTGGAGAAAAAAGGCCCGGCGGTGGTCAACGTCTATACCACCAAGGTTGTCAAGGTCCACCAGGGCTTACAGCTGCCCTTTCAAAATGGCGATAAGAACAACAGCCCGCAAGATATGCCGGACTTCTTCAAGAAATTCTTCGACATGCCCGAAGAGGAGCAAGGCCCACCCGATATCGACCAGAAGGCCCAAAGCCTTGGCTCCGGGGTGATCATCTCCGCCGACGGCTATATCGTCACCAACAACCATGTGGTTGACGATTCCGAGGAGATCAAAGTCCGCTGCACCAACCACGAGGAATATGACGCCAAGATCATCGGTCGTGACCCCAAGACCGATGTGGCCCTGATCAAGATCGTCCCCAAGAACGGCCTGACCTTTGTCGGCTTCGGCAACTCCGACTCCCTGCGGGTGGGCGATTGGGTGGTGGCGGTCGGCAACCCCTTTGGCCTGGAGAATACTGTCACCGCTGGTATCGTCAGCGGCAAGGGCCGCTCCATCGGCGAGAATCCCTATGAGAACTTCATCCAGACCGATGCCTCCATCAACATGGGTAACTCCGGCGGGCCGCTCTTCAATATTAAGGGCGATCTGGTCGGCATCAACACCGCCATTTACAGCCGGACCGGCGGCAGCATCGGCTTAGGCTTCGCCATCCCCGCCAACATGGTCAAGAACGTGGTCGACCAGCTCAAGGAGAGCGGCAAGGTCACCCGGGGCTGGTTAGGGGTGATGATCCAGCACGTCACCGCCGAACTGGCCAAGGAATTTGGCCTGGAGCGCCCCTTCGGCGCCCTGGTGGGCGAGGTTATGAAGGGCAGCCCGGCCGACGAGGCGGGGATCAAGCAGGGTGATGTGATCGTCGCCTTCATGGGTAAAGAAATCAACCAGATGAGCGAACTGCCCGCCCAGGTGGCCCAGACCAAGGTCGGAACCGCCACTACCATTACCGTCGTCCGCAAGGGCGAAAAAAAGGTACTCAACATTAAAATCGGCAAGCTTGACGAAGAGCAACTGGGTGGCGGCGAAGGCAAAAGCCAGATCAATGAAAAGCTGGGATTGACCGTGCAGGAGCTTACCCCGGAAATGGCCAAGACCATGAATATCAAGGATGAGAAGGGGTTGATCGTTTCCGATGTGGCCCCCGGTTCCGCCGCCGCCATGAACGGGATCAAGCGGGGCGCCATCATTCTGGAAATCAACCAGAAACCTGTCCAGAAACTGGCCGAGTTCACCGAGATCATCAAGAAGGCCAAGGATGGCGACAATATCCTGCTGCTGGTCAAGGAAGGCGACCACACCCGCTTTGTGGTCGTCAAGAATAAGCTCAAATAACCTTGCCATCGCCTCCCGCCTGGTCCGCACAATCAGGACCAGGCGGGAGGTG
>Ga0334722_10005128_pt1 | contig 13330 bp, 13 predicted proteins | sample C3_bottom_MG_FD_207210 | JGI IMG/M metagenome (GOLD analysis project Ga0334722, IMG submission 207210) | Sediment microbial communities from Yellowstone Lake, YNP, Wyoming, USA - C3_bottom | ecosystem: Environmental > Aquatic > Freshwater > Lake > Sediment | place: USA: Wyoming | collected...
TGTTTTCTTTCTGCATCCTGGGGTAGGGGTAGCCGCATCCGCTCATGATATATTTGCCGTCAACGAGTAGAAGCCTCGTGGCCAGTATGTCCCACTTGTTCAGGCTCCGTGTAGCTGACTTTTCGCTGACCTCATACTCCCCGCCCAGGACGAGGTCTTTAAGAAGCAGCCCCCGCTCCGGGTAGACCTCCTGAACTTCGTATAAACTTATTAGGGCCGCGTTCATCATCTTCAGGATGCTGATTTCGTCCGGTGACAGGTCTTTGTTTGCCTTGATGAAGTGGTCTATCGTGGACTTGTCGTCCTCAAAAGGCTGCCAGTCATGGACAACCCATTCCCAGAAGTTTATGTCGGCCATACCCATGCCTGCGCCGTCCAGGTGGACGTTCGGCACGAACTCGTCCCAGAAGACGCTGACGGCATACTCCAGCGAGTCCCTGTAGTTCTTCTTGACGAATGCAAGGATATCCTGCACAAGCCTCTGCTTGGTAGACTCCTCTCTCCCGACCGTAGCGTACTCCTTCAGGAAACAGCACTTTTTATACTTCTTCCCGCTGCCGCAGGGACAGGGGTCGTTTCTGCCGATGGTCATTGACTTGGTTAGCCTCGTATCAGGTTCATTATCAGATGTATCATAAGCGCTTTGTGGCCGGGGTCGCTTTGAGCTACCAATAACGCAATAGCTGCCAGGGCGTTGTCGTTAATCTTTGGCTCGCCGCCAGCCTTTAGATGATGCTGGTTACGCCGCAGGAACCATATAAACAGGAACGCGCCGATGCGTTTGTTGCCATCACTGAACGGGTGGTCTTTAATGACAAAGTACAGCAGGTGCGCCGCCTGATCCTCTATGCTTGGGTACAGGAATTCACCGCCAAACGATTGTACGATATTACCGAGAATCCCTGCAAAGCTGTCGTCCTTCTGTTGGCCAAAGAGTTCCGACGCCTCTCCTCTGGCCATTAAATCCGTTTTCAGCGCAGCAATGCCAGCCTCCGCTTCAGCGCGTCTGATTTCATAGCGGATGTTGGTGGTAAAATCAGTGGTCGGCAACCGTTCGCTATCGAACTGGTTCAGCAACACAAAGGTGCGGGCATAGTCTGCTATAACCTGCGCCAGCCCTCTTGCTTCTGTCAGACCGGCCTGGTCAATAAGGTTCTCCTGAAACAGTGTCAGGGTGCGTTCGAGTTGCTTAATCTGATCCTGTTGGGATTGAAGCCGCTGGGTATTAAGTGCGTAGCCCTTCACCAGATAGTCTTTCAGAATACGGTTGGCCCAGATACGGAACTGAGTGCCTTGTACTGAATTAACGCGGTAGCCGACGGAGATAATGGCGTCAAGGTTGTAATGCTTCACCTGGCGTTTAATCCGACGCTTACCCTCTGTTTGAACTACCGAGAAATCCTCGGTAGTTGAGGTCTCTTCCAGCTCACCGGTCGCAAAGATGTTTTTCAGGTGCAGTCCGATGTTGTCGGTGCTGGTATCAAACAACTCCGACATCTGCTTTTGTGTCAGCCAGACGGTTTCACCTTGCAGCTTGACCTCGGTCGCAATCGAGCCATCGGGGGACTGGTAGATCAATATCGAGTTGCCGCTATTTGTCATGCGGGGCCACGCCTCAATCTTGTCATGGTTGCCATTAGTACATAATTACTCAATCCATCAGGGCACAGTTATGGCATCCTTTCTTGGATCAAGCCTCGTCAGGTTTCCTTAACCATTCTTCATAGAAACTGAAGCATTTGTGTCCTTGAGCGTTGCGTATCCTCCCAAGCTTCGTATTCAGAATTCTGCGTTTTAGAAAATCTGTAATATTCTCGAAATAAACAAGGGGAATCGCATCCCACTTCATTCCGAACTCAGACTTTATGGCATTGTAGATGATAATGTACTTGCCGCTTCCGATTTTGTCTTTGTCGGCATATTGAAACTGATTATAGCGGTCAATAAGATATTTAACATAATTACGCCTGTTAAGGTCTGAAGCAATGGCGTCTGGATGCGGGGGCTGAAGAATTTTCTTTTTCCTGGATATTATTGTAATGTTGTCGGCTTGAAGTGCCCCCGGACTATTAACCATGATTTTAGCGTTAGGCGCAGTTGCATGAATAGACAAATACGACCTGAGAAGCTGTTCAGCTCGGTGGGCATCTTCAATGGATAGTTCAATGCAACCTTTTTCTTCGTGCATTGATTTCATTTCGCGAAGTGATTCTATAGTATATGTTCTCGTGTCTACATCTACAATCTTGTGGTGGTGTTCACAAAGGAGTATTAGATTTTCATAAGAATGAACTTCATCCTTTAAAAGGTCGGGAGCGTATCGAGGCCCTTTTTTGTTTTTCGCTGCAATATGACATATCTCGCCAGTTACTGTTCCATCTGGCTGGACAATGGCTCTTCCACACTCACTGAAGGCGCACTTATTTCCAGATAACGCAAAGAGTCTTTTGACTGTCTTGCTAGATGGGCCGGTCATTTTCTATCATACCTCTTTTCTTATCGAGCAATGTTCCTATTTTCTATTGCAGTCTGGAAAGCCGTATTCGGAATGAAACCCAAATTAACTCTCACCGTATTACTAAGCTGTTCCATGAAAAGCGCAGCTTGTGATACGTCAACTGGATTCCGATTTATCTTGATATACGATGATGTTTTCATTAGCATTTGTGCAGTGGGTTAGTAATGGAATCCAGCTTATTACTGTTTCCAGGCATACGAGTTGTTCTTTGCCTTGAGGTAGTTGTCATCAAGCTCAGGCTCCAGGAGGACGATTGCAGCTATCCTGCGAGCCATGCCAGTTACTTCCGTGATTTCCTCAGCGGTCAGGGGACGTCCGAGCAGAGCCTGTTCCCGGTAGGACAGCCATTTCTTCATTACCTGGTAACCGCCTATCGTGTAATCCCATACCTTGCGCGGGACATTCTTCCAGTAGGCCGATTCGTTCAGATATATGTCGCATGTCGTCTCGCCGAGATGGATGAGGGCCAGTTCAAGCGTCAGGCCAATGGCCTTTGCGCCTTCCTCTATTGTGGCCTTTTCTTCCGTTGTGTAATCTCGTTCGACTATCTTCCCTTTTCCTGGCATGGTAATGCCGTCCTTGCCTCCATGTCCCCAGCCGACTGTCAGGGCCGACTCTCCCACTCCTATATTCAGGTTCCCGCCGCCCACCTTTGCGCACTCCGCTATCTTGCGAAGCTCGGGGCGTATCTTGCCGGAGGTCACGCTGGTTACTTGTCCCTCTGTGTCGAGGAGCGCAGCTACCTGTTTGCCGAGTTTCGCGGAGGCTGATAGCAATGCCTTGTCGTTTGGTAGCGGGATGCGTGGCCAGTCCTGTTTTATGCCGTCGGCGTTTTCTGATAGATACAGCGGTGAGTAGCCTATAGCCAGTGTGTGCATCCATATGAGGTTTGCTGTGTAGTAGTCGTTTCTATAGGTGACACCGTTCGATTCAAGGTATTCTATCGCCGCTTCGGATATGTTCGGAACTAATTCCGCTTTTATGTCTCTTTTGTCTAAAAAAACAGCATGTAGCGTATTCCTTAATGTGTTGACATTTATTAATAAAGGAATGTGTCGTGCATGACCAGATATGGAATCGTAATCACAAATTCTTGATGAAAAGTAGAATGGTATGCCTTCACCATCCTTGTCAGCTGCATCACGAGTAATGAAGAAGGCATTGCCCGGAAATCCTTGGTTTATCAGTTGGGGGCTTGGTTCGCTAAATAGAGGACGCAGATTCTCCAGATAACACCAACGTGTATCCAGGGGTTTGTATGGGTAGCGGACAATTCGAGATTCGTCATATCGAAACTCGTTCAGGATTTTCTTCCTAGCCTCGGGGCCAACGATTCGATTACCGGTCATCATCAAAGACGGGTGAATTTTCTTTATCTCGTCGTCAGAAATAGTTGCATCGAAATAGGCGGAGATGCGATCCGCAAGCGAGGCCTTAGCCATAGAAATCAACGCCAATCCCCTGCGCTCAACTGGCCCGTTATAAGGTTCGTGTGCGCATAGGTCAACAATCTTCGGCCATGCCAGATAATGCTCCTCGACATCCGACGGACGGAAAGAGTAGAAATTAGACTTCTCAGGCCGCGCTACCTCATACCCCGCGTCAAATGCCTCAGCCTTCAAACTCTCCACAAGATTAACCCGCTTATCCACGCCCCAGAACTGCCGGAACCTGACATCCGGCGTCACTTCACGCTCATTCTTCCGAACCATCAGGCCGATAGCCGTGCCGACACGTATTCCCTCCCGGTTGTACTCCGTCGAGAACACGGACGGGTCGGGCTTCCCTTCGGGAGTCACCTTGCCAGTTTCACGGGAATCTCCGTTCATGCAATCAAACCACAGCCTGTCGAAGCCAGCAATAAAACGTCTCCGCATGGAAACAAAGGAGGGGTCGCCCAGGTACGAGAAGTTGGAGATATAGCAGACCACCCCCTGCCCGGTCTTCTCGGCTATTCGCCTTTCCGCCAGACGGAAGAAGCGTACATAGAGGTCATCAAGGTTGAACTTCTTTATCTTCCAGTCCTTGACCAGGCCTTCTTTGTAAGGGTTAACCAGGCCGTGCTCTTCCTGCGGGCTGACACCCGCAAATGCGTTGTACGGCGGATTTCCCAGGATTACAAGAATCGGCTTGTCACGCTTGACATGCTCTGCGGCGTCCCGTTCCTCTTCAAGCTCCTGAAAGATGAGCTTCTTCTGAGGTTCTTTGGGTGGCTCCCAACCGGTGAGAGCATTAGTCAGGTAGACACCTACGCGCTCATGGGTCTTGTCAGACAGAGGCACACCGAGGTTCTGAAGCAGAAGCCCAAGCTGAAGGTGCGCTACTACGAACGGCGCAGGTAGTATCTCGAACCCGAAAATCCGCTCCCTTGCCGCCTTCTTGAGCTTCTCCCCGCCGAGCGCGCCCGCGCCTTGCTCCTCGAAGGTTTTATGAATACGTCTAAGCGTCTCGACGAGGAACGAGCCCGTTCCGGTGCATGGGTCGAGGACATATACGTTGGGGTCTGCAAGGCCGTCAGGTAAGTCAAGCTCTTCACGGAGGACGGTATCAACTCGCTCCACCATGTACTTCACGATTTCAGGCGGGGTGTACCAAACGCCGAGTTCCTTCCGAAGCTCCGGGTCGAACGCCTTCAGGAACGGCTCGTAGAAATACTGTACCGCATGGCCTTCCTCGAAGTTTGCGAAGAAGTTAGCGCGGTCTACACGGTTCAGAGCGGTTGCCGTCCAGTCTAATACTTCCTCAAGCCCGAGAGGGCCAAGCTTTGTCGGGGTTGCGACCTGCTCGAACAGTGCGCGTATCATGGGGACGTGCAGGCTCCATGCTGCCTCATGCCAGTTGAAACGCGCCTTCCTGTCTGTAGGCTTGTGCTTTTTGCTCCAGAGCACCCATGATGAGAATATGCCGTAGAAAAGCGTCTGGATTAGGGTGGAGCGGAAGAAGTGGTCGCCTTTTTCACCCTCGAACTTTATGCCCAGCGCCTCCTCCAGAGCCGCCCGTATCGAGTCGAGCGCCTGTAGTTCACTACTTTCAATGCGAGCCTTCGCATCCCTTGCATACGAGGCAAGGAACCATGCCAAGTCTTCCGGCTTCTCCAGAGGGGCCGAATGAAGCAGGACACGCCTAATATATTCGACGAACCTATCCTCGTGCTCCTTGGCAATCTTGCGAGGGTTAGCCGCCGCCTGCCAGAACTCCTTTTCATTTCCGGCAAGGCGGTACGTTTCCAGCTTGACTGGATTGCCTTCCACGTCCCTTCCGACAAGCACAAAGTCCCGGTAATTGGTAACGAGGACAAGCCCGTACTTGTCCCAATATTTAGAGACCTGCCTACCATCGGCGATAACCCATGCATCGTCGCCTGTGCCTTTGACTTCTATAACTCCCCTTGAAGGGATCGCTCCAGGGATCGGCTCATCTTTGTTGGATTTTTGAAACTGGTCAGATGTGAATAGGCCACCATCAGGACTGCCCGCGCCCCGGTTGGCAAGCTGCAACACGCACCTTACTTTGGGCTTGAGTGTCTTGCCGATCTCATTGAACAGGTTGGACAGGGCTGGGTAATAGGATGTTTCTTTCACTCCCGCGCCGGTAGAGCGTATATCTCGCAGTTCCCGTATGTAGGCTTCAAGAAGTGACATTATGGCGAAACCCCTGAGTGCGTGGTGGTGCTATCAAAAAGCAATGGGTTCTCTTGCGAGGGTTACTATAGCTTATTCATTATGTTTTTTCAAGGCAAAACACCTTCAAATGTCTGAAATACTTGAATTTTGGATGGCGGTCTTTATTTTTTCATTCTCTCCTTCGACCACCCGTAGTGCCGAAAAAAGAGTCCCTTAGTTTTATCAGCGGGGAGTCAACGTAATCCAGCCTTAAATCCCAAGTCAATTATTTGACACTTTCTCCTTCTTTCTCAATATCTTACCCTTCCAAATGTTTACGTAATTTGGCGCAATTTTCATGTGTTTTTGGGCCTTCGTTTGTCAATTAGGCTGAATGTTTCGTAAAGTTTATGGCTTTGCCTCAATCTCGCCTGATTTATCGGCGTCCAATATTGACCCACCCTAAGCCGTAATCGGCATCCAATATTGACCCACCCCGGCAGACCAGTGACAGCATACCTACCTTGTTATATACCGTACTTTCTCCCAGCCCTTGAATTTCGTTTGAGCCTCCCAACCCCAATAAGACTACCGCAGGTCTCTCTTTGATGAATATAGGGGGCGGGGGTGTAGGGGGTGACAGCCAGTCTCTCCGTAGCCTTGTCGTGCTCACCCCGTTAGAACCCCTAAGAATCAACCGTTGGCAATGAATTGTTCATTGTCTTTTTCCCAATAGCCAGGAGGTGTTTTATGCAGGAGGTTGTGCTGAAGTTTGCCGAGTTGTCAGTACGGCTGGAAAAAGTCCAAGCAGAAATGGACGAATCAATCGAAGTGCTGAAGCGTGTTCTTGAGAAGGAAACCGAGTAAATCCCCGCCTGATAGTCAATCACCACCATAACAAGGAGCATTGCCATGAAGACAGCAGAACTGCGTCCGCTTGACCCGAAGGAAATCGCCCGTCGTCTTGTCAGCATATGCGGCGGCAAGAAGGAAGCCCTCAACACGCTCAAAGATGGTTCAGCCTCGCTGCCCATGTTTGGCAATTTGCTTTACAACGTATCAAATGAGGTCTCGTGTGTCCGTGAAACCTCGAACGATGCTTATAGCTGTATCCACAGGGGCAGAACGCGCAAAGGTGGCAATCCCAGCATGAGAAGGTATCTCTAACCGTATCAATGAAAGGAGGAACCATGTCGATACAGACCGTGAAGCTTGAAATCTTGACAAGCGAGTTCGAGGAGATAGCGTCAATCCTGGAGATATGCGGCTACAAGGATTACGTCGAGACTTTTCCCGAAGATAGAAACGAGGACTTTGATCCTTCTGAGTACTCGTGGCAGATATGGTAGCCCTATCAGAAATGAAAGGAGGTGAAGCGATGTGGTTCATCGTTAGTTGGGCCGATTCACTCGGCTATGACGACGTATCTTTCGAGTTAATGCACGATGGAACACCCCGAAGCTGGAAACGGGAAAGGAGCGCAAAATCCTGGGCGGCCAAGAACTGTGCGTTTCATTATCAGCTTATCTTCATCGGATAGTCGGCACCGGTAAGGCCCGTGCCGGAAAGGAGGAAAACATGCCGAAGAACAAGAAAGCTTTGAACGTCTGTCCGGTGTGCAATGAGGCACAGCTTGTCCAGTACGAAAAGGTCTATTTGTGCTGGCCGTTGAACGAGGTCGGTGAGACTGACTGCGAGGACAGGCACGGCCTTATTCAGACCTACGAGGAGGCATTCATCGAGTGCCGTAATTGTAATTCTAAGTGGCCGAATAAAGCCGATAACCAAGACGGAGGTTGCACCGCTGATAATTGCTCTAAATGATGATGTGCGAGCGTTGGCCTGGTAGTCCAGTTTTCCCACCGTGTCATAAATCACAACAACAATAGGAGGGCTTATCGAATAAACAACGCCGGAGGCATGTCTTATCGGGTTTGTTTGATTATCTGTTTATTAACTTTAACAACGGAGGACAACATGGAGAAGACCAAAATCACTGAGCTGCAAAAACCATTCGACAGCAACCAGGTGAAGCAGCGTGTATCACCGACCACGAGCAAACGCTTAGATTACGTGGAGAGCTGGGCGGTGATAGACCGGGTAATTTCCTGTATGGATAACGACTTCAGCTTTGAGGTCAAGGAGTACCGCATCGAGGCCAACGAGGTAATAGTGCTTGCCCGGTTTTCGTATGTTGACGAGAAAGGGAACACGTGGGCACGGGAGCAGTTCGGAGGCAGCCCTGTAGTCAGGGATAGCAAAACCGGAGAGGTTGTTTCTCTCTCGGATTCACTCAAGGCAAGCGCCAGCGACGCCTTCAAAAAAGTTTGCTCTCTCATTGGCGTTGCGAATTACCTCTACGCCGACAAGGAGGCTCCTGCTGCCAAGGAGGAGAAGAAAGAAGAGCCCAAGAGCGCAGGCTCCTACGGCGGCAACGGGAGCAATGGCGGTAACGCTCAAGGGGCAACAAACGCTCAGCTCAGGGCAATAACCAACCTCTGTAAGAGATATAACCTCGGTACGAAAGAACAAAGTGCCCTCTTTATGGAGGTTGCACAGGTTCGCAGTATGTCTGAACTTAGTCGCGCCACAAGTAGCCTCGTTATTCAAAAGCTCCAGACCCTTGAGGGTCAAAAAGCTGCTTAGTCAGTCGGCAAGCAATGAGCCTATGGGGGGCTTCGGCCTCCCTTTTCTTTCTCAACAGGAGGACACCATGACACTCGAAGATGTCAGGCGAGATTCGCACCTGTCGTTCAGTAGAATCCGAAAATACATTTCTTGTCCGTTGTCCTTTAGATTTACATACGTGGACAAGATACCCGTGACATTTGTACCGTCGTCTCTCGTTTTCGGATCAGCGATGCATTCCGCGATAGCTGAGTTCTTCCAGATGCACCTCCAGGGTGAGCAGGCCAGGAAGGAGGAGCTTGTAACCATATTCACGGACTATTGGAAGACGGAAGAGGAGAAGAACGAGATCCGTTACAACGGGGATGATCAGGGAGCGCTCTTTGTGATGGCGGATAAGTTACTGGAGGTCTTCATTGAAAAGGCCCAACCACAGCATGTCATCGGGATCGAACAGCCGTTCAAAATTGAGTTGGAAGGACTTCCACCTCTCGTGGGCGTGATAGACCTCATAGAAGAGGATGCTTCTGGCTCTGTGGCAGTCGTAGATCACAAATGCGTATCGAAACGTAAAAGCGATTTCGAGCTTGCCTCCGACTTGCAGTGTTCCGCCTACTCAATCGGAATCCGAACGCTTGGCTACGAGCAAGACATATTGTTTCGCTTTGATCTGTACCTGAAAGCCAAGTCAGTGGACTACGTGAAACAGTATACCACTCGTTCGGAATACGACCGTCAGCGTTTTATCAAACTGGTCAGGGCAGTGTATGACGGCATCAGTAAGCAGGTCTACTATCCAATAGAGTCCTTCATGTGTGCCGGGTGTTTTCATCGCAGTGAGTGCTCTAAATTTTGAGGTCAGTTTCATTCTGCCCCGGCGGACGAATCCAATGGGGCGCTTCTTTTTCAGGAGGTAAACGATGGATATTCTGAAAACCCTAACGGAAGAGCAATTGGCAGCTGTCACGTCTGATCCAGGCGTGATATTTGTGAACGCTCCACCGGGCTCAGGAAAGACACATATACTCGTAGCACGCCTGTACTGGGCTATCCACGAGCACAAGGCAAACCCCAAAGATCTGGCAATGGTAGTGTTTGGGCGCAAGGCGGCGAATGAGATGCTTCATAGGGCACAATCAGTCATAGATGCAGAGACGCTCTCTCACGTTCAAATATCTACACTCCATTCTCTCTGTTACCGGTATCTCAGGGGCATCACTGAGTTTAAGGTTATCGACGACCTTGAGAAGATGAAGCTCATCAAGAGGGCCATCGGTAAAAACAGGATGAGGGTAGAAACGGATATCAGCGAGATAATCCGTATTATCGGGCTTTCCAAGAACAACGGCATTTCTCCAGACAAGTATCTGGAGATGAACGGAGATAATAAGGAATTGGAAAAAGTCGGCATCGTTTACCGGCTATACGAACAGTATAAGCATGAGGGCCATTATTACGACATGGAGGACTTGCCATATCAGCTCTCGAACCATCTTGCAGAAAGTCCTGAGCTACTGAGAAGGCTTCGGGGTAAAGTCCTGCTACTGGATGAAGCCATGGATTTAGCACCCTCGCATGTGAACCTGCTGTTCACGCTTGCGCATCCCAGGGATAACATATTCATGGTTGGTGATTTAAATCAGGGGGTCTTCAACTTCCTTAGTGGGCGTGAAACAGGGAACTACCTCCTGGACCTTACTGACAGATTCCCAAATGCGAAGACCTTCAAGCTCACGAGGAACTTCAGATCTACAGGTGCGATCCTGGAGGCCTCGGAGAACCTCATAAGACATAACACATTGAGGATAGACAACGATGTCGTCACCGACAACGAGTACGGCAGCCCTGTTGTTGTAGTTCACCCTGAGGACGATATTGAACAGGCGAACTGGGTCTGCTCTGAAATACAGGCCCTTATCCGTTCTGGAGAATTTACCCATGACCAGATATCAGTTTTATACAGGGTGAATTCCATGTCTCAGCCATTCGAGGACAGGTTCTCTCAGGTAGGCATCCCTTACCAGATAATCGGCTCAAAAGGCTTTTATGACCGAAAGGAGGTTAAAGATCTAATCAATTATCTCAGAGTGCTTCACAACCCCAATGACGACGAGGCGTTGCTTTCATGCCTTAACGTCCCAAACAGATATTTGGGAAACCAGGTCAAAACTGATATACAAGGATACGCCAGCGAACACGGGATTTCATGTTATCAGGCTATGCAGCTTATCCGTCTGCCACATGCCTACCAGAACAAGGGGCTGCATGAGCTAATATACGGCCTGAAGTACCTTCAAGAAATAGACATGTATGAAGGCATGACCGTGGCGGATATGCTGTCTCAGATTGTTTCCTTGTTCGATTACATGGAGCACATCAACAAGGAGGAGGTGAACAGCGAGGACAACGTAAGAGCGCAAAACGTTGAGCAGCTAATCAGGGCAGCGAGTTCTTACTCTAACGTCGGCAACTTCCTGAAATACGTCGAGAAGCATACAGAGAAGAAGGCGGACGACTCCACTGGCATTCATTTGGCTTCGCTGCACTCAGCAAAAGGCAGTCAATATCCCTGCTGCTTCGTCTGTAATCTCTCTATGGAGTTGCTACCGTACAAACGAGCACTTGCTGAAGCCAAGAGAGACCCATATGCTCTGGAAATAGAAAGACGTGCAGCATATATTGGGTACAGCCGAGCCCAATATAAATTGTATCTGTTATCTCCAAAGCGTATGGGAAAGCAGAAGTTAGCACCTTCTATTTTCTTGGCTGAGAGCTTTCCGGCTCTTAAGTCTTAACCAATCCCCAGTATTCACTAGAGCGATCCTAACGCTGTCATCAGCGACGGGATACGTGTGCCTTTTTACCAGTGAAAGGAGACCCATGAAGATTCCAATCGTAAGGCTTGAGGTAATAAAAGAGCGGTCAGTTAGATACGGCAAAAAGCAGATAAAAGGCGCAGAAGACCTGGCGGAGATTGGGCGGTTGCTAATCGGGAAAGCGGATCGTGAGTGCCTTCTCGTTTTATGCCTGAGTTGCCAGAACACAATTAACTCTATTCAAATAGCGTCCATTGGCACCCTCGACGCATCGTTATTCCATCCGAGGGAGATTCTGAAGCTCGCCGTTGTATCGAACGCTTCAGCGATAGCGATCATGCACAATCATCCCGGTGGAAGAACTAAGCCGAGCGACGAAGATATTAAGGCGACAGAGGCCTTAATCCAGGCCAGCAAAATACTCGGCATAGATGTGTTAGATCACCTGATAATAACTGAGGGGAATTATTTCTCATTCCTCGATAACGGCGTCTGTAGTTTCACATAAACGAAAGGGGGACGACATGAAAGTGTATTGCTGTCAGTGTGGCTTTGAAGGCCATGAAATCGTGACACATCTCCGTGAGGAGCATAACCTGTCTGTATTTGATTATCTATCTACTTTCGCTTCAGCTCCTGTTGTATCGGATGAGCTGATGTACGGGCTACCTGTTAAGCTGCTGAAGCCGAAGGAGCGTGACATCCCGGTGTACGAGAAGGTGACGCACAGAATCGGCGACTGGGAGGTTGAAGGGTTCGCAGAGCCTTCGCACCTGACACCCAGAATCGACACGAGCTACAAGTTTCCACCTGAGACGGAGCTACTCATCAATGGCATTCGGCACGGAGACAAAAGCCTGTTGGTAGGGCCTACCGGTTGCGGGAAGAGTCAGCTTATTATCCAACTGGCAGCCCAGACGAACACTCCCCTCATCAGGTTCAACCTGCACGGTGAAACTTCGGTCTCTAATTTCGTAGGTCACTGGGTTGTCCAGGGCAAGGAGATGATTTTCGTAGAGGGCGTACTACCCAGGGCTATGAAAAACGGGTACTGGCTCTTAATGGATGAACTGGACGCTTGCACACCTCAAGTGAGTTTCTTGCTGCATTCCGTACTTGAGGAAAAAGGCAGTCTGGTCATGGCTGATAAGGACGGTGAGGTCGTAGAGCCTCACCCGGACTTCAGGATAATCGCCACAGCTAACACAATAGGGAAAGGCGAAGACTCTGGACTTTATTCAGGGACGCAAATCTTGAACGAGGCGTTCTTGGATCGCTTTGCAACTATCATTTCTCTGTCGTACCTTCCCTTTGACTCTGAAGTCGCAGTGATTCTGGAGAAGGTATCCATCGAGCCTGTGATAGCGGCGGGGATGACGCAAGTCGCATCGGAGATAAGGAGGGCGTTCGACGAGGAGACGGTGTACTCGACGTTTTCCACCAGGAGACTGGTCAACTGGGCACGCAAGTTTGCCACTCTTGGGGACATCCGCAAATCGTCAGAGATTGCGATTCTAAATCGGCTTTCAACGGATGACAAAAAAGTAGTGGAGGAGGTGATCCAGCGCTACTTCGGCTAACGGTTCGCAAATAAGTTTTCATCACGGCTACCAATTGGGGTAGCCGTTTTCGTTTCTATCACAGGAGGTGAAAGATGATAGTCAAGTCTGTCAGGCTGACTAACACAACGGGCAGTCACAACAAGTTTTATGAAGTCGAGATTCATCAGAACGATTATGGATTTGCGTCTCACCATGATTTCACCG
>Ga0334722_10005129_pt1 | contig 13329 bp, 12 predicted proteins | sample C3_bottom_MG_FD_207210 | JGI IMG/M metagenome (GOLD analysis project Ga0334722, IMG submission 207210) | Sediment microbial communities from Yellowstone Lake, YNP, Wyoming, USA - C3_bottom | ecosystem: Environmental > Aquatic > Freshwater > Lake > Sediment | place: USA: Wyoming | collected...
CGCATCTGTATAACTTCACCATAGCCGATGATAACACTTAACAGATTATTAAAGTCATGTGCGATGCCGCCGGCAAGCGTGCCTATCGCCTCCATCTTCTGTGCATGTCTCAACTGCTCTTCGAGCTTTCGCACCTCTGTCATGTTGTTCAGTGTCTCGATAACAGCGGTCACGTTACCTGCGCCATCTTTAATCGGGTAGGAGGAAGTACTTCGTTCTCCTGCCTTGCTGTATTCCTAATTCATTTATACCATATCTAAGAGTAGGAGGGAGCAATTCTCGCCCGCTAATTCCCCTCTACTTTGCGGAATAGGAACGGAAAGAAATAGGTTCAGCATATCGAAATTTGTGCGCAGTCCAGGAAGAAAGCCTAATAATATTTCTGCCACTTTGAAATCCAGATAACAAAAAGCAATAGATCCTCAATTTCAGGGTGTCAGCGCATTGCCGGGGTCCACCAGGACGTTGACAGCGGCAATTTTTGCACGATCTTTAACGGCCGTGTATCGCATGGTTGTATCTAACGACTTATGTCCCATAAGGTCTGCAATATCTCTGGTGCTCACTCCAGCTTCATTGAGCGCGGTGCCGAATGAATGCCTTAAAACATGAGGACTAACCTTAATCTCAGCGATACGTCCCATTCTTTTTAACCGTCTCCAATAGTACAAGTATTGACGAGGAAACAGTCGTGTGGACTCATTACTGCCGCCCGCGTTCCCATCTATTGTACGCAGATGCTTTCTATATGCTTCTATGGCTGCAAAAGCTCTGGCATTAAGCGGAACTGTTCTGGGTTTGTTGCCCTTCCCCAGTACTCTGAGCCAGCTTTGCTGCCTGATCTCTCCGTTTCCCACATCAATTTCACCAAACGTAATATCTCGGCCTCTAATCTCCATGAACTCGGCAATCCTTATTCCTGTATTGAATAATAATTCAACGAGTGGCGCATCCTCGGGTCTTTTCGCAACCTTCATCATTAAGTCTATTGCGCTCGGAGAAAGCCATTTAGGGCTCTCCTGGTGAACTAGGGGCCGCATTTCCTTCAATTCATCAATGTCTATGTTCGACAGCCCGTGCATGACCTTAAGGTAGCGGGCGTATTTAGCGAGCGACGAAAGAGCTCCCGCTACCGTGGACGTTTTATTGCCGCCCTGACGCAAGTCCTCCTTAAATCTACCGACATGATCAATGCGGATCTCTGTTATATCGATGTCCTCTACATAATTGCTAAAGTTTTTTAAGTCGTAGCAGTATTTTTTCCGAGTGTTGTCTGAAAGAGTCCTTCCTCGTTCACACATGAAGGCTTCAAATGAGTCTATTGTTTCAGACACCCTCATTGGCCTAGGCCCCCTACCCTGCTCTCGTGATCAGCTTTTATTTCGCGGAGTATTTTCACCAACATGTCCGTTGTTATCCGCTTTGTCGCCTGATTATAGCCGGACGTGTGGAAACTGCAACGGACTCTGAGTCCCCCCACTTTATAATTCGCACCATGAGTAAACGTGCCATCTTTGAAATTAAGCGCCTTGCTTACCTGTACAAAAGCATCCCTTCCGATGCAGAGTACTGTGCGCAGCGTTGGCATCTGCAGACGATTTATCAGGTACGGGAGGCATTCCGCAAATTCCTCCTTTGTCGGTTTGTTCTCCGGAGGAGCACAGTGGACAGAATTGGTGATTAAGCAATCTTTCAGTGTCAGCAACAGATCAAAGTCAGTGACATTCCCTTTATTGCTGTATCCAGTCAGGTGAAGTGCGTCATATAAAAGTAGACCTGCTTTATCGCCTTGGAACGGGTACCCGGTCCGAGACGCTCCGTCCTTCCCTGGAGCAAGTCCCACAATGAGCAGCGACGCCAGTATATCACCGAAGTCAGGGACTGGCTTATTCCAATAGGGAAAATCTCTGTACGAGGCACGGGGGACAACTGACAGCAGGTATTTCACCAGTCGGGGGCATTTTGAGCATTTGGAGATGTCGTCCAGATGTATGTATGTCTGTGGCGATGATGTTTCTCTCATAGGCCCCCTTCTGCTACCTCCCTGGACGCTGATTATTGCTATTTGACGATTAATCGGCAATTAGGACCCACTTTTTAGGCTATTATGGCAGAAAATGAGCTATTTGTGAAGTATAATTCTAATTATATTTCACTTTATGAGAATAAACGCTTGCAATATAACCGTTCTATATATATAATGTTATATTAGAATGTTACCCATTAATAAATGCCTCTGTATGAGGGTTATATCCCTGAATTCACCCCTTTTCAGCGCTGAAAAGGCTGCGTAGTGGATCTCGAACTCTTATTCAAAAGATTCATCGACCTGACGGACAGGGTACTCCCTGCCATTCGCAACCCGGCAGCGCAACTGATTTATCTGCAGCTATACTCGAGAACCCTGGCAGCCGGTCAATCCAGATGTAAAATCCCACTTAAGGAACTGGCTGATCTTACCGGCACAAGCATAATCACAGTCCAATCGGCTCTCAAGCAACTCGACAAGATGAAACTTATAAATGTTATGAAACCAGCCGCACCTAAGGCAACTAAAGTATATGAGGTGTTTTGGTCTCAGGATATCCAGAAGAAATCCGCAATGCAGCGGCACCCCATGGTGGTCTTAAAGGAGTCGGGATTCGGAGGGACAACCTACGACAATATACTCGACAGGCTTACGCCTGAGGACCAGGAATTAGTGGAAATACTGACGGATGCCCTTACATTCGAAGACGAAAAGAACCTCCTCCGCATGGCCAAGGAGTCTTGTCAGCCGGGAGACGATCCCGCGAAGAAATTCCGTGAACTGGTTGTACTGACTCGATTCGGCCCCGAGAGATTGCGCAGATATGGAAGCGATTAGTGCTTCTATGACAACGCGTGAGATCGCCATGATTCTTTTCGCGCGTCTATTCGTGAAATCAGATGGAATCTCAAAAGACCAGCTTTTTGCCGGCCTCCAATTCTCCGATGAGGATAAAGACAAAGCGTTTAATGAGATGGAAGAAATACTACTCTCGCACACACCCCTTTTTCTCCAGCAAGTTGAAGAGACGTTTATCCTCAAGTCGCGTGGAGAGTTCGCGGCATTCTTAGGTTCTTTACTCCAAAAGAGGAGGCCACTTCTGACCCAGGCACTCCTAGAAACTTTGGCCTATATAGCCTACAACCAGCCGGTAAGAAAATCCGAGATAGATAGACTACGCGGAGCCGATTCCGAATATTCCATCGCTAAATTATCGGCTGAAGGACTTATCCGATCAACAGCGAGCCGCAGCCGGCCCGGTAACCCCCTACTCTATCAGACCACAAAATTCTTTCTTGAGGTCTTTAATTTGAAGGACTTAAGCGAACTTCCTCCGCTTAGTGACTTTGTGTCTTAATATACCGGGTCGCTCCGCTCCCGTATTTGCAGCCCCTCCCCTGTCTTAATTGTTCGTTAACGAACAATTTCCATTCCGACCTTAGAGGATCAGAACCGAAACGCTAGTGATTGAGATGCAATCCCATCGGAAAATGCGCTCTCCTTCCAAACTTCAGACCACGGTTGCCTCACGAATTCTGGGATGGCGTCACGTACTCGCTAACGAACAATTGGCTTCCTCATATCCACGCCAGTCAGAACCTACCAGGACCAAAGCCGCAGAGGCTGTGGCCTGGGTTGATGTTGCCGATACGAAGAAAGTGAAGAAGGTGATTATTGGTCGGGAACAGGCCAAGCAGGCGCTGTATCGCTGTCAAAAACTCCGTCTATAGCTACTTAAAAGCTTGGTTGAAGTAGCTCACCAGAGAACCTTAAGTGATCTTGGCCGCCTTGAAGAATAGCTATTGCGACAGGTGCGCATGCATCATATAACAGAATAACCGCTTCTCTCGCTGCAGTTTCCGATTAATTGTTCGTTAACGAACAAAAGCCGCAATACTCCCAGGAATAACAAACCCATCCGGAATATGTTCGCCACACCGCAGGCATCTTCAAGTGAACTTTTTGTAGTTTAATGGAGACTCCCGGGCACATGAACAGCAGGCATACCTAATTGTTCGTTAACGAACATTGTCATCGGAACATACTTTTCCTTTTTTCAACGATGCAATGCTGACCGAAATCTAAGCAAAAAAACAAGAGAATAATTGGTTGCGCCACTACTGTAAAATGTTCGTTAACGAACAATGGCAGTACTTTCAGCACGGCTTTCTACTCACAAACCTTGGCGATTATCTAATCAAAGCGCAGTTCAGGCGCATGAAATAGGCGCTGAGCTCAATGTTCGTCAACGAACATTGAAAGGATTTCGAGAACTATTCCTTATTAATTCTATTGACAATGCTTTTAATTTCCTTTAATATCAATATCAAATAGATACTGGTATACCAGCATTACCAGTATTTAATTGAATAACTGTTTGCAGAGGAGAAACACAGTGCCTGTAATTCATTCAGGGAAGAAAACATATTCAACCAAAGAGGCCTGCGAACAAATAGGCCGCTCGAAGAACGCAATACTGGCTTGGATTAAAAAAAAGGAAATTACGGATGTGAAGAATGACACAAGGGGTTATCGTAGTTGGACTGAAGAGGATATAAGGCGTTTTTGCAAACATCGTGACTTAGTAAGAAATCGTGAAGACGATCGAAGGAAAAACTGGAGGAAATTATGATAATCAGCGTTTCTCAGCAGAAGGGTGGGGTGGGGAAAACAGCGACCAGTGTGCTTCTGTCCCATTATTTTTCCTATGTCAAAGGCTATAAAGTATTAGTCATTGACCTTGATGCCCAGGGCAATGCGACGTCTTCATACATGGAAAAAGAGCACTTATCCTTGTCTAACGTGATAATCGACCATGAACCATTCACTAATGTAATGAAAACAACTCCGTTGCACAATATTGACGTGATTGTATCAGATATTGAGATGGAGACCTTAGAAACCCATCTCATCATCAGCCCTGATGGTGCATATTTTCTGAAGGATCTGATCGCCGACCATGGCCTACGTCAGCAATATGATATAATCCTAATCGATACTCCCCCTCACCTTGGAAGATTGACACTGGGGGCACTGATAGCGTCCGACTTTGTACTTATTCCGCTCGAATCAAAAAAATTCGCCGCAGATGGGGTTGCCAATCTCCTGGCGACAATTGCAGAGGTACAAAGCAAGGAGCGTCTCAACCCGAAGCTGCAGATAATGGGCGCCTTCATAAATAAGTATGAAGAGCGAACACTTATTTCAAAGGCAATTATTACATCGCTCCGCCAGCAGATTCCCGATATACTGCTTCAAACAGCTATCCGTTATAACATTCGCATCGAGGAGTGTCTCTCTCAACAGGAGTTGATTTACACATATGATCCTCGGTCAAATGCAGCGGCAGACATCACAAGCCTCGGCGACGAGATCCTTGCGGTTGCTGCTATTAAAGGGCATCTGCTGCCGGAGCCCATGTTATCATGACAACATCGAAAGGAAAGAAAGATTTCAGCGGGGCTATCAACATAAAACGCCCCTTACCGGTTCAGTCGGCTCAACCTGTGGCTTCGACACATCCAGTTGCTGCTCTGCCGGAGCGCTTGGATATACGCCAGATTGAGTTGCAGAGGATTACCCCTGACCCTGAGCAGCCTAGAAAACATTTTTCATCTGAGAAGCTCCAGGACCTTGCAAACAGTATACGCGAGAAGGGTGTCTTACAGCCTATTCGAGTCAAAAGGGCAGGGGGAGATCTTTTTCAAATAGTGTTCGGGGAGAGACGGTGGAGAGCCTCACAGCAGGCTAATCTCTCGACTATGCCGTGTATCGTACTTGATTCGGACAAAGACGCGGCAGAAATACAGTTGATAGAAAATATTCATCGGGAGGATCTAACCCCTGAGGAGACAGCACTCGCTGTAGCGCGGGCTCTGACAGATAAGCAGGTCACACATGAGGATTTCGCCCTGCACATTGGGAAGCCCCGGCCGTTTGTTACAAAGTGCGCAAGGATTGCTGAGTTCCTCAAGCAGCCTGGAGTTACCGCCGCTATTGACAAGTTTCGAGCTTCAGGAGAATTCTCGCTCGGGTTTGATCGCCTATACGAAGCCGCTTCCAAGTCTACAGCTGCAGAAGGGTTGGAATATCTGACTACCGTCGTACATAACAAGCTTACTACCTCGGCAGTTCGCTCAAAAGCGGAGACCGGCAGGCCGTGGGATCATCATAAAATTGTAAAGCACTTGAAGATTATGCGCGGAAAACTAAATACCAACGCAATCTCGGCCGCTGTTCCGGCGATAGACAACAATAACGCAGATCATATTATCAAAGAATTTGATGAAACACTCCTTGCGCTCGAGAATGCAAGACGAGAGATTACTGTATTGAAAAACAAATTACTCAATCAGGAGGAAAGGTAAAGGAGTGATTTATTTCTTATTGTGTACCCAAAAACAAAGGGGTCATAGAACCGCACAGGTATTCAATCTCTATTACTGTGTTCAAAACACAATAATTTGAATCGAAATACAACAATATACAGTATTCATAATCCATTAAATTGGCTTTTTAATCAAAACATTTATGGCTTAATATACAAATGGCTTCCTAAGTCCTTGATTCTAATAGTCAATCTGGAGCCTCTTATCTTATAATGTTTTTATATTTTCTTTTTATCCTTAAAAGATATATATATTTGGAGGTGAAAATTTGAAAAAAAACAAAAAAACTATTAATGAACCATCTCTTTTTGACATGAAGGAAAGTATGCGGCAGCATCAAGAAGATCTCAGGAGAGATGAGCTTAATCTTGCATTAATGCCACTTGCCTATTTCCCCGGAAAGAAATCGAAAAAATTACTATACGAGTTGACACTGCCAATTGGAGACGGAAAAGAAGTTAGGCTTATCAGTTCAAAAGCTGGAGGAGGAATTCCCGAGGGCAATGACCTCGACTATCTGTATGCCCTTATAGACCTGCTCTATGAGCAGTCCAATTTTAAGGACGATACAATATATTTTCTCATAAGTGAACTTGTAGCAAAAGCGGACAGAATAGTGAGTCAGATAGAATTGCAACGAGCACTGAGAGCCATTAGAAGATATCGTTTTTTAGTTGTACAGAGCAATGCATTCAAGATTGTGGACGATTCTGGCAAAATAAAATCTATTACAGACGACATCTCCTATATACAGCATTTTACAATTGTTGGAGATGAACTGCGACGTGGCCGGAGGAAGTATGGTGACACGTCACAAGACGGCAAGTGCATGGTAGTATTTTCGAAATATTTCATGCAAAACATCATAAGCAAAGAAATGAGTAAACCTCTGAACTATGCTCTGATGAGAAAACTCAGCAATCCGAAAGGGAAGAAACTCTTCAGAGTAATTGATGCGTTTCGTTACTTGGAGGGATATATAGGAGAGGACCATTACGAATTGGTATCAAAGGACCTCTTCGATGTCGCCAGAAGAATTCCGTTGAGCGAAAGTGAAATGAAGTACATATCGCATATAAAACGCAGCATAGATCCCATACATGAGGAGCTGAAGCAATTATCATATATCAGTGATTATTTTTATAAAGAAATAGACGGTCGTATCCAGATTGTTTATGTGTTTTCAAAATTTAAGACCGATCAGGCCTCCGCCTTCAACGAACTCGTGGCCAGAGGCATAACCGCTAAGGCAGCAGAAGAATTAGCACTTGCCTATGATCCTGAGAAAATATTTGACTGTTTGAAGTATTGTGACTATAAAAAAGAAGAGAAAAAAATATCGGCTGGATACCTCCGTACAATCATAGTTGACTCGAATCACGATACGATAAGGGATTTTCTCGACAAAAAACGTCAGGAGAAAAAAAGAGATGAATTAAAAACGGAATTTAAAGCCAGGGATCGCATGAAGATGTTTTACGATCTGGATATTGAGAATCGTATTGGAGCAGCTATGGAAGCATGCACCCCAAGTGAAAAGGCTGCATTGAATGAAAGAGCAGCAGCAGAATTAAAGAAACCAGGTATGCCCCGCCTGGATGATGTTCATCGCGAGTTGACCATCGATTCATTCATGCGGAAGTATATAAAAGATACGCTTAATATTCCGTCCTTTGAGCAATGGTTGGAAGAGAACCGTAAAAAATACGAAGATCTTCTCTAATCGAGGCCATTCGATGTGGCTGTTGGCATATGCATTTACCGGACTATTCAGGCCCCAGTAACAGCCTACACCGGAACCGGAAGGGGTAGCATTAACAATCCAGCGAATTAAGGTGACAGGATTCAGCTGAATAGGCAATTCCGAGCTTTTGCTTTTGAGTACAGTATTTCGTCTCGTTCTTATCAATCCCATAAGTAACTGAATTGAAAAGCAAATACCTTATTTTCTTCTGTTATATCAGCCAGTTATGGGTTATTTTGCTTTTAGATACAGTCAGTAGTGAGGTCGGCAGCTTAACTGCTACTTTTAAGTAATGTATTCTGACTCCTTCTAATTAATCCCATAAGTAACTGAATTGAAAAGCAAATACCTTATTTTCCTCTGTTATATCAGCCAGTTATGGGTTATTTTGCTTTTGAGTACAGTAATCGGCGTTTAGTTCTTCTCCCGCTAGAAACTGTATCCAAAAGCAAATATTTATATTTCTTGCGTAATATCGCATAGTTGCAGGCGTATTTGCTTCTGAGTACAGTTATACTGGACGATATAGATCGGTGTCTGCGGTAGATAGCTCTTCTCAATCACTTAATATCATTATATTTCAAGTAGTTATATATGTTTTTTTAATTCACACTATTACGTAGTTGCTTTTGAGTTCAGTTAATTCTGCCTGAATGTCCAATAATACTGTATTTAAAAGCAAAACAATCCCTCTCCAGAAGTCGCGTTACCTCGGCTTAATGTGGTTAAAATTATCTGATATTTGTTTTTGGATACAGTATTGAGCCAAACGTTATTCTCCAAAAAACTTCTATTTTCTATGTATCGCTTATTTATATCTCCATTTTATTTAGGGCATGCCCTTAATTTAACGACTGCGCTACCGTGCTAAATATATTACGATCGCCCTTTGGAGATCTTTTGAGGCGGGAGTGATACTTCCGATTTATACTTAAATTGGATACGCAGCCATGAGCGCCAGGGTAGGGTGATCGTTGGCTGGCTGGCTTCTTTCAAATTATTACTCGTTCTGGTAAAATCAAGGCATGAAGACGGTGTTAGTAGTCGACGACGACAAGAACATTTTTCATGCGATCGAGATTATATTAGAACCCTTAAAGCTCAAGCTGAAATATTGCCCCACAATTAAGTGCGCTGAAAAGTTATTGATAGCAGGCACAGCTGCTATCGACATACTTCTGCTTGATTTGGCGGTTGATATCCGATCCGGACTTGATCTTCTCGATTCACTTGCCAGCAGCAACATACGGATTCCCGTGTTTATGATCTCCGGTACCGACGCAGCACTGCCGGCGGCCACAGCAATGCAAAAAGGCGCTCTTTACTACTTTACGAAACCTCTGGACAGCAAAGAGCTGGTGGCCCGGGTCGAGCAGGTGCTCGCCTTGAAGCCGGAATAAGAGGTCGTTTTGGGATATTACCTGAATGAAATCAAGAAAGCGCTGACAGCGCTGGGGAAAACGCGCAGCGATATTCCCAAACTCACAGGAGATAAGTACAGCCCAGGGAATGTTTCGGCTCTTTTTAGAGGGACGATCCCAGAATCAGTAAAGACAATTGCTCTGCTTGCCAAGCACTTAAAGGCGGATGAAAAAAAACTGCGCATAGCAGCGGCCCAGGACAAAATCGGAGCGCTGCTGGATAAGTATGACGTTGCATGGGAAGATCTGTGCAAAAAAGGTGCTGGGCAGGCTATTTTTAAAATACCTGTTTATATGCAGAATGAACTACCTTCTATCTTATCTCCAACCGGGCAGCCGACGAAACACACAGATAGAAGCCACTTTGTTGCGGTTGATGACTATGGACCGCATGCATATGGCCTTATAATTGAGGATGGAAGCATATCACCTAATGCCCAACAAGGCGAACTTGTAATCCTTTCTCCGGAATATCGACTTGGCTCCATGGACGAATATGGTGTAGTTGGAACCGGAAAGCATATATATTTAGGCAGAATCCAGGACAAGGTGACAAAAATTCAAATCGAATGCCTAAAGCCATACAACATCCATGTCATGCCAAAGAAGTCAGTGAAGTTCATTCACAAAATCGTAGGCAAACATACCCCTAAGTACTCCGACTCCTCTTCTTTCACTGACACTTAAACACAACCATTCCTGTACCCTGAAAAACAAAGATACAGACCACCGACGCTGATTGCTTGACACACCGATGCTGCTGGCCGTGCACACGCGCAATAAAGCCTCGCCTTCACTGCTTTTTGATTTGTTTGTTTAACCTGGTTCCATGCTCTCTATCAAGAGGGTAGGGGCCTCGTCCTAAATCTCAGACCGCCGCTAACCACACCAACATTTCTCGACCGTATATTATGCCGGCTCGCGTGCATGATGCAGAAGCTGATAATAAGCTGCAACATATCTCCAGAATAAAGAAGTATATCTTTATAAAAAAAGATATAACATTTTTCTTGACAATGATATATAAGTTTATTTATCATCTTTTTACTTAAGCAAAAGTTAAGGTGAGTCAGCAGCAATGGTTGGGATCAAAGTGGGGGAGGTAAAGTATGTCAGTAGTTAGAGCCTGTCATTTTTCAGGGTAATTGACCCACCTGTTTTTCACCCTCATTGACCCAGGTGTAGCCTTCTATCCTCGATGTTTTACCACAGCGGAATGAGTATAACCAAATTCTATGTTTTTTTACCTCTTTGGGGCGTTTTTTTTCTTCGGTAGCTTTCCCCTTCAATGATCAGTTGATGGGCATTATGGGCGAGACGGTCAAGCGCCGAGTTCGCCATAATCTGATCATCAAACAGGGCCATCCACTCCTGTAGATCCCGATTGCTCGTGATGACGGTAGAGGCCTTGCCGTAGCGCTCGATGATGACCTCGTAGAAGTCACCGGACTGATCCCCGGCAAGCCTCTGAAGGCCGAAGTCGTCGATGATGAGCAGGTCAGGACTGATCAGCTTTCTCAGTTCCCTTTCGTACGAATTATCAGCCCTGCTTTGCAGAAGCTTTTTGAACATGGCGGTGGCCCTGAGCATAAGGACCTTGAGTCCGCGCCTGCATGCGCTATGGGCAAGGGCATTGGCGATAAACGTCTTGCCTACACCTACCGGGCCGCAGATGAGGATATTCTCCTTGTGTGCGATAAACTCAAGGCTCAATAGCTCCTTAAGTTTATCCCTGTCTACCGTGATGGCAGCGTCCCAGTCGAATCTCTCGAACGTCTGGTCAATATCCACTGCCGCGCTTCTGAGTCTTCTGTCTACCGCAGTATCCTGTCTTCTCTGGAGCTCATCGCCCAGGAGAAGCTCAAGAAACTCTGTATGGGAGAGCTTTGTGCCTTTGGCATAGGCTACCCTATCCGGAAGAGTAGCCAGTAGCCCGGATAGACGCAGGCTTTTCAATGTCTGCTTCAGTTCATTCGTTATTCCCATAGTGCTGTTTGTGTCTCCTTTTGTTTGAAATATTCTGCTGGCCGCCCGAATCGAGCCGGCACTACTACACCTTTTTCACCTCCTCTTTTTGGGGCTTCTGCCTCCTTATCGAAGGCCTGTTTGATGATACGTTCCAGCCGGTTCACATCAATAAGGCTGAAAGACAGAGAACGGCTGCAGGCCTGCTCTATCCGCTCAGAGCCGTACTGATCGGCAAGACGTATAAGCTTCTGTGCCTGTCTGAGCCTGCTCCAGGGGAAATCTCCCGACAACAGTTCTTCCGCGTATGCTCCGCACTGAGAGCCAATCTCCCTGGCCTTGCTGATGTAGTAATCACAGCTCCTCATCGCATATCCTGTTTTGTGTTTGGGATAGTCCTCATAGTCGGTCGAACGTTTGCCTTCGGCCATCACGGGGTGTGTCTTGATTACCACCCCTTCGTGATAGATCCGCATCAGCCGGCTGTCGGCCCGGAGCGTTACCTCTTTGCCGATATACTCGGTAGGTACTGAATACAGCGCATTGCCGGAACGAATGTGATGATCAGGATGCACCTTGGCAGTGCTCCACTTAGGAATGTCATAGCGATTCTCTTGCAGAGGCAGTAAATACTCCTGCTCCTGCTTTTCGAAGATTATCCGGGGCCTCTTCCTCGTTGTCCCGTGGATTCTCATTCCAGCCCCCGTAAGACACCATTTGACCGCCTCTCTCTGGGCGTGCTCGCAGTCACGGAACTCTTCCCCTTTAAAGAAGTTCTCCCGCACATACGGAATCTGTCGCTCCACGGTTGCCTTCCCCTCAGGATGCCGGGCCACTGCCGGATCTATGATGAAGCTTTGGTATTGGGAATACTCCAGAAAGGTCCGGTTGAATATAGGTTCATACCGGTCTGACTTTACAACTGCTGCTTTCATGTTGTCTATCACCAGACGACGGGTGACGCCTCCGAAGAACTCCCAGGCCTCTTCTATCCCGCCTATGAGCGCAGGCAGGTCCTGTTTGTGTGTCACATACACATACTGATGCCGGCTGAACAATAGCGTCACCACAAGGGCATTCAGCACTCTCATCCGGTTAAGGGCCTTGTCGAAGATCAGGCCAAGCCTCCCAAAATCAACCTCTGCCACTTCCCCCGGCTCTGTCTCCGCCATACGCACTGTCCCCTTATTGCTGCCGAATCCGGCATGCTCCTGCGCAAAACGATACAGAGAGCTGTAGCTTGTTTGAACTCCGACCCTCAGCAGTTTGATATGTATTTTGGTCAGCGTCAGATCATCCTGATCAAGCCACCCGAGGATATTGTCTTTATGCGGAAGCAAGATGCCGTCTCTGGTGTTGGCATCGTCAGCTTTATCTGAGTTATGGACCTCTCTGAATACTGCGTATGCGATATCTTCAAGGTCTGCAGCAGGCTCTCTGAGCGCCTTCTCCTGTGCAAGCCGAATGTATTTGCGCACGGTGTTGCGCGCAATGTTCATAGCCTTTGCGATCGGCCTGCTGCCATCGCCGGACTGCTGTCTTCTCAAAACATCCAAAATCTCAATCACGGTGTACTCCTTGTTTGCCATGCTGCCTCCCTGTAGGTTTTTTACAAGGGGGTAGTATGCTGGTTTTTACTGTATTGCTACACCGGGATTATCTGTCCTCCTCAGGGTGGGTCAATTAACCTGAAAAGGTGGGTCAATGGGGGTGAAAATGGGGTGGCTCAATGCTCCTGAAAATCTAACCCCTCAGGTGGGTCAATGCTCCTGAAAAATCACA
>Ga0334722_10005130_pt1 | contig 13328 bp, 9 predicted proteins | sample C3_bottom_MG_FD_207210 | JGI IMG/M metagenome (GOLD analysis project Ga0334722, IMG submission 207210) | Sediment microbial communities from Yellowstone Lake, YNP, Wyoming, USA - C3_bottom | ecosystem: Environmental > Aquatic > Freshwater > Lake > Sediment | place: USA: Wyoming | collected...
CGGCCTGGGCCAAGGCGGTCACCGAAGCGCTCAAACTCATGGGCTTTCCCGACAAGGGCCGCAGCCTCGATTCGGCGGAGTACCAGACGCTGAAGAAATGGCACGAAGTTGTCGCCGGCTTCGCGCTGCTCGATCGCGTGCACGCGAAAATGGGCTATGGCGAAGCGCTCGTGCGCCTCAAGCGGATGGCGGCGCAGACGCTGTTCCAGCCCGAGGCGCCGCAGGCGCCGGTGCAGATCCTGGGCGTGCTCGAATCCGCGGGCATCGCGTTCGACCATCTGTGGGTCATGGGCCTCACCGACGATGCCTGGCCGATCCATCCGCGGCCCAATCCGTTCCTGCCGCTCGAAGCGCAGCGGCAGGCGCAGGTGCCCGAGGCCTCGATCGAGGCCACGCTCGCGCTCGATGCGGCGATCACGCGCGGCTGGCTGGGCGCCGCGCGCGAGGTGGTGCTGTCCTATGCCGCGGCCGAAGGCGAGCGGAAGCTGTTGCCGAGCCCGCTGCTGCGCGATCTGGCGCAAGGCGAGCTGGCGCTGCCCGCATATGCGCGCCATCGCGATCTGATCCATGCCGCCGCGAGCATCGAGGCGATCGAAGATGCGGTTGCACCGCCGCTCTCGGCGCGCGCCGCGCTGACCGGCGGCACGGCGGTGATCACCGACCAATCGGCCTGCCCGTTCCGCGCGTTCGCGCTGCACCGCCTCGACGCGGAGTCGCCCGAAGCGCCGCACGCCGGGCTCGATGCGATGGAGCGCGGCATCCTGGTGCATCGCGTGCTCGCGAGCGCCTGGGGCCAGCTCAAGACCAAGACCAATCTGGATGCGATCGGCACAGCCGAACTCGAAGCGCTGCTCGCGCGCGCGGCGGAGGAGGCGGTGACGCGGGTGAAGCGCGACCGTCCGGCGACGCTCGCCGGGCGCTTCGCCGAAGTCGAGAAAGCGCGCCTGGTGCGCCTCGCGCGCGCGTGGCTGGAAATGGAGCGCGAGGCGCGCGGCGACGATTTTTCCGTCGCCGCGGTCGAGGACAAGCGCAACATCGTCATCGGCCCGCTCACGCTGCGCGGCAAGCTCGATCGCGTCGATGAACTCGAAGACGGCCGGCGCATGGTCATCGACTACAAGTCCACCGCCGCGCCCGCGGGCGCGTGGCTGGGCGAGCGGCCGGACGAGCCGCAGCTGCCGCTATACCTCGTCACGACCGAGCCCGACGCCGTCGCGATCGCGTTCGCGCAGGTGAAGGCGGGCGAGATGAAGTTCGCCGCGCTGGCTGCGGACGAAACGCTGCTGCCGATTAGAAAATCGCTGCCCGATCTGGGTTGGGACGCGCAGCTCGGCGAATGGCGGCGGGTGCTCGCGCGGCTCGCGAACGAATTCGCCGCGGGCGCGGCCGCGGTGCAGCCGAAGCGTCCGCCGGCGACCTGCCGCAATTGCGATTTGCAGCCCTTGTGCCGTATACATGAGCGCCTGGGCGCCTCCGCTGCGGACGGAGAGGGCGATGATGAATCCTGAGCTGCATCGCCAGATCTTGCGCGGACGGCGGCCCGTCCGCGCGGATCGTCGATTGCGTACGGACGAAAAGCGTGTCCGTACACAATCGGCGATCTTGATTGGAACCCCTAGAGCGTCTTTGGGTTTATCCATAACCGTGTTTTCTGTACGGATGGGTTTTTCATCCGTACGGAAAACAGGGTTGGCGCGCGGAGCGCGCAATGGTCGTTCGGCGCCGTTGGCGGATGAAACGGGATACTTCGAACTGCAACGTCAGATCTTGCATAAAAGCAACCCAAAGCTAAATTGGCCTGGCGATGTTGGGAAGCATGGAGCGGTGCATGCCTGATACCGTGCCCATCCCCGACCTCGGCGCGCGCGAGCAGGCGCTCTCACCGGAGCGCTCGTTCATCGTGCAGGCGCCGGCGGGCTCGGGCAAGACCGAGCTGCTGATCCAGCGCTATCTCGGCCTCCTGGCGACCGTGAACGAGCCCGAGGAGATCGTCGCCATCACGTTCACCAGGAAAGCCGCAGCCGAAATGCGCGAGCGCGTGCTCGGCGCGTTTGCGGACGTTGCCGCGGGCAAGGCGCCGGAGTCGGATCACGAGCGGCGCACGCAGGAACTCGCGCGCGCGGCGCTCGCGCGCGACGGCGAGCGCGGCTGGCGCATCACCGACAGCCCGGCGCGGCTGCGCATCCAGACTATCGATTCGCTGTGCGCGGCGCTGACGCGGCAGATGCCGCTGCTGTCGAAATTCGGCGCGCAGCCCGAGAGCATCGAGGACGCCGGCGTGCTCTATGCCGAGGCCGCGCGGGCGACGGTCGAACTGATCGAGGCGAAGGACCCGGCCGCGGACTATGTCGAGCGGCTGCTGGTGCACCTGGACAACAATGTGGCGCGCGTCGAGGAACTGCTCATCGAAATGCTGCGCCGGCGCGACCACTGGCTGCGCCACGTGATGCTGAACGAGCGCGCCGAACTCGAAGGCGCGCTGCGCTCGGAGCGGCAGGCGGCGCTCGCGCGTGTGCAGGCGCTGCTGCCTGCGCCTGAGCGCGGTGAACTGCTTGCGATTGCCAATATTGCATTCGCGAACCTCGGCCGGCCGGCGCTGGCGTCGCTGCCCGGCATTGACGATGCCGCGGGCTGGGTCGCGCTCGCCGATCTGCTCCTGACCAAAAAGGACGAGTGGCGCAAAAGCCTGACGAAGAATGACGGTTTTCCCGCGGGGGCGGCGCATGCGGCGGCGAAGCAGCGCGCGCTGGCGCTGATCGACGGGCTGCGCGCAAACGATGCGCTTTGCGCCGCGCTCGCCGACTGCCGCAGGCTTCCTTCCGCGAGCTACACCGGCGAGCAATGGCAGGTGCTCGAAGCGATCACCGAGCTGCTGAAGCGCGCAGTGGGGCAGTTGAAGCTCGTGTTCCAGGCGCGCGGGCAGGTCGATTTCACCGAGGTGTCGCAGCGCGCGCTGCTCGCGCTCGAAGATGCCGAAGGTCCGACCGATCTCGCGCTCAGGCTCGACTACCAGATCTGGCACCTGTTGATCGATGAATTCCAGGACACCTCGATCAGCCAGTTCGAGCTCATCGCGCGCCTGACCGCCGGCTGGACGCCCGATGAGGGCCGCACCTTGTTCGCGGTCGGCGATCCGATGCAGTCGATCTACCGCTTTCGCGAAGCCGAGGTCGGGCTGTTCCTCAAGGCGCGCGCCGAGGGCATAGGCAACGTCGTGCTCACGCCGCTGGAGCTGTCGGCGAATTTCCGTTCGCAGGCCGGCATCGTCGATTGGGTGAACGATGCTTTTGCGCAGGTGATGCCAGAGCGCGAGGACATCGCCTCGGGCGCGGTGGCCTACACCGGATCGGAGGCGGTGCATGCGCGCCTCCCGGGTGACGCCGTCGAAATCCATGCGCTGTTCTCAGGCGGCGCGGCGAGCGAAGCCGCGGAGGTGGCGAACATCGTGACGGGAATCGCACGCGCAAGCGAGGGCGCGAAGGAGCGGCCGAGCATCGCCATCCTCGTGCGCGGGCGCAACCACTTGCGCGAGATCGTGCCGCGGCTGAAACAGGCGGGCCTCGCCTTCCGCGCCATTGAAATCGATCGCCTCGACGAGCGGCCCCTGGTGCAGGACCTGCTCGCGCTGACGCGCGCGCTCGCGCATCGCGGCGACCGCCTCGCCTGGCTCGCGATCCTGCGCGCGCCCTGGTGCGGCCTCGCGCTCGCCGACCTGCACGCATTAGCTGGCACTGGCACCGACGCAGGCACGGACACTCCCTCGCCCCGCTTGCGGGGAGAGGGCCGGGGTGAGGGGAGGGATATAGTGCAACTGCCTGGAGAGCCGCTACCAGAGCCGCTATCCAGCCAGTCGACCGTGTGGGAGCTAATCCAGGACGCGCGCCGCTTCGAGGCGCTCAGCGCCGATGCCCGCTCGCGTCTGGCGCGCATTCGTCCCGTGCTCGCCGCGGCGCTCGCCGCGCGCCAGCGCTCGTCCCTGAGGGATGCGGTCGAAGGCGTCTGGCTCGCGCTGGGCGGCCCTGCTTGCGCCGCATCCGGGACCGAGCTTGAAGACGCCGAGAGCTACCTCGACCATCTCGAGTCCAAGGAGGAAGCCGGCGCCATCGCCGACTTCGAGGCGTTCGAGCAGGGCCTCGACCAGCTCTACGCCCTGCCCGACATGGCCGCCGGCGAGGACGCGGTGCAGATCATGACCATCCACAAGGCCAAAGGCCTGGAATTCGATCATGTCATCGTGCCCGGGCTGGGCAAGATACCGCGCGGCGAAGGCAAGAAATTGTTCCTGTGGATGGAACGCCCGGCGAACCCGGATCCGACAAGCCGGCGCGGGCCGCGATCCGGTACGAATCTGCTCCTTGCCCCGATCGAAGAAACCGGGGCCGAGAGCGATCCGATCTACGCCTGGATCAAGAAGCTCGCCGCCGAAAAAGCCGCCTTCGAGGACGGCCGCCTGCTCTACGTCGCGGCCACGCGCGCGAGGGAGCGCCTGCACCTGCTGGGCGAAACGCGGCTCGATGCGCAGGACGGGGCGCAATCCGCGCGCAAGCCCGATGCACGCAGCCTGCTGGCAAAGCTGTGGCCGGCAGTCTCGGGCGAATTCGAACGCGCGGCCGCGGCGGCCCCTGCTGCAGCCGCGGCCGCGGGCGCGGATGGCGAGGCGGTCCCCGAGCAATCGCTGCGCCGCCTCGCGTCCGGCTGGTCACTGCCCGCAGCGCCGCCGGCCCTCGCCTGGGCCGCGCCGGGCGAAACCGCGCGCGCCCAGGACGACATCGAATACTCCTGGGCCGGGGAGACCGCGCGCCACGTCGGCAGCGTGGTGCACCGCTGGCTGCAGAATATCGCCGAGGACGAACTGCAGGGCTGGAATGCGGCGCGCGTCGAGTCTCTGCGCGCGGGCTTCGGCAACGAACTCGCCGCGCGCGGCGTGGAGCAGGCGCAGCTCGCCGCCGCGGTCGAGCGCGTGGCCAAAGCGCTCGCCAACGCGCTCGTGGATCCGCGTGGCCAGTGGCTGCTCGGGCCGCAGCGGGACGCGAAGAACGAATACCGCCTCACTGCCATGATAGCCGGCGAGCGGCGCAACCTGGTGATCGACCGCACCTACACCGACGCGCAGGGCAAACGCTGGATCGTGGACTACAAAGCGAGTAGCCACGAAGGTACGGACGTGGATGGGTTTCTCGACCAGCAGCAGGAACGCTACCGCGCGCAGCTCGCGCGCTACGCGCAGGCGCTGGCGCAAGGCGATGGCGCAATGCTCGGGCTTTATTTTCCGCTGCTCGCCGGCTGGCGCGAGTGGAATGCGTAAGCGCCGTTGCAAGCTGCATCCCGCAAATTCACGACAAGGAGAACCAGTGTGTCTGCACAGCTAAACCAGGCCGGCGCTGCGCCGGCGACGGCAGGAACCTACGTCTACGTCTCCAACGCCGCCGATGGCGACATCGGCAGCTACCGGCTGCACGCCGATGGCAGGCTGCAGCCGGGCGCGCGCGTCAAGGCGGCCGACGCCGTGGGCCCTCTGGCGGTGAGTCCGGACCGGCGGTTTCTCTACGCTGCGGTGCGCTCGCAGCCGTTTGCCGTGTACGCGTATGCCATCGACGCCGGCAGCGGCGCGCTGGTCCCGCTGTCGGTGGCGCCGCTGGTGGCGAGCTGCCCCTACATCGCGCTGGACCGCAGCGGGCGCACCCTGTTCGGCGCCTCGTACCACTCGCACCTGGTCAGCGTCAATGCGGTGGCCGAAGACGGGCGCGTCGCCGCTTCTCCGCTGCAGGTGATTGCGCTGGGCCGCAACGCGCACTCGATTCGCATCGACGCCAGCAATCGCTTTGTCTATGTCCCGACCCTGGGCAGCGACCAGGTGTTCCAGTTTACTTTCGATGCGAAGTCCGGCCGCCTGGCTTCGAACACGCCCGCCGTCGCGCAAATGGCGCCCGGAACCGGGCCGCGCCATTTCGTCACCTCGGCCGACAACAAGTTCCTGTACCTGTTGAGCGAACTGCTGGGCACGGTCACGACGTTCGCGCTCGACGGCAATACCGGCTTGCTGCGCGAGCTCGGTTCGGTTTCGGGTCTGCCGTCCGATACGCGGTTGGTGCCCGGCGCGCCGCGCGTCGCGCTCGGGGTGGCGGACACCGCGCCGCCGCGCAATCGCGACCACGACATCTGGGCGGCGGACATCCATCTGACCCCGAACGGAAAATTCCTCTACATTTCGGAGCGCACCGGCAGCACCCTCGCGGCGCTCGGCGTCGATGCCGCAACCGGCACGCTGAATTACCTCGGCAGCACGCCCACCGAGAGCCAGCCGCGCGGATTCGCCATCAGCCCGGACGGAACATTCCTGGTCGCGTGCGGCGAAACATCGGACACGGTCTCGGTGTATGCCGTAGACCAGTCGAACGGGGCGCTGCGTTTCCTGCAGAAATATCCCGGAGGCAAAGGTGCCAACTGGGTCGAGATCATCGAGATTCAACGATAGCTGCGTTTTGCGATCGATATTCCGCTGGCGGGTTTGCGCTGCGGTGATTTGGCGCTGACGGTCTCGGTTCGACCCTGAGCGGCAACACGGCTAAGACCTCATGTGTGGCCGATCCTGGCCAAAGGCGACGCAGGCTATTGGATTCTTATTGACCGCTGTTCATTCCGATCTTTCGCACCGGCTTTGATTTTTCTCACTACGGGAGGTCGATCAGGCATTAACCTCGCCTTGTTCGCTGGCGGAAAGAGGCAATGCCATACACAATCGAATTTGATGTCGCGCGCAAGCGGATTGCAATTCTGGTGGCGCCTCCGATAAGCGAGTACGACGCACTCAAGTGTTTCGGGGAAGTCCGCGCTGACCCGGACTTTCGAGCAGACTACGGGATACTCATCAATCTGCTGGCGGCAGACCGCTCGCTCGACGTCGAAGAGGCCGAGCACCTCGGTGGTGCCATGAAGTATCTGTTCCCGGGGCACAAGATTGCGCTGTTGCGCCACACGCCCACGGCGACCCCGGGGTTGGACGCTTTCCGGGCAGCCGCCTCCTCGATGACGGACGTGCGGATTTTCACCGAAATGCGTGCCGCAGAAGATTGGCTGGCTGATTACAGCAAGCCATGATTTTGCGCGCAAAGCAGGTTGAAGCGGATCGCTATCGACCGAGTTTAGGAGCCTATTACAAAATGAGGGGATATCCCCTCATTTTGAAATGAACTCTTCGAACCGGCTAGACAGTATACCGGCAAGATCGGGGGTGACACGGCCCGATCTCGACGCCTAATGCCGGCAGACATCGACCCATTTGGATCTCCTGTGAAGAATCAGGGGAGTGCGCGCGGCGGCAGCTTGCTCATCGCACGCTCGCTGATGGCGGTGATCGACAGCGACGGATTGACCCCGGGGTTGGCCGAGATCATCGAGCCGTCGCAGACGTAGAGGTTGCGATAGCCGAACACGCGGTTGTCGCGGTCTATCACCCCCTCGGCCGCATCGCGCCCCATGCAGGCGCCGCCGAGGATGTGCGCGGTCGACGGAATGCCGAGCAGCGTTTCGCTCACCAGCGCCACCGGCTTGCCGCCGACGATGGCAGCGTAGCGCTCGGACAGGGTCATGGCCTCGGGCATGAAGGCGCTGGGTGCCGGGCCGACGTCCAGGCGCGTCGCCAGGCCGAAGCGCCCGCGCACCATGCGCAGGGTGCTGTCTATGGTCTGCATGAACAACAGCACCTGGGTGCGCTTGGCCCAGTCGTCCACGAACAGCACTTTCAGGTTCATCACCGGGTGCGCCAGCCAGTCGCCGGCGAGCTTGATCGCGCGCATGAGGCCGTTCGGGTGATACACGCGCGGCCCCATCCCCAGGCGCCAGAAACCGGAGCCGGCGGCATAGCGCACCGGCTCCAGGTGCGAATGCTCGTCGGTGTGCAGGATGGAGCCGATGGCGACGCCGTCGGAGAACACCGACTGCTTGTCCGGCACGGTCACCGGGATCAGCGCCTCCGAGTTGGTGCGCACGCCGTAGCCGAGGCGCTCGGACAAAAGCGGCAGCGAGCCCTGTTTCAGCTTGAGCATCAGTTCCACCGTGCCGAGCACGCCGCCCGCGAACACCGCGCCGCGGCAGCGCAGCGTGCCGCCCGATCCTTTGCGCGTGGCGCTGGGCTGCCACTCCACGGCATAGCCGTCGGCGCCGTCATCCGCGCCCAGCGGGCGCACGTCGGTGACCAGGGACTCCGGCTGGATTACCGCGCCCAGCCGCTGCGCCAAGTGGAGATAATTCTTGTCCAGCGAATTCTTGGCGTTGTGGCGGCAGCCGGTCATGCAGCCGCCGCAGAAGATGCAGCCGGCGCGCTCCGGCCCCTCGCCGCCGAAATACGGGTCGGGTGCGGTCTCTCCCGGCTGGCCGAAGAACACCGACACCTGGGTGGCCTCGAAATGCTGTTCCATCCCGATCTGCCGCCCGAGTTCGCGCAGCGCGAGATCGCCGGTCTCCAGGCGCGGATTGGTCGCCGCGCCGAGCATGCGCAACGCTGTCTGATAGTGGACGCGCAACTCCGCTTCCCAGTCCGCCAGATGCGCCCAGGAAGGCGACGTGAAGAAGGCTTTTTTCGGCACCGGCAGGGTGTTGGCGTAGACCAGCGACCCGCCGCCCACGCCCACCCCCGAGAGCACGCCCACGTGGCGGAAAAAGGTCAGCTTGAACAGGCCGAAGCAGCCTAGCGAGGGCAGCCACAGCCAGCGCTTCACGTCCCAGTTGGACTTGGGGAAGTCCGCCGCGGCAAGGCGCATCCCTTTCTCCAGCACCAGCACCTTGTAGCCCTTCTCGCTCAAACGCAGCGCCGCGACCGAGCCGCCGAAACCCGAGCCGATGACGACGTAGTCGCAGTCGAACTTGGCGTTGCTGTCGTTGCCCGGGTTTGCCATGGACTGGTCTCTAGACTTCGGATCGGCGCATTACAGCAGAATACGCACAAGTGTGTCCATCATCGATCGGATGCTCGCGAAACAGCGCTGCGGCTTGACAGCGAAGGCGCGCTCCCTCACCCTGAGCGCCATGTTTCGCATAGGCAATGGGGCCGGTTTCTCCGGCGATCGCATCGACGCACCGGGCCCGGTGGTGGATACGCTGATCGCGCGCGGCGGACCGTCGGCAATCTTTTTCGAGGTGCTGGGCGAGCGCACCGTGGCGCTGGCGCAACTGGAGAAGCGGCGCGACCCGGCGCGCGGATTCGAGCCCATGCTCGAGCGCCTGCTCGAACCGATCCTGGAAAAGTGCGCGCGCCACGGCATCCGCATCGTCGGCAATTTCGGCGCGGCCAATCCGGCCGGCGCCGCGCGCGCGATCGCGCGCCTGGCCGAGCGCCTCGGGCTGGGACGCCTTCGCATCGGCGTGGTCGAGGGCGACGACATTCGCGCGCACATCGACATCGCCAAGCTCGACGTCTACGAGGCCGATGCGGCGCTGGATCAGGGCGGCAGCGAAATCGTTTCCGCCAACGCCTACCTGAACGCGCAGCCGATGGTCGAGGCGCTGCGCGCCGGCGCGCAGATCGTGGTCGCCGGGCGCTGCGGCGACCCTTCGCTGGCGCTGGCGCCGCTGATCCATCACTACGGCTGGGCCGAGGACGACTGGAACAAACTCGCGCTCGGCTCGGCCGTGGGGCATTTGCTCGAATGCGGTTCGCAGGTCACCGGCGGCGTGTATTACGACCCCGGCTACAAGGACATCCCGGATCCGGCGAACATCGGCTTTCCGATCGCCGAGGTAAGCGCGGACGGGCGCATCGTCATCACCAAGGCCGACGCCACCGGCGGCCTGGTGAACCTGCAGGTGGTGAAGGAGCAGCTGATTTACGAAGTGCACGATCCGGCGAACTACATCACGCCGGACGTGACGCTGGATTTTTCCGGAGTCAGCCTGCGCCAGGAAGGCATCGATCGGGTCGAAGTGCTGGGCGTGCGCGGCAAGCCGGCGCCGGAGCGCCTCAAGGCCACGGTCTGTTTCGAAGGCGGCTGGCTGGGCGAGGGCGAGATTTCGGTCGCCGGACCGAACTGCCTGGCGCGCGCGAAAAGCATCGCCGAGGTGCTGCTCGAGCGCCTGCGCCGGCGCAAACTGAAGGTGCAGACCCGCGTCGACCTGATCGGCATTGCCAGCGTGCACGACGACGACAGCGGCACGCTGTGGCGCGCCTACACCGGCCCCGAGCCCGCCGACATCCGCGTGCGCCTGGCGGTGGCGGGCGCGGAACACGACGCGGTCGACCAGGCGGCGCGCGAAGTGCTCGCGCTGTTGTGCTGCGGACCGGCCGGTTCGGGCGGCGCGCGCTGGCGCACCACGCAGCGCATCCGCACCCAGTCCTACCTCGTGCCGCGCGCGAGCGTGAACCCGCGCGTAAGCGTGAAACAGGCTGAAGAATGGCTCTGATGGCCGATCTTGACGATATTGTCACAGTGCCGCTGCACGCCGTCGCGCACGGCCGCGCCGGCGACAAGGGCAACCGCCTGAACGTGAGCGTGATCCCGTACGAGCCCGAAGCCTATGCGCTGCTGGCCGAACAGGTGACGCCGGAACGCGTGCTGGCGCTGTTCGCCCACCGCCATGCGGCGAAAGTGACGCGCTACGACCTGCCGCTGCTGCACGCGTTCAACTTCGTCATCGACGACGTGCTCGAAGGCGGGGTGAACGGCAGCCTCAACCTCGACGGCCACGGCAAGACCAATTCGTTTCGCCTGCTCGGCTTCATGGTGAAAGTGCCGCGCCGGCTGGTGCGCACTCCCCCGGGGAAAACCGTGATTTGATCAGACTGGATCGAATGTCGAACTCGCGGCCAGTTCAGGCGGCGCGCTTCAATTCATAGCCGCGAATCAGCACGTCAGCCGGCAGATTCAAATTCGATGCGAGCCTGCGGATCATCTCCAGGGTAAGCGGGCGAACGCGATTCAGCACCTCCGCGACCCTGGCGCGCGAGCCGATGTAAGGTTCGAGGTCTTTTCGCGTCATCCCGCGCGCTTCCATGACGTGCTGCAAAAGGTCGATCGGATCTGGCGGCTCGATCGGATAGTGCTCGCGCTCGTACGCTTCGACCAGAAGCGTGAGCACTTCTAGCCGGTCGCCTTCGGGCGAGCCGCTGGGCGCCTCCCAGAGTGCTTCGATTTCTTTTAACGCTGCCTGATGCTCGCGTTTCGTTCGGATCGGGCGCAGTGTCATTATTGTCACCTCAAACGGTTGCGGCATCGATTTTGTCGTATTCACGGTGTGTGCCCACGAACCTGATGAACATCATTCCCCGGTTATAGTGCACTGCCGCGACCAGGCGGTAATCGTTGCCTTTGATGTTGAACACCATGCGGTTGTTCGCAACCACGCTTGCGTTCCGGTACGCCGCCTTGACGTCGGCTGGGCGCCGCCAGTCCGAGCGGCTTGCCAGTATGTACCAGGATCGCAGCGGTATCTCGGCGTCGGGGTGCCTTTTCCAGAAATCCCGCAGCGTGGCCAGCGCGATGATCCGCATGTGACTACTCTACCATGGTCCCAAAGCGGGAGCAATATCGCCGGCGGACGGTGTGGTCGGTCAGGGGCGATCTGTCGTCACGTTCTTGACGCCGCCATCATGCGCGCGAGCCGCGTCGCGATGATCGCCTCGGCCTCGGCGACGATGCGCGCCACCAGTTGGGCGCAGGTCGGGATGTCGTGGATCAGGCCCTGGATCATGCCCGCCGACCAGATGCCGAAATCGGGATCGCCTTCCTCGTAGACGGCGCGGCCGCGCTGCCCGGCGACGAGATGCCGGACGTCGGCTATGGTGGCGCCGCCCTTTTTTTCCACCGCCAGCACTTCCTGGCTGACGCTGTTGCGCGCGACGCGCGCGGTGTTGTGCAGGGTGCGGAAAATCAGATCGGTCGAGCGCTCGTCGTTGGCGACGATTTGCTCCTTGATCTTCTGGTGGATCGGGGACTCGACGGTGCACATGAAGCGCGTGCCCATGTTGATGCCCTCGGCGCCGAGCGCCAGCGCGGCGGCCAGCCCGCGGCCGTCGCCGAAACCGCCCGAGGCGATCATCGGGATGCGCACCTTGTCGGCCGCCGCCGGAATCAGGATCAGGCCCGGTATGTCGTCCTCGCCCGGGTGGCCGGCGCACTCGAAGCCGTCGATCGAGATCGCATCGGCGCCGATTTTCTCGGCTTTCACCGCATGGCGCACCGCGGTGCACTTGTGGATCACCTTGACGCCGTGTTTCTTGAATTCGGCGATGTGCTCCTGCGGGTTGTAGCCCGCGGTCTCGACGATTTTCACGCCCGAGTCGATGATCGCCTGGCGGTACTCCGCATACGGCGGCGGCTTCAACGCGGGGAGGATGGTCAGGTTGACGCCGAAAGGCTGGTCGGTCAGGTCGCGGCAGCGCTGGATCTCTTTGGTCAGATCCTCAGGGGTCGGCTGGGTCAGCGCGGTGATGAAACCCAGCGCGCCCGCGTTCGCGACCGCCGACACCAGTTGTGCGCGCCCCACCCACTGCATGCCCCCTTGCACGATAGGGTGTTGTACGCCGAACATTTGCGTGAACCGGGTTTGCAACATCACGTTCTCCCTTGATCGTTCGATTGATTCCGTCGGTGCGCCTTCGCGGGTTAGAATTCCGCCCGGGGTGCGGGATCGATTGTACCAAGCCCGATGAATCAATCATGGTGGAGGCGGTCCTCTGGTGAGTGCGCTGTTGCAGGTGGCAGGTCTGCGCGTCGACATCCCGACCCCAATGGGCATGCTGCACGCCGTGCGCGGCGTGGACCTCGCGCTCGAAGCCGGCGAAACGCTGTGCCTGGTGGGCGAATCGGGTTGCGGAAAATCGCTGTCCGCGCTGGCGCTGATGGGGTTGCTGCCGCGTGCGGCGCGGCGCGGCCTGTCGCGCTTCGATTTCGCCGGCGAGGACCTGCAGCGCGCCAGCGAGGCCCGCATGGCCGATCTGCGCGGCAACCGCATGGCGATGATCTTCCAGGAGCCGATGACTTCGCTCAACCCGTCCTGGTCCATCGGCAACCAGCTGGAGGAGGGTTGGCTGCGCCATCGCGGCGGGTCCAGGGCGGTCGCGCGGGAGCGCGCGCTGCACCTGCTCGAGCGCGTGGGCATCACCGGCGCAGGGAGCCGGCTCGGGCAGTACCCGCACCAGCTCTCCGGCGGCCTGCGCCAGCGCGTGATGATCGCGATGGCGCTGATGTGCGAGCCGGCGCTGATGATCGCCGACGAGCCGACCACGGCGCTCGATGTCACGGTGCAGGCGCAGATCCTGCATCTGCTGAAGGAATTGCAGCGCGAATTCGGCATGGGCCTGATCCTCATCACCCACGACCTCGGCATCGTCGCGC
>Ga0334722_10005131_pt1 | contig 13326 bp, 13 predicted proteins | sample C3_bottom_MG_FD_207210 | JGI IMG/M metagenome (GOLD analysis project Ga0334722, IMG submission 207210) | Sediment microbial communities from Yellowstone Lake, YNP, Wyoming, USA - C3_bottom | ecosystem: Environmental > Aquatic > Freshwater > Lake > Sediment | place: USA: Wyoming | collected...
CGCAACAACTCACGGGCCTGTTCCAATGCCCCTTCCGGCACGCGCACCGTCACGCCACGTGCGGTGGCTCCCTGGAAGCCGGGACCAACGATGCCAATACTGTCGTTGTCGTCACGCATGGCCGGGATGTCCTCCGCCTCGAGGCGTGCGATGAGCATGTCGGCCTCGAAGCCCGACGCGAATGTGTGCAACGCACACCATCTGGACATGCTCACCCTCCCGGAATTGTGCGACTGAAATACACCGAACGACGGATGTCGCGCGGAGGTCCCCGCTAATTCACGCTACTGCGGGCGCCGACCGCCAGCAGGTTTGGTGCGCCCGAGCCCGTCCGGGATGCGGCCTCGGCCGTCCAACCTGATGCGTCCACGCTCAGCCCGGCACCTCGGCCTCGACGAGCTGCGCCAGCAACGCCAGCGACTCCTGCCACCCGAGATAACACGCTTCGAGCGGAATGGCGTCGGGGATGCCTTCCTGGACGACGTGCAGTTCGGTTCCGCAGAACACCGTCCGGAAGGTCACGGTGACACGCATCGTGCCGGGCATGTTGGGGTCGTCGAACGTGTCCGTGTACTGGAGGCGTTCACCGGGCACCAGCTCGAGGTACTCCCCGCCGAAGGAATGGCTGCTGCCTGTCGCGAAGTTCGTGAACGACATCTTGAATCCGCCGCCGACCGTGGCGTCCATGTGATGGACCTTTGCGGTAAAGCCATGCGGGGGAATCCACTTGACGAGTGCATCGGCGTCGAGGAACGCTCGATAGACCCGTGCGGCGGGCGCACGAAGCACGCGGTGAAGGCGGACGGTGTTGGAGGGCATGGGGGACCTTTGGTAATGGGTTGGTCGACGATATACGAGTCCTGACGCACTCCACGCTGTCCAGGTTACGTCGAGCGCTTGCGCGCTTCCCAATACGGAAATTCCGCGTGGTAGCAGATCGCTCCAAGATCGGCGGCGCGTTCGTCGAAGAAGGTCTTTGCGTCGGCGATCGCCGCGTTGTAGATCGACGGACCGTGCTCCGCCAGGAAATAGTCGAGAGCGAGCGTGGCTTTCAACTCCCCGATGTCCTGATCGAGGTGGTCGGCGAAGTACCGCTGAATGGAGGCGATCGCTCGCTTCCGCGAATCATCCGAGAGCGTGATCGAAGGCATTCCTCGCCCCATCAGCGCGGCGCCTTCACCGGCGCGGCCGGCATCGGCGGGAGCTTCACCTTCCTTCCCGCGAGCTGCTTCATCAGTTCCGCGACCGTCCGCTCGAGCTGTGGATCGCGACCGGCGATCACCGACTTGGGATCGTTCTCCACATTGATGTCGGGGTCCACGCCGTAACCCTCGATCACCCACTTGCCGTCCGCGCTCGCCAGCCCCGAACCCGGCACGCTGATGGAACCGCCGTCGATGAGCGGCACACCGCCACCGATGCCGACCACGCCGCCCCACGACCGGCGGCCGACGATGGTGCCGAGCTTGGCCTCGCGGAACATGTACGCGAAGATGTCGCCGTCGCTCGACGACCGTTCATCGAGAATCGTCGCCATCGGCCCGATGAAGACACCGTCGGGGTACGTGTTGCCCAGACTGCTCCCCACGCGCCCGTAGTTGACGCCGAGCAGCTTGCGGCGCAGTCGCTCGATGATCTGGCGCGAGACGTTGCCGCCGCCGTTCGCGCGGACGTCCACCACCAGCCCTTCCTTGTCGAGCTGCGGATAGTACCACTTGATGAACTCGCGGATGCCCGGCGCGCCCATGTCGGGAATGTGCAGGTACCCCAGCCGGCCGCCCGACAGCCTGGTCACCATCTGGCGGTTGCGTTCGGTCCAGTCGAGATACGCGAGATCGCTCTCGCTCGCGGTCGGGTTGAACATGACGCTGCGCGCGCCCTCCGACGTCGGCTTGCTGTTCACCGTCAATTGCACGGGACGATCGGCCTTGCCGCGCAGCAGCCGGTACGGATCCTCGTCAGCACGCAGCGGCTCGCCGTCGATGGCCAGCACGTACTCGCCCGCGGCGACGTTCACGCCCGTCTCGGTGAGCGGCGCACGGTACATGGCCTCCTCGTTCTGCCCCTGATAGATCGTGGCGATCTTGTACTTGCCGCTCGCCGGGTCGAGCGCGAACCGCGCGCCCGGGAGGGCCACTGGCGTACGCGCGGGAATCTCGAAGTCGCCGCCTTCCACATACGTGTGCTGGACGGTGAGTTCGGAGATCATCTCGCTGATCACGTAGTTCAGGTCGGAACGGTGCGCGACGTACGGCAGCCAGCCCTCATAGCGCTTGCCGATGGCGGCCCAGTCGAAGCCATGCATGTTGCCGACGTAGAAGTAGTCGCGGTAGCGCCGCCACACTTCGTGGAAGATCTGGTTCCACTCCTGCGGCGGGTCGCGGTCCACCATGAGCCCCGCGGTGCTGATTGCCTTCCTTCCCGCGGCGCCCGCCGGTGTGGCGTCGTACAGGGCAAACTGCCCGCCGGAACTCGCGACGATCTTGGTGCCGTCGCCCGAGATCGCCCACCCACCGACGTTGTCGACGAGCGTCGTCGACTTGCGGTCCTTGAACGTGAAGAGCTTCAACTGCCGGGGGCGGTCGCCGGCGCGGCCGTTGTATCCGGCCGGGTTCACGCCATACACCAGCGTGCCCTTGATGGCGCTCAATCCGCCGATGTTGTCTGATTCCACCGGGACGCGCGTGACGCGCGCCGGGACCCCGTCGAAGTCGATGCTGAATTCCACGGCCGCTGCCGCGGGAGCCGGCACCTCAACCGCCACTTCATCACTCTGCGGGGGGAATGGGTGCCTGACCGACGTGCGGAGCGCAGCGGCGAAGATGCCGGTGGTCCGGTTGGTCGCGTAGTTGAACTCCACGCGCGACGTCTGCGGCGCGTATTCGCGGTCGCTCAGGTAGTACAGGTAGTTGCCGTCCGGATCCCACGCGGGGTTGTAGGCATTGAACTGCCCGTCCGTCGCGGCGTGCAACTGCCCGTCCCTCGGACTCCAGATGGACACTCGGCCCATGTTGTTCTCGCCGCGGACGCTGAAGGCGAGGTAGTTCCCCTTGGCCGACCAGGTGTAGTCGTTGATCTGCCCGCGCGGCGTGGAGGCGACCGTCGTGACCTTGCGGTCGTCGAACGAGTACAGGTAGAGCTTGCCGTCCTTGTCGCGGAAGGCGATGCGCTTGCCGTCGGGCGACCAGAGTAGTCCGAAACGCTGCGCGGTGCCGCCATTCGTGAGCTGCTCCGGCGCGCCCGTGCCCGGGGCCCCCGACTGGTTGATGACGTACAGCTCCTCTTCGCCGGTCTTGTCGGAGATGAACGCAATGCGCACGCCATCGGGCGACCACGCCGCTTCACGGTCGTGCGCCCCGCTCGAGTTCGTCAGGTTGCGGGTGGGGCCCTTCTCGATGGGAGCGGTGAAGATGTCGCCGCGCGCGGTGATCACCATCCGCTCGCCCTTGGGCGAGAGACCGAACGACTCGATGTTGCCTGCCGCCGAGACGCGCGACGGCCGCTTCCACAGTCCGTCGTCGGGCACCGTGATGCTGATGGCGCTGCTCTTCCCCGTCTTCGTGTCGAGCAGCTGGAGTTCGCCATTCAGCTCGTACACGATGCGGCCGGCGTGGTCGCTGCTCGGCCAGCGCACATCCCACGTGGTGTTGCGGGTGATCGCGGTCGTCTTGGCCGAGGCCAGGTCGTAGGCGTAGAGATTGAATGTGCCGCTGCGATCGGAGTTGAAGTAGATGGTGCCGCCCATCCACATCGGGTCACGGTCGGAGCGTACGTCGTCGACGATCCGCCTGGCGTCGCCGGTCTTCGTGTTGAACACGAACAGGTCGTTGGCCGTGCCGCCGCCGTAGCGTTTCTCGGGGCGGAAGTCACGGAACATCGGCGAGTAGACCACCTGTGATCCGTCGGCGGAGAGATCGCCGGCACCCGCCTCGGGCATGGGCATTGGCTCAGCGGGACCGCCGCCGATCGCAACCGTGAACAAGCGGGTGATGCCCGACGACCATGACTCACGGCTCGAACGGAAGACGATCCGCTTGCCGTCGGGTGTCCAGCCGTACACCTGATTCTCCCAGCCCCAGCGCGGCGTGAGCGGACCGCGCGCCGGGTAGAACGTCAGTTGCTTCGGCACGCCGCCGCCGGACGGGACGACGTAGACCTGTTCATCGCCGTCATACTGTCCGGTAAACGCAATCCACTTGCCGTCTGGCGAGAAGTGCGCAAAGACCTCCATGCCGGAGTGCGCCGTAATGCGTGTGGCGGTGCCGCCGGCAACCGGAGCCGTCCAGATGTCGCCGGCGTACGTGAAGGCCACGACGGTGCCGTGGATCGCCGGAAAGCGGAGCAGTTTCGTCTGGGCCTGGGCCGGTGCCGCCGTGGCGAGCACGGCGCAGCCAGCGAGCACGCGTAGAACAACGCGAATGACTGTCATGGAAGACTCCATACGGATGCCGCAAGGTGGCCGCGCCCGCGCGGGCGGCGGCGTGAAGCACTCGGAGAGAACGTAACGCGCGTCGCGAGGCCGCCGCCACCGACCGGGCCGGGCGCAATGGATGATTCGACCCCGCACAAGTAGATATCTCTTGTGGGCTAACGGCACAGTCAGGGAGTCTGATGGTCGACACGCCGCTCGACGAAGACCGACTCAGGGAACTGATTGGCGACGCGCCGAGCGCAGCCGGCGGCGACGACGACGCGGTGCACGAGATTGCTCCGGTGCGCTCACCGCAGGCCGTGGACGCGCTCGCCGCCGCCGTGGTGACTGCCATGGAGGCGCCGCACGGTCCGCGCCGGAAGTACAGCACCAGCGAGCGGCCGCCCGACATCGTCATTCGGCGCAGGCGCAGGTCGTACGTCGTACTCGCGCTCGCCTGTGCGATCGCCGTGTTCGTATGGGCGCGTGTGCTGCACCGGACGCCTCCCGTACCGAGCGATCCGGTGGAACTCGTCTCGGTGCTCTCGCCCGCCGCGTCGGCCGGTCCGGCGCTCGCGCCGGAGTGGAGCGTCGTGCGCGGTGTCTCGGACTCGCTGAGCGAACGCGGCCGCGCGATGCGCATCGGCGCGCTGCTCGTGGAGTTCGAGCGGGCATGGATGCGCGCCGATTCGTCAGCGCCGGTACTCGGCGACGCCATCGCCGCGCTCCTCGCCAGCCAGCCCGATGGCGCCGACGTGGGCGCGCTCTTTGCGGGTGGCACCGCCGAGGCGCGCCTTCCATCGGCGCGTCACGCGCTGGCGCCGCTCGTGCGCGCCGCGCCGATGGGCATTGGCGGCTGGCTGCAAGCGGCGCGCGTGGCCGCTGCTGCTGGCGACGCCGGCTTCTTTGCGAGCACGCGTTCCAGACAATCGCTCGCACTGCTGCTCGAAGTGCCCGGCGTCACGCCCGAAACGCAGTCCGCGCGCGACCGGCTCGACAAGCTGCTGCATCGCCGCGGCCGGCCGAACTACGCGGCGGTCTCCGACGCGCTGGACCTGCTGCAGCGCGACCTGGCCAACTAGCGCCGCGCCATCCTACGCAAGCCATCCCCGCGCCACCGCCTGTCGGCCCAGCAGCACCAGGCCAACAGCAACGAGCAGCACGATGCCCTGCAGCACGAACGCCACCGCGCCGGCCTGCGCCGCCGTGCCGCTCATGCCAAACAGCCACACGTCCTGCACGATCACGCCAGCCAGCGACACCACCAGCATGGGCGGCGCCCAGCGCGTGCGCAGGATCAGGCCGACGCATCCCGCCGCACCGACCCAGACGGCGACCGCCGTCGCGCCAATCGACCACGCCGGCCTGGCGGCGTACATGGCTTGCTGGACAGCACTCAGTTTGGCGAGGTCCGCGCTCGTCAGCATGACGTCGCTCAGGTACGCGACGCAGCCAAGCAGGTTCCACAGGAGCGCGGCGATCGCGACGGGTCGATACCACTTGGGGGCGTGTTCCACGGCTGGTCCTCGGGGGGAGGGACCGCGCGAGCATATCGATTTCCGCGTGCCATCGCAAGGAGGGTCGGCCGGTGCGCGACGGCTACCCGCCTGCCTGCCCTTCCTCGGCCCGTGCCCGCAACAGGTCCACGTACGCCGCCTCGACCAACTGCGAGGGCTCAACCCCCAGCTGCGCCATCACCTCGTGCGCCACGCGCACGCCGGCCTCCGTCGACTCACCGTCCTCGAGCACCACCTCGAGTTCGAGAAACGACCCGAGCCCAGCCACGTCGTCGAGATGAATGCGCGTCCGGCCCGCCAGAAAGAGTGTCCGCTGCTTCTGCACGCGCCCGGCCTGCCCGTACGCCGTCGACAGCAGCGCGCGCAACCCATCGGGATCTTCCGTCTTCGACAACAGATAGAACGACTCCTTGGGTCCGTGCTGGTCGGCGCGACGGTAGAAGATGAGTTCGCCCCGCTTCGCCGAGAACGCGCGCAGCTTCATCCGCCCGGCATCGCACGCAAAGAACGTGTCGTCCTGCACAATCTCAATGGGCCCCTGATCGGCAATCGCCGCGGCCTTCGGCGCCAGCTCGGCCACGCTCCCGATGCGCGCCTTGATTTCGACGTTCCGCGGCATCCGTTCCGCTCAGCCGCGCGCGAGCACGACGTGCGTGGCCGCCTTCGTCGTCACGTGCTCCTTCACCCGGTACCCGAGCGCCGGGAGGTCGAGCCCTTCGAACAGCCGCTCGCCCGCGCCGAGCAGCACCGGCGCAATCACCGCGTGCAGCTCGTCGAGCAGGCCGGCGCGCATGTACTGGCGAATGGTCGACACGCCACCACCCAGCCGCACGTCGCGGTCGCCGGCCGCCTCGCGGGCACGATGCAGCGCCATGTGCATGCCGTCCGTGACGAAATGAAACGTCGTGCCCCCAGCCATCTCGATCGGCGCGCGCGCGTGATGCGTGAGCACGAACACGGGCACGTGATACGGCGGATCGTCGCCCCACCAGCCCTTCCACGCATCGTCGGGCCAGGGCCCGCGCACCGGGCCAAACATGTTGCGCCCGAGAATCCACGCGCCGACGTTGCGAAAACCACGCGTGGCAAAGTCGTCGTCCACGCCGGTCTCTCCGCCCTCGGCGCGGAACACCTGCGCCTGAAATGTGCGCGTGGCAAACGCCCATGCGTGCAGCGCCGTGCCGCCCATGCCCAGCGGGTGCTCCAGGCTCTGAAACGGCCCGGCACCGAATCCATCCAGCGAAATGGTGAAACTCTCGACACGCAATTTCGACATGCAGACCTGGCTCCCGTGCGGGTCGTCAATCCACGATGAACAACGTTGCCCCACCCGGCGCCTCGCTGCGATGCGGCTCCGCACCGTCCGCCACCTCGTAGCTCATGCCGGGCACCAGCACCACCAGGCGCCCATCCTTGAGCCGCGTGTGCAGCGCGCCCGCCACGCACAGCAGGATGTGCCCCTTCTCGCACCAGTGGTCCGCCACGTACCCTGGCGAATACTCCACCATCCGCACACGCACATCGCCATGCTGCTTCGTGCGCCACGTCGCCACGCCCACATCCCCGGGATGCGCCTCCCCGGGCACGTCGGCCCACTGCGTCACCTGAAACGGAATGCCGGTCAGCTTCATTTGCCCCACGCCTCGCGCGGCAGCGCCGGCGTGATCTTCAGCGCATTGCCGTAATAGACCTTCTGCAGCACAGTGTCCGGCAACTCGATGCCGTACAGCTTCCAGAACGCGTGATAGTGCCGATAGTAGTCGAAATACTCGTCCCGCGTCTCGAACACGCGCCAGTAGTACGGATACTCCTCGGGTTGGTACGAGTCCTTCCCGAACAGGATGCGGTCCTGGTACTTCACGAAGAAGTCGTGGGCGCCGCGCGGCTGGCGGCCGATGTCATAGAGCACCGCACCCACTTCGGTGTTTACGTTCGGCATCTCGTCGAACATCCTGCCCAGCCGCCCGAGGTCGTTGGCGTGCCACCCCATGTGCGCCGCCACGAACGTCGTGCCGCGATGCCGGCGGAACAGGTTGTCCCGTTCGGTCATCAACTCCTCGAAACTCGGGTTCTTGTCGGCGGGATAGCGACGTCCGGGGAACAGCGCCAGTTCCAGCCACCGCTCGTTGGTGTAGTTGATCTCCTGCCAGAACTCCTGGGGATCGGCCGTGTGGATGAACACGGGCAGCTTGAGCCGGGCCGCGGCATCCCATATCGGGTCGAGGTCGGGATCATCGATGCGCAGGCGAGTGCCGTCCGCCTTCCGGTACGACAATCCGAGTCCCTTCCCGATCTCGCCGATTCCCACCGCACCCGCGGCGACGTCGGCCTCGAGCTGGGCGACGGCTTTCGCTGCCCAGCCGGGGCCGACATTGCGAAAGTCGATACCGGCGAGGATGCGCACGCGGTCCTTCATCTTCGGCGACGCCTTCACCAGCGCTACCTGCCGCGTGAGCGCCTCGCCCGACGTGTTGTTGGCCGTCACCATCAGGCCGAGATTCATCGCATCCATCTCGGCGCCCATCTGCTCCAGCTCCGCGGCGTTCGTCATCTGCGACCCGGGATGACCGTGGAAGTCGATGGCCGGGTACCTGGCCTTCGGCACCTTGTGCCCTGCCGTCACCAGCGTCGAGCGCGGGCGATAGTCGACGATGCTGGGCGCGGGCATCTCCGGGGCGCGGCAATTGCGCGGCCGCACCTCGGTCATACCCGGCGGGCACTCCTCGCCATCCTTGATCGTCGCGCTGGCGCCGCGCGCGCCGCCGGGCTGCTGGGCGCCCATCGCGCCGACCGCCAGCGTCATTGCGCCAAGCCAGCGCGTCACATTCCGCACTCGCATCCTTCCTCCGTCTGTCCAGGGGCCGTCGTGTGGAGCTGGTAGCGCGAATCATCACGGGTGCGACGCTTTGGGGCAATGCCCGGCGGCGTCATGTGCGAACGCGCCTCACCAGTGCGGCCAAAGCCACCCGAACGTGCCGGCGGTCAACAGCGCGTAGATGAGGCCGTCGACGGTCGCCTTGATGGTGATGTTCCAAGCCCGTTGATACCAGATCGACATCTGCCAGAGCGCCAGCGAATAGCCGATGAAGGCCGTGCAGCCGGCGAAGCGGAACACCGACAGGTACGGCGACCCAGGCGACAACGCTCGCCCGGTGATGTAGGCGGCGAAGACGCTGACAGCCAATGAGTACGCGAACCAGAGCGACAGGTTGCGCCCCATCGACGTGGGTCCGTTCTGCATCACCGTGAGCATGGCCACGGGCCCCTGCCTCAGCTTCTCGGCGAAGGCCGGCGACTTCATGTCGGCCATGTCCTGCGGGCGCGGAACCATATAGTCGCCGGGTGGAATGGCGAGCGGTCGCAATGCGTCACGCAGCTGGTCTTCGTTGGCCAGCTTCGGATAGTCGTTCTTGTGCCAGGGCGAGGCCATATGAATGACCGAGCTCACGAGAAACACGAACACCGCGGACAGCAGGATGGGAAGCCACAGCGCCGTCAATCCAGTCATGGCTGACTCCGGTTGGGGGGGAAGACAGGACGTCCCATGCACCGCCCCGTCAAGTCCGGCATGGGTCGGGATGGTACCCTCTAAGCTGTCGCTCGCTCCTCGGTAATTGCCAGCAGGTGCTCCTCGGGGTCGCGGAAGAACGCCATCCAGATCTCGGACACGCCCATCTTCCCGATGAGGTGCGGCGGGTCATCGAACTTGACGTCGCGGTCCGAGAGCTCGGCGTGCGCCGCGTCGATGTCCCCTACCTTGAAGTAAAGCACCGACGCCGGATGATCAAACTCCGGCTGCTCCGCCACCGTCATCATCAGGCGCACGTCGCCCATGGCAAAGAACGCCATCCCATTGGTCTCGAACATCAGCGGCAGCTGCAGGACGTTCCCGTACCAGGCAATGGCCTTTGGCAGGTCGCGAAACGTGACCGCCACCTGGGCGAGCTTTCCGAACTCATTCTCCATCGGCCGCACCTCCCATTGCAAATGTCATGACCGCGTCCAACGATTGCTCGGCGTTTTCCGAATCAAACCGCACCGCGCGCATGCCAGCCCTTTCTGCCGCCAGGCAGTTCTCCAGCCTGTCGTCAAGCAGCAGGTGACGCCCGGCCGGCGCCTGCGTCGACTCGGCGATCCGCTGGAAGAAACCCGGATCCATTTTGCACAGGCCAAACTCGAAGGAGAGAAAGCACGGCACTTCGTCGGTCAACTGGCGAAACCGCGCGTGCTGCCGTCGCAGGAAGCTCCAGTGCGCCGCGTTGGTGTTCGAACAGATCGCCGCGCGCGCGCCCCCCATCCGGATGCGTGCCACGCAGGCCAGCACGTCCTCATTGAGTTCCGGGGAGAAGATCGATGACCAGATATCCTCGAATCGCGACCGGTCGATGCTGACCTCGAATCGCCGGCACACCAGGTCGCACAGCCAGTCGATGTCCCTCGTGCCGCGATCGAGCGCGCCGTTAGGACTCCCGGATCCCGAGGACGAGAAGATGAACCTGTCGAGCGCATCCCGATCGTGTTCGGCTTGGCGCGTGCCGGGAAAGCACTCGGCCTGGATGCGCTTGCTGACGGTGGCGTGCTCAAAGCCGATCAGTATCTGACCGACGTCCACCAGTATCCAGGGGGGGCCAACGACCATGAGTGCCGGCTCCATGGATGGTTTGGGTGTCGTTGCATTCAGCGGACGATCGCTTCCTGCCGGAGTTTCACCAGTTTGCGCGGCCGGTGACACGAGCGGCCGGCGCAGAACCTGCCGCGCCGGCCGCCCATATTTCTAATACCAAACACGTCCCGCCGCCACGACGCCGAGTACCGGCGGCGGCGGCGGCAACTGCCTTACGGCAGCGGGAAGCCTCCCTTGATTCCCGAAATCAGGTTGGCCACCACGATGTTCGGGTTGTTGTTGCGCTCGATGTCCGGCAACGGCATGCAGACCGTGTTGCCGTAGACGCCGCCGAGCCGGAACGTCGAACCGGGCGCCGGCACGAGCGGCAGGCTGAACCGCTCCACGTCGAACATGCGGAAGCCTTCCACGAACAGCACGCGCTGCCGCTCGCTGGCAACGAGCGCCGTGATGGACGCGGCATCCGTAGCGCCCGCGTACAGCTTGAGGCCTGCCGTCGTGCGCATGGCGTTGATGGCCGTCACCGCCGCCGCACCGCCCTGCGCCTCAGCGAGGATCAGCTGTGCCTCCTCATACCGCGCGACGGGCTGCGGAATGGCCTGTCCCAGGACCAGCGTCGCCGCGTTGTACTTGTTGGGCACGTACTTGTCGGTGATGCCGTCGGACGCCTTGCCCGCCAGCTGCGTCGTGGCCGACCTCGGGTCCTTTTCGCCCTGCTCCGTGGTAAGCGCGCGAGCGGTCGGTTCCACCGATGTGTTGGTGTTTTGCACGATGGCCTGATACACGTGGCTGTACCGCCGCGAGTTTCCGGCGTCCATCGCGGCGTTGAACACGAAGCCCTTGGGCACCACCTGCGCGTCGGAGGCCGCGCCCGTGAGGTTGTGCTGGTACAGGCGCACCCGCGCCCGCCCCACGTACGCCGCGTTCATGTAACTGGCCAGCGCTGCCACGCCGGTGGACGCCGTGATCGCGTCGCTGAAGCGTTTCTCGGCCAGTGCGAACATCCCCTTCTGGTCCACCAGCGGCCCGAAGTCGAACGCCGCCTGGCACATGGACATGCCGAGCGTCGCATAAGCGAAGCCGGCGTACACGTTGGCCTGCACCAGCAGCGACACGCGGTTGGCCACCTGTGCATCCGTCCATCCGGACAGCTTGGTAACGGCCTGGTCGGCCTCCCAGCGCGCCGTCGACATCGGGGTGTAGACGGCCTGTGTGCCCGTACATCCGGCGGTACCGTAGCTTCCCGACGTGAAGCCGTCGTCGCGGCGGTCCATCTGCCAGTTGGCGGCGGAGAGCGTGCCATCCTGCAGTTCGTCGGTGGCAATGCCGGTAGCCACCACCCAGCCGCCGAACGCGCACTCGAAGTCGCCAATCGCGCTGCTGACCATCAGCGCCGCGTTGGCAGGATCGTCGAAGACCGTCGCGGGAACGCTGTTCGGCGCCTTTACGTCAAGCAGGCGTCCCGTGTCGCACCCGACAATGAACGCGGCAGCTGCCAGCAGTGCCGTCGTCCGCCAGAGCGCGGACGCCGGCCGGCCGGAACGCCGGGCGTTGCGAGGCCTTGAATTGGAATAGGTCATGGTCGCCTCAGTACGAAAGCCGAATGGTGAGGAGCGCCGACGCGAGCGAGGGATATTCGGCCTGAGTGATGCCGATGCTGCCGCTCTGGCCGCCCAGGCTGTTCTCCGGGTCGAGTCCCTGGTACGGCGTCCAGGTATGCAGGTTGCGCAACGTGAAGGTCGTCGAAAGTCCGCTGGAACCCAGGTACCGGCGCGCCAGTTTTTCGGGCGCGTCGTACGACAGCGACACTTCGCGCAGCTTCCAGAAGTTCGCGTCCTTGATGAAGTAGTTGCGCAGCGTGCCGGAGTTCTGCACCTGCGCGACGATGCCGGCGTCGTAGTTCTGCGGGTACACGGCTTCGGGGCACGTGGCATTCAGCTGGCAGCGGATGCGCAGGTTGTTGTCGAGCTTGCGGAATCCCGTCTGGAAGTCGGCCAGCACGTTCAGCTTGAACATCCGGTAGCGGAACGTGTTGCCCACCGAGCCTTCCGTGGTCGGGATCGAGTGTCCCATGTACAGCAGCGGCGCCTGCACGCTGGTGGTGAGGGGAATGAAGCACGGCATCGTGCTGCCCTTGCCGTCGGAGCAAATGGGATTGGTCGCCTTGCGGGTCGCCGGATCGTAGGTGGCACTGACGACTTCGTACGTGAACAAGTCGAAAGGCGAATAGCCGATCTTGTGGGCCACCGGCGGGGCCGTGCCGAGGACGATCATCGTGTCATTCGCCGCGCCGCTCAGCTTGATGATCTTCGACTTGTTGCCTCCGATGTTGAACTGCGCGTCCCAACCGTAGTTGGCCTGGTTCAACACCTGAAGCTTGAGCGCCAGTTCGACGCCGGACTTGTTGATCTGGCCGGCGTTCACGAACTGCGTGCTCGCGCCGAAGCCCGTCGACGGTGCCACCGACTTGGACAGGATGGCGTCGTGCGAGACGTCGCTGTAGTAGGTGAAGTCGATCCCGATGCGGTCCTTCCACAGCCCGGCCTCGAACCCGAGTTCCGTGCCCATCACGCGCTCGGGCTTGAGGGTCTCGTTGCCGAACGTGCCCGGCGTGAGCACCGTCGCCGAACCGGGGCCAGCCACGGGGCTGAACGTGCGGAGCGCCGTGTTGGTACCGGGCTGCTGGCCCGACCCGCCGTAGGCGAGACGGAAGCGCAGGTCCTCCACGACCTTCGGAATGAACCCGCGCGCCCACGGGTCCTCACTGGCCACCC
>Ga0334722_10005133_pt1 | contig 13324 bp, 9 predicted proteins | sample C3_bottom_MG_FD_207210 | JGI IMG/M metagenome (GOLD analysis project Ga0334722, IMG submission 207210) | Sediment microbial communities from Yellowstone Lake, YNP, Wyoming, USA - C3_bottom | ecosystem: Environmental > Aquatic > Freshwater > Lake > Sediment | place: USA: Wyoming | collected...
CGCCTGGAGCGCTACAACGGTATACCGTCCGTAGAGATCCTGGGGCAGGCCGCCCCGGGTATCAGCACCGGTGAGGCCATGGCCGAGGTGGAGAAGATGGTGGCCCAGCTGCCGCCCGGCATCGGCTTCGAATGGACCGGCCTCTCCTACGAGGAAAAGAACGCCGGGGCTCAGGCGCCGGCTCTCTATGCCATCTCGCTCCTGGTGGTTTTCCTCGCCGTAGCAGCCCTGTACGAAAGCTGGACCATCCCCTTCGTCAATCTCCTGATGCTGCCGCTGGGGCTGGTAGGGGCCGTGACGGCCGTAAAGCTGCGCATGTTTCCCAACGACGTTTATCTGCAGATCGGCCTGCTTACCACCATCGGACTCTCCACCAAGAACGCCATCCTGATCATCCAGTTCATCAAGGAGCAGATGCATCAGGGGCATGAACTGGTGGATGCCACCTTGTCGGCGATCAGGATCAGGCTGCGACCGGTTATCATGACTTCGCTGGCGTTCTTCTTCGGCACCCTGCCGCTGGCGCTCACCAAGGGAGCCGGCGCTGCGGCCCAGAACGCCATCGGCACGGCCGTTACCGGCGGCCTGCTCTCGGCCACCTTCATCGACCTGATATTCATTCCCTTTTTCTTTGTGATGGTGTCGCGGCTCTTTGCCAGGAAGAAAAGCCCCGCGTCGGCCGTTAGTGCTGCCCATATCCCGGAGGTGCATTGATATGATGCGGATGACCAGAACTCTCAGCATGTCACTGGGAGCGGCAGTGTGCCTGAGTGCCTGCTCCATGGCACCAAATTATACCCGCCCGGCAACGCCGGTGCCGACAGCCTGGCCCCAGGGGCCTGCCTACCAGGCGCCTGCGGCCACCGCCCCGGCAAAACCGGTTGCCGAGATTCCCTGGCGGGAATTTTTCACGGATGAAAAGTTGCGCACGCTGATCGACCTTGCCTTGGAAAACAATCGGGATTTGCGGGTCGCGGTGCTCAACATCGAGCGCTCCCGGGCCCAGTATCAGATCCGGCGCTCCGATTTGCTGCCCAAAGTGGATGCTTCGGCCGGCGCTGCGATTCAGCGAATCCCCGAGGGCCTTACCTCTTCAGGCCATGCCATGACCACCGAACAGTACAGCGTGGCTCTTGGGGTCAGCTCCTACGAAGTGGACCTGTTCGGTCGTGTAGCCAGCCTGAAAGACCAGGCGCTCGAACAGTACCTGGCCACGGCCCAGGCTCGGCGCAGCGTGCAGATCAGCCTGATTGCCCAGGTCGCCGTCAGCTATCTCACCCTGGCCGCTGACCGGGAACGGCTGCAACTGGCCAAGGACACCCTGGCCACGCAGCAGGAAGCGTTCGCTCTGACAAACAGCCGCTACACGGCCGGCATCGCCTCCGCCCTTGACCTGCAACAGGCGCGGACCATTGTCGAATCGGCGCGGGTCGATATAGGCCGTTACACCACGCTCGTGGCCCAGGACGAAAATGCGCTGAACCTGGCGGTCGGCACCCCGGTGTCGGCAGACCTGCTGCCCCGGTCCCTCTCCGAGATGGCGACGGTCTGCAGGGACATCTCCCCCGGACTGTCGTCGGACGTGTTGCTGGGCCGCCCGGACATCATCCAGGCCGAGAATGTTCTCAGAGGGGCCAATGCCAATATCGGTGCTGCCCGCGCCGCCTTTTTTCCCAAGATCACTCTGGTGTCATCGGTCGGCTTCGGCAGCGATGACCTGGCCGGCCTTTTCAAAGGCGGCGCCTTTGCCTGGAGCTTTGCGCCGCGTATTGCCCTGCCCATTTTCGATGGCGGCAGCAATCGGGCCAATCTGCAGGTTGCCGAGACCGACCGGGACATTGCCGTGGCCCAGTATGAAAAGGCGATTCAGACCGCGTTTCGGGAAGTGGCCGATGCCCTTGCCCAGCGGGGGACCATTGACGACCAGATTGCGGCGCAGCAGGCGCTTGCCGAGGCGACCGCCGAGAGTAACCGCCTTTCCCGGGCGCGGTACGAAAAAGGGGTGGATGGCTATCTGACGGTGCTCGACTCCCAACGCTCCCTTTATGGAGCGCAGCAGAATCTGGTCAATGTGCGCCTGGCCCGCCTGGCCAATCTGGTGACGCTCTACAAGGTGCTGGGAGGCGGGAGCGAAGGGAAGTAGCTGCTCGACGACCTTACGGCCGGGAGCAGATAGATGACAGGGTGCACCCCCAAAGGGTCATACATTTTCACGGAGGATGCCATGAAAATAGTCACGTTGCTGGGAAGTCCCCGAAGAGGAAAAAACAGTTCAACCATTGCCAATCGATTCACCGAGTCCGCCGCACGGCTCGGTGCCGAAACCCGCACCTTCGAGCTGAACCGGCTTGCGTACCGCGGTTGCCAGGGGTGTTATGCCTGCAAGAAGGGGCATGAACAGTGCGTACTGCAGGATGATTTGACCGAGGTGCTGACAGCGGTGCGGGAAGCGGACCTGCTGGTACTCGCCTCGCCGGTCTATTACGGCGACATCACCGCCCAGTTGAAGGGCTTCATCGACCGGACCTACTCCTATCTCAAGCCCGATTACCTCACCAATCCGCAGCCGAGCCGGCTTACCCCGAAAAAACTCGTCTTTGTACTTACCCAGGGGCATCCGGACGAAGCGCTCTTTGCCGATATTTTTCCCCGCTATGACGGCTTCCTGAAATGGATGGGAGTCACCGAGAGCCGACTGATCCGCGCCTGCGGCATCGGGCCTGCCACGATCGATACGGCTCCGGAACAGGTTCTGCGGCAGGCGGACGAGATCGCGCAAGCGCTCGTTTCCTGACAACACAGGCCACTCAAATCACTCTTGCGCGGAGGATACGACCATGAAGCAATCACTGGGCGCCAAAACCCTGCTTTTCCCGACTCCGGTCCTGATGGTCGGGACCTACGACCGGGACGGGGTGCCGAACATTATGAACGCTGCCTGGGGCGGCATCTGCTGCTCCCAACCGCCCTGTGTTTCGGTTTCGCTACGCAAGGCGACCTATTCCTATGCCTCGATCCTTGAGCGCCGGGCATTCACCATCGGTATTCCATCGGAAGAGCAGATGCGGGAGGCGGATTACGTCGGCATCGTCTCGGGACGCGACGGTGACAAGTTCGCCGTCACCGGCCTGACCCCGGTGAAGAGCGACCTGGTGGATGCCCCTTATGCGGAGGAGTTTCCGTTCGTTTTGGAGTGCCGGCTGCTCCACACCCTGGAAATCGGTCTGCATACCCTGTTCGTCGGCGAGATCGTTGATGCGAAGGCGGATGCCGCGGTATTGGCCAGCGACGGGCTGCCCGACATCCTGAAAATCAAGCCGCTGATTTTCGACACTGCCCATCGAGGTTATCACGGCATAGGCCCATGCCTGGGGAAAGCGTTTTCTGTGGGGAAAAAATGAACACATCACATCCGGCGCCGCGAGGATGTGGTGTGGAAGTGCTGCATGTGATCGGGCGCGGGGCCTGTGTGGGGCGCTACGTCCCGGGTCTCTTGCGAGAGCGAATTTCACTCAGCTGCTCTTGCAGGCAGTGCGGACAGATGGAATGACTGAAAAGAGCCTCCGAATGGTCTGAGATATATTGCTCCAGTTGGTGCCAACTGTCCTGGTCGTCCCTGATTTTTTTGCAGTACGCGCAGATGGGAATAATTCCTTCCAGTTGTTTGACCTGGGCCAGCGCCGCTTCCAGCTCTTCTTTTTGCCGTGCCAGAAGGTCTCGCTGCTCCTTAACAAGATCGTTGCGTTCCTTCGATTCGAGATGATTCCGCACGCGCAGCTTGAGCAAATCCAAATCCACCGGCTTCGCCAGATAGTCGATACCGCCGCTTTCCAGACCTTGGAGCACGCCCTCATGGGTGTCCATGGCCGTCAGAAAAATTACGGGGACATCGACATATGCAGGAGTCGCCTTGATGATTTTGCAGACATCGAAACCATTGAGATCGGGCATCATCACGTCCAGGAGAATCAGGTCGGGCTCATGCTCTTTTAGCTGGCTCACGGCGTCATGGCCGTTCGACGCCGTAAGGACGTCATAGGTTTCCTTGAGTGCGGATGAGATCAGCTGGAGGTTAATCTGTTCATCATCCACAGCCAGTATGCGGAATCGTTTAGCCATGGCTTACCTCTCCAGCCTCGTCGGTCTTTGTGTCGCACAGGGCCATAACCCGCTGTATTTCACTCAGCAATTCTCTGGTTTCAATAGGCTTTGAAAGATAGCCGTCGAATCCCGCTTCCTGGAAGCGCTCCCTGTCGCCGCGCAACGCGTATGCTGTCAGAGCTATGACCGGTTGGTGCCTGCTTGTCCCCAGTTCTTTTTTGCGAATTTCCTGCAACGCTTCCTCGCCGTTCATAATCGGCATCTGGATGTCCATCAGCACGAGATCGATCGAACCCTGTTCCAAGGCTGCCAGGCATTCCCGACCATTTTCGGCAACAGCCAATGCAAATCCCAGTTTCTTGAGCAGCGAGACCGCAAACATGATATTGGTCTGGTCGTCCTCGACAAGCAGCAGTCGCAGCGGAGGACCATCCCAGCGGACCATGCCCTGGGGAGGATTCCCCTGGTCTGTGACGGTCTGTGCCACAACGGCGAACGGGAGGGTCACCATGAAACAGCTGCCGTACCCGGGTGAGCTTTCCACGGTAATGCTGCCCCCCATAAGCTCCGCCAATCGGCGGCAGATGGTGAGACCGAGTCCGGTCCCACCGTATTTGCGCGTTGTGGACCCATCCTCCTGAATGAAAGGCTTGAAAATTTCATCCAGCGAGTCAGCCGAGATGCCAATGCCGGTATCGTGCACGGCAATCTGTACGAGCACTCCGGCGTCATGCTGGTCAAGGAGCCGTGCCGAGATGGAAATTTTCCCCTTATCGGTGAACTTGATGGCGTTGTCCAGCAGGTTATGCAGTATCTGCTTGACCCGCAGCTGGTCTCCCATCAGTACGGGGGGAATGTCCCCGGCAAGGTTCAGATCCAGGTCAATTCCCTTCTCGTGGATGACTTGTGTGTGCATCGTGACAACGTCCTTGATGCCTTGCAGCAAACCGAACTCGGCCGATTCGAGCTTGATCTTTCTGGCTTCGATCTTGGAAAGGTCGAGAATGTCGTTGATGATGGACATCAGGCTCTTGCCGGACAGATGCAGGGCCCTGACATAGTCTGTCTGTTCCGGCGTCAGAGTCGTCGTCTCAAGTAGTTGCGTCATGCCGATGACCCCGTTCATGGGCGTACGGATTTCGTGGCTCATGTTGGCCAGGAACTCGCTCTTGGCGCGGTTGGCGGATTCGGCTGCGGTTTTTGCCTGCTGCAGCTCCTCGGTCCGCTCCGCAACCCGCTGTTCCAGGGACTCGTTGATGCGCCGTATTTCGACGAACTTCTCTGCCAGGGTGTTTGCCATGTCTTTGAAATTGCTTATGAGCTTGTTTGCTTCAAGGATACCGCTTTTCGGCCAGATAATATCCACCCCTGTAGTTGCCAGTTTGCTCGGCAGATCATAGGTAAGGGTGCGGAGCTGCTCCAGAGTTGCCATGGTTTTGCGGCTCAGAAACTCGGCAAGCGCCAGCGAGCCGAGCAGGATGAGAAACAGCAGGGTCAGTTTGCCCGTGTAGGCATCGTAAAGCCTTTTTTGGAACGGTGCTACAGGCTGCTCAAGGATCAGTTTCCATTCCGCCAGATCACCGATAGCGGTTTCTGCCTGATACACCGATTTCTGCCACCGCTCGGAAATGCTCGTATTGGGGGCCAGCGTCGGTATCCATTGGCTGATACGTTTGTCGAGCTGACGGATCTCCCCTTTGCCGTGCACAACTGGTGACATAATCTTCTGGTCACTGCGGTTGGTCATGATGATGTTGCCGTTTTTGTCCAGCAGCGTATAGAGTGTGCTGTTTTCGGTGAGGCTCTTTTCGAGCTGTTCCCGTATGGGCTCCAGGCTCAGGATGCCGCTGATGTAGCCACGGTATTCACCATTTATGACGACCGGTGCCAGCATCGTGACCATTGGTTTCGGAACGCCGATTCTGCCCATGACGACTTCCGAGAGCATCGGTTTGAGTGTTTGTTTGAGTTTCGGGATAAAGGGTCGGTCGGCGAAATTTTTGCCGATGTTATTCTGACCCAGTTCATCAACCAGTGGGAAGTATGCGGTGATCGTTGCTCCTTTATCCAGCAATCCGAGCCGCAGAAAGTTCATATCAGATTTCTTAGTCAGTTCCAGGTAGGGTTGCATTTGTTGCGGGGATTTTGCAGCTGCCATCTCGGCCAGCGTGATAATAGGTGTTTTTCTGTTTGCCACCCAGGCGGCCACTTGGTAATTTAAGCGCTGGCTAACCTGGATAAGCCTGGACCGAATTTCCTTGTCGGTTTCGTTGAAATCGCTTCTACTGGAGACTGCCAGCAGTATCAGCGCCGGACACAACACGAAGAAGGCCAACAGGTTGTAAATGATCTCGTTGTATGACGTCTCCGCAGTGCGTGTGCGGAGAGCGTACCCGGTGAAGAGCAGTCGAGCCGCCAGTGCATTGGCGATGCCGTTCACAGCTTGCTTGGTCATGACGATATACGTGTTGCTCGGCAGGGTGTGCATGACGATGTGATAGAACAGATAGACCAATGGTATGCCGATTACGAGCCAGTAGAGGGTGTCGGCGAGTACCATACCCATCTTGCGGCGACTCATCAACAAGCCGACGAACGCGACCTCAAGGGTCTGAATAATAATGGCGTAGGGATGATTCCACAGGACATAGGTATATGCGGCAATCATGGCGGCCGCAAAGATACCGCGGGCCAGGCCGAGCAATTGCAAAGCCAGCATGGCAAAGATGCTGCCGAAGAGGAAATCTATATTAAGGAATATCGGATACTTAAAGTAATTGCCGGCTAAGCCGGCAATTACCAGGGCAAGGAAGAGCAGTATTCTGTGCGTGCCGGGAAAGGTGGCGGCAGGGGGCAAGGCTGCGAGCATGATGTCCCTCGTTGGCTCAGCTAAAATAGGCATCTGCCAGCGTTGCGGGTCAGGAGTACCGCGTGGCGGCCACATAGTTGCCTGTGCTTGTGATTAAAGAAGTATTAATACTACTATGATTTTTAGTGTGTGAAAACTTATTTTGATGACGCATGATAAAGGGAGACCATGACGGCGCAGTGCGCTCGTTCATTTGTTCTCAGGAGAACTGAATGCGTAGCGAGTCAATTATTGGAAGGAGTTGCGGTGACATGATTGGGGCCGAAGCAGTCCCTTAAGAGTGGCTTTGCTGCATTTGAGCCAGTTGTATGGGCAGGGAGTTCCGGAACCAAAGAAAAAGGCAATCCGCGCAGTACTTGACTGCCAGGCCGAGCCGGCAGCAATCATTCCCTTCGCGCATATCGCCTGAAAACACAAACCCCGAACAGACCAAAAACATTTCTTGTGAAAGTTTTTGTGAAAGTCGGGGCAAAAAGAAAGGGAATCAGTAATGATTCCCTTAGTTTGTTATGGAGCGGGAAACGGGATTCGAACCCGCGACTTCAACCTTGGCAAGGTTGCACTCTACCACTGAGTTATTCCCGCGCGATGAGTTTCGTTTTATAGCAAAACAGAAAGGGCATGTCAATATTTTTTGTAGGTGATTGCCGTCAGTTTTTTCATCAGGTAATGCTGCCGTTTGGCAAGAATGAATCAGCATCAAATTCCTTCTGAAATTCAAGCAGATTGTTTTGGTAACGTCTTCGGGACAATTATACCTCGTGGGACGGGGCATGGCGGGCAATCACTTTCGTCAGATAAATGCGGCGCAGACGTTGCAGGACTGCAGGGCCGGCAAGAACATTGACGACCCGTTCCAGCGTGAGCAGCAGAATGCTTTTGGCGCAGAGCAGCAGACAGCTGACATGCGCCATGCTGAGCGCAGGAAAGTGGCAGCCATTGATGATCCTGATTTCCCTGAGTGTCTGGCCTGCATGTACTGCACTCAGGCCGCTGCTGCGATAATTGACCAACATGGCATCGACCGGATATTGCGCGATCCCTCGGTCCAGGGCGGTCAACAGGAAGTCATAGTCGGCAGCATAGCGGTAGGCGATTGGGTAGAGCCCAACACGTTCGTAGACATCACGGGTGGCAAACATCGCCGGATGAAAATAACCCATGCCGCACCAGTGCCGACAGTTGGCCGGTGCGGCATAGCGCATCTGCAAATCGTCGTGAATGACAAAGCTGCTGCCGTAGTAAAGTCCACTGGCTCCCGAATGCCGCAGATACGTGTCAGCGACGGCCTGAAGAGCGCCCGGTTCGTAATAGTCGTCGGAATTCAGCAGGGCGATCAAGTCGCCATGCGCGCGGGCAATACCTTTGTTCATGGCATCGTAGATGCCGTTGTCCGGCCCGCTTGACCAGCAGGAAATGGCGGACTCGTAGCAGCGGATTACGTCGAGCGTACCATCAGAGGAACCGCCGTCGATGATGATATATTCCAGACGAGGGTACTTTTGATCGATGACGCTGTGGATCGTCTGTTCGATATGGCGGCGGCCGTTCAGGACGACGGTTATGACGGTGATGACCGGCAGATTCGGATGAACACCGCAGTCGGGGAAAACATCGCGACCGTTTGTGTCTGTGGTTGGCGGATGATGTGATGGGGGGTGCTGGGACATGATTCGATTCCTGGGAATACGGCGTTGGCCGTGAACCTTTGTCAGCAGTTCAAGCCTGACCTGTGCGGCCTGCCAACAGGCTGCGGTACAGGCCTAGAAGGGCATGGCCCCGCGAGCGCCATGAGTGAACATTGACCGCCCGTTCCCTCACGTTCGCGGCGTGCCGGGACAAGCATTCCCGGTTGTCGAGGAGCTCCGCGATCCGGTCTGCGAATGATACGGCGTCGCCGTAGGCGGCATAGACACCAGAGTCGTCAAGGATCTCCCGGTTCACCGGGGTGTCGAAGACCACCACCGGCAGTCCGCAGGCCATGTAGTTGAACAGTTTGCCGTTGGCTTCGGTCAGCGACAGTTTCGGCGATATTGCCATGTCGGCGCAGGCGAGGTAGCGCGGGGCCAATGCGTAGTCTATCTTGCCGGTAAAGATGATGTAATCAGAGAGGCCTCGTTTCGTGGCCTCGTCTTTATAGCGCTCCTCGGGAAACCCCATGATCAGAAACTGTGCTTGGATGTTGCGTGATTTCAGAAGTGCGATTGATTCCAGCAGCAGGTCGATCCCCTGGTACTGGTTGAGCAGGCCCAGGTAGGCAATGAGTGTGGTATCCGCCGGCAGGCCGAGTTCCTGGCGCAAGGGGGCTGCCTCCCGCGGAACGAACACATCCGTATCCACACCGTCGATTATGGGGGTAATGGCCCGGCAGGTCATGCGGGAGTCGTGCGAGAGTCTGTCTGAGGAAAGGCGGGAACTGGTAATGATGGCATCCGCGCAGTTGTTGATGAAGTACTCTATGGTGGCAAATACACGCGCCAGCAGAGACGTTTTGGCAAAGAAGCCATGATCGATGCACTCTTCCGTCAAACTGCCCTGGTAATCGAAAACCAGTGGCAGATGATGCGTCAGGCGGGCAATCGAGCCGATCAGGGCACCCTCGTGCAGATGGGCATGCAGAATATGGGGGCGGAAGCGGGCTGCTACGGCAATCACCTTGCACATGAGCAGTATGTCGAGATAAATCTTGTGCCAGGACGGTCCGGCTTCCAACTTGCGGTACCAGGGGACGGGTACGGTCCGATGGACCGGTATGCCGGTGATGTCACGTCCGAGATGGTAGGTGACGATTTCCACGTCATGCCCCAGGGACTGAAGGGTGCGGGCTTCTTCCAGAATCCGCACGTGGCAGCCCCTGTCCGCAAAAAAGGGGGTCGGTGCCACCATGAGAATTCTGAGCGGTGCCTCTTCAGCCAAGGTTGATCCTGTCCCTGATGACGTAGATTGGCTTGTTTTGGGATTCAAAATAGGTACGGGCATTCACTTCGCCCAATAGTCCCAGGACGATGAATTGAACCCCCATGAAGAGCAGAAAGGCGGTTAGGATCAACAGCGGATTTCGGTTCATGCTGGTATGCTCGAATATCTTCATGTACAGGGTCAATGACCCGCTGATACAACCGGCAAACAGGGTATAGATACCCCATTTGCCGAAAAGTTGAATCGGCTTGGTGGAGTAAGCCAACAGGAATTTTACGGTCATCAAATCCAAAACCACGCGCAGGGTGCGTGAAATGCCGTATTTGCTCGTGCCACGCAGTCGAGGGTGATGGCTAACCGCCATTTCCGTGACTCGCGCCCCGATTTGTGAGGCAAGTGCCGGCACAAACCGGTGCATTTCCCCGTACAGATTGATGCCGTCCAGGACTTCGCGCTTGTAAGCCTTGAGAGTACAGCCATAGTCGTGCAGATGGACGCCGGTGAGTTTCGATATCAGAAAGTTTGCCAGCTTGGATGGAATTTTACGGGTGACAAAGGTGTCCTTGCGGTTTTTGCGCCACCCCGAAACAACGTCGAATCCTTCTGCAAGTTTGGCCAGCAGGGCGGGGATGTCCCCGGGATCGTTTTGCAGATCACCGTCCATGGGGATGATGACCGGGCCCTTGGCGGCATCAAAGCCGGCTGACATGGCTGCAGTCTGCCCAAAATTGCGGCGCAGACGGATTATTTTGAAACGGGAGTCCAGGTGCGCGATCTGTTGCAGCGCGGCAAAGGACCCGTCTGTCGACCCGTCGTCGACCAGCAACACTTCGTAGTCCCTATCGGTCTCGTCCAGCGAGGTAGTGATGGCGCGGTATAATGCTTCGATATTCTCAGCTTCATTGAAGATCGGTACAACTATGCTGAAATTCACTGCTGACTCCGTTTCGATAAACGTAGATATCCTCTCAAACGTTTCTGATATACCAAATAACTACGCAAATATCACGCTAATTGCGCAGCCAACCAACAGTCAGAACGTGCTTTGCTCGAACGCTTTGACCTTTCGGACTACTACAGGGGAGGGAGAGGCGTGGTGGCTTCGTGGCCGGGGTATGAAACCGTAGAGAAGACCGCTGGCATTGGCGATATGCATCAGGGGAAATACCCCTGCAAGTCCAAGGGCCGAGAGCTTGCCGGACGTCGCTGCCGAAATACCTGCGAACAACACGCTGAATAGCAGGTAGGCACATAAAGGGGCCCAGAGCCAGGTGTGAAAGCCGGCGACGAGGGGAAGCAGCAGCAGATACACCAAAAAGGCCGCCGGGACCAAGCTGGCGACGGGGAGTCGGTGGGAGATCAAGGTCTGTTCGGCTCGACCCCGCCCGTAAGAGAACATCTGTCGCGCAAATGATCGCACGGACCTTCTCTGGCTGCGCAGTACGGACAACTCAGGCACATGGAGAATCCGGTGCCGGTTGTTCTGTACCCGGTCCAGAAACTCGTTTTCTTCGTTGGGATACAGCCTTTCGTCGAACCCGCCCAAGGAGAGGAAAACATCCCGGCGCACGGCAAGATTGCAGAGGATCAATTCCCGCTCGGTGGTGTCCCGAACAGCACCAACGGCTCGATAGCGGTTACGCACAGCGCCGGCACCGAAAGGAGATGTCAGGGCCAAGCCGAACAGGCGCTGCAGCGGACTGTCGGTGGATGGCGTCAAGGAGGGCCCGCCTGCAACGGCTACATCAGGGTTGGAAAACACGCTGTCGCACAGGGACAGGCAGTGGGCGGCGACCAGGGAGTCGTCGTCCAGGAAATAGACTATATCGCCTTTTGCCTGGCTAGCAGCCGTATTCCTTTGACAACTGGGCGATGTGCCTTCAACGATTATTATCTCGTAGCGGTCTTTCGGATGGATGATTTCGCGCAAAGCCTGCAGGGCGCGTGTACTTCCCCCCGGTTTTACCGGTATCACGAACGTATAAGTGAGCATAGTCGTAGAAAAGAAAAAACCGGGAACGGCGCCCGGTTGAAGTTAACATAAAGGGAGTAAGGGATCAGAAAGACTTTTTAACATTGGCAGTCAATTTCTTTTCGGTGAGGCCATCTGACTTTCGCTTGCCATAGTTGTAGTCGATGCTGGCCTGGAACAGTTTGAAGTTCATGCCGGCCGAGGCATAGTAGCTTAAATTGTAGTTGGATACGGTGCTGTAAAACTGGTAGCGCCCCCCTGCAGACAGCGACAACCGACTGATCGGATAGTACCGGAAGCCGAGCGACAGTTCCGTATTGGAAGCCGTAGTCGGATTTGTGCTGTTTTCCGTAGTGGTGCTGAAGGCCTCATTCACCTCGAAGACACGGCGTGACATCCCCGTATTTTGGTACAGATAGTAGTTCAAGGATTGTGACAGACGGAATACTTCTGACGTCTGGGAGTTGCCGCTCACCGACTTGGTGTAGGAAATTCCCACACTGCTGTCCAGGCTCCTGCTAAAGGTATAGGTGGCATTGCTGTCGCTGCCATAGGAGTAACTGCTGCCGTTCGACAGCTCATCGTTAGTGTAGGTATAGACATTTCTGCTGGCCAGTTTCAAGCGGTTCGACGTATAGGTGATGGTGTTTGCCACATTGGTGCGCGCGGATCTTTGGCCGACTTCGGGGATAAAAATGTCTTCGCTGGCAGTCAGGCTGATGTCAAGCCTTGGTCTGGGAGTCCACCCGACGCTGAACTCGGTCGTCGACTGCATACTGTTGCCAACACTGGCAGAATTGTTACTCGGATTGATGATTTGGGCCGTTGCCAGGCCGGCACCGTTAATGTTGCTGGAGACTTCCTGCGAGTTACCGCGATTCAGCTTGAATGCCTGGCGCAGTGCTAAACGTGTTTGTAGGTTTGGGCTGTAGGTGGCAACCCCGATGGCGGTTTGCTCAAGGAAGTTGGATCTGCCGAAGGCATTGTCGTAGTTGAAATTACGGACAGCATAGGAGGCTGCCAGGGTCAGGTTACGGTCAAAGAGCGGGGTGCTGGTGGTTTCGAGCGTGCCGGTGATGACCTGTGTTTTCAAGGTGCTGCCGGTGGCGTCTTCGACATTCAGGCTGTGGCTGAGGGTGAATTTTTTCTGGCGGAAGGTTTCAATCCGGTAACCGCCGGAGATATCGGTAAAGGAGTCGCCTCGGTTATTCTGGTTGTCATTGTAGCTGAAGCGGGTGCTCCAAGAGGTGTTGGCATCGAGCACACCGTTGACATACACCGGCACGAGGGTTTTGTAAGTGATCCTGCCGGTGTCTTCATGATTGCGGTTGAAGTTGGTGAATGAACGGGCTTCCCACGTGGTGCGACGGGCAATGGCAAACAGGTTGAGGTCGAACTCGTCGTAATTGTCCGCGCTGTACGCATTCAGACGGCGCGTCAGCTGGCCGTCCGCCGACACGGAG